>Ga0315539_1000420_pt1 | contig 32447 bp, 15 predicted proteins | sample SalMarSW160150MG_FD_203097 | JGI IMG/M metagenome (GOLD analysis project Ga0315539, IMG submission 203097) | Salt marsh sediment microbial communities from the Plum Island Ecosystem LTER, Massachusetts, United States - Salt Marsh Sediment SW1601-150 ...
CAACCCTGGCATTTTCCAGAGCCTTGTAGCACTTGTAGTGCATCCGCCCCATGAATCCAAGTCCTGCAATTCCTATTCTTAGCATAAACCCTCTTTAATCGCTGAATGAACTTGTTTACTCAATAGTACTAAGTGCCTAAAATGCCTATAGTGAACTAAAGTAAAATTTATAACTTTAGGCACTTTAGTCACTTTAGACGCTTTATCTCACTTTATCTTTGGTGCGGAGTCTATCATTGTGATGTGATTGCTTCGACTTCATCAATTCCCTTAGGGATCTCGGGGCCGAGGATACGACAGCCATTATCAGTTACTAAGACATCATCCTCAATTCGTATGCCGCCAAAGTCGCGGAATTTCTGCACTTTTTCATAGTCTATAAAATCACAAAACTTACGTTGCTGATTCCAACGGTCGATCAACTGAGGGATGAAATAAATCCCCGGCTCGACAGTAACAACGAAGCCGGCTTCCAGAGCCTTAGCTAACCTAAGCCACTGCCAGCCGAATTCCATCTTTCGCTTGATTTTGTCCGTATAGCCCACATAGTCTTCACCGAGAGATTCCATATCGTGTACATCAAGCCCGAGCATGTGCCCGAGACCACACTGGAAGAATAATGTATGTGCTCCGGCCTCGACCGCCTCTTCTGGGTCTGTTTTGATAAGACCGAGGTCTTTCAAGCCTGATGCAAGGACTACACATGCAAGCCGATGCACTCGTCTGAACTCTACCCCTGGCTTGATGGCTGTGATTGCTGTTTCTTGAGCTCTTAGTATAATCTGGTAGATTTCCCGTTGTTGGTTGGTGAATTTACCGCCAATGGGGATTGTCCGCGTAATGTCACTGGCGTAATGCAGGCCGGATTCAGCCCCGCTGTCGTTCACCGCGATATTGCCTTTTTGCATCAGATTATCGTGGCCATGATTGTGGAGTGTTTCTCCATGAATTGAAAAAATCGTGGGAAAGGCCAGCCGGACACCTTTAGATATTGCTATGCCCTCCATAATCCCCGCAATTTCTCTCTCGTAGATTCCGGGCCTGGCGTGCTGCATAGCTGCAATTTGCATTTCACGGGTAATCTCAAGAACCTGTTCGATTTGCTCAACCTCCTCCGGCGATTTGATGGACCTTTGAGCGACGATTGCTCGTATCAGAGGTTCGCAAACTTTGTCCTGAACTCTGGCTGGTTCGATATCCAGCAGTCGGCTGATCTTGATGATGTTCTCTGGCCTATACTGTGGGAGAAAGTGGATGGTTCTTCCCTGTTGGCGTGCTTTCTCGATTGTAGTGGCAAGTTCACTACCTGGGCCAGATTTGGAGACACCAACTCTCAGACACATATCACGCAGCGGTACTTGTGGTCCAGTCCAGACAATCTCGTCAACGGTCGGGTCATCACCGAATACAGTCTCGGTTCCGTCATCTATGTCGATAAGGCCGGTCAGGCCGGGCTTATCCAGACCGAAGAAATATAAAAATGAGCTGTCCTGTCTAAAAGGGTACGGATTATCAGCAAAATTCATGGGGCAATCCTGATTGCCGAGCAGCAGGATAACACCCGATTCTATTTGTTGCCTCAAACATTGCCTTCTTTGCAAATATGTATCGCTCGAAAACATCTGTCGAAAAAAATCAAAAATCAAAATGAAAAATGTAAAATTAAGGAAGCCTGCCTTCGCCGAAACGCTACGTGCAGGCAGGTCATCGCCCCTAAGGAGCGATTCCACAATTTCGATTTTTTATTTTTGATATTCACTTTTTGCTCCTGGTAAGCAGACTCACAGAAATCAGAGCAATGACTGATACTGTTATAGCTGGTAATACAGCATCCAGCTCAGATGCCCATACAGGCAGCTTGTCTCGAATGAAATCCAACTCTGCCCATGCCAAAGCCACAATCGTACCGGCGAGAATTGACGCGATTGCACCTTGCTTTGTCGCCCGTTTCCAGAATAGAGCAGCCACTAATGTCGGGGTAATGGCCGATCCATAGATCGTGTACGCATAGAGTGCTTTCTTGAAAAAGCCCGTGGTTTCGGCAAAGGCATGCGTCACCAGATAGGCAATCACACCAAAGACGACCACCATAAACCGACTGATCAATATCACCTTTTTCTGATTGGCCTTGGGATTGATATATGTGGAATACACGTCATTGATAAAACAGGTCGCAGGTACCAGAAGAAATGAATCTGCGGTCGACACGATTATACCCACCACAGTAATCATGAATAATACGCCCAGCGCGAAGGGCATATAATGCCTTGCCGCATATATCAGTATGTACTTACCGTTTGCCGGGTCCGGAGTCATACTGCCTGCTATCCAGGCCGAAGCGATGATTAAAAGCTCGATGGCCAGAGCTGCGAATATCAGGATGGAAACAGCTTGCCTGGCGCCTCGAGCGTTACGGCTGGCAAAGATACGTTGATACTGATTCGCATCGCCCATGACCAGCAGGAACGTCGGCAGCAGGTAGTTGATGATCTGAACCGGTTTATACACACCCCAGAACTGCATATGCGAGGCCTTAGGCATGGCCTCGTACGCCGCACGCATGCCCTCAAAGCCTCCTGCTTTGATAAGGAGCACCGGAAAGGCAATGAGTAGTGACACGGTAATGATCGTACCCGTGACAATATCCATGCTGGCAAGACTTTTAAGGCCGGCCAGCATGGTATAGGCAATAATAAAGACCGCTGCGATTAGCGTGGCGGTTTCCTTTGTCACGACAGAGTCGGTAATAACTTCAATAACCGCGCCACCGGCATTGAACTGATAGCTGACAATGACCATATATGCTATTATCAGGGCAATCACGGCTAAAAACCGACTAACCAGGCCGAACCGTGAACCGATAATCTCAGGGACACTCAGAGCCTGGATATTTCTTGCCCGTGTTGCAACAAGAGACAATAGAATCATACCTGCAAATGTGCCAAACGGAATAATCAGCGCTGCCTTACCGGTGCGATACGCTTCCTCGGCATTGCCCACGATGGAGCCTGTTCCAATCCACACTGCCAGCATAGTCATAACCATGACCCACGGTGACAGCGTACGTCCCGCAACAGCAAAATCCTGTTGAGTTTTAACCTGCCTGGATTTGTATATTGCTATGCTGGTAAGTATCAGTAGATAAATTAAGATAGCGATTAAATAGACCATAATAAGTGAGCTAAAGTGAGCTAAAGTGCCTAAAATGAACTAAAGTTGTTATTCAATTCACAACTTTAGTCACTTCGCACTTTAGTCACTTCAAATTTTACTCGTTTCGGATGAATTGCTCAACGAAGTAATTTGGATTCAGAGGCTTCCCTGTTGCTCTGGTAATCATCTCGTTCCAGTGATAACACGCTGCCGGCGCGAAGACGTTCTCTCGAAGGTATTGCCCCAGACGTTTGTCACCAACATAACTGACGTCTTTATCCGAGTCAAGTTTAAAGACATTGTAAACAATGTAGTGATGAAGCTGAGAGGCCAGCAGCTCGCCCAGCATATAGTTGTGGTAATAGCAGGGAGCCGTTGTAAAGTGCAGCTTTGAAGCCCAGCCGGCATCGGCTGGCCCGGGCGGACGTTTGATGAATTGATACTTCTCGACGAGGTCCCACCATAGATTGTTCAAATCCTGGTCGGGATCAGCGTACAAAGCCTTCTCAAAGTTGTACATGACCATCGCCCATCGCGCAAATAGGATCTGCTGGAATCGCATGTATTTGGCGCCTACCTTTTCAATCTTACTTTGCTCCTCAGGCTTAAGTTCCAACATCTCTTGCATCCATGCAGCGTTCCTGCTCAATCTGCCGAAGAACATCGCTACGGCTTCTGTTGTGAAGCTGTGAGCCGGCTCTCTTAGCAGCCAGGGCTCGGATCGATCGTGGTATTTACTGTAGATTGCATGCCCTAATTCGTGCAGGATTGTTTCCATCCATCGTTCGGTATCCTGAAGATTGGCGAGTACCCTAACATCGCCATTGCGGTCCACGTCGTGGCCGAAAGCGTGAGAATATTTACCCTCTCGATCGTACAAATCGCTTCTGGCCAGAATGTCATCTACGGGCAGGCCGACACTTGCGTAGTATTTCTGAGCAAGCTCTTTCACATCCCGGTTTTTGTAGTAGGAATCCAAATCCAGCTCATAAACCAAAGGTGTCCTCTGAAAGAAGGGATCGTGATAATGCCATGGCATCAAATCTTCAGGTTTAATGCCGTAACTCTGGGCCAGAATTTGGTCAAGCTCCTTCTTGAGCTGCCTGAAAGGTTCATTTGTGAGTTCGCTCAGCTCAGCGAAGATTCTGTCCAGTTCCTTTATGTTCTGTTCGCCGACGAATACCGATAAAGAATGGTAGTTTTCAAACCCAACTTTTCTGGCAGCCTCGTTCCGCAGTTTGACTAATTGCAGAAAATCGTCGATAATAACGTTACCGACCTGTTTGCTCGCCTTCCATGCCATCTCTCTCTTTTGGCAATCTTTCTCAGTCGTGAGGATTGTATATATGTCACTCATCGTGACTTTTTTATCACTGATGGTGCCCCGATAGTTGTTGTAAGTCTCTTGGACTTTCGTTTCCAGTTCGACGATGCGCTTCATCAATTCCGGTTCAATTTGATTCTGCAGGTATGCCAGATACAGCTTCTCCAATTGCCGAACAAGCTGTGGGTCTTTGATTTGTCCACGTTCTTTAAGGAGCTTCAGTCGCTTAAAGTCATTTGGGTCACTATATATCTTGCGTATCTGGAGCTGAAGCTGCTCCAGCTCCTTGAACTTTTCGCTCTTGCCGGTGGTAGCTGCTTCCCAGAAAACAAGATTCGCTTTTGTTGATAAAGGCTCGACCTTCTCAACATGTGCCGCAATTATTGCCTTCAGCTCGCTTTGGTCTGACCCTTCGGCTATGGTCAGAGAACAGAGGACAGAAAACAGAGGACAGAAAGCAGAGAACAGAAGATAGAATTTCTGCCTTTTGCAAACCCAAAATCCACTCATAATTAAGCCTCCCGGAAAACAACCTGCGGTGAAACCGCAGGCTAAATATTTAGCCCCCAGTTTTACTGGGGGTTATGTTCTAAAAAGTCTGCTGCTCTGTCCTGGTTATAATTTCATCCTGCAACTGGCGACCCACATCAACGAAGTAATCACTATAGCCTGCTACTCTTACAATCAGGTCGCGGTGCTGGCCGGGATTCTCTTGGGCTTTGCGTAGCATATCAGCGGTAATAACATTGAACTGAATGTGATGACCATCAAGCCGAAAGTATGCCCGGATTAGATGCGCGAGCTTCTCAATCCCATCATCGCCGGCCAACACCTGCGGATTGAACTTCATATTCAAAAGTGTGCCACCAGTTCGTGCGTGGTCGATGTGGGCTGCCGATTTAATCACCGCTGTCGGACCTTTGGTGTCAGCCCCCTGCGTTGGCGATATCCCATCAGAGACCGGTTCGCCTGCTTTTCTACCGTTGGGTAGAGCGCCTATCACCGAACCGAAGTAAATATGTACTGTCGTCGGAAGGAGATTGACTCTGTATTTTCCACCCTTTGTATTCGGACGACCGTTCAGAACTTCGTAGTAGGTGTTAAAGACTTCCTCGACGATACTGTCAGCGTAGTCGTCATCGTTACCATATTTGGGTGTATGAAAAGTGAGTTCGTGCCGCAGCTTTTCATATCCTTCAAAGTCAGCCTGCATAGCCGATAGCAATTCGTCCATAGAGACACTTCGTTTATCAAAGACCTGGTATTTAACAGCAGTTAGTGAATCGGTCAATGTGCCGATTCCCACGCCTTGAATATATGTGGGATTGTATCGAGGTCCGCCATTATGATAATCCAATCCGCGGGCAACGCAGTCGTCCATAAGTATAGACATAAAAGGAGCCGGCATAAAATTAGCGAACAGCCGCTCAATAACGTTATTGCCGCGAATCTTGAGGTCAACGAAGTATCTTAGCTGCGTTTTGTAAGCTTCCATAAATTCTTCGTAGGAGCCGAACCGGCGAGCATCGCCGGTCTGTGGTCCAACCTGTTCACCGCTGTTTTGATCCACGCCCCCGAAACAGGCCAGCTCAAATATCTTAGGCCAGTTTATGTAGCCCGTCAGCGTGCAGCTCTCTTTGCCAAAAGCGCTGATCGTAACACAACCGCTGGGACCTCCGCAACGGGCATCTTTGATGCTTTTGCCGTCCTGCAGCATTTCCTTAATAATAACATCGGTATTAAATACCGACGGTTGGCCGAAGCCGGTCCGAATAACCTGGCACGCTCGCTTGAGAAAATGATCCGGATTTTTCGAGCTAATCTGGATGCAGGCGCTTGGCTGAATCAATCGCATCTCTTGGACAACGTCCAAGAGCAAGTACGAGACTTCATTAACAGCATCTGCGCCGTCCGGCGTCAGTCCGCCGATATTGATCAGGGCAAAATCTGTATACGTGCCGCTTTGCTCCTCGGTGACACCGACCTTCGGCGGTGCAGGCTGATTATTGAACTTGATCCAGAAGCATTGAAGCAGCTCTTTAGCCTTTTCCGGCGTTAGTGTCCCTTCTTCTATACCCTTTTTATAAAAGGGATACAGATGCTGGTCAAGCCGACCCGGATTGAATGAGTCCCACGTGTTCAACTCCGTGATCACGGACAGGTGAACAAACCAATATGCTTGCAGGGCTTCCCAGAAATCACGAGGTGCATGGGCCGGCACATGCGAACAGATCTGGGCAATGCGTTTTAGTTCCTCGCGGCGACCGGAATCGCTTTCAACCTCAGCCAGCTCAAGTGCCTTATCTGCATATCGCTTGGCAAAGGTGATCACAGCATCGGCGCATATCTGCATCGCCTGATACTCCTGGTCTTTCTCGTATGCGCACGGGTCATTAAGGTAGTCCAGCTTCCTTCTATTTTCTGAAATGGTCTCTTTGAAATCTGCCATACCCTTGTGGTAAATTTTATCATCAAGAATAGCGTGTCCCGGTGCCCGCTGTTCCATAAACTCGGTAAAAACACCTGCACTGAACGCTCGATGCCAGTCTTTGTCCATTGCCTGGAAGACTTTGTCTCGAATTGTTTTGCCGGACCAGAACGGGATAATCTTTTCTTCGTAAACTTGCTTCACCTCATCACTAACATCAAAAGAAGTCTTCTGGCGCGTACTGAGTATGCGCAGGTCTTCCAAATCATGGCAGCACAGTTCAGGATACGTTGGCGTTGCTTTAGGAGCAGGGCCTCGTTCGCCTACGATAAGCTCACCATCGTTGATGCATATTGTCTTGTTTTCCAGGATATGCTTGAAGACAAGCGCCCGGCAGACGGGCACGGAATGGTGCATCGGAACATCACTTTGATAAAATTGCGTGATCAGCTCAGCCCGCTCGGTCGAGATGTAAGGCTTCGTCCCAACGCTTTGCTGACGCAACTTGGCTACTCGTTTATTCATCGTATCAACCACCTATTTTGACTTCAAATCCGTATCTTCTAAACGTTTCTGCGATACCTTCCATCGTCTCATCGCTGGGTGTTTCTGTCTGCATAAGCTCAAAATTATCGGAAAGCCGCACTGATTTTTCTAAGCCCCCACGGTTATAGGGCAATATATCGATTCTATTCACACCCTTAAGCGTCTTGGTAAATCGGGCTGCCTCTTTGATGTTCTTGTCGTCATCGTTAAAGCCGGGGATAATGGGAACACGAATCAATATTTTTGCTCCAGCTTCAGCGAGATACCGGATGTTATTGAGTATCAGGACATTGCCCACACCAGTATACCGTTTGTGCATAGATGAATCCATGTGCTTCAAGTCGCATAAAAATATATCCGTCTTATTCGCTACGTCCCGGATGATTTTTGGTTCTGCGTAACAGGTTGTATCGACCGCTGTGTGAATCCCGACCTGTCGGCATTGGTCTAATAGCGCCAGAAGGAACTCCGGCTGCATCAGCGGTTCGCCTCCGGAGAACGTTACACCTCCACCCGATTGGTCGTAGAAGATTCGGTCCTTTTCAACCTCAGCCATTATTTCAGCCACCGATATTTGCTGTCCAATAATCTCTCTGGCACCGGCAAGACACACATCCACACATGCCCCGCACATCTGGCACTTTTCGACATCAGTGACCGGTTGTCCGTCAACCAGTCGTATTAACCCCAGGCTGCATGCCTCAATACAACGCCCGCACCTGACGCATCGCCCGTGGCGTAGACTCGGCTCAGGATGGAGCTTCCAGCTCTCAGGATTATGGCACCACCGACAACGTAATGGACAACCTTTAAAAAAAACTGTAGTCCGAATGCCAGGGCCATCATGAATCGCATATCTCTTGATGTCAAATATGAACCCGGCCAGCCCAACGGGCTGGACAGGAGCAAACCCGACTTCGTCGCCCTGTTTAGATTGTTTTTGTTGTCCTTGGGACTCCATACGGAGAATCATGGAAAGAACTAAACATAAACCATTGTTTACTGAATACAACTATTAACTATAACAAAAAAACAACCATTTTTCAATACACCTCTGACGATAGTCAAGACTTGTCCGACAGCAGTCGGATTCCCTTCCGCCAGAGGCGGACAAGTATTCATTTTTCAGTACTCAGTTCAATCCATGTCGTCCCGGATGTTAGTGGAACTTCAAAGGCGCCGCGGACTATTGCGTAATTGCTAGCGAGCTTGAGGATGCCACCGATTTTAGTCACTTATTTCTTCAGTGAAAATATTAGTTCCGCCTTGCGAGGGCTGGCCGTGCCGTCTTCCCATACGGTCTCGACACCCACAGTATATGTCGCCTTGGGATCGAGTCCGTGTAATGGGAACACAGCCTTGGGAGTGTATCCCTGTAGTTTGCCATCTAAATAGACCTGATATCCTACGTTGAGCCAATACTGCTCATTCCAGGTCAGTTTGGCACCATCCAGGCCGACGCACTCGACACGCAGCCTTGTCGGCTCGCCCGTTGGGTAATGATAGATATCGGTAGGCTCGAACCTTACCTCCCAGCTCACCTCCGTAGTTTGGTCACTGTGAATTTTGACTGTAGCCCATCCTTGATGGTTGGTGTGGGTGACAGGCAGAGCCTGCCCTGAGCCTGTCGAAGGGTGGGTGGCAGGCTCAAGCGAAGCTTGGGGATGGTTTGATGTACCTACAGCATCACCATCGCCAAGGCCTGCGGCCTTGACGCTGCCACCCGACCTGGCCATAACACTCTTGACGGCGAAGTTGTGGTCTCTGGGGAAAACAAAACGCAGCTCATACGGATCATTCTTGATGACCCGGCTCTTGCCGCTATAGGACATTTGGCCTTCATTATAGTTCAACTCCATCAGATCCACCCAGCCCTGGGTAATGTGACGATTGGTCGAGATCAGTTGAATCTGCCCGGTACTCGGCAGCACGGTCAGGACCCGGCAGCTCGTGGGGGCCACATCCAGAGCAATGCCGGCCTCCCACGCACCTAAATATTCCTTGTTCCAGAAATCAAACACATGCAAGGGCCGGTCGGTCGGCAGGCCCAGGTCCGCCCACTTTATAAACATCTGTTCCATAGTGGTTTCATCGAAATTGAACACGCCGACTACATCATAACGGCGTCCCAGGTGGTTGACTTTCAGGTCCCAGATTCTTTTGTTGCGTTCAGAAGGAAATAAGTCCAGCGGTCGGATGTCAACAGCCGGATAGACACGCCTGAGCATCTCGACGCGGTCTTCGGACAGATCCATCATCCGGTCCGTAGCCATAAGGGCCTGGCCGGTCAGTCCCTGCAGCGTAGCCCACACACGAGCCTGCTCCATAGTCAGAGGTGACCGCAGAACCATAACATCGGGGTCGGCGTACCATACGATATTGTGCTGATAATAGTACTGCATCACGGCGCGCAGCGCGACCCGAAAACCGCCCCAGCCGAGCACGATGTCCCCACCTGTACGTGAGCCGTTCATAATGTTGACGCCCTCGACCGGAATGCCCCAGCAGCCGAGAAGATAACGGTCCGGCCCGAGACAATCGCGTATGCTCTCAAGGGTTTTTCGATACAGTCCGTTAGTGTCGTCTTCGGGATTCTTCATAAATGATTTTTTATTGCGATATTCGTTGGCCACAATAGGCTGACCGTCGATCTTGAAATAGTCATAGCCCCAGTCACAGAGTTTTGTAAACAGAGCTTTCAGGTACGCATGGGTTTGGGGTGTGGTTGGGTCGACCAGATACTTACCTTCCCATGTGTCGGAGGCCGTCGTGCCGTCGGGTTTTAACAGGAACACGTTCGGATTCTGTTTCACGACCTCTTCATTGCTCTGACCGTGAGGCGCCAGCCAGATGCCTGGGGTCAGGCCCACGGACTTGATATATGAAGCTACATCTGCCATACCGTCCGGAAAGCGTCCCGGATTAATAATGGTCCAGTCGCGTTTGCCGCCTTGCCAGCCATCGTCGATCTGTACGAACCGGGCACCATAGTCTTTGAGGTTCTCGGAAATCCACCTGGCATTGCGTTTTACCTCCGTGGCTGTGATTCTCGGATAATAATAGTACCACGTGCACCAGCCGGACGGCGGCAGCGGGAAACGTGTCTTATCAATAGGCTGATAATACGCTACACCCAGTGTGTCCCGATAGTAGTGCTCCTTGATGGTTCCATCTTTCAATGTCACTTGGTCCTTTACGGGGTCGTAGGTGCCTTGGGCCAGGGTCGTATCCACATCACCTAAGGTCATCATAAACAGATCCGGGTTGTTCCCGTCCTGGATGCGACAGGGAACCGGATACGGCCATGGTGTCTCTGCATGCGTTTGCGATGGAGCTACGAACAGACTACACAGAATCATAAGAAAACAGACTGCAACTCTCATAGTCATTTCTCCCTAACAGATTTTGTATTATCATTCGGACTCGTCCGACAAGTCGGATTTATTTACAGCTTTGTTCGCTTAACTCTGGTCTGCGGCTTCGGCATTGCGGTCTGGAGGTTCGTGGCCGAGAAGATATCGCACGAAGAAGTCCTGCATTCGACGTTGACCATAAGAGCCACCCATACCGTGACCACTACCGGGAACTACTAAAAGGTCGAAATCCTTGCCCGCCTTAATCAGGGCATCCACAAAACGCATCGTGGATTCCGGCGGGACATTCCTATCCATCTCGCCAACTATCAAAAACAGCTTGCCGCGCAGCCGACCGGCGTTTTCGATATTTGAACACTCGGCATACTGAGGGCCGACCGGATAGCACATCCATTGCTCATTCCACGAGGCTTTGTCCATTCGGTTGTCGTGACAGCCGCACGCGGCCACAGCGACTTTGTAGAACTCCGGATGAAACAGCAGGGCACCTGCGGCGCTTTGACCGCCGGCGGAGACGCCGTAAATGCCCACGCGGTTAATGTCATAATAGGGATATTTATTCACGACGGCCTGATGCCACAGGATTCGGTCTGGGAAGCCGGCGTCCTTTAGGTTTTTACAGCAGACGTCATGGAAAGCCTTGGAGCGGTTGGCTGTCCCCATGCCGTCCATTTGCACCACGATAAAGCCCAATTCCGTGAGCGAATCAAACCGGCTGCTGGCTCTGAACATCTTCGGCACAAAGGAGCCTTGCGGCCCGGCATATATCTGTTCGATGACCGGGTACTTTTTGTCCGGGTCCGCCGTAAGGCGTCCTGTGGAGAAGTCGGGTGGTCTGCAGATGATGCCCCAGATGTCAGTTTTGCCGTCACGGCCCTTGGCAACGAACACCTCCGGTGGCCTCCACCCAGTGGCTACCAGCTCAGTGATGTCCGCATTCTCCAGCTCACAGACCAGCTTACCATCTGAGGTCCGCCGCAATTGGTGGACCGGTGCCATATCCACACGCGAGTAGGTGTCGATGATGTATTTCCGGTCCGGCGAGTATTGAATAAAGTGGTTGCCATTATCCTCGGTCAGCGCCACCAGGCCGGTGCCGTCGAAGTTGATGCAGTAATAATGGAGAAAGTACGGGTCCTGATCGGGATTTCTGCCGCTGGCGTTGAACCAGATTTGCCGTTTCTCCTCATCGATTTGGTCAATGCCGCGTACGACCCACTCGCCCGAGGTTATCTGATTCTTGACTTTTCCTTCATTTGCGTCGATTAGATAAAGATGCCGCCAGCCGTCGCGCTCAGAGACGTAAATTATTTCATCGGTTTTATCCAGCCAGTTTACTAAACTCAATCTCAGATTTTCCGTATGGGCGGTCCATATAAAGGTCTCGGTCTTCTCGTCGATGAGGTTGCGGGCGTCTCCGGTGTGGGAATCGACCTCAATGACTCGGAAACGCTGGTGACCCCGATCGACCTTTTCATACGCAAAATGACGTTGGTCTTTCTTCCAATGCAAACGCGGAACCTCCCAATCCAACTCTAATTTATCAATATCGGGCTTGATTTGCTTTTGAGTATCTATATCGAAAAGATTCAGATCGTAGGCCGTGAACTCATCGCCAGGCAGTGTATAGGGACGGCTGTGTAGCTTGGCCCGTCCGCCGCCAGATGGTGACGATTCGACCAGGTACACCTCTTTTTTGTCGCCCGGCTCGATGCGAAAGGCCACCAGGCTCTGCGAATCAGGGGCCCACGAGAGCATTCCGTAAGAGGCACCAACTCTTCCGTCTTGACTGAGCTGGGTTTCCTCACTGTCGTCCTCGGAACGCACGAAGACATTGTTGTTTTTGACAAATGCCGACCATCTGCCATCGGGAGAACGGACTGGTTCACCAGGTTCGCCCCGCCGCTGGCCAAAACCGTCGGAGTCGGACCGTTGCCTCCGCCCGAATCTGCCCCGACCGAATCGGGACTCAGCCTGGTCCGCCGCATCCAAGGTAGCGGACGCTTCGGTTTTGGTGCATTCATAGGATGACAGGTCACATTTCCAGGTCGTTTCTTTCTCCCCTTCGGTTTGGGTCCCCTCTCCGCTGGAATCCTCGCTCAGAGCCTGCTCTGAGCCTGTCGAAGGGGCAAACTTGAACCGGATGGCCTTATCTTCATCCATAAACTCGATTGTTTTGAAAGGCAGCCGACAGGGCTCGTACTCGACGCCCGTCGCCTTAGATAAAGCCGAGGCCAGCTTTTGGTGGTCAAATGCCGCCTGACGCGTTCCGTGTTCAGCATTAACCAGGATAAACTCTTTGGTGTTGCCGCTAAGGTCGTTACGATACCAGAAACACGTATCCTCAGCGCCGTCAGGCGTCTTGTGGACAAACCAGTGAGGAACAATACGGTCCTTAAAGACCTTATTTGCCGGGGTTTCACGTCGACTTGTACTTCGCGATGAAGCGTCGCTTTGCAGAGTAGCATTCGATGCACGTTCGCTGTCCGTTCGCCTGCTTTGAGCAATTAATCCTTTGACTTTGCTCCCTTCGGCTGCGCTCAGGACAGGCGGGGCAGGCAGGACAGGATTTTCACCAGCTAAAAGTGCTGCAGCGAGCAAACTGATCTTTATGATACTTTTAAGCTGAAATGAAGATTTCATAGTCTGTATCCACTCCTTCCCTTCGACAGGCTCAGGGCAGGCCTGTCAAATCTGTAGGAAAAAGCCTATTTTTGAACTGATTTATCCATTCCTTCGACCCGGCTCAGGGCCTGACCTGAGCCTGCCGAAGGGACAGGCACGGCATCAAAAAATACCCTTGATAACGCGTAATGTCAACTCTTGATCCTAAGTATAATTATCCTAAAGCTTGTGCTTCATAGCGATCCGTCCTCCGCAGTCCAAAGCTGTATGCATGATAATACGGATGTTTAATGAAAATTTTCCTTGAATTATATGTGCCTGATTTGGTATAAATTATGTTGTTAGAGTATATGAAATTTGATTGCCTGGGCACTATTTTCATTCAAAATCCAATACAGCGGATTGACTAATCTCGCAAAATAAAGGTGTTTTTTATCGGGGGGAGAATATATATGTATATCTCAATTAAAAGCCCACTACCACTATTGGGCTTTTAATGGAAGGAGGTAGAGAATCAGAGGTAGGGTGGGCACGGCTCGGCTGGCTCACCGGAGTCTGCCACTATTTGGAACTCATGCTTCGTAATATACTACAAAGAGTAACAGCGATGTGCGTTGCATACCCTACGAATCTGAAAATCCGGATGCTTGTTCCCATTCTTACTCTCCGCTTCCGTGGGGATAATTTTACCCCTACGAAAGCAGGGGGCAAGAAAACAGGGGTTTGTTGAAAATAACGAGTGCTTTAGCGTATGGTCAAGGCACAATTATTGAGAGTATAATTTTTAAAGGAGGAATATTATGTATAAGAGACTGTTCTATTTGGCTGGTGTTCTTTTGATACTGGCCGTGAGCACCACGGTGCAGGCGGAAGTGTTCACCGACGACTTCGAGACACCATATGATTACGTTGCTGTTGCTGCTGAAGATCCCGGGCGCATTGCACAAGAAACTATATGGGATGACTTTATCGGCTGGATGTCAGGCGAGACTGTCGATGCTCTTAATGCATCAATCGATCGTCCGGGCCAACTGTACATTGCGTCAACCAACGGTGCTTGGGACCCATTCGATAATCTGGGTCCATTTCTGTTCAAGGTCGTACAGGGTGATTTCATCGCGACGGTCAAAGTTACTGATTATGCTGGTACTGCAGATGCCGCGGTCGCTCACAACGATGGTGGTCTGATGGCAAGAGCCTATCTCGATGATGCTGGCCCCGGTGAAGACTGGGTCACCATAGACTACTTTCCCATCTGGACTGGCAACATGATCTGGGAGGCCAGGGACGGTGTCCGTAACGAAGCATGGTCCTGTGCCTATCCCGGTTGGGACGCAACGGGCACGAGATGGGACGTAGTTCGTCCATATCTGCGGCTCGAGCGAATCGGCAATACCTTCCATTTTTACATTAGTACCGATGGTGAAAACTGGGAGGAAATGTCCTGCTCACCCAAGACGCGGAACGATTTTGATGGTTTGCCGCTAATGGTTGGGCTTCGCCATGCAACATATTCCAGCACTCTTGGTTATGTAGCATTCGATGATTTCAGACTTGAGGTTATAGTAAAGCTCAAGGCCTATGATCCGGTTCCATCTGATGGTGCTGCAGGTGTGATATCACCGCTTCTTGAGTGGACCGCAGGCGAAACCGCAGCCTTCCACGATGTGTACTTCGGCACCAATCCAACACCGGGTGAGGCTGAGTATCAAGGCCGTCAAGCACTTACTACGTATCAACATGCTCCCGGGTTGATTCCCGGTACAACTTATTACTGGCGGATCGATGAGGTGGAAGCCGACGGTACTACGATTCACGAAGGCGATGTCTGGAGTTTTACAGCAACATCTTTTACCGCCTGGAATCCCAGCCCGGCAGATGATATCGAGTGCATCCTCACCGATGCGGACCTTAGCTGGGGCGTAGGTTCAACAGCATCTCGGCACGATGTGTACTTCGGCACAGACGAAACCGCCGTGGCTAATGCAACTGAAAGTTCGCCCGAGTTTAAGGTCACATTGTCGGAAACAACTTACGAGCCTGGGACCCTCGAAAAAGGCAAAACTTACTACTGGCGGATTGATGAGGTGGAAGCAGATAGATTTACGAAGCATAAAGGCCAGGTCTGGAGCTTCAAGACCTTAGCCAATATACCGATTTACAATATTAATCAGGTCGGCTGGTGGAAGCTTGATGGTGGCTGTAGTGGAAATAATATTGTTGTTGATTCGTCCGGCTATAATTATCATGGTATATTGAGAGGTGACCCTCAGTGGGTAGCTGGGTATGACGGCGGCGCATTGCAATTAGATGGCCGCGGCGATTATGTGGAGCTGCCCATCGGCTCGCTCATCGGCTCACTTACCAACTCAACCTTTACGCTATGGCTGGACTCGGAGTCAGGCGGCAGTTGGGTGAGGGCCTTCGATTTCAACACCGACCCTAACGTTTACATGTGCCTCGGACCACGTTGGTGGTTTATGGATGACATGTATTTTGCTATTACAACAAGCGGTGAGGACAATCAGACTTTGGTACAGCCCACTGGTTTCGATATAGAAACCGGATGGCACCATGTGGCTGTAACGATTAACGCAGACGAAAGTACTATTATTCTTTACTATGACGGCGGGGAGTTAGCACGCAATGTCTCTGCTACACTTTCGCCGCAGGATTTGGGCAATACTACCAACAACTGGCTCGGCAGGTCGCATGATCCTGAAAATTCGTACTTTCTTGGTTTTATGGATGATTTCCGCATCTACAACTATGCACTATCGCAAGCTGAGATCGAGAGGGCTATGTTAGGTGATCCACGACTTGCTTGGAATCCGATGCCGACCAATACAGCATTAACGGATGTAGAAAAGGCGTTACCACTTAGCTGGACGCCCGGAGAACAGGCAGCTCAGCATGATGTTTATTTAGGCACCGATGAAACCGCTGTAGACAGTGCTGATACATCCGATACCACGGGTATATATCAGGGCCGATATGATCCTAACAGTTACACACCACCCGAAGGCGTAGAACCTAACCAGGTTTATTACTGGCGGATCGATGAGGTCAATACCGATGAAAGCGTCAGCAAAGGCAGAACCTGGAGCTTCACGGTAGCTGATTATCTTATTGTGGATGACTTTGAAGACTATGACGATGACGGTAACAGGATATATAGTACTTGGAGTGATTACTTCGTGAATAATACCGGCATGACTGTGGGTTACTTTGATCCACCGTATGCTGAGCGAACTATAGTTCACGGCGGTTCTCAGGCTATTTACATGCATTACGACAATGATGGTACCGTAAATGAAGGCACCACCTACGAGCAGGGTGGGACATTGCTTTATTCTGAAGTCGATCGCCAGTGGGAAGTTGCGCAAGACTGGACCAGAAAAGATGTTGAATCTTTGATGCTATGGTTCAGAGGTGTACCGGCCTCTGTCGGCAGCTTCACAGAAGGGCCGCCGATTACGATGACTGCTAGTGGTGTGGATATATGGGGTACGGCTGACGAGTTTCACTTTGCCTACAAGCGGCTCTCCGGTACTGGCAGCGTAACAGCGAAGGTCGTCAGTATTACTGATACCGACCCCTGGGCCAAGGCGGGAGTGATGATGCGCAATTCATTGGATGCAGATTCCGCACACGCTATAGTTGTCGTTACGCCGGGTAATGGAGTTGCCTTCGAGTACCGTGCTGAAGCAGGCGGAGGTAGCTTAGAGGATGCCGTGCAAGCCGAGATCACCGCTCCACAATGGGTGAGATTGACTCGTAACGGCAACAACTTTACAGCCGAGTATTCAGCTAATGGAAGTTCCTGGGAGTTGCTGGGTGTACCGATAACGATACCCATGCTTGCGGATGTATATGTAGGCTTATGCCTGACAAGCCATAATGTCAATGAGACGTGCACAGCAGAATTTTCCAATGTTACCCTGCCCACCTCAGTTACAGGACAGTGGCAGTCGCAGGACATCGGCATAGAAAGCAACATTGGTGAGCCGATGTATGTTGTTCTGGAGGATAGCACCGGCAGCAGTGCAGTGGTCAATAATTCAGACCCGGCTGCAACAGCCATAGGAAGCTGGACGGAGTGGAATATACCGCTGACAGACTTTACCGGCGTGAATCTATCCAGTATCAAGGCGATGTACATTGGTGTGGGCGATAGAACCGCTCCACAGGCTGGCAGTGCAGGTGATTTGTATGTTGATGATATCGGCTTGAAATTGCCCAAGCCTGTAGAATAAACAGGACGTTCGGTCCCGATTTATCGGGGTCGAAGCCTTGGTTCCCTTTACTACTGTGAAGTAGTGCAAATTTGGGGCCCCCCTGCTTTCTTGCGAAAGCAAGAAGGGGGCCCTGTTTTTTTTGTATCAGCCTGCATTTTTCATGTAGGTATTGTATTTTTAGAGAACGATTTTGCTACCAGCTCAAACAGAGACTCTTGCCCTGAGTATTTCCGGCTAAACTACTCCCTCTCCTCCACAAACGCAAAACAGGATTTTGCTGCCATCAGCCTAAAAATAATGGTTGTCAACTACAGGTTTACTATCATCTTTCATCCCACGGCGAGTGGTGACCCCAAGTGATTCCGCCAGTTCGCTTACAGCATATTTACCTACCAGAAATTCGATAACTAAATAACTTGCCTTTTCTTCAAGCATCTGCTATTATTTTTGGTATATGAGGAATTGTTTGGAGGGATTTACCTATGGAATCATTTTCTATATCCAAAACGTTGTGCTTGTGCATAACTGCTATCACATTTGTGGCTCCTTTTACTTCCGCAGCAGAATTCGTCGGTGGCACGGGTGAGCCGAATGATCCATTTCAAATCGCCACGGCTGAGCAGCTTGTCTCGATAGGCTCTGATCCAAACCTGTTGAATAAGCACTTTGTGCTTGTGGCTGACATAGACCTTGACCCAAACCTACCGGGCGGGTGCGTATTTAGCAGAGCGGTGATTGCACCAGATATCGATACGATCGACTGGCACCACCGTAGTCCCATGTTTGCTGGTGTGTTCGACGGGCACGGGCATATGCTATCCAACTTGGTAATAGAGGATGCCAACGGGGAACACATAGGACTCTTTGGCTATGTCGGCGCAGCAGGGAGCGTGCTGAACCTTCGCGTTGGAAACGCCATAATCAAAGGGTCGTTCTGCGTCGGTGGAATTGCTGCGGTCAACACGGGCTTCATCGAGAACTGCCACGTCAATGGTGTCCTCGGTGGTGCCAATATGACCGGTGGAATCGGCGGAGAAAACACAGGTATTGTCCGGCGCTCACATGCGGAGGTGAGAATCAATGGCCGCTATCGAACGGGAGGACTCCTGGGAGCGAACAACGGAGAAATCGTTCAGTGTTATGTGACTGGTCAGATTAGTGGATCTTCTGACGTAGGGGGCCTACTTGGAAGCAATCATGGTTCGGTTGTTTCGTGCTATTCATGGGCCAGTGTAAGCGGCAGCGACTACATCGGCGGGCTCATTGGTTATGACTATGGAACCATCACGACGAGCTATGCCACCGGCAAGGTCACGAGAGGAACGCGAAATGGAGGCTTGACGGGCATAGCAACAACGACAGCCTTTTCCAGCTACTGGGACTGGCAGACCTCAGGCTTCGGTCGTAGTGCCTCAGGCAGACCAATGACGACCCAACAGATGCAGGACCCGGAGACGTTTCGGGGGTGGGGGCACGATGGTGCATGGGTCCTGGATGCTGGCCTTGACTATCCGCGTTTGGCGTGGGAGGGCACGGCTGGAGAGCCTATTGTCGACGAGGCACATCGCTATGGCGGAGGAACCGGAAGCCTTAGCGACCCGTATCAAATCTGGACCGCAGAGCAGTTCTGTAATATCGCGTGGTACCGAGCAGATTTTGACAAGCACTTCGTGTTAATGTCCAACATCGACATCAATGATGCCGACCCTAGATGGGTCAAGCCTATCGGAGCTCACGGAGATCCCTTTATGGGTGTCTTCGATGGGAATCACCACATCATTCGCAACTTCAGATATGGAACCGCACCCTCCACTGTGCAGCGCAACATGGCAGCTGCCGACGGACTGGACCGCGGGCCAATCTACCCGTCACCACCGGTGGTTCCTGAGCTCCCACCGGAACATCATGTAGGAGTGTTTGGCGTCATCGGAGAGATCCGCTTTGACGACCCCTGCCCTGCTCGATACGACGAACTGCGCGGAGTCGTGAGGAACCTCCGAGTTGTCGATGTCAAGGTCAGCGGAATAAAGTATGTCGGCGGACTTGCTGGAGTGAACCGCGGGGTGGTTTCAGCGTGTTCGACCAGTGGATATGTGGCGGGATCGTCGTGCATTGGGGGACTGATAGGTGGTAATGGTCACTACGGCAGCAAAGGTCTGGCCCAGGCTTGCTTCAGCGTTTCTGATGTTGTTGGTGAGTTCCAGGTCGGAGGTCTGGTTGGAGCAAATGGGGAATGGTGTACCGGTATTGTGGAGTCGTGCTACGCTGCGGGTAATGTGAACGGCTACTCTGAGGCCGGTGGTCTCATTGGACACAACGAAGGTACAGTGGCTACCAGTTATTCGGTCGGAGAGGTTATGGGTGCCCTCGATCAAGTCGGGGGGTGGACCGGGGGTCTGATGGGTTTCAACGTGGGTGCGTGCTACCTCAGTTACTGGGATGTGGACAGTAGCGGGATCGTGACCAGTGCGGCTGGTCAAGGCAGAACGACTACGCAGATGTGGAGCCGTGAGACGTACCGTGGCTGGGGCTCCAGCGGCGTTTGGACCATAGATGACGGCAACGACTATCCACGGCTTGCCTGGCAAGGGCAAGCGGGAGAGGCCATCGTCGTGGCCCCGTACGGGTATGGTGGAGGCACCGGCATTGCCGAAGACCCGTATCAGATAAGTACTGCAGATGAATTCGTCGCGATTGCTTACCACCAAGAGGACTTCGACAAGCACTTCATCCTAATGCAGGATATCGATTTAGCCGGTATCGACCCGAATCGGATCGTTCCCATCGGAAACCCTGCATTTCCATTCTGCGGAGTCTTCGATGGCGGTAACCACACGGTCTACAATTTCTGTTGTGTACCGGATGGCGAGAGCTACCTGGGTGTTTTCGGAAGTGTGGCGGGCGGGCATATTGAGCGGCTCCATCTGGTAGATGCGGAGGTAGCCGGCCTACACTGCGTGGGAATGCTGGTGGGAGACAACCAAGGCACTATTGCCTCATGCAGCGTTCACGGACGCTGCAGCGGGTCCCAGTATGTAGGCGGGCTGACAGGAGGCAACCAGAATACCATTATAGACAGCCGTTGCGCAGGCGTAGTCGCTGGGGGTTGGGCGGTTGGAGGCCTCGTGGGACAGAACATGGGCGACGTGATATCCTGTGGTTTCGATGGCCAAGTCACTGCAGGGGACTCGGTTGGGGGGTTGGTCGGACGTCATGATTATGGGGCAACTATACGCGCCAGCCGTGCGGAGGGTGCCGTGAGCGGTTCGAGAACGGTTGGTGGCTTGGTCGGCTACAACTATGGCAGCACCACGTCAAGCTATGCGATATGTGTGGTCGCAGGGACGAGCGACTACATTGGGGGACTGGTGGGATCGAACCCTGGGAACCAGGTTGCCTACTGCTACTCAGCCGGTACCGTGCTTGGCAGTAAGTACGTTGGGGGACTCATCGGAGCAACCGGTGACAGGGCGTACAACTGCTATTGGGATGTCGAGGCGAGCGGTATGCCCTCAAGCTGGACCGGAATGGGTAGGTCGACTCGCGAAATGATGAGCGCGGAGACCTTTAGTGGATGGGGTTATCCTGGCGTGTGGGTCATCGACGAAGGGCGAGATTATCCTCGACTTGTCTGGGAGGGGACCTCGGGGCAGCCCATAACCGATTCGGAGTCTCGCTACAGTTATGGTACAGGTGACCCGAACACACCTTACGAGATACGCACAGCCCTGGATTTCATCGGCCTGGCGTACTACCAACAGGATTTCGACAAACACTTTGTTTTGACGAATGACATTGATCTCAGCTCTGTAGATCCAAATCTATTGATGCCGATCGGCACACGCACAATCCCTTTTACAGGCGTTTTTGACGGCAATGGCCACACGATTTCGTATTTCAGCTATACCGCTAAATATGAGTACTCGGTAGGCGTGTTTGGAGCCATCAAAGAGATGAATACCGGGCAGGAGGGAACCAGCGGCTTGGTCAGGAACCTTGGCATTGTCGATGCGACTATATCAGGCCAGAACATAGCGGGCGCGCTTGTAGGCTATAATGCCGGCACGGTCATTTCATGCTATTCAGCCGATAACAGTATCGAGAGCACATATAATGCCGGTGGCTTGGTCGGATACAATGATGGTTTAGTCACAGCGTCATGGTCATCTAACATCGTAAACGGTCGGTCCAACATCGGGGGGCTCGTGGGGTACAACGGGTGTACGATCGAGTCTTGTTACAGTACGACCGACGTCGACGGAGAGCAGCGTGTAGGAGGCCTGGTGGGTACAAGTTCGGGGACAATCGCAGGATGCTATTCTGTCGGCATGGTCGACGGTGAAGCCGACTTTGGCGGGCTTCTGGGGGCCAATGTTAGCTCTGGTCACGAGAGCTGGGGTGAGATCATGGCCAGTTTCTGGGATACACAGAGCTCTGGTGTTTTTACTGGAGTTGGCAATCTTGAGCCTGATCCTGTAGGTGCCCTCGGCAAGAGCACAGCCCAGATGCAGACCGCTGCAACCTTCATCGACACCGGCTGGGACTTTGAGAATATCTGGATGATCTGCGAAGGCAAGGACTATCCCCGATTGCAGTGGGAGAATGTGCAATGTGAGGAGTAAACATTGCATAGTTTTTAGCTGTTATAGTCTTGTTTTAAACGACGTCACTGGAAAATTTATCCCGTGAGATAAGGCTATCTTAATTTATCGAAACTATCTCACGGGACGAATCCGCGCCTCTGTCTCTTCGACAAGCTCAGGGCAGGCTGGCCCGCCACACAAATGGCGGGTAATTCTTTACTACTACCGAGTCCGCTACTATAATCCATTTATTCGGTTAATTCTTGGATGATTTTAAGTACGTAAAAAAGCAGGATGCTTGAATAATGAGTGGTAAATGTTTTTTCTTTGCCGGTGGGGGTACAGGCGGTCATATCTATCCCGCTATCGCTGTGGCAGAGCAAATAATCAGACTTGAGCCGACAGCGAAAATACATTTTTTCTGCAGCAACCGCAGTATCGATGCGCAAATTCTTCAACAGGCTGGACTTGAATATACAACACTTCCCGCAAAAGGTCTTGGCTTTCGGCCTGGCAAATTGCTCAGCTTTTGCACCACATTTTTCAAAAGCTATCGAATTGCAAAGGAAATAATCGCTGCAAGTAACGACGCGATAGTCATCGGCATAGGAGGATATGTAGCGGCGCCGGCCTGCCGGGCGGCTCATAAACTAAAAGTACCCGTTGTACTCTTGAATGTTGACATTGTGCCGGGTCGTGCGAATAAACTCATAGCCCGATGGGCAGATGAAATTTACGTTCAATTTGAGGATACGATTCAATATCTTGCCAAATTCAAGAACAAGATTAATATTGTCGGCTGTCCCCTGCGGAGCAGCTTTACCAATCCACAGCCGGAAAAAGCAATCGAGCAATTAGGTCTTGATAAAAATAAAAAAATCCTGCTCATTACCGGCGCGTCGAGCGGCTCAGAAAACATTAACGACACTATCTGTTCGCTGCTGCAAAAGCTTGACGGTTTCGCCGACAACTGGCAAATAGTTCATCTGGCAGGTCGGGCCAACTTTGAAAAAGTCAGCCAAAAGTACGCCGGCGCCAAAATCGAATATAAGGTTCTTGGATATTATGATGACATGCAGAATCTATTAGCTGCTGCGGATTTAGCGATTGGTAGAAGCGGAGCGGTAAGTGTAGCTGAATATGCCGCAGCGGCTGTGCCCAGTATCTGTATGCCTTATCCGTACCACAGGGACAGGCATCAATATTTAAATGCAGGTAAGCTCGTTGAAGCCGGAGCGGCGATTATCGTCGATGACCTGCCGGACGCAAAAGATAGAGCCGAATGGCTGTGGGGAGAGCTGGAAATGCTGATGAAAGATGAAAAACAACGGCATGAGATGGCTGATGCCTGCAGGAAAGTTGCACGTTTGGATGCCAGCTACAAAGTTGCGGAAAAACTCATAAAAATCGCCTTGTAGAAAGAAACTGTCGTTTCCAGCTATACTTGTAGGATTCCAATGGGTAGTTTCAAACGCCGAATTATATAACAATTTTTGGAGAATGAATGATGTGCGAAAAATGTGGCTGTTCACCATGCAGAACGTGTGGTCTGCCGATAGAGGATGGAGTTTGTTCAGGTTGTGGCGAAATCCCTGATAAGTGCTTTTGCGAACCCGAAGAGCAAGATGAAGAATTAGAAGAGGATGAAGAAGAGTATGGGGATACAGAAGAGGAGCCGGAGTAAGACAATCATATTTTCACGCAGGTTCGCTTTGTTGATAAGCTGCAGATTATTTCGACTTACGTCAGGTACAAGCCATCACCATACCTATTGAGTTTTATAGCGACTTTAATAAGTTGTTCTCTGCACTTTTACAGACGAACTGTATATAGTCTGCCTGCAAGGGGAGTTAAGCCGGGCGTTGCACCCAAATTTCTTTGATTGTTGCCGCATTTACAAGTGAGACACGTAGCTGCGAGAAAATCGAAATCAGGAATTTACTTGTAAATATCGGTTATTTATGTTAATATCAAATCACTTCGGGGCCATAGCTCAGTTGGGAGAGCGCTTGCATGGCATGCAAGAGGTCGTGGGTTCGAATCCCATTGGCTCCATTCCCATAATCTCTTATAATCCGAACAGTGCACGCCGCGCCAGTATATCCATTAGCATTCAGCCTTAATTTGTGCTATTTTTACATAAATCGGAGCCGAGACGGCTGCACACCTTACCCGGCCTTGGAGCAAGGAAAATTGGCTTTGATTGGCTTTGTTTTTCCGTGGCCCGAAAACGGAAAATTTCTCATATTATTTTTATATCAAAGAGCTTATGTTAATTTCTGTTATTTGAAAATTGGCTTTGTTTTGCATAAAAATAGGTTGATTTGTCGAATATTCTCGACACTTGTAGAACAAGTTGGGTGAAGATTTTACCCTTCCGCCTGCGGCGGACAAGGATTTTGCTGTCTTCTGTCCTCCGTCTTCCGTTCTCTGTCATCTGTTTTAATATCCGCTATACTATATACGCGATACGATATACGCTATACGCGTTACGAGGTTATATTATACCCAAAAACGGCTTAATTTTCAAGTGAAATTTCGCTGCTTGCCATTGCAAGGTTTCAAAGTTCTTGCAATTACTGTTATAAAGATTTAGATTATGCTTGTATGGATGCGATTCAAACCATATCTGAAGTAGTGAATATAACTCCCTGGTCAAAGCAGATTTATCATGATGCAGATAGCTTCTGGCGTGAATCGAAAGGATTGCATCACGCGTACATGGTTTACCGTACACTTAGAGGAAATTATAAACATATCTTCCAGCCTGACGCCGTTTTCTATGTTGGTAAGTCACCGGCAGCATATCTAAAAAAAGTCAAGGCAAAAAAAATACAAGATGAAGACATACGGCAATGGCAAAGATTCCTTTGGAATCAGGCTGTGGTTCCTTTGCTGATTGTTAAATCCCCAACTCAGATCCATGCATATACGGCTTATACCAAACCAGAAAAAAAAGGAAGCGAACGACGGATTCAATCCATTCTCGAAGATGTTGCCGACACATTGAAACTTGACCAGTTATGGAATGCAATAGAGTCCGGTATGATTTATAAGCAAAAGCCGGAAGCTTTTTTACGGAATAATGCAGTCGATCAATATCTACTCGATAATCTTAACGCAACAGCACTTCAACTGGCAAAAACGCAGCCAGGAAAAACAGAAGAAGAAAAAGAGAATAACCTTAAGTTTGCGCATCATTTCCTTACCAGACTTTTATTTGTTTGCTATCTCATCGAAAGGGGAATGATTGGAAAACATTTCACTGATATTGAGCACAAAACCTTAAAAAAACTTAAACCAGCGAATGAAAACGGTGAAGGATATTTTCTCAGACACCTTTTTAAGGAACTAAATACAACACATCAAAAACGTGAGGCCTTATGCCGTATTTTAGGTTATGTCAAGCGAATGTTCAATGGAAGTTTGTTTCCCGATAGCATTGAAAAAGAAAGAGAACTCTATACGGATGAATTTATTCAAGCGGTAGATAATTTCCTGCAAGGACATGAAATTCGGACAGGACAACAGGTTCTTGGTTTCTGGGCTTATGATTTCAGTGTGATCCCAATAGAGACCATTAGTGCAATATGGGAAAGTTTTCTTGGTGAGCAAGGAAAGCTTCGAGAAGCTCAAGGAGATGGGGATTCAAAACGAGCAACCGGAGCTTATTATACTCCTTTGCATTTAGCTGAATTAACCGTAGACATTGCCTTGGAAGATATAGAGAAAAAAACAAGCAAGCCGATTCATGAGCTTGAAATTCTCGACCCGGCCTGTGGTAGTGGTGTGTTTCTTGTCTCTATGTTTTGCCGTATTGCTGAAAGTTTTTACCGAAAGTCAAGGATAACAACGGGCATTGAATGGGCTCGTAAATTAAAACAGAAATTAAAACAGTTATATGGAGTAGATATAAGTGATACCGCTTACCATATCACCTGTTTTAGTCTGTATCTTGCTTATTTAGAATGGCTCGAACCGAATGACGTTGAGTACCTTCTCGAACATGGTGAAAGATTGCCTCCTTTGTTGGCAAATGCAAAGGAAGAAAGCTGGAATACTGTACATTGGGATAACCTTTTCAATCCAAATATTCTTCCTGAAAAACGTGATTTTGATATTGTAATCGGTAATCCTCCTTGGGTAAGTGGGAAACATCAAAAAGATGAAGATTTCTTCTTGCAATGGAAGAAAAGCAATCCGGAGAAACCGTGTCCTTCAAATCAGATTGCACATGGCTTTATGTGGGAAGTAATGCAATATGTCTCAGGAAAAGGAGTTGTCTGTCTTCTACTGCCCGCAGGAGTATTGTTTAATGAAAGAACCAATAAGTTCCAAGCAAGCTGGTTGAAGAGTGTTACTCTTGAGAGAGTTATTAACTTATCAGATCTAAGGCATGTTTTGTTTTCAGGTTCTAAGGCTAAAAATCCTTGTCTCTCCGTTCGTTTTCGCTCTCATAAGCCAGAACAAAAGAGTGATGTTTTATATGAGTCCCCTAAAATGGATATTCGTAGCCAGAAAGGTGGCGTTATATATGTTCGCGAAGAAGATACGGTAATACTTCAACAAAAAGAATTACTGAATGCGGCAAAGAATAAAAATGCCCCTGTCGTATGGAAATCACATTATTGGGGTTCTTGGAGAGATAACAGATTATTGTCAAGATTAAATGAGTTGCCTAAGCTAGAAGAACTGATCGGAAAGCCAGATAGTGGAAAAAAGCTAATTTTCGGACGAGGAGGAGAACCTTATAGACAAAGTGATGCTGAAAAAGATGCCAAGCCTTATTATCCATGGTGGGATAAGAATCTAAAATTTATATCGTTTCTAAACGAATCCTTTTTGATTGTAAATCCCGAGAGTATAATACCTATTCCCGCAGAGTTTCAAAAACTTCGAAGATCACCTGATAGAAAACTTTTTGAAAATCCAAAGATCTTAATTAGTCGAGATGCAAAAAAGGTTGCATATCGTGACCAGCCTGTCTATTTTTCTGACTCTATACAATCCGTTGCCGCATTAGATAAAAATACTGAAGACTCTAATTTACTCCGTTTTTTGGCGGTTGTTCTTAATTCGGATGTTGCACGTTATTATTTATTTCATACTTCCACAAGATGGGCAATCGAGAGAGATGTTGTGTACTTACATGAGATATATAAGATACCTTTTGTCTTACCAGAAAATTCTTACGATCCATCCAAAGCCAAAAAGATTATTAATGAAGTATCTAGAATAGTTAATATTTTTGAAAAGAAAATGAACGCTCAAAGCTGGTTTGGTTTGGAAGAAAAGGCAAGAAGCATTAGCAAGACATTAGAGTCACAGATTAGGAAATATTATAATATTGATGATTATGAATCGATGATTATTGACGACACCCTTCTGTTAGCTGTTAAAAGCTTTCATCCCCGACAGGACCAAAAAAATATTCCAACATTAAGAGAGCCTAACAAGGGGGATTGTAAGACTTATGCTAAAACACTTTGTGAGATGTTGAACCATTTCGGAAAGGGAAGTCAATTCAAGGTAAAGAGTGAAATTTTCAAAGGGGTACCATATTCAGTTGTAAAAGTTTCGTTGACAGATAGAGTCTCAAGCAATGTATCTATTACAGACACGAAAGAAAAACTTGCACTTGTTCTAAAGAGGATGGAATCTTTACTGCAAGAAAGGAGAGGACCTTTTGCTTTCTGTCAGAATCTTAAAGTATTTGATGGAGATAATCTGTATGTTTTAAAACCCATGCAGATGAGATTCTGGTCAAGGACAACAGCCCTGAATGATGCGGATGAAATCGCCGGTTACATTCTTCAAACTCGGAGGAATAGTTAATGGGTATGCATGGGGAATCCTCTTCTCGTTTGATACAACAATTTCCTATAGAGGAAGTAAAACAAGCGATAGAACTAATTCTTTGGTCTTGGGAATCCTTTAAAGTTTCTCTAAGACTTGAAGATAAAATAACAGATAAATTTTATGTCCACCTAATTAACAATAAGGATCGCTCAAAACACTTTTTTACTATAGTTCCTCGACCCGCAGAAATAAACGAATATGGCGAAGAGATAGGAGAAATTGATTTAAAATTCATTTATAAAAATCAAGAGAGAACGTATATTTCTTTCGAATGCAAGCGATTGCGTGTTAAATTCCCCAGTGGTTTCGATACTCTATCTGGAAAATATGTCACAGAAGGAATGTATCGTTATTTTAACGGCCAATACGCGCGCAATTTGGACAAAGGTGGAATGCTTGGATATGTAATGGATGGCAATATTGATTTAGCAGTAAATGATGTTAAAGCAGCTATTGAAAAACGACGTTTGAATTTATATATGGATGAAAACGAAACCCTTGAGGCTTCATCCTATATCACCTCAAAGCAAGTAAAAGAAACACTTCATAAATATGGTCCTAATGAGAAATTTACCATATATCATATTTTTTTACCGATGAATATTACACCGAACAATAATTAAAAACTCTGTGTCCTCTGCGGCTATAAAAAATTTTTCTCTGTGTCTAATCATATCACCTTAAACCCTATCTTTGCCGATTCCATTTGCAGGGCGAGCAAGCCCTATAAATCCAACCAGCATTTTTAATACTGAATGTGTAGAGTTTATTGCTATTTCTCCGCCATTTTGCTGTTTCCTTAATTATCTATGTATTATATCAGCCGCAATATAGGCAGAATTGTAACAATGCCGTGGAGGCTATATTGACGTAAGTGACAAATCAGATTGATGTATTTTCCAACTGGCCTGGCTTCAGAACAGACTGTTTAGCGATGTTTAACAGCACGCCAACGGCTGCGGATGACAACAGTAAACTTGTTCCGCCGGCGCTTACAAACGGCAGTGGGATACCTTTTGTCGGCAGTACAACTGTCACTACGCCTATATTAATCACCGCCTGAAGTGCGATTGTCAAAACGATGCCAGCGGCTAAAAATTGGCCGAAGCGGTCTCTGCAGCGCACAATCACTAAGATTCCCAGCAAAACGAAGATAATAAATATTCCAATTATTGCTGCGTTTCCGACGAAGCCGAGCTCTTCGCCGATAATAGCAAAAATAAAGTCTGTTGTATCTTCCGGCAGATGCCCGTATTTGCAGATTCCCATACCAAGCCCTTTGCCCCACAAGCCGCCCGAACCAAGCGCAATTAGTGACTGGTTCGCCTGGTAAGCTATTGAATCAGTCCATTGCCCGGGATTAAAATAGGCAATAAGTCGATGCATACGACCGGGCGAATGGACAAGTATGGCAAAAAAGCCAATAATGCCAAATGGCAAAGGTGTTAAAATATGCCACCATTTTGCACCAGCAATTATTAACATTAAAAAGGCCAGAAGTGCTACAAATACTGCTGTACCAAAATCTTCTATAACTATCAGTCCTACTATTACCCCGATGACAGCACAGACCGGGACGAACCTTTTCCAGTATAACCTTAATTTATCGCCGAGCTTATCGCAAACAGCGGCTAAAAAGAAAACAGCCGCCCATTTTGCCAGTTCGGAAGGCTGAAAACTTATGACTACGGGCCCTAACGGTATCCTGAGCCATCGCCGGGCACGGTTAACCTCTGTGCCCAAACTCGGGATTAAAACAATTATAAGTAAAGCTATACTAAGGAGTAATAAATAGCTCGACAAAGACTTTAGCCAGCCGTTGGTTAGGCTAAATCTACGATAATTCAGACACGAGACGATGTACATAACTAAGCAGGCGATAGGAAAAAACAAAATCTGTCGAAGGCTGGACAAATCATAGAATCTATGCAAGTCAAGCTCCCGACCGATGTTAGCGCCTGCCGAAAACACAAAGATCGTGCCGATAGCCATCAATAAAACAATTATTACAGCAATATAATCTGCTAACGAATTTCTTTTTGTTACTGTAACCATAATCCTTTAATAGACTTAGGCAAAACTTATTAGTTAATCAAAATCCGGATGTCTGGATATATTTTTCGGCTGATATGAGTTAAAAACAGCAGAAATAATTCTGTAATAGAATAGGTAACTTTCCGGCGAGACAGATGCTTCTATATTTTAATATCAGGCTTCACCTATATATCATGAAGCGGACTCGTCGGAGCGAGAATATCCAATATGGTTTGGACATTTAGTTTGTGGGACATTTTCGGAAAATAGTTATAAGTGCATCAGGCATAAAAGCTTAAGAGCAAAAGCAAAAAGTGCAAAAACTGTGCAAAAATGAGCGCAAATTTGCAAAAACAAGCGCATTTTGATCAAATATTATCAACTTTTTAGCACTTTTAAGCACATCTACAATTTTGTATTTGACTTGTCAAAAAAAAATCTCTCTCTGGCACTACATTTGCTTCATAACGATGCCCGATGTCCTTCGACCCGGTTCGTCACGAATCCGGCGTGCCGAATCGACGGACTCAGGACGGGCCTGATACCCGATGCTCGAAAAAAGAGGACAAAGGTTTACCCACCTCTGGCGGGCCTGCCCCTTCGGCAAGCTCAGGGAAGGCTTTGAGTGACCTTTGGTAAGCGAACCTGTCTTGAGCGTAGTCGAAAGAGTCGAACCAAATCGAAGGGACAAGCGAAGCTTACCCACTGTTCTATAGTTGGTTGCTTCTGGGCACATTTAATTTCTATGATTAGCATAAATCTTTTTTTCGCATTCACATATAGTATACGTAAAGTGCGTAGCTCTCCGTAAGGAGTCCCTAGGACTGCCACAGGTACGCGCTTTACGTATGAGCTTTTTTTCCTGCGATTGATAGTTAATACGCCGCAGGCGTATTAAGGCCAAATGAAAGGATGAGTAAGGAGGATGAGTTGGGAGGAGTAAACTTTTTAACATAGGATGTACATCCATTTCTGGCGGACTATTCGTGCGATCAATTCTTTACGATAAACTTAGATCTTTATCAGCTTGTTATGTTAAATGTCACGCCCAACGCGGTTGTTGCTTTTCTCAATGGCTACTTTTTCGGATAGCCCACCGATTGTGCGAGGATGACCCTCTGCTCCGGTCGCAGTTTCATAATTTTTGTCAGAGCAGGCTTATCAATTAGATTACGCACAACCGTCGCCAATCCCTCGGATGCACAGAATAAATAAACGTTCTCAGCTATAAAGCCTGTGTCAGCGGCTGAATAAAAAACCTTATCGGCATTTGTAGCTTTTCCCATTTTCGTGAAATCCGCCACGTAGATGAGGTTCACAGGCACATCCTTGACGAAGGGCTGAATGCCGGCCGCAGCCCGGACGTCTTCCGCCAGAATCGGCTGCAATGTATGTGTCTTTGCATCATAAAGGTAAAGGCCTTCGGCCATTGCGATATAGACATCGATTTCCTGCCAGTTCATCGCGGATGGTGCGGTACGCTTTGCCGAATCTTGGCGGTTTATTCCGAACGCCGCCCAAAGCAAATTTGAAAGCACTTGTGGAGGCAGCTTCTCCGTACCAAATTCGCGCGAAGATTTTCTGTCTTTCAATACCTGCATTAAGGGCCTGCCGCCATCCGTTTGTGGGGGCAAAAGCTGTATCGGCTTGAGCTCCGTACTCGTGCTGCTTTGCGGATTATCAGCCGAAATTAAAGTGGAGCAAATAAAAAGACTGGCCAATAGCAAGCATGGAATTAAAAACAATTTTGTTTTCATAATACATCTCCTTCAAATTTGATAATGCTTTGAAAAAAACACTGTAAACCGTCATTTCGAGCGAGTTCCCCTTCTTGCTTTCGCAAGAAAGCAGGGGAGCGAGTCGAGAAATCTACTTTGTGTGCAGATTTCTCCGCTTCGCCCCTGTTTCTGTCTTCGACAGAAGACACAGGGGCTTCGGTCGAAATGACAACTTCTGATCTTTTCTACGGAGCATGATCTTTTAAACTCTCGAATATAGCTGTTTGTAGCCATCTAATGTTGCGGCTCAAGGGCCGCATTCGATGCAGTCCAAGTTCTCTAAGATTGGCAGGTCACCTGGCCATTATGGGGAATCTAGTGCCGTTTCTATTAAATTACTATAACATTTTCAAACAAGATATTTTTAACATTTGCTACGGGTGTAGTTTCCGTTTTACGTAAAATATGATAAAAATTGGACTCCGTTGCTTATACTATAAGTAATTGTAACAAAAATAGTTAAGCAAATTAAAAGGAGTCCAAAAATGATTATACAAAAAGCTGT
>Ga0315539_1000431_pt1 | contig 31838 bp, 28 predicted proteins | sample SalMarSW160150MG_FD_203097 | JGI IMG/M metagenome (GOLD analysis project Ga0315539, IMG submission 203097) | Salt marsh sediment microbial communities from the Plum Island Ecosystem LTER, Massachusetts, United States - Salt Marsh Sediment SW1601-150 ...
TTACCGTTTAAACCATCTCTTATATAGACCTTCTTTACCCAGTTAGACGTAACAAGGATAAGTGGCAGCGCATCCAGCACCTCATTATAATTGGCCATGTAACCGTCAGCGATCAGCCAAGGTACAGGTTGAACTCCATAACGCTGAGGATGAAGAACAAGGTGTGGTGAATGGCCCCAGTATCCAATACCTACGACCACATTCGGTTCGAACCACCGGTAATACCACTCTTTTTCCTGAGCAGACTCAAAATTTACTGGCTGAACATCTACACCCAGTTCCTTCAGTCCCTTATAAAGTAAATCTCCCTGAGTTGCGATTCCTCCGGGAGAGGGCGGATAATCGTATAACACAAGAACTTTCATTTCTTATTTTACCAAGTATGATTTATTAACCGTAGAAAGCAGCATGCCAAAATCTATGAATCGAATCTTTCAGCAATTTTCCTGGGACTTAGTTGGTTTTCGCAAAACATAGCTGGCAGTAATAATTCCTCCGACAAAACCCAACACGAATGTCATAAAAAGCAGTAGGACTCTTGGCATTATTACGGTAAAAAAGAGAAACTTGGTCTCGACTGCTTGTGTGTTCTGAAGAAAAACTACCAGAGCCAGCAGCAAAATAATAACTACAGTAATTATTTTTACTTTCTTCATAATGCACCTTTCACTTCTTAATCACTTCACGGCACCATAATGAGATACAAGTCTATTTTCAGGTATTGAAAGAATGGTAGATGCCCTGCTTTGACAGTAAATACCCAGAAAAAAAGTATCAGCACATACCGACCGGTGGATATGAACTGATCGGTATATACATCAATATCACGTTAGTATGCGATTCTTACTGACCTTTTACCTTTACTTTGACGGGTTTTACTTTTTCGCTCTTTGGCACTTTTATGGTAAGTACGCCGTCTTTGCAAATAGCCTCGATATTGGCCGGGTCAACTTCGCTTGCAAGATTCAGATCACGTCTGAAACTGCCATAAGACCTCTCCATGTGGTAATAGCCTTTTTCCTTTTTCTCTTCCTCCTGCTTCTTTTCACCGCTGATGGTCAGGATGTTTCCATGGACAGAAATATCAATATCATCAGCCTTGCAACCTGGAACCTCGGCCTTTACCTCAAATTCGTTGTCTTTTTCGGCAATGTCGATCGCCGGCCAGTGGACATGTCCCCAAGCAGGCCAGTCCCAGTCTCCAAAGAAGCTGCCAATTAAATTGTCCATCTCATTATGAAGTCTTGCTAACTCGCTTCTGCCTTTTTCAGTTTTTTTTACGGGTAATAGTGTCATAGTAAAATCTCCTTTCTTGATCTTTTAAAAGCCACAAAATGTTCTATTTTTTCGAGACGCTTTTACAATTTGACCGGCTTACAAAGGTTTTCACTTTTTTTCGCCTTCGCTCCACAAGTGCCACACTTGTACTTCGGATTTGCTGTGAGTTTCTTGTATTTGTCTGGCTTCTTCTTGTCAAAACCTTCCGCTTCCAGGGCGCACATGTGCATTTTGTGCTCCGGTTTTTTACAGTTTGGGTTACTTGCCATTTTAATAATCTCCTTTCAACTTCTGTTTCTGCTATTTCTTACCACAGTTCAAATATTTATCAGTTGACTTTTCATACTTCACAAAAGAATATTTTCCAAACACTACTTACCGAACTGTGGCAGTTTGGAAATATACTTTTCAGGTTCTTTTTCAAAAGCTGCCTTGCATTTTTCACAGCAAAAATAAACCTTTTTGCCCTTGTAAATAGTGTATACGTTCTTGTTTATTGCCGCGCCTTCTACAGGACAGGTAGTTTGTTCAACGGCTACAGAACTGACTTTGGAGCTTGTTGCGGGACTGACGTTGGTTTTTCCCTCCTTTTTTTTGCATCCGGCTATGCCAACAGCAAACAATAAAACAGCTATTAACAGGACAACTTTTTTCATTTTCTTTTTCATGTTTTTCTAGCCTTGCCTTTCTTCTTAAATTATTATTAAGTGAATTTTGTCTTTCTGGTTCTAAAATTATTTACCGAGAGCCTGCCTGAGGTCCATCGCATGCTCTTGTTCCATTGCCAGGATATTGCGAAGCTGCTGTGCCAGTGCAAACTCCTTAAGCTGTTCTGCCTGTTCTACTCTGACCTTGTATCTCTTTATGGCATCCTCTTCGCCATCGAGGTCCTGCTGCAACATCTCATCGTTATCTTTCGAAGTATGAATTTCGCCAACTCCGACGCTTGGAGAGCCACCAAGATAATCAATCTGGTCCGCAAGGGTCATAGCATGCTGAATCTCTTCATTGGCATGAATCTTAAGTTCCTTTATTATGTCCCCATAAGCAGCGCCAGTCATTACTGCTGCATGGTTTATGTATTGAATTGCAGCAGAATATTCCAGCTCAAGATCCTTATTCAGTAGGCCAATTAGTTTTTCTTGTGTTATAGCCATATATAAACCTCCTAACAATGATCACGCTTTACTTAAAAGTAGAAAATACTTGCTAAGCGTAATTTATAGTATTTGTTTGTTTTTCAGGCAATCTAACGTCCCTTGCCTTTGGCTGCTGTTTTTAGTACCGTCCTTACAGCTTGGGCAGTGTCACTACCTATTTCTTCAGCTGCTTCAATAGCGCCGGTTGTAGCGTTTTTTAAAGCTTCAGCCGTATCAGCACCAATTTCACCTGCGGCCTTGACAGCTCCATCAACTGCAGCAACAGCGGTTTTTCCAACATCAGCTCCGACTTCAGAGGCACCTTTAACCGTTCCCTTAACGGCGGATTTAATGGTTATACCAATGTCTTTGCCTACCTCACTTGCTGCTTCTATTGCACCGGCAACTATTTCTCCGACCGATTTCTCAGTCACAACAGCTACCTGCGCTACACCTTCGACCGTCACGAGTAACACATCTCTTGTAGCTTCCAGCACAGACTCTGCCATTTCGCCTGTACCTTTAATAGCACCAATAACGGCTCTTTTTGAGGTTCTTCCGATTTTTGATAATACTGACTTTGCCATTTTATTCCCTTTCTACAAAATGTTAAAACTTCCAGTTTTTAATTCCACTAACGCAAAACCTTAAACTATATGAACATTTGTCTCCGTAGCGTTGGTGCTCTTCAGTATCTGACCGGCTTTTTCAACCTCCTCCGCGGTACCGTGAACTACTAATAGAAATTTGTTAGCCTTAAGAGAAATCTCATATTTCAAGACACTGTCTTTTGGAATGCCGATACTGTATAGCGCTGCCCCAACGGCACTAAGTCCGCCTACAACAGCAGCACCCTCAAGTGCTCCGACTATCCAGGAAACTAACGGGCCTCCTACAACAATCGGACCTATACCTGGAATAAAAAAGAATGCCGAGCCGAAAAGTAATCCCCATAGTCCGCCCCAGAAAGCTCCAAGCTTTCCCCAGTACTTAATGCGGTCACCGGAATTGTAATACCCTACCACGTGCTCATTAGAGTGATAATCTTTGCCTACAATGGACAATTTCTTTATGTCAAAACCTGACTTCTGGAGTTCCTTAACGGCATCCTCGGCTCCTGTATGGTCATTAAAAACAGCTACGGTTGAATTTTTCTTTGACATCTGCGATTCTCCTGTTTGTTATGTTTAGTTTTTCTATAGCCTTGTGAAACACGACTATAGTGTTCTTGAAACAATCAATTTGACGTGCCTTACTGAATATCAGGTTGGCACGTCAAATCACAACTTCAAAGCTAAAGCTATTTAGTCTTACTTGGCCCAGTCATAGACGCTGTAGCAGGAGTTGAAGCTGGAGCGATGCTCTTTTTGGCTGGTTCAAGCATTTTGCCAAGCTTCTCGATTTCAACGCCGATTTTTTCAATAATTTCGCCGACCACTTTGCCACCCCAGCCTGTTCCCTCGATTAACTTTCCCGTAATAAAACCGGTATCTTTAATGACTGCCACTGTTGCAGCTTCCATTTTGTGACCAGCCCACGCGAAACCATTCTCCAGATGCATAGCAGCAGCTTTAAGGGCATGCCCAAGCTTTGTGCCTGCACCTTTGGCCTTGTATTCCATAGCCTTTATGTAATGGTGTTCAGCCAGTGCGTGGTGAGCGTTTGCAAAGGCATGGTTCAATGTCACAGCAGAGGTTACAGTACCTTGCTCTACATCCTTGGCAAGTTTTTCGAGCTCATCAATGGATGCAGTCAAAAGAATCTTACCTTCTGCCGTAGCAACCGCGGCCTGCAATTTCATAAATGCAACACTTTTGCGAATTTCTTTTGCTGCAGCCTTATAATCTTTTTTGAGAAAGTTTTCACGAGCCTTATGGAAATGTTCACCCGGCGATTCGACAAAAGCATTCAAGACCTCTTCTTTTACGACAACATGTCCTTCAGGTGCCTTTGGTGTCTCCGTCGCCGGTTGGGCAACTTCTGCGGCCGCGGCTTTTTTCTCACAATCCTTCAGGCCAACACCACAGAAAACAACCGCCATCATCAAAACGAGCACTGATACAATAATTCTTCGATACATAGTACACCTTTACCTTTCTTTCATTAGGATTTCATTTTCTACACTGATTCGTTTAACGAACAATTTACCAACCACTATTACATCTCATATAAGCTCTCAATCACCGGACCATTATCTCACATTCCAATGGCCTGCAATCCATCTCCAACCACCCTTTCTGTGTTTCTCCCAGTGTCCGACAACATGTTCGGCATTGGGATGGGGCTTATTCGTCCAGTAACCAGGCATCCAATGCCATGTTCCATTCCACTCCCAGTATCCGGGCACCCAATGATTCTTATCAGTGGGTCTGGGAGGTTGAACCTCTTTCAATCGCAGGGGAATCTCTATCATCTCATCAACAATATATCCTTGTCCAAGTGGCACTACCGCCCAATGTCCTTTGCGCCATTGCCAATTTCCCTCATTAAGAGTCCAGTGCCCTTTAATCCAGAGAGATTTCCTATGAGGTGGTTTTTCCCAGCGTCCCTTGCTCCAGACCCATTTGTCAGCATCCCGTTCCCAAGAGCCCGGAATCCATACATGTTCATTTAAAGGCTCTACTTCGATGATTTCCTCCTGCAACTCGGGAACATCAACAGGGTCTGCAACAACAGCTTCTGCGGCCTGGGCTTTTTTCTCACACCCCTTCAGCCCCACACCGCAGAAAACAATGGCCATCACGACTGCTATTCCAATAATTTTTCGATACATGGCGCACCTTCCTTTCTTTTCATTAAGTGGAAAACTTTTCTTTTATTTCCGTATAGCCGGGAAACCTCTTTATTTGTTGTCTTTTGCCACTGGTAATTGTCATTTCAAAAACCTTTTTTCTTCATACGGTGTTGGTGCATCATACTCTTGCACATAGGGCAATTTTCTACCATGGAGTACATTTTCTTCTCTATAGCCTCGGTATCCGTCGCAACTTGCACTTCTTTTACAAGATTCAAATCCTTATCGAACTTAATAAGCTTATCACCTGACATTACGACAACACCGTCTGCGGTTGCGACAAGAGATTTGTTCATCATTGTCCCCATCATCATATGGTGCATAGGACACATATGTGTCATCATGTGCTCTTCTCCCATCATTCCGCTCTTGGCCCTGCCTGGCATAGATGCAGATGTGGTTTTGGGAGCATTTTTTCCGGACGGGTGTGAAACCTTAGCAGGTTCATGACATCCGGTTAATATACCGGACATTACGATGCTGACCAACAGCAACCTCATAACACCAATAGTTTTTCGATACATAATACACCTACCTTTCTTTGATTGAAAAATTCTCAAACTTTAATGACTCATCCGGCAAATCCGTTCTTTCATAAGGAACCCCCCAAATAATTAGCTTTTTATAAACTCCGTCCCCCTCGGGCGCTCTGTAATTTTTATCAGCACGGCTAAACATAATTTACTCCAAAAAACTTTCTTCCGGCCGCCACAAAACTACAGACCAATAATAACCAGGCAGAAAAATTTGTAAATCGGAGTAGAGTCTGTTTTTGATGTAGAGCAAACTCCCCCCTCTGGACATCGGTAACATCACCTACATTGTTTCAGAGTTGAAAAGTATGGGTATAAAATCCCTGTTAAGTCTGTGTTTGGTAGTTACTTGGGCAGGTTTAAAAAGGTTTGCAGTTAAAAACCATTACGACAGTTCCTGCTTTTTGTAACGGTCTCGTATGTATCCCGTGCTATTGCCAGTTCTTCATTGGTTGGTATTACCATTGCATAAACCCCGGAATCCTCTGCTGAGAATATCACTTCATTCCGTCCATTTCCGGTCTCATCGATTTTCAGCCCCAGATATTCAAAGTTTTCGAGGATTCGTTTTCGCAGATAAGGACTGTTTTCCCCTGTACCAGCCACATTAGCCAGATTATGCAATGGGGCCAACATGGCGTTTTCTTTTATCGGTTTTATTACTCCGTTATCAACCACAAACGAGGTCATAAATCTGCCGCCTTCATGCACTACTCTATGGCCGACAGCTTGAATCTCGGTTAGGATTTCTATCGCAGCAGTTTTGCCGCTTTTTATAATATCAAAATATCTCACGTAAAGCTGATTCAACATCCGGAATAGACTTTTCAATCTTAATTTCTTTCCCCCTGGCCAAACTGTGTTGAATATATGAACCGCCCTGGCCTATTCTGCCAGCTGTTCCTTTTGCAATGGGTAGAAAAACTCTATTTTCAGCCACCTCAAATAGCCGATATTTAACGCTGCTGGAACCACAATTTATAGCCATCAGCTTCATACTTGACAATTTAGGCTCATTTATTAAAATAAGCAATACGATTAATTTTCGTTTTTCACCGGTTCTTATGGCGGGATTTCGACAAATTGAAAAAAAAGCTTTAAAAACGCATAGAAAAGAATAAAAAGGACCTGAAAAAAGCCACCAAGGACCAGGGAAACGTATGAAAAAGAAAACTAAGAACCACAGGAACGCAAGGGCAAAGCTTGGGCGGAAAGAACAAACTTTGGAGGAAAGTAATAAATATCGTGTTTTTTTTGAGCAAGCGGCCGACTCAATAGTGCTCATTAACTCAGAAACCGGAAAGCTGGTGGAGTTCAACGACAAGGCGCACGAGAACCTCGGCTACAGCCGTGACGAATTCAAAAAGCTCAAGATATCCGACTTTGAGGTCATTGAGTCTGCCGAGGAAGTTGCAAAACATATTAAGAAAATCACAAGGAAAGGGGCCGACACCTTTGAGACAAAACATAAGACAAAAAACGGGGAGATACGTGCCGTTCTTGTAGACAGCAGGATTATTTTTATTGGTGGGGAATGCTTTGTTCAAAGTATATGGCGCGACATTACGGATCGCAAAAAGGCCGAGCAGGCGCTGCTGGAGTCACAGCAACAGTTGAGCGTAAGGAGCCGGATCGCAGAAATCTTCCTTACTGTTCCCGACGACGAGATGTACGGAGAAGTATTGCAGGTCATTCTGGAGTGCACGAAAAGCAAGTATGGGATCTTTGGATACATAGAGGAACAGGGAGTCTTAATTATCCCCTCCATGACCAAGGATGTGTGGGAACAGTGCCAGGTTCCTGATAAGACAATTACATACCCCCGCGAGAAATGGGGTGGCATCTGGGGTCGTGCCCTCACAGAGAAGAGAAGTCTTTATGCGAACGAAGGCCTACATGTACCCGATGGACATGTTCCTATAACAAGGATTCTGGTTGTACCCATTATGTATGATGGAGATGTAATTGGGCTTTTGGAAATCGCCAACAAAATAACTGACTATGGCGAGAAGGAGCGGGAGTTCTTGGAAACTATCGTCGGCCACATAGCGCCTGTCCTAAATGCGAGATTGCAGAGAGATAGAAAGGAGAGAGAGCACAAGCGTGCCGAAGAGGCACTTCACAAGGCGCGCGATGAGTTGGAAATAAAGGTTAAGGAAAGGACCGCGGAGCTTAACAAATCGAACGTACTGCTAAAGCGAGAAGTTTTTGAGCGAAAAAGAACCGAAGAAGTGCTGGTGGAAACAAGCGAGATTGTGGAAAAGATGTTCTCTACCACCCATCTTTGTATAGCTTACATGGACACCGATTTCAACTTCATACGCGTAAACCGTGCTTATGCGGAGTCGGACGGCCGCAATGAAGAGTTTTTCATGGGCAAGAACCATTTTGAAATTTATCCCAATAAGGAGAATAAAGCGATTTTTCAGTGTGTGGTGGAGACAGGTGAGCCGTACGTTGCTTACGCAAAACCGTTTGTATATGCCGGACATCCTGAACGTGACGTAACATACTGGGACTGGACTCTTCATCCGGTAAGGGATTCTCACGGAAAAATAGATGGACTTCTTCTATGTCTTGTTAATGTCACTGAGCGCAAACACCTTGAACAAGAAATCCTTGGAGTGAAAGAGAAAGAACGAGAGCAGATAGGGCGAGAGCTGCATGACAGTATGGGCCAAATACTCACGGGTATTGCTTTAAAAAGCAAGGGATTAGAACTGAAGCTAAAAGATAAATCGCTTGGCGAAGCAAAAGAGGCAGCAAAATTATCAAAACTTGCCAATAAGGCGATAGCTCAGACACAAGACCTTGCCAAGATGCTTCATCCTATCGATCTTGAAGCCGGCGGCATAAACTCGGCATTACAAACATTAGTCTCTAATACTGAAAAACTATTGGGATGCTCGTGTCAATTTAAGTCTGAAGAACCTGTCGTATTTAATGACCCGGTTGAAGCCAAACAGGTTTATCGTATCGCTCAGGAAGCCGTTACCAACGCAATTAAACATGGCAAAGCAAAAAATATTAGTATAGAATTGAACTCGGACGGGGACAAATATGTCCTGTCAGTCAAAAACGATGGAAAGAATTTTCCAAGAGCCTTAATCAGGAAGAAAGGACTTGGATTGAAAATTATGGAATACCGCAGTGGCATGATAGGAGGCAATATTGACGTTCACAGAAGCGGCAAAGGCGAAACGATTGTAACCTGTACATTTCCGAAGAAAAAAGCCGGAAAGTAAAAATAATATGACATCGGACAAAAAACAAAAAAAAGTCAAGGAAGACAAGATAAAAATCCTGATTGTGGACGACCATCCTGTGGTAAGAGAAGGTCTGACAGCAATTATCAATCATGAAAAAGACCTCGTCGTTTGCGGTTGTGCCGATGATAACCATCAGGCCCTTAAAGCTGTCGCTGAATTAAAACCCGAGATTGTCATTGCGGATATTTCTCTTAAAAATTCCGACGGTATTGAGCTAGTCAAAAATATTCATCATCGATATCCTAAACTGACGGCTATCGTACTTTCCGTTCATGATGAATCTGTATACGCCGAGCGTGCTCTTCGAGCAGGTGCCAGAGCTTATCTTATGAAGGAAGTGGTATCTGAAAACATTATAAATGCGATTCGTACAGTTCTAAAAGGCGAGATATACGTTAGTGACAAAATTTCAAAAAAATTCCTCCACAAAATTGCAGGTGACAAAACCGACAAGACCAAAACATCGATAGAAAACCTAAGCGACCGTGAATTTGAGATTTTCCGTCTGATTAGCGAAGGACATAAGGCTTCGCAAATAGCCAAGAAGCTCCATTTAAGTATAAAAACAGTTGAAACTTACCGCGCACGGCTTAAAGAAAAACTAAATCTCGACAATGCCGCCGAACTTTTGCAATATGCTATAAAATGGGCAAAAAGTGAGGGTAAGAAATAGTCTCTTTTAGCTACGATTATCTGTTTTCAGTCTCTGAGTTTCAAACCTAACCAAACAATTCAGAAATCGCCATTCGTTCCAGTTTGTATTGTTACAATAGCTTCCTTGCATGAAGGTAAGCATTTTCACCGACAACAAATACAGACCCCAATCTGATTTACACAAGCGAAATGCACGTTATTATAGGGCAATAGAAAGGGACCGAGTATATGAAAGTTGTGGTAACTTCGACTGGACCAAAGCTGGATGACCATGTAGGAACAAGGCCGGACAAGTGTTCTTACTGGCTGGTTGTGGATCCTGTAACAATGGAATGTGAGGCAATACCAAACCCGTTGATGAGCGTTGGTGGTCCGGCCGCGGGAAAGTTACTTACCCGGATACTGCAAGAACATATGGTCGAGTTTATTCTGGCAGGCGGCTGTGGATGCAATCAGTTGAAAGGGCTGAGTGAAAATGGAATGAGAGTGCTTCTTGGAATGACAGGGTCGGTTCGAGAAACCGTGGTAAAGTTCAATCGGAGCCAGTTTTCCGGAATGCGGTGAATCTTGTTAGCGAATAAAACCAAGTAATATGTCGATATAAATACGAAAAGAAGGATCTTATGAAGAAAAAAGAAATGCTGGGTAGGAAGACAAAGGAAAAAACGAGGATTCTGATTGTGGATGACCATCCTGTAATACGTGAAGGATTAACGCTGATTATCAACAGACAGTCAGATCTTCTGGTTTGTGCTGAAGCCGGAACTATTGGAGAGGCTGTTAAAGCCGTCAAGAAGCAGAAAATTGATCTGGCTCTTGTGGATATGCTGCTCAATGACACAACAGGAATACAGGTAATAAAAAAGATAAAAGCCTTGTGTCCGGGTATCATTGCCCTTGTCTTTTCCATGAGTGACAAATCTCAGCACGTAAAACAGGCTATCGAGGCAGGGGCAAGGGGGTATATTACAAAAGACGAAATATCTGAGGATATTGTAAATGCCATTCGCCGGGTACTCAAAGGGCAAATATACATTAGCAGCAGATTGCTTAAGGATTTGCCAAAAGAACAACGCGAAGGCCTTTTAGCCGGCAGGGTTCAAGGTTATTGTGATTAGAACACAAAGTTCAGGGAGACAGAATATGAATAATACTGAAATGAGTTCGGTAAACGTCAGTTTATTCAGGATAGTAAACAATCAACACTGTCCGCAATGCGGCAGTCTGATGAAAGAAACCGAAAGACGTAAAAGAAGGTTCAATTACCTTTGTGTGGTTTGAATGTGTTAAAACAGATTGCGACGGCCAGTGGCTTCAGTCGTATGCAAATTTGCCACCAGGACGATTTAAGCCAATGTGGGCGCAAGGAGAATCGCCGTGAAGGTATTTATGTTAGGCTGGGAATTCCCACCCTTTATCAGTGGTGGCTTAGGCACCGCTTGTTACGGCCTGACCAAGGCAATGAGCAAGCTGGGCACGGAGATAGTGTTTGTTCTGCCAAGAGCAAGCCAAACCAGCCATAGCAGCCATGTAAAAATGTTAAGTGCTGAAGGATATATCACAAAAGAAGATTGCAGTGAGTTTCAAAATGTTCATTTCAAGACAATTATGTCACCACTGAAACCTTATGCCTCCTGCAACACAAATGAAGGCTTTGGAAAACAGAAAAGAAGCAATTATATTTCCTCATGGCAATGCAGTCTTTCAGAACATCTGCAAAACTACGGCTGGGATATATTTGAACAGGTCCATCGCTATGCCCAAAAAGCTGTAGAAATAGCTTCTGTCGAAGATTTTGATATTATTCACGCTCATGACTGGATGACATACCCGGCGGCAATAGCAGTAGCTCAACTCAGTGGCAGGCCGTTTGTCGTACACGTCCATTCAACAGAATTTGACCGTAGCGGCAAGCATATAAATCAAGCAATATATGACATCGAGCGGCAAGGCATGCATGCCGCTGATAAGATAATCACAGTCAGCAATTATACTAAAAATATCATAACCAGTCGATATAGTATCTCGCCTGATAAAGTGGAAGTAGTTTACAATGGAGTAGAGAGTAATAACGGCGTTTTTGTTCAGGAACTGCCAAATAAATCCGACAAAATCGTTCTGTTCCTCGGCCGGATTACGATGCAGAAAGGCCCGGAATACTTCATTGCTGCTGCAAAAAAGGTTCTGGAGAAAATGAACAATGTAAAATTCGTCATGGCTGGTGATGGAGACATGACTCACCGCATGATTGAATATGCAGCCCGGCTGGGTATCGGTCATAAGGTATTCTTTACACGGTTTTTGAGAGGAAGCGACGTCGACAGGGCCTACCAAATGGCTGACTTATATGTAATGCCCTCTGTCTCCGAGCCTTTTGGTATCGCACCGCTTGAAGCACTCAGACACGGTGTGCCCGTTTTAATAAGTAAACAAAGCGGCATTGCTGAAACACTGAAAAATGCGCTTAAAGTAGATTTCTGGGACATAAACCAGATGGCCAACAAGATGGTAGCAGTATTAAAACGCTCGCCATTGAGCAGAGCACTTCGTGAAAATGGCGGTATTGAAATAAGAAAATTCCGCTGGGAAGACTCAGCGGCAAAGGTAATTAAAATCTATAAGGAAATGCTGACCTGTGCTCAGGCCGGCATTTAACGAGGAGGCTGTTATAATGGCATCGGTTTGTTTTTATTTTCAGGTACACCAGCCCTACAGGCTGAGAAACTATACTATTTTTGATACAGGCAGTGACTATTTTGATGATGTTAAAAATGCTCAGATATGCAGAAAAGTTGCGCATAAATGTTATCTGCCTGCTAACCAGTTGATGCTGGAGTTGATAAAAAAATACAATGACAGATTTAAGGTCTCTTACAGCATAACCGGTTGTTTGCTCGAACAACTTCAATTATATGCCCCCGATGTTTTGCGGAGTTTTCAGGAGCTGTCTGAAACTGGATGTGTAGAGTTTCTTGGAGAAACTTATTACCACAGCCTAAGTTCTCTTTATTCACGCGAAGAATTCGTTGAGCAGATCCAAGCTCATAAAAGAACCATCCAAAGATTATTTCACCAGAGACCGAGAGTATTTCGTAATACAGAGCTTATTTACAACAACCAGCTGGCAGAGCTGATTGAAAATATTGGCGGTTTTGACGCAATATTAGCTGAGGGAGCTGACCACATACTTGGTTATAGAAGTCCAAATTTTGTGTATAGCCCAAAGAAATGCAGGAAGCTCAAACTCCTGCTCAAAAACTACCGTCTTAGTGATGATATTGCTTTCAGATTCTCCAATCGAGGGTGGAGCCAGTGGCCATTAAATGCCCATAAATTTGCAGGCTGGGTCAATTCCGTCAATGGATGCGGCTTTACTATAAATCTTTTTATGGACTATGAAACTTTCGGTGAACATCAGTGGGAGGATACTGGTATATTTAATTTCTTAAGGCACCTGCCGGATGAAATCCTCAAACATCCAGATAACAATTTTAAAACTCCTTCTGAAGTCGCCTCTGTTTATGATGCCGTTGATGAGGTCGATGTTCCTTATACAGTCAGTTGGGCTGATATTGAGCGAGACCTTTCTGCCTGGCTGGGCAATCCCATGCAGCAAAATGCCGTTTCTGAATTGTACAGGCTTGAAGAAAAAGTGAAAAACACCGAAGATGAATCTATTATCAGGGATTGGCGAAAGCTGCAAACTTCGGACCACTTCTACTATATGTGCACTAAATGGTTTGCTGACGGCGATGTGCACAAGTATTTCAACCCTTACGATTCACCTTATGATTCGTATATAAATTTTATGAATGTACTGGATAATCTCAACTTTCGATGTAATGAAATTCTTACACAGAAGAAATCCCGGCTTTTAAGCAATGTTGGTGAATGTATCTTATCGAGTTAGCAGGATAGGTAAAAGACGTAATTAAAATAACTTTTTTCGGAAAGGAAATCTCTATGAAAAAGAAAATTTCAAAAAACAATGTAAAATCCACACTTGACGTTAAGAATAGGCCAATGACAATGAGTCAGATTAAGCAAAAAGCTGTATCTGTTGGTGTGCAACCAGGTGATATGAAAAAAACCGAATTAATTCGCTCCATTCAGAAAGCTGAGGGCTATAGTCCTTGCTTCGGGACATCAAATGGAAAATGCCCTTACACAGACTGCTGCTTTATGGATGATTGTCTAACAGTAAACTGCTAAAGTTGCCTGATGTGTTATTGCTCGTTTTGTGTGGTTATTGCAATTAAGGCGAGCTGAAAAGGGAAAGTCTATATGATTTTTAAAAGTATCTTCGTTTACCCTAAGTACCCGGAGAATCTGCAGCATCTGTACGAATTGGCATGTAATCTCTGGTCCGTCTGGGATTATGATGCAATAGGATTGTTCTATAGAATAGATACTAAATTATTCAGAGAAGTAAATCACAATCCCCTGAAATTCCTTAACAGTCTTAGCAAAGAGAAGCTGGAGGCTCTGGTAAACGACAAAGGATTTTTATTTGAACTCGAAAAAGTATGGGAAAAATTTCAGTCTTATCTGCAGCATACCAGCACGTTAAGAGAAAAATGTGACAGTGAGTATGGTTTCAAGTCTAATGATGCGATTGTTTATCTTTCAATGGAATTCGGTCTTCACGAGTCCATCCCGATATATGCCGGCGGCCTCGGTGTCTTATCCGGGGATTTTTTAAAGGGTGTTTCAGACCTCGACCTGCCAATTGTGGGTGTAGGATTGTTATACAAGTACGGATATTTTACACAGTTTATTGACCCGAAAGGATACCAGCAGGAGATATTTGCACCATTTGAAAATCATCTTATTCCCGCAAGAGAGCTGCACGATTCCCAGGCTAATTGCGCATGTGTCAATGTAAAAATCATTAACGAGGAGGTGAAAGTAAAACTCTGGGAAATTCATGTTGGTAAGGCCCGGCTAATACTACTCGACACAGATATCGAAGAAAATCCCCCGCATTTACGAAATATTACCGATGAACTTTATGTCAGCGACAGGGAGAAAAGAATCCAGCAGGAATTAGTTTTGGGAATAGGCGGTATCAAAGCTCTGAATCTGCTCGGTATAAAGCCGATTGTTTATCACTTTAATGAGGGCCACTCCGCTTTTGCTGCTATAGGCAGGTTATGTGATTTAATGCAGGACAGGAAATTTTCGTTTTCGCAAGCGAGGGCAATTATAAGGGCTTCAACAGTTTTTACAACTCATACTCCCGTTATAGCAGGTAACGAGAACTTTAAAGCGGATTTGGTAAAAAAATATCTGCAGCCGAAGCTCAGGGAGGTTAATCTGGCTTTTGATGATATCGCAAAATTGGGTTTCATAAATGATAACACAGATGTTTTCTGGATGCCGGCATTTGCTATGCATTTTACCCGATACATAAATGCAGTATCAAAACAGCACGCAGGTGTATCTCGAAAGATGTGGTTGCCTCTTTTCCCGGAAACACCAGCTGTAGAAATACCTATTAGTCATGTTACCAATGGGGTACACTTGTCCTGGATAAGCCCGCCTTTTACAGACTTGTTTAACCGTTATTTAGGTCCTGAATACATACATCGCAGCAGAGACAAAGATATCTGGAGGAATATCTATAATATCCCTGATGAAGAGTTATGGGAAGAACACCGCAGGAACAAGAAAAATTTGATTAACTATATGAGAAGACAATTCAGAGGACAAGCAGCATCTAAGGGGTACTCACAATTTAAGAAATCAGGTACAAATCTTTCACTTAATACTGATTATCTTACCGTAGTTTTCGCCAGGCGTTTCGCTGCTTATAAAAGGCCTACATTGGTTCTCAGGGACAAAGAAAGGCTTAAAAAGATTCTGACCGATTCAAACCGCCCGGTACGGATGATTTTTTCAGGGAAAGCCCATCCTGCTGACCAGCAAAGTAAAGAAATGATCCGAGAAGTGCTTGATTTTGCAAAGCAGTATCAGGTAGAAGACAGAATAATTTTCCTGGAAAATTATGATATCGATACAGCCAGGCATCTTTGCTGGGGTGCGGATGTCTGGTTAAATACTCCTTCCAAAAATATGGAGGCCAGCGGAACCAGCGGAATGAAGGCTGCTATGAACGGAGCTTTGCATCTCAGTACTCTTGAGGGCTGGTGGCAGGAGGGCTATACCGGCGGGAACGGTTGGGTGATAAATGCAGGCGAACTCTACGACAGACCGGAACTGCAGGATATGGCGGATGCCGAACAATTATATGACCTCTTGGAACATGAAATCGCGGTTTTGTATTATGACCGCAATGAAACAGATATTCCCGAATCCTGGGTAAAAATGATGAAGGAATCTCTGTTTTCAGTTTGCCGGAATTTTAATATTAACCGCGTGCTTTGCGATTATCTCGACAAGTACTACCTGCCATCTATGCAAACTTCCGAGGAGGTTTCACGAGACGATCATAAAGTACTGCAAACCGTTGCTCAGGAAGAAAGGGATGTGCTGAAATACTGGGATAATATTAAAATCACGTCTTTCCTGACTGATATAGAGAAAAAGGACCGCCTTACCAAAGGGGATATTATCAACGTACGGTGCACCGTCCAATTCGGTCAGGTTCCGACCGAGCTTTTTTTTGTAGAGTTATTTTATGCGCTCGATAGAAGCAGTGAATTCAAGACCGTTCCTATGCTGTTACAGGATAAACAAAGCGGGCTTGCCAATTATTTGTGTTCTTTGGAAATAGAAGGATACGGCTTACAAAATATGAATGTTCGTATCAAGCCGGCCAGCAAAATCGTCCAGGATTTACACCCCGAGTTGGTTAAATGGAAGGAGTAAATCTCAAAAAATTAGTACTCACTGGTATTGTTTCGGCTCTCTTTTTCACAACTTTTATACTTCTTGTTGAAAGATATTTTACTCAATATTTACATTAAAATACTGTGCCAGACTTCTGAAGGATTCTATCCATTTTTTTGAAGTCTCGTCGCCGAAAGAAGCCTTCTCACGCATTTTAGTATAGGTCTCTTTGCTGATAGCAAAGAAGATATTCTGAGCAGTTTGAACGTTAAGCTGGTTTATTAAGGTGGATAATATTTGCAAAGTCGCCGGGATTCTTTCAAGCATTTCAACATCTTCAGGTGAACTTTCTAATTTCTGCATCATCTTGTTTATCTTGCGGCTTGCTTCAAATCTCAATACTTCTTCATCAAGCTTAAGGGATAGCCGACTTGCTTGTTCTGCGAATTTCTTGAGCTTTTTTATATCAATTTCCTCATCTTGTATTACTTGGCATACATCCTGATTAATGATAAATTCAGCAGGAGTAGAAAGAGCCTTCGGTAAGGACATATTCATACCCCGCATTATTTGCATAATTGTGTAATTATGCACGTATATGTGCCTGAAAGAGGATTCTATCTCCTGCCACGTGGTCTCAAGCAGCTCGTATAGGATTTGTCGCTGCTGGTCTCTAAATAAATGCCAGAGAGAATAATTATTACCTTTGAAGAAAAGGTTCATAATTCGAATAACTTCGGTTGTATTACCCATGTTAAAGGCGTTTTTCAGGTCTTTCTGCATAGTGAAAAAGATATCGTCAGGCATGCGGGCATTTACAGTACCAATAAGATTGTGGTCGCCAAAATGCAAGATAGCAAAATCTACAAGATGTTTTTCCAGAACGATACTGGAATGGATAGCCGCCCTGCCGGTTGCAAGGACTTGGATGCCTCCCTCTACCCGGTCATATGATTCGATGGTTGCAGAATAGCTGTAAATATCTATTTGGTCTGGGTATTCTTCAAAGATAGAACTTACTGCCAGATGCGCCCCGACCCTATTAAGATCAATACTGCATGGCTTAACCAATGCGTGGTAGGCTTCTTTGCCACTGGCAAATTCTTTTACATTCGTGGGTGCCTTTTGAAGGATATTCTCAAATCCAGGTTCATAATCTTTGCCGTCAACTTCCTTCGCTAATTGGATTGCACGAGAAGCGTAGTTCATTATCTGGACTGTTTCTATCCCGCATATATCATCAAAGAACCAACCGCAGCTTGTATACATTAACAGCGCATTTCTTTGCATCTCAAGGAGTTTTAAAACGGACACTTTTTCGTCATAGGCCAGTTCCCTGCCAACATATTTTGATAGGAAATTTTCGACATTTTTACTGAACCTGTCATTTATAACTAATATGTATTGATTTCTTATTTCCCACGGCTTAGATACATATTGCGACATCTTACTCTGGTAAACTGGAGCAAGCTGGTCCCTCAGCCAATCCATAGCCTCTCTTAAAGGTGCCCGCCACTGCTGCTTTCCTGATGGATATCTGCCATAATGACAACCGCAGTTATTTCGCCACCTTTCTACGCCGTGACTACAACTCCAGGAACTGTTTTCATATATCTCAACTTCATATTGCGGTGGAAATCTTTCCAGATATTCACCGTACACAGTGATTTTGGCCAGATTATTAGTTTCGATAAAGTGAAGGCAATAAGCCAGAGCCATATCTGCGTAGCGGTGATGATGGCCGTAGGTTTCTCCATCAGTTGCTATATGCGCAAGGCCAGCTTTCCCTTCAATCTCATTTAGGATTGCTGTCATTTTCCTGGCAAAAACTTCGCCATTTTGAAGGACCCTGCCATCGGCTACCTCCTGAGCCATGGGTTGATTGAAAAAAAACAAATTTATGGTTTTCCCTGAAGGAAGCTGACACAGGTATGCTTTGGTTGTATCTACTTTGTCACACTCGACGTTTATCCATTCTTTATCTCCCGTTTTCCTAAAACGTTTGGCCTGGTGCGGAGCGAGAATTGTAAACCTAATATTATGTTCGATAAGAATTTCGAGGGTTTCCGGATCAACGGCAGTCTCAGGAAGCCACATTCCTTCTGGCCTGCGCCCAAAACGCTGTTCAAAATCATATATCCCCCAAATCACCTGGGTATCTTTATCTCGTTTATTTGCAAGCGGCATAATGATATGATTATACACCTGCGCAATAGCTGCCCCATGGCCAGAGTGAAGTTTGGAACTTTCTTTGTCAGCTTCTATTATACTTTCATAAACTTGAGGGGTATGTTTTTCCAACCACTGCAATAAAGTAGGGCCGAAATCAAAACTTATCTTCGAGTAGTTGTTGGTTATATCGATAATTTTCCTGTCGGGGCCGAGTATTCGGGAGGCTGCATTTTGCCTGTAACATTCCTCTGTGATTTTCTCATTCCAGTCATGATATGGGTAGGCCGAATCCTGCAACTCTACATCTTCCAACCACGGGTTTTCCCTCGGCGGCTGGTAAAAATGACCATGAATACAAACATATTTTTCCATTCTCTTGCACCTCTTATGCACGGAATTATATCACATCACAATAAAAAGGAATATGGCAAATTAGCTTTGAGCTGCCTTCAAAAGGCGTGAATTATAATTAACCACCGAATGCCGCGACCAGCATTCTTAGCGGGTTCATCCCCCCAAAGAGTGGGAATTCTTACCTGATTATGGTATATTTATTCCGGATTTAGCAATAGGCAATAGTATAGATAAAGGTCTGTAAATTTATGTAAGTATTCAAAAAATGTAGAAGAAGGCGACTTAGTCAAAAGGCATTTCCTGAACCTTGGTTGAAAATAATAGAAAAAAATGTTCCATTTTATAAGAATCTGCCGAATGAGGATAAAAAGGAACTGCAGCGGCATATACTTATATTCATAAGTGAGAAACATTTCGAAGGTTGTGGCGGCCTTAAGATTACAGATGAAATAAGAGTTACCATAGCAGCACAGGCATGCATTCTTTTGCTTCATCGTCAAACTGACTATTACCCAGGATTGTGGCTATAAATTTGAAAAGTTCCAAAGAAAGTATGAAGGACAAGCCCTTGGAGAAATGCCCAAAATGTGACGGAAGAGTTCGGCGTTTGATCGGCGCCGGAGCGGGTGTGATTTTCAAAGGTTCGGGTTTTTATGCAAGTGGTTATTCTACCAGCAATTCTCTAGCCTGCGGTCGGGACAAACCTTGCTGTGGCCGTGATACACCATGCGACAAAAGACCGTGTGAATCTTAATAAAGTTATAAGTTGACGTAACGAACATGAGCATTTCAGCAAATTTTACAAGAATCAGGAGATTCCGGAAAATGTAACTATTGTTTTGGCCGGTAAAGCCAAATCAACAGAAGAGATAGAACAGGCCATAGATGTAGGAGCTACAGATATTGGTCAAAATTACGTTCAGGAAGCCGGGCAAATATATAGTGATTTAAGAAAAAAAGCAGCCAAAGTTAGATGGCACATGATAGGCCGTTTACAGACGAACAAAATAAATAAGGCACTAAGAATTTTCGATGTAATTCAAACTGTTGACTCTCTGGAAAAAGCAACAGCTATTGATAAAAGAGTTAAAAGTGCAGGGAAAAGAATAGTACCGATTTTCATAGAGATTAATATTGGCAGCGAGGATAGCAAGGCCGGCCTAAAACCGGATGAGCATGAGCCATTTGAGGAGTACATTGAAAAGCTGGTCACGTATATGTCGAAATTTGAGCATTTAAGTGTCAAAGGATTGATGACAATGGGGCCTCGCTTTGGAAATCCTGAACATGTAAGACCATATTTTAGAAGGACAAGAAAGGTATTTGAAAAAATCAAGAATCTCGGCTTACCAAATGTAGATATGAAATATCTGTCTATGGGTATGACAAATTCGTATAAAGTCGCCATAGAAGAAGGTTCCAATATGGTCAGAATCGGGACGGCGATATTTGGGGAAAGAAAATAGAGGTAAAAAAAATGGCTGAAGAGTTTTCCTTTAGAGATTATGTCATAGTTTCTTGTGGAACGCTTGCCCCAGAATTGAATTATCTGAGAAAGGAAGGTTTTTTGGATGCCAAGAAAATTATTTATACGCCTCCCGGACGCCATGAGGTTCTTAAAGAGCTTGAAAGCCAGTTGATACAAAAGATAAACGCCGCTAAACAGCACTGTCAAAAAATCATAGTAGTTTATGGCGGCAAATTCTGCTACGTAAACGTCGATAACCCTTATAGAACAATAGATACGATAATCCAGGAGCAGGGAACCGGAATCTCAATTTCCAGAATAAACGCAACTCATTGTATGGATATGTTAGCCGGTGAAAGCCAAAGAGAGGAAATACGCGGCGGACAGAAAGTCTGGTGGCTTACGCCGGGATGGATAATCTATCGAGACTATGTCTTTCAGGACTGGGACAAAGGCAAAGCCAACGAAAATTTTCCTCAACATACAGGAGGAGCTATTTTGCTGGATGGCATCGACTTTTGGGATAAGTATTGCGGGGAGCACCCTGAAAAAATCCTTGAATTCTTTGACTGGATGGGAATAGAAATTAGACCCCAAAAGATTAATTTAGAAAAAATGAAAAACCTGCTTTTAGATTGTTTGGCCTGAAATATGGATAAGTATATGGAACAGTGGGAAAAGAACCAGGGACTCATATTCCTGAGAAAAATTGGAATTACATCCGGCCAAACAGTGTTAGATTTTGGTTGTAGAGTAGGGCATTATACGATTCCAGCGTCAAAAATCGTTGGAAACACCGGTATTGTCTATGCCATAGACACTGAAGAATACGCTTTAAAAGAACTACACCAGAAAGCTAAAGCTCATAAGCTAACAAACATAAGGATAATAAAAACTTCAGGCCGGATGAAGCTACCACTGGAAGGTGGAACTGTTGATGTAGTCCTATTCTATGATGTTTTACATTATTTTGGCAAAGACAGCAGGAAAAGCCTCTATCAGGAGGCTTTCCGTGTTTTAAAACAAGATGGTTTTTTTTCAGTTTATCCCAAGCATACTCTGGAAGATAATCCCTTAAGGGAATTCAGTAGTTTGAGCGTAAGTGACGTTAAACGGGAAATCGAAGATTCAAATTTTGCCTTTAAACATGAACATTGCGGCCTTATAAGTCATGACGATGGTCTTAGCCAGGGCTGCGTTTTAAATTTTAGCAAGGGCCAGTAAACGAAGAAATATGAAAGAAATTGACATTTCAAGGCAGGTTTAGAATGAAAATAACAATCGTATATGATAACCAGGCGGATGAGGGACTAAAATCGGGATGGGGTTTTTCCTGCCTGATAGAAGCAAAAGAAAAAATTCTATTTGATACAGGTGATAGCGGCGAGAATCTAATTTATAACCTCAGACAATTAAACATCCAGCCGGAAAGTATTGCTGCCGTCGTTATCTCGCACAACCATTGGGACCATACCGGTGGGCTGAAAGAATTTTTAAAATTAAACAATAATGCTAAGGTTCTTCATCCGAAATCTTTCTCAAAGCCAACCGAGATATCGCCGGGAGTTTATTCTACCGGCACACTTGGAGGACTTATCAAAGAGCAGTCTCTGGTGGTAAACACAGAGCAAGGAAATCTGGTTATAACCGGCTGTGCTCATCCTGGGTTGCCAAAGATAATTGACAAAGCAAAGCAATTAGGTGAAATATATGCTGTTTTAGGCGGCTTTCACGGATTTTCAAAATTAGAAAAACTCCAGGGTATCAAACTAATCGCTCCCTGTCATTGTACGAAATACATTCAACAAATAAGAGAAAAGTACCCCCGGCAGTTCAAACAGGTAAAAGCAGGTACTGTTGTTGAAATATAATCAGAAAAAATAATAAGGTCTATACAGGAAGAATTACCTCAGCTCACGATGATAGAACGCAGATGACAACTTTCCACCACAAAGATCATACCAGCAAGACAAATATCAAAATCGAAGCTACTATCCATATCCGCGGGTATTCAGCTCAGCTGAGATAGCTATTACTTTTGCTTAAGTCACTCTCCACATATAACCCGCCAAACCTTAATCCGTAATTCATAAGAATTTTTAATGCAGGACCGACGCACGAACATTAAAAAGTGAGAGCCCCCTAAGATAATCTGCGTCAAAAATGCGTCAGTCGCCAGTGGTGAACTACTTGCCAATAGACTTGTTACTCACTCGCTAACTACCTGTAATCTTCATTTTGACGCAAAAAATGGGGTGTAAGGTGTTATAGAGTTTACACTTATGGAAGGGGTTTGGGCTTATGAATCTCATGCTCTAACCAGCTGAGCTACGCCGCCGGTAATTTCCACATGCTTATACAATATCAGCCTTCCACGCCGTCTGTCAACTGTTTGGGCACTAAAAATCAGTACAAAACAGCGAAAAATACACGGACGTATAATTCCTCAAACGGTTCCCGAAATTGCTTGCAGGCAAGTTAAGCCCTCCTTAAAATGCCGCTTAAATTGCGCAAAGCTGTTAGGCAAATGGAATGTTAAAACTATGCTGGCAAGATTACATAGTGTAACGCTTGAGGGTATCGAAGGTATTATCTGCGAGGTTGAAGTTGACGTTGCCCGCGGAGGCTTTGAAAAGATGCTCATCGTAGGCCTTCCCGACGCGGCAGTGAAAGAAAGCACCGAACGAGTCAAAAGTGCAATCATTAACTCCGGTTACAAGTACCCTAAGGCACAGTCGGTAGTAAATCTGGCACCGGCAGATATTAAAAAGGAAGGCCCTGCCTTTGACCTGCCCATCGCTCTTGGGGTGCTTCTTGGTACCGGTGCTTTTACAAGCACGGTTTTGAAAGACTACGTAATTGTCGGTGAGCTTGCACTGGACGGCAGAGTAAGGCCCGTAAACGGCGTTTTGAGTATGGCAATGACGGCCGCGGCAAATGGATTCAAAGAGATTATCGTTCCTTTGGAAAATGCAAACGAAGCAGCTGTTGTTCAGGATATTGAGGTATATGCGGTCGGCTCTTTGACTCAGGCGGTGGGCTTTTTAAGCGGGCAATTACCCCTTGAGACAACCAATATCGATATCGACCAAATATTCAATATCGAAAGCCGATATGATTTTGACTTCTCTGATGTAAAGGGGCAGGAAAGTGCCAAGCGAGCATTAACCATTGCTGCTGCCGGAGGACATAACATTTTAATGATAGGCCCGCCAGGAGCTGGCAAGACTATGCTCGCTCAAAGATTAGCAACCATACTGCCGTCTCTTACTCTGGCTGAGTCGCTTGAAACAACGCGTATTTATTCCTCGGTTGGTTTATTAGGCAAAGGAAAGGCACTGTTGGCTACCCGCCCTGTTCGAGCTCCTCATCACACAGCAAGCGGCCCGGCATTAATCGGTGGAGGAACCAATCCCCGGCCGGGTGAGTTGTCACTTGCTCATCATGGCATTTTGTTTCTCGATGAATTTACAGAGTTTCCAAGACATGTTCTTGAAATGATTCGCCAGCCGTTAGAAGATGGCTTTGTTACTGTATCTCGCGCGAAGAGAACGATTTCTTGCTTTGCGAATTTTCTTTTAGTTGCTGCCTGCAACCCATGCCCCTGTGGCTTTCATGGTTCTGACAACCGTCGTTGCCGCTGCACACCCGGCCAGATTGAAAGATATCTATCGAAAATATCAGGGCCTTTAATCGACAGGATAGATATTCATATTGACGTACCCGCTATAACTTTCAGCAAGCTTCGCTCCAAAGCCGGTCAGTTAGACTCGGCTGCAATAAGAGCGGATGTTATAAAAGCAAGACAGATTCAGGCAAAGCGTTTCGGCGACGGCAAAATATTGACCAATGCGCGGATGACTCACAAACAGGTTCGAAAATTCTGTGACCTGGACTCATCCTGCGAAATGATGCTCAAGCACGCTATGACTGAATTTGGTTTGTCTGCCCGGGCTCATGATAAAATCTGCAAAGTTGCCCGCACGATAGCTGACTTGAAAGATTGCCAGACTATTCAGACAGAACATCTCGCAGAGGCAATCAGTTACCGGAAATTAGACAGAAAGTTATAAACCCGCCGCTATTCCAAAATTGGCACTTCTGTCAGATGATTAAGTAGCTATTATAATGTACCGTTGATTCGGCAAGCAACCCTCATCCGCAGACGATAGGCCTTCCGGCTCACAGCAGACTAATCATTGCATCTCAAAGGAACCCTCCGCGAGAAAATGATAAATTCTTACCTGTCTTTTTGAGAAAACAATGCCGGTCGGCTGATAGTAACTCCATTTAGGATTTTATGTTGACTACAACAACGCACTCCCTTGTGAGATAAGGGCTTACGAAAATTATTCAAATACCTCCTGCATCATCATCTACAAACGTATGTCTTAACGTATGTCTTAAAGAGGTTAAATATACTCCAAAAATGTCTAATAATCACAGCAAAAAAGTCTTGACATCATACAATGTTTGTTATTAAAATCTAAATTCTACGGTTTATGGACTGTGCGCGAGTAAGTGCATACCATTGGATGAGGAAGGACTACCAAGACGTTAAGATGAAACCTTTGAATTTCATAAGGTCACTCTTCAATAATAATCATCGGCTGTTTATTTCCGATAAGTCTAAAATACAACACCCTAATCACTTTGTTGAGCAGCTCGAACCGAGACTTCTGCTTTCAGTTATGTGGGGCATCGAAGAGAATTTAACTTCACCTCTTGGAACAGATCAGAACACCGCTCATACTGTGCCGGATATTGTGGTGCCGCTTGATGATACCGATGCCGATCAAGAGGTTGAGGTTCCAACTCCGGAAACATTAATCACTTCTATTCTCAAGATTGAGCTTAACTCTCAGGATTCTCAACAGCAGCCTGTGCAGTCGGAAAGTGAACTTGCTTTTGTAAAAGAAGGCAAAGAGAGTGACAGCGATGAGGAATCCCCGGCGCAATTCAATATAGAGCAAAGTTCCATAGTTCTCGTAACTACTAACTCCACAGAAATACAAAACAACCAGTTTCTTCCGACTGACTCCAATGGTTCAGAATGTATTAGTAGTTGCGATAAGCAGATCATCCTTGAGCAGTTAACCGAAACACTTAGAGTTCCCCATGGTCCCCCTGCAAATATTAATGTCCTTACTTCGCAGAACAATATACCCGCCGGTAATCAGTTGGTTCATATTGATGCTGGAACACAACTTGATTTGACAATAAGGCTTCAGGCGCAAGACTCATCTGTTATTGAAGTGTTCGATAACAGCAGAGGAATCATCTTAGCTACTCAGGCACTGAGTCAAGTCAACAATGTGCTTGTCGTTGGCCGAGATGAGTCGAATGATACATTGACCATCGATATGAGCACGCCATTCTCAGTTCCTGGTGGTATTCAGTATGTTGCCGGCAATGGTGGGTATGACAAACTTGTAGTGCTTGGTTGTTCTAAGCTATCGGCTGACTATGACGGCAACAGCCCTGATGCGGGTATCATAACAGTTTCCGACGGCGCAGCACAGACAACCACTGTCGCGTTTTCCGGTCTTGAACCGTTTGTTTACCTGAACAATTTTGGCCTGATTAACAATTCAGGCTTTTTCAGTTACGGAAACTCACCGGAAATCCTGAACGTTGGCACTTACACCCAGGCCTCTGACGCCACCCTGGAGATCGAGATTGGCGGCCTCAGTCCGGGTCCCGGCACTCCTTACGATAATGGATTTGACCAGATTAACGTATCTGGTGAAACCGAACTGGATGGGACTCTCAAAATCAGCCTTATTAATGATTTTGTCCCGTCTGCCGAAGATACCTTTGATTTTCTTACCTTTGATACTATTTCCGGCTCTTTTTCTCAGATAACCGGTCCCTTCGATTTTGGCGACAGTAACCTTTACTTTGAGGTTGTGGAGCAAGCTGATCGGTTACAGTTAGTCGTCTCAGAAATCCCGACCGCCACAGACCTCCATATTACCACGGCAGCCACCAACCGGATAGAGCAGGCACTCGAAGACATGTCTGACTATGCTGACCAGTTGATCAGTGACCTGCTGCTGGGTAATCCTGATCTGGCCGGCGAGACCCTGCCGGGCACCAACATTTCCCTTAACGACCTTTTTGACCTCACAGATTATCTCAATATAGGCCCGACGCTTGATGCTTACCTTGCTCCGATGCTGGTACTGGGCTCGGACGTCAGATTCGAAATCGACGATTTTCTTGACTATTTACGGAGCAACTGGTTAGACGACCTTATCGGAGGCCAGGCCTATGACATTAGCTTCTCAAGCCAGACCTATACCGGTGATTATGACTGGATAAGTGGAATTGCTCTTGAATTTGCCGGTTCTGACAGTTATGCCAAATCTATCCTGGTAGGATTGAGCGAAACTCTCGAGGGTATCGGCCCGGCCTATACTGAGCTGGACGTAACTATCGACACGGCCTTCGCTTTTACCTTATCGCTGGAGTGGGGGGATTCCACGGGCGCGACCTATGAATTTGAAGTCACACAGCTTGAATTCGACGCCACACTTAATGAAACTGATCTGGTTATTCCTTTTACTATAGGTGATCTTGAGGCAGCAGCCGGCCATCCCCAGCATTCGCAGGGTTCGATCAACCTGAGTATTCATATTGACCTGCTCTATGATTCGCCGGGGGATGATTACCTGATTTCATACGATCCCGTTGGAGATGATGTAAGTTTTGTTGACCTTAACGTGCCTATCTATGCCGTGCTTGCCGGTGTTGATGTCAATCAGGGAGCTACCGGAACCATCGGCATAGCCGGAGACCTCTTCTTGGCCGCTGACGGCGGCAGAGGGACCACGGCCGTTAGCACCACTTCCGCCAACCTCGAAGCATTCGCCCCCTTCACGGAACTGGAGCTTTCTGATATCCAGGAGAAGTTAGAGACCCTTCGCGATGATTTCCTTCCCTCGCTCGCGGTATCGAATAGCTTTAATATTGAAATACCGTTTATAGACGCATCCTTCGCCGATGTGTTTGACCTGGGTGCAGCGTTTGATCTGGCGGTATTAAGCTATCTCGATTTTGACCAGATGGAAACACTGCAGGATTTTGTGGCCGTCGTCACCTCGTCCGGCCTTATTCCCGACGGCGAGGCGGTCACCTACAATACTACAACCCATACACTCACTATTCCCTTTGATTTCGAGATCGACCTAAGCGGTTTGAGTCTGCGCGACCTTGATAAACTCGGCCGCATCGACCTAAGTCTGCTTGAGGACGAAGGTCTTATCCAGATTGGCGCCTACATTGACCCTGATAATCTGCTTGATAACGGATATGTGACCCTGGCCGATCTCTGGACCGCAGGAATCCTCAGTGTAAGCTCGATAGATGATTGGGAAAGTCCTAACGCCTATACGATTATCGACACTGGAATAATCGGCCCGGCCGCTCTTGATGCCCTGGGCCTTATTGGGCCGGGTGATATGGTGGATATGGATAAGCTGATTGACCAAGGCCTGGTCACCTTTGGCGAGCTGGCTGAAGCGGAGCTTGTTACTGTCGCTTCTCTGGTCGCTAACCTCGGCTTTATCCGTGACATCAACCTGATGGCCACCAACGTTGCTGACCTGGGTACCGACCTGGCCAGTCAGGCAAGCGTTCAAGACCTCGTTGACCTGGATGGTCTTCTTTCCAGCGGCATCGGCTCGGCCGAGAACTTGCTGGAGAGTCTGTTTGACAGTGATCTACTCGGCCTGGGCGATATCAGCTTAGATTCATTGAATATAAATGATATCATCAGTTCAGGTATTGCTTCCCTGCAGCAGCTTGTTGATCAGGGATTGGTTGCCGCGACCGATTTCGTCTCATCAACGCTTGTTGATATTTCACAGCTATTGACGGATACCGCGGCAACGCTAAGTGACCTTATCACGGGAGGACTGATCGACGCCGCTGATTTTGTCTCATCGACCCTGATTGACGCGTCCGATTTCTTTACCGGTGGCATCGCTACGCTTGCTGAGGTTCTCGATGAGGCCCTGATTAGCGTGGACGATTTTGTCGACCTGGCCATACCTGCTGCTAATCTTATTGCCGACGGCCTTGTTACCGCCTTCGAGCTTGACTTCAATGATTTAGTGGATGGACTAGACAATGTCTCCCTGCACAATCTTGTAAACTCGGGTGTAGTAACTCTCGAAGAGCTTATCGAGGCCGGCCGGGTTACCTTTACCGATCTTGTACTTGATTATGCCTTCAGCCTTTCCGACCTCCTGGATTCAGGGCTTGCGGATATTTCAGCATTGGTAACCGGGGCTCTGCTTGATGCAACGAATCTCGCTACCGATTACCTGAATCTTGATGGCCTTGTTGAGTCGGGCCTTGCAACCTTAAGCGACCTGGTCAGTAATGCTCTTGTCGGGCTGACCAACTTGAGCCTGGATGACTTAGACATTCCCGGTCTTATTGAATCAGGACTTGCCGATTTGGGAGACTTTGCTCGTGAGGGCCTGATTGGGCCGGCCCAGATGGCGATCGACGAGCTGCTTTCCTCCGACATCGCTGCTCAGGCCGCATCGCTGCTTGACGATATCACCGCACATGGCGGCCTTATTGCGCCGGGTTCAATCATCGACCTTAATACTCTCTTAGCTGACTCGCCGGTAAAGTTACATCACATTATCTACTTTGGCATTATTGATCATAACGACGTTCGGCCTTTGGGAGAAATTGACGCCTATACGCTTATCGAGTCACATATTATTGATTCAAGCCTGTTAGAACGCAATGGCTTAGAAGATGTCATCGAAAGCGGCTACCTGACGATTGGTGACCTCATTGACCTCGGCCAGCTTGCCCGGGAAGACCTAGCCGACCTGCCGCCGGCTGATCTTGACCTGTTTGGATTCTCACTCAGTATTATTGAAGAATTAGACGACCTGGGATTTGTCCGGCACGGCGATGGCATATCTATAAGTAATCTACTAAGCGAGACCGATGTAACCGTTAGCGAACTGCTTGTCTTTGGCCTAATTACCGAGAATGACCTGGTTTCCGACCTCTCCAATGTACTGCTCGACGATATATTCGTGCAGGGTATCGTAGATGCCGAAGACCTTCTCGAATCAGACCTTCTCGAAAGCGCGCTGCTGCAAAGTTACCTCACCCAGGACGCCCGCGGCGACTATGTTGTCGCCATAACCGACCTAATCGATAACTCACTTGCCACACTCGCCGACTTTGTCCACTATGGTTTGCTTGGCTCTTTAGATTTCAACCTTTCGGCCGTCACCGTTTCAGAGAACGATTTACTTGCCTCCGGCCTTGTTCCTCCGAACAAACTAGATAATAACAATCTCGTTCAGGACGGCTCACCGGATTATGTTTCGGTAGAAGCGCTCATTTCCCTGGGGCTGGTTACGCTTGAGGAAATGGCACAGCGGTTTTCTCCGGGCGAGCTTCAGTTACTGTTAAGCGAGCTTAATCAAGATAGTATTTTAGACACCGATGTTGTTGGGATTAACGCCTTGCAGAATGCCGGTCTGTCCGAGACCGGCCCGGTCGACCTGGAAGAATTATGCGACACCGGCCTGGTTACCGAGGTTGACCTCATTCAGGCCGGCTTAGTCAATCCGGATGATTTCTGGGATACCAGTGTAGTCACCCTGCGTCAGCTTGTCGACGCCGGCCTCGTCGATGATTCACATCTGACCGATGACCAGACCGTCATTCTTGCCGTCCTTTTGAATTCGGACGTGGTCAGTGAGCAACACATTATAGAGCAGTTTCCTTCCTACCTCAGTGAAGATAAAGACCACAACCCCGACCCTCTCGATAGTGACACGATTCCCATTGAGGAATTGCTGCTCGATACTTACAGCCCGTTTGAAGAGATGGTTCTGCATGGGCTTCTGCGCGGTGAGGCGTTCATAAACAAGGTCTTTGAACAAACGGACCTTGAGGCCATCATGGTTTTAAACGAGGAATCGGAGGAAGTCCCGCTGTTCGAAGACGGCGAGCTGGATGACATCGTACACCTGGGGACGGTAGGTCTGGACACCTTACTTACATCGATTTTGTATGACGTGACCCTTGCCGAATACGTCGAAGAAGAGTTTGTCGACCTCTACGACTTCGATAACGTCAACCTCGACGTCGCTGCTCTTGAGGCTGAATTCTCGGTGGATATCGACGATACTTACGAGACCACCGTTCCTCTATATAGTTTGATTGCCCTGGATTATGATGAAATTACCCTAATAGACCTGCTCGAGCAGGGCTATCTCGACGAAACTGATTTGACAAATCCTGCTCTTCAACTGGATATCCGCGATCTCGAGACCTCAATCCTGTTTGAGCAAGGCGACCTGAACAACTATATCAGCGCGCATCAGGTCTTTCTCTATGACCTTATCCAAATCGTTTATATTGGCGACCTTGTCGAACTGGGCGAGCTCGACGTCAATGACCTGATTATCCGGAACAGCGATACAATCCCGGAGCTGGCTGATTTAGTCGAACAAGGCGTTATCGCAAGAGACAGTTTCAAGGATATAACTCTTACGACGGCAAGTCTGGTTGGTGCCGGCCTGGCCACTATGGCCGATTTGAATGCGCTGAATCTCGTCAAAGGCGGCAATGTCTCCCTGTACAAGTTGCTTAATTCAGCCCTGATATCGCTGGGCCAATTGGTCGACTCCGCTCTTGTCAACAAAGATGACTATGCCGCATCGGTTACCGACCGAACGGTCGAGCGGATAAACCGTTCCAATATCTATGACGAAGCCCTGATTGAGCACTACTCTCTGGTCACCGGAGCAGAGAATGATGAAGTCTTCCTGAACGGTACCACCAGCCTTCTAAGCACCGGTATTGCCGAGCTTGATAAACTGGTCAAGGAAAAGGTTGTTGACCCCTCCCACCTGGATAGCGCGGCTGTCATCGATAAGGATGATTTGCTGGATGGGGAACTTGTCGAGTTGGCTGACCTGGCCGATGCGGGCTTAATTACTGCCGCAGACATTCATCCTGATTCTTCTGTCTTGGACCTTGAAAAGCTAGATAGAACCGGGGCATTACATATAAACGAGCTTACTGATTTGGACCGGATTATTGCTTTGGGGCTGGTAACGGCGCAGGAGATAGACGGCCTTAGCACACTCGAAAGCAGCGACCTTGTCGCATCGGGACTGATGACTGAAGACGATCTCGTAGATAACGGCCTGTTCGGCACTCACGTTGGGCTGGTCGCACTTCTCGATTCAGGGTTGGTTACTATCGATGAGCTAAAAGACGCCGGCCTGGATGACCGCAGCGGAAGAGTAGAGCTTCCCGCGTTGCTTGATGCCGCTCCCACACTGACTACCCTCGCCGACCTTCAAACTGAAGGCGTTGTCAGTTCTACCG
>Ga0315539_1000443_pt1 | contig 31300 bp, 28 predicted proteins | sample SalMarSW160150MG_FD_203097 | JGI IMG/M metagenome (GOLD analysis project Ga0315539, IMG submission 203097) | Salt marsh sediment microbial communities from the Plum Island Ecosystem LTER, Massachusetts, United States - Salt Marsh Sediment SW1601-150 ...
ACCCAAAAGGAAATGGCGAGATTAGAAGAAGAGCGATTTGAGCGTTTACCCGGTTTGGAAAAGTGGTTCGTACGCATCTCGCCTGCCCCTCAGTGCCTTTTGGAATGATTATTTTCCTGGAACTCCCATATCAAGCTCGATTCTCGGCCCAGCGACGCCATTGCCCTGGCCGTCAGAATGAAGGTGCCCATCGTTGTAGATGAGACGGTTATGAAGAGAGCAGCTATTACCGCTCAGCCTGAATCCAAGAAGATACCCGTGGAGGAAGAAGACAAGCTGATAGTCTTCCGTGATTTCATTGATAGCCTCGATCTCGACGATTCGTAACGAGCGAGATTAGCTGACGGAAGAGGAAGTACGAAAAATGTGACCGGAAGGGAACACGAACGATGTTTTCAGTTGGCGATAAAGTGGTACACCGCGTTCATGGCGCGGGCATCATCACTGGGAAGAAAGAAATGCAAGTGACCGAGACACCGCATCGTTACTTTGTGATCGAGATGCCCGAATCCGATTCAACCCTGATGGTGCCAACCGATACGGCTGAGCAGCGCTTACGGCCCGTCTCTGAAATGACGACCCTGCGTCATCTTCTCACGGACATATTGACAGGACAGCCAAACAGGTTGCCCAAGGACTATAAAGAGCGAAGAGAGCAAATCAACAAGAAGCTGAAATCTGGAGAGATAAGAAAGTGGATTGAGGTCGTCAGAGATCTGACCCACCGGCGAGAGCAAGGTCGGAAATCCAAAGTGGATAAGCGGCTGTTAGAGAGGACCACGCACCTTTTGGCCGGAGAACTTGCCCTGGCACAGGGAATTGATCCGGAGAAGGCTGAGAGTCGTCTTGCGTTCATTGTCGAACATCCGAACGAGTTCAAAGACCAGCAAGCCGGCACGGGATGGTTGCGAACACTGGTACAAAGGATAATGAGGCCATTCACAGAGAGCGGAGACTCAAGGGCCGGTAGATGCCAGGTAGAGTTTCGCCGAACAGAAGCAAGCCTCTTTCATGGCGAGATGGGCACAGAGGTCGAATAAGGTGAGTGATCATTGATGCGTACCAAGAAACAATCTGATCGGCGTGAGACAGCAAAGCGGCAACTCGTAAGAATTCTGGATGAAGACACGATAGACCTGCACCTTGTGTCCGCTGAACAACATACTGTGCAGCATGGAGAGTGTAATAGTTATGACACCCAAGTTAAGAGCACAACTTGCAACACTGATAGAAGATGATTATGACTACACACGGCCACGACGTGGACAGGTCTACGAGGCCGACATTCTCTCAATCACGGAGAGCGACGTGATTGTTGATCTGGGAGCCAAGCGAGATGGGATCGTTCCACCTAAAGACCTGGGCTTTCTGGACGACGAGTACCGGGACAGCCTGGAAGTGGGCGATAGCGTTCCAGTTGTCGTCCTGAGAACCTGGGGCAATCACGACGAGCTCGTGGTCTCGCTGAACAAAGGCCTGGAGCAGCAGGACTGGCTGCGCGCGCAGGACCTTTTCGAGAGCAAGGGGGTCTTTGAGGCCGAGGTGACAGATTTCAACCGTGGCGGAGTCCTCGTCTCGTTCGGGCGCCTGCAAGGCTTCGTTCCGAATTCACACTTGACCTCGATACCGAGGGGCTTACGGGGGGATCGCTTGAGGGAGGCAAAGGCCCAACTGGTGGGGCAAACCCTGTCCCTGGTGGTGATCGAGGTGGACCAGCGACGACGGCGTTTGATATTGTCCGAGCGTGCCGCAGAACGCCACCAGCGCCAGCAACTGCTCGAGGAACTGACCGAAGGGGAAGTGCGAAGCGGGGTCGTACGAAACCTGGTTGACTTCGGTGCTTTTGTGGATTTAGGCGGTATAGATGGCTTGATCCACATTTCAGAACTGGATTGGACGCACGTAGACCATCCCAGCGGTGTACTGAGCGTGGGCGATGAAGTCGAAGTGTATGTCCTGAGCGTAGATCGGGGACGCGAGCGCATCGCCTTGAGTCGCAAGCGGCTGTTGCCCAATCCTTGGCAGCGCGTCATTGCGGATCTGCACGAGGGCGAGGTTGTCGAGGGAACGGTGACGGGCATAGTGGAGTTTGGTGTCTTCGTAGACCTGGGCGAGGGCGTGGAGGGATTGATCCACACCTCCGAAATACCGGAGGGGGGAGCCACCCTCTCAGATCTGGAGCCAGGTTCTCCGATCAGGGTGCGCGTGTTGGAGATTGACGAATGGCAACGCCAGATTGCGCTCAGATTGCAAGACATTGGTGAGGTTCAAGCAAAACTAGATGAGTGAGACCCTCATACTGAAAGTCGTCAATCCCGGCGGAAACGGCTGGGCACTGGTGATCGGAATGAGCCTCATACCACTTGTGATAGGACAGGTGCTGAAGCAGGTGGGCGTGAATTCATGACAAAGGGAGAGAAGAACATGGATAGGGCAATCGCATTTGCAGTAAAATTGGCCCCAAAGTGGGAGACGCTACCTGAGAAGTGGAAGAAACTATGTAAGAATTCCCGCCTATTGGGGTGTAGATCTGATGAGACTGATTTGAAAGGCCCCGATGTGGGGCAGATAATCCAAATGCGATTGCCCTAAGAACATGGATACCCAGGACTTTCGTCTCGAGTTCTATAACGAAGCGCCGCTCTTGGAAGAGCTGGAACTGGAATTGGCGGCAGAAGCGGATAGTCGGCTTCGAGAGCTAGCTGAGGGTCACACAGACATCGTTGGCGCTTCGGTCTCTGTAGAAGAGCTAACAGGTGAGGAGACTCCCCACCGGTATCAGGTGCGGGCGATGGTTTACATGAGGCCCGAGAATGTTGTAGCGATCGAAAAGCAAGAGACTGTCAAAGGCGCCTTGAAGGGAGCCCTAGGTGCGGTGCAGCGCCAGGTCCGCGAGTATCGCGAGAAGCTCCGCGAGCGATGGAAGCAACCCTAGATCCGATAGGGCATCGCCAGGGCTTGCCTGTGCGCGGCCAACGGACCAGGACCAGCGCCCGTACCCGCTAGGGGCCGCGCAAGAGGGTGCTTGGTCGTGGCCGCAGGCGAGAGATGAGAAAAAAGAAGTAGCATATGGATAAAGGAGATAAAGGAAGAGTGTAAATGGGAAAAAAGACTGGCAAGAGGATAGCACTCTGGGTAGCACCGGGCGTTGTGGGTGGGATTGTGATCGGAATCGCAGCCGGGACAGACCTGTCTCCAGTACTTGCAGGCTTATTGGGAGCTATTTTCATCTCTGTGAGTATGGTAGTAATACTCAGGGTAGTGAGAGATGGAGGTTAATCCCAATGACGGTATTGACGAGAGATGATTTGAGGACACTGAGCAGGAAACACAATGGTTTGTGCGTCTCGATTTATATGCCCACGCACCGGGCGGGTCGAGAAGTCCAACAGGATCCAATTCGGCTGAAGAACCTGCTCGGGAATGCCCTGGACCGCATGGTGACTGGTGGTGTTCGCGCTCCCGAGGCAAGGGAGCTTCTCAAACCGGCGGAGATGCTTTTGCACAATGGCCTCTTTTGGCAGCATCAAAGCGATGGCCTGGCCCTGTTCGTCTCTCCGGAGATGTTCCACCATTACCGTCTCCCGTTCGACTTTGAGGAACTGGTGATCGTCACGGACCGTTTTCATATCAAGCCCCTGCTCCCCTTGCTCAGCGGCGATGGGCGGTTCTACGTCCTGGCCCTCAGCCAAAACGAGGTCAGGCTGCTTCAGGGCACTCGATACAGTGTGAGCGAGGTGGACCTGGAAGATGTTCCTGAGAGTCTTGCCGAGGCCCTCAGGTACAACGATCCGGAGAAAAGGCTCCAGTTCCACACTGGCACGCGCACGCCGGGAAGTAAAGGCGAACGCCCAGCCATTTTTCATGGACAAGGGGTAGCCAGCGCGGATGATCCCAAGGATTACATCCTGCGTTACTTTCACCAGGTTGATGAGGGATTGCACGGTTTACTGCTCAGGGGCGAGGAAGTACCTCTGGTGCTGGCAGGAGTGGACTACCTACTTCCGCTTTACAAAGAGGCGAACTCATATCCCCATCTAGTGGACGAAGGAATCGAGGGAAACCCCGAGGCGATGAGTGCGGAAGAATTGCACGAGCACGCGTGGGCTATCGTGCATCCGCTGTTCTTGTCAGCACGGAAAGAGGCGGCGGCCCTATACAGGCAACTTGCAGGTGCCGGTAGTGAGCAAGCCTCCAGCGATCGAAAAGAGATCATTCCCGCGGCCTATCATGGGCGAGTTGATACGTTGTTTGTTGCCGTTGGTCTTCAGCAGTGGGGGGCTTTTGATCCTGAGACGAATGCGGTTCACTTGCACGAGAGAGCAGAGCCTGGCGACGAGGATCTGCTGGATTTCGCCGCCATTCACACCCTCTCGAACGGAGGATCTGTCCATGCGGTCGAGCCAGAAAAAGTGCCTGATGACGCACCGTTAGCTGCTGTGTTCCGCTATTGATCAAGGCCGCCCGTGGAAGGAACCGAAGAGTGCCTTGGGATCGAGATTACCACTTCTTTCAACTGGCTATCAAGGAGGTGTCTATTTATGGAGTTAATCGGGCTTGACCAGATTCAATTGCAGATCCTAGTTTACGTTGGCCTGGCGATGCTGCTGGGCGCCGCCATCGGGCTTGAGCGTGAGATCGAAGATAAGCCGGCCGGGCTGCGCACCCACATGCTCGTAGCGGGTGTGGCGGCGTTGTTCGTAGCGCTGGGCGACGTCGTGGTAAGGCGCTTCAACGCGCACCTGGGCAGTGAGCTGGTGCGGTCGGACCCCGTCCGCATCATCCAGGCAGTGATCACCGGTGTGAGCTTCTTGGGAGCGGGGACCATCATCCGTCGCAGTGCCCCGCGCCAGGTGGAGGGGCTCACCACTGCCACCTCTATTCTGTTCGCTGCCGCCGTGGGGGTATGTGTGGCGCTGTCGCAACTGGTCCTGGCAGTGGGCGTGACTGTGCTAGTGCTGATCACATTGCGCGGCGTGGGCTTTGTCCAGCATCGGCTAGAGCAGTGGTGGCATTAAGCCACGCTGTGGGTGACGGATGGCATGCGAGTTGTTGGACGAGATATGAACTCGGCATGAGAACAAACAGAAGCCAAGCTGATTGAGACTGATGATTAAGGAGGTGTTTAACTATGCCCAAGATGAAGACACACAAAGCTACCGCAAAACGTTTCAAGATCACCGGCAGAGGAAAATTACAACGGCGGAAACAGCGGCGAGGCCACCTGCGACGCAGGAAATCAAAGCGGGTTCTTCGCTCTCTGGACAAAGACCTGCCAGTGGCTAAGGTAGATCGCAAGCGGGTGCGGCGCATCCTCGGATTACGGAAGCGGAAGTGAAAGCAATGATGCCTCCACATTGAGTGGCTGGTTGGCTAGTCACAAAGGTATTGAGCGGACGAGAGCCAGGAAGGGGATCCGAGGAATAGTCGAGAGGACCATTCCGCTTTTCATCTGAGAGGAGTAGACTATGGGAAGTGTCAAAAAGTGGCGCAAGAAAAAGATTTCGAAACACAAATATCGAAAGAGACGAAAGCGTAATCGGTGGAAGCGCCGCCACAAGAAGTAGGGCGCAAGAGTAGGCCAAAATGCAAGCGGTAAACTAAAAAGTGACAATATGGCAAAACTAAGAATAGGCTTGTTAAACAAGAAGCGGGGAAACTTTGCGATTCAGCAAAAGTTCGCTGGCGCTGATAACGTTGTTGATGAAACAGACGCTGAGGTGAAACATCACGAACAAGCGTTAACTGAGGCCGGCTATAACGTCCACCAGATCCGTTGGGGACCAAACTTCATCCCTGACCTACAGAATGCACAGGCTGACCTCATCTTCAACGTCTCCTGTTTGGTAGAGGCCGCAATCTTGGAAGAACTCGAGATACCCTATGTTGGATCCGACACTTTCACAATAGCCATCGCCACCGACAAGTCACTTGCAAAAAGACTTTGGCAGCACGCGGGCTTACCGACATCGCCTTTCCACGTGGCCAGAACGGAAAGAGACTGCGAGGTATTCAGGGACAATCCCCCGTTCGAGTATCCGCTTTTCATAAAGCCTGTAGCTGGCCGCGGCAGCGCGGGAATCAACGATACGTCCGTTGTCCACAATTACGATCAGTTGGTCAGCGGAGTCGTGGAAAGGTATGAGACCACCGGCCAACCGGTCCTCATAGAACAGTTCTTGCGAGGGAGAGAGATAACCTTGGGTGTCCTGGGCAATGATGAAGACGCAAGGGTTCTTCCTCCCCTGGAGATAGTGTATCGTGAAGGGACTGTCGCGCTAACCTTTGAGAAGAAAGAGTTGGATGACGATTCTTTCTTTTGTCCCGCTCCGCTGACTGCTGAAAAGACTAAAATGATGCAGCAGCTGGCGCTACGGGCCTACCGTGTATTGGGCTTTAAGGATTACGGGCGAATCGATATGATATTGACCAAGGAAGGACCATTCCTGTTGGAGGGGAATACTTTTGCAGGGCTGATGTGCACGCCCCAAGAAAAGCCTCACAGCTACATTGGCTTTATGGCTCGCGCGGAAGGAAAGGGTGGCAAAGATCTGCTTGAGGAAGTCGTTCGAGTGGCTACGAAGAGACTCAATCTGAAGACACAGGAATGCGATGCCAACACCACGATTAGAGATAGAACTCGACAAAATAGTGCACAATGCCCAGAAACTGACGGCGCTATATAGTTCCAAGGGAATTTGCGTCACCGCCGTCACGAAAGGCGTTTGCGGATCGCCCGAGATTGCGAGCGCCCTGCTCAGAAGCAGCATTAGTTCCCTCAGCGATTCGCGCATCGCCAACATACGAAAGATGCGGGAGGCCGGCGTAAGAGCGCAGTTTATCCTCATACGCTCCCCTATGCCCAGCGAGGTCGAGCAGGTGATCGAACTGGCCGACGTGAGCCTCAACACCGAAATCTCCGTTATCCGACTTCTCGCCGAGCACGCGGCCAGGCGCGGCAAGATCCATCGGATCATTCTGATGGTCGAACTGGGAGACCTGCGGGAGGGCATACTGCCCTCTGACATCAAGCCGATAGTAGAAGAAACGATTGGCCTGGAAGGCGTCGAACTGATAGGGATAGGAACAAACCTGGCCTGTTTTGGGGGAATCAGGCCAACAGAGGCAAAAATGCGGGAATTGTCATTGATTGCTGACAACCTGCACCGGGAATACGGAGTCAATTTTGAAATAGTCTCGGGGGGAAATTCGGCAAACTACCAGTGGTTCGTTTCGACACCGAATGTCGGCCTTATCAATCACCTGCGCATCGGCGAGGCGATACTGTTGGGGTGCGACGCGCTGACCAGGAAGCGGATTCCCAACCTGTATACGGACGCATTCACGCTGGTTGCTGAGGTGATCGAACTCAAGACAAAGCCCGCTCGGCCCTACGGCGAGATCGCTCAGGATGCGTTTGGTCACGTTCCAGTATTTGAGGACAGAGGACGCATGAAAAGAGCGATTCTCGCCCTCGGAGAGCAGGACGTTGACGTGTCGGGAATAAAGCCCAGGATAGCAGCAAGCATCCTGGGGGCAAGCAGCGATCATCTGATACTCGATGCCAGGGACTCTGCCCTGGAGGTCGGAGTGGAAGTGCGGTTCGATGTCAATTATGGTGCACTGCTCAGGGCGATGACATCGCCCTATGTCGAAAAGGTGTACCTGCCCTGATCCGCCCGTCTGATGGCTGGTATAGGAGGTGCGGGGAACCATCCCTGGTAGCCAGGATGTGCACACCGGTGCACTGGAGATTACTGAAAGTAGGGGGCGAGGTTGATTTAGATGTTGCAGTACACTAAAGGTGACAATGGAGGAAAGGCAACTGATTTGTGTTGTCACCATCTATCTGACCAAGACTCGATCGCGCAAGCCAAGAGATTGGGGGTTTAGAATGGGTGTAATCCTATGTGCTATTCGAGGAGGACCGGAGTGCCAACCCGCCATTGCCCGGGCCATCACCCTGGCACAGGAGACTGGCCTCCCGGTACATTTCTTGTATGTTGTCAACCGCGATTTGCTGCCAAGCGCAAATGGCGCCCAGGCTCGTGCCATATCGGGACAGGTCCGCCAGATGGCCAGATCTGTCCTACATACAGCACTAGCCTGGGCCAGCACGGAAGGTGTCACGGCCCAGGGAGTGATACGCCAGGGCAACGTTGGAGACGAGATTGCTAGCCTATGCCGTGATCTTGAAGCCGATTACCTGCTCCTTGGACAGCCCAAGGCTCACGAAGAGAGAAACGTCTTCTGCGAGGATCTGCTCCCACAGTTCATCGAACGGATCGAGCAGCAGACCGGGGCCAAAGTGGTTCCCATAATAGATGGAGATGGCAAGTGAATTACGGAGGAGAGCATAAAAAAGGCCCGATCAGAAAAACGTTGCGAGGACATTGTCGGTTCTGCGCCGCCGGGTATGGGAAAGGGCAGGCCAGTTGAACGGAGAGGATCATGCCATTCATTGATTAAGCAGGGGATGCTCAAGCATGAACATTAGCTCGTTAGATACTAACGGAAACTAAAGTTAACTAAAGGAGGAGGTAGAACAATGCAAGTTGTTTTAGATCAAATTACCCAGTTAGTTGGGGCCTACATCCCCAACCTCATCGGGGCTCTGGCCATCTTGATCATCGGGTGGCTGGTTGCCCTGGTGGTGTCTGCCATTGTGCGTCGGGCGCTTCGACGCACAACCCTGGACAACCGACTGGCTCGCTGGATCGTTGGGGAAGAAGAGGCGAAGGCCATCGAAGTGGAGCGGTGGATCGCGAAGGGCGTGTATTACCTCATTATGCTCTTCGTGCTGATCGCCTTCTTCCAGACCTTGGGCCTCACGATCATCACCGAGCCACTCAACCAGCTCCTGATCCAGGTGTTCCAATACGCCCCACGGCTGCTGTGGGCAGGGCTCTGGCTGCTGATCGCCTGGATCGTGGCCCGTGCGTTGAAACTCGTTATCTCGCGAGTGCTGAGCGCCGCCAAGATTGACAAGCGCCTCGGCAGCCTAGCCGGCCTCAAGGAAGAGGGGCGCGTTCCCCTGGCTCAAACACTTGGTGATGCCGTGTACTGGCTGGTCTTCCTGCTCTTTCTGCCAGCAGTGTTGGATGCCCTGGGCTTGGAAGGGCTCCTCGAACCGGTCCAGGGGATGACTAACAAAGTCCTCGGCTTCCTGCCCAACATCTTTGCTGCTGGCCTCATCCTGGTGGTCGGCTGGTTCATCGCCCGCATCGTGCAGCGGATTGTGACCAACCTGCTGGCTGCCATCGGCGCTGACCGGCTGAGCGAGCAGGTGGGACTGGCCACGGTTTTGGGGAAGCAGCGGCTATCCGGGCTGCTGGGTCTGGTGGTCTACGTCTTGATCCTCATCCCGGTGCTGATTGCCATCCTCGACGCCCTGGCACTGGAAGCCATCACTCGGCCAGCCGCCAATATGCTGAACACGATCCTGGGTGCGCTCCCGACCATCTTTGCTGCCGCCCTGGTGGTGACGATTGCCTATGTGGTGGGGCGCGTGGTGGCCGGGTTGATCACCAACCTGCTGACTGGCGCTGGCTTCAACGCCATCCTGGCCCGGCTGGGTCTTGGGAAGGAGCCTGCCGAAGGGGAGCGGACGCCCTCAGAAATCGTGGGATACCTGGTTCTGGTGGCGATCATGTTCTTCGCCGCCATAGAGGCGTCCCATCTGCTGGGCTTCGTGTTGTTGGCCGATCTGGTAGCTCAGTTCACACTCTTTGCCGGCCAGGTGATCTTGGGGCTGATCATCTTCGCCATTGGCCTCTACCTCGCGAATCTGGCGGCCAGGACCGTGCAGGCCAGCGGGGCGGCACAAGCCGGTTTGCTGGCCCTGGCCGCCCGGATCTCTATCCTGGTGCTGGCTGGCGCCATGGCCCTGCGGCAGATGGGCCTGGCCAATGAGATCATAAACCTGGCCTTTGGTCTGCTGCTAGGAGCCATCGCCGTGGCCGTGGCCCTGGCCTTCGGCCTGGGAGGGCGGGAGATCGCCGCCCGCGAGCTAGAGGAATGGCTGCAGTCAGTGAGATCCAAGAAGTCTTGAAGGTGAGAAGCTCGAGCATCCCCCCTTTCTTCATCTGCAATAGGTTGATATGGCCCATTTAGTTTGCCATGCTATCGAGAAAAACGGAGGGAGAAAATGAGTGGAATCGTATGTGCTATTCGAGGCGGACCTGCCAGCCAGCCCACCATTGCCCAGGCCGTCACCCTGGCACAAAAAACTGGTCTGCCACTGCATTTCTTGTACGTCGTCAACCTCGACTTCCTGTCACACACAAGCAGCGGCCGTGTTCACACCATATCGGAAGAGATGCACCAGATGGGCGAGTTTATCCTACTGGCAGCGCAGGCTGCAGCGGCGGCGCTGGGTGTCACGGCACAGAGGGTGGTGCGCCACGGCAACGTTGGAGACGAGATCATCGGCCTGTGCCGTGATCCTGGCGCCGATTACGTCGTGCTCGGCCGGCCCCAGGCCCAGGGCAAAGAAAACATCTTCACCAAGAATCTGCTCAACAAGTTCAGCGAACGAATTGAAAGAGAGACCGGGGCTAAAGTCTTTTTTGCAGAAGGGAGTGGCATGTGAACAGGCTGCTTCGACTCTGGTTACCGGCAGCACTCCTGCTGGGGATAAGCCTGGCCCTGGTGCTGCCCAGGACAGGCGCCCAGACCGAAGGACCGGCGCCGTCGCCGCTGGTTACCGGCAGCATCTACGACCAGCAAGGTCAACCAGTAGAGGGCGCACTGGTCACGCTGAGTGCAGCACACGAAAGCGACTCCATCGCGCAGGCCACCACCCAGCCCGATGGCCGCTACTCGCTGTCCCTGTCCGAGACCATCCCTGACACTTTGATCGTCCATATCGAACGTGCTCACTTTGAAGACGCGCACATCGAGTTGGACGCTGCCGCCATACAAAGCCTGCGAACCGGACAGCCCATCGTCTTGCCTGACACGACCCTGCTGCGGCACATCAGTCCTGCCTTCTGGGCCGCCACGCTGGTCTTCGTGGCTGTGCTAGCGATAATCACCACCGGCACACTGCATAATACGCTGGCCGCCCTGGTGGGCGCGACACTCGTCTTTGCCATCAGTTACCTGGGCCACCCCCTTCGTGAGGATCTCTTTGTCTTTGACTTCGGTGGCGCACTGCGCTATGTGGACTGGAACGTGATCTTCTTAATCATGGGCATGATGATTGTCATCGCTGTGGTGGAAAGGACCGGCATCTTCCAGTGGCTGGCCTTCATGGCCTACCGCGTCTCGGGGGGACACATGTGGCTTCTGTTGCCCATTCTGATGCTCGTCACCGGCGTCGCTTCGGCCTTGCTGGATAACGTGACGACCATGCTGTTGATGACGCCTATCACCGTCCAAATTGCCCTGGTGCTGGGCACTAACCCCTTGGCGCTGTTGATGCCTGAAGTGATGGCCTCGAACGTGGTTGGCGTCAGCACCCTGATCGGCACACCCACCAATATCTTGATCGGCTCCTACGGGGACATTTCGTTCAACGATTTCCTGCGCAACCTGACGCCGGGCGTGTTGCTGGCTTTCCTTGGACTGATCCTCTATAGTGAATTCGCTTACCGGCGAGAGCTACGAGCGGGCGGCAACCCCTCACCCCTACTGCTGGAAAAACTGGCTGAGCGAGCGCGCATCACTAAACCGGAACATCTCAAGAAAGCCGGCTTGGTAGGAGCAGCGATGCTCATCCTGTTCGTCTTCGGCGAGCAGGTTCACCTGTTGCCGGCTGTGACGGCGCTGATGGGCGCAACAGCGCTGTTGGTCTGGATCAAGCCCGACATCGAGGAGATGATCGAGGCGGTGGACTGGACGACGCTGGTATTCTTCATCGCGCTGTTCATCCTCGTCGGCGCCATCCAGGAAGTGGGCCTGATCAGCTTCATCGCCGACGCGATCGGCCGGCTGGTCGGCGACCATCTGGTGCTGGCCATGCTCGCCGTTACGTGGCTCAGCGCGGTGCTCTCCACCGTCGTTGCCAACATCCCATTCACTGCGGCCATGTTGCCGGTTATCAGCTACCTGACGGCCATAGTTCCGGGAGCACACAGCAAGGTCCTGTTTTATTGCCTGTCGGTCGGCTCCGCCATGGGTGGCAACGGTTCGTTGATCGGTTCCTCGCCCAATATCGTCACCGCCGGCATTGCCGAACGGGCCGGCTATCCCATCACCTACGCGTACTTCCTAAAGAGAGGCTTTCCGGCCCTGATGATCACGGTCAGCCTGGCCACGTTGTGGTTGCTGGTGCGTTTCCTGGTGATGGGCGGCACAGGTGGATGATTGGCAGTGCCAAGAGGGAACACGGACAACATCATCCGTCAGGCATGCATCATCCACCAGACCGATTACTGGCGGCGCGGTCGCACGCTGGACAAGTTGGGCATCGGGCGGTTGAGCGTGGATGAGGTAATGCGGTATGTGATGGAACGGAGCTTCAGGCCGGTTCAAACATGAGTGTCAGACGTCCTGACTCCACCTTGGCCGGGCCATGGGCAGCCAGGTATTCCTCCAGCGCTTCGCGAGGGATCGTCGGCACATCGTAGCTGGGATGCAGCTCCCAGTCAGTCCTCTGGCCACCAACTCTACCAACTGCGCGCCGGTCAGCGTCACCCCATCCCCGTATCTCCTCCGTGTTTCCCCCCACTCCGTGCTTCCGTGTTGATGGACGGCTTCTCCCCATCGGCTCGCCAGGCGATGGCGTAGATGTCGTTGGCGACGATGAGTCTCAACGGGGTGTGCATCAACAGGGAAGCGATGGTCCTTACCAAAGGACGTCGCAGGAGGGGATAGGCTTCCCGGCGGACATCGGTAAACCTCTTCTCGTCCTGCCAGGTGGCTTGATCCAGGGTGAGGTTTTCGAGCCAAATCTCGAAGGCGAAGCTAGTTTTGTCCAAAGCTCGTTTCAAGCTGAGGGGGTCTTGCTCGTTGATGTGAACGCTTCGTTCAACGTCCGAACGCGGCGTGCTGGGGAGCCGCCGCGAAAGAAGCCGCATCAGGGGATAGCCGTATTCGAGCGCCCAGCGGTTGGGGAGGGTGTGGAGCAGCAGATAGCCCTGAGGGTTCAATACTCGATAGGCTTCTCGAAGAGCACGGCCTATTTGCCAATCGTGCAGGTGTTCGACGATGTCCAGCATGAGCACCCTCTCGAAGACCTCGTCCCCAAAAGGGAGCGCGGTGGCATCGGCCTGCCTGAGGGCCACCCGGTCTCGATCTCTCTGGGGGGCGACTTCGAGGGTTCGGCGGGTCAACCTCAAGCAATCCGCCGAATAGTCTATCCCCACCACCCTCGCTCCTCGCCTGGCAGCGTGGAGCACGATCTCCCCTCGACCGCATCCCATGTCCAGCACCCGCATCCCTGGCTCCAGATTCATCAGCAGCAGGGCTCTGGCCATCCTGGGTGGCAGTCGGTCTCCTTTGCTGGCGATGAAGTCGTGGTACCCGCCCTCGCCGACAAAGCTCAAAACCGTTTCCTCGTCGTACACTTCGGCGGGGACAGGTCGCTCAGAACACTCGTACATCATTGGTTCTCAGTCAGACGCCTGGTGTACAAGCTAAAGCCTCCCACAGCGTCCTCGGTGTATGCCGCCTCGCTATCCTCCAGATATGCTACCAACGGATCGTCCGGCCACTTCGACACCATCAGCGGGTCTACCACAATGTAATCCGCCTCCGTGTAATCCCCGTTGAAGCCACTCGAATTAAAGCCTCCCACTATCTCATTATTCTCGCCCATATACCAGCTCATCACGTTGGTATATCCCCAAACAAAGACGATCTCCTCCTCTTTGATTCCAGGCAAGAGGTAATGGGCGGCGGCCTTGTATCTATTTTCCTCCTGAGCCTGGATGTCCCCGGTGCTGTGGATCATGGCCAGGATGAGCACAGCGGCGAGGGGAATGATCGCTACCCTGTAGGCATAACTTCTCTTCTTCCACCTGGCAAAAAACGAGCTGGCTGCAGATACAAACGAAGCTGCCAACATCACCAGAGGAGGCTCTAAAATGTCTGCGTATCTGAACATCTTGAAGCTCAGATAAAAGGCCAGATAACAGAAGGGCAGGAGGAACGAGAGGAGGAGGAACACGTCAATGTCATCTCCGCGCAGGAGGGCGAAGCCCAGGGCCAGCGCCAGCAGGACGAGCACGCCGGGGGTGTAGTTCAGTAAGTAGGGAGGATAGCCTCGCCAGTACCAATAAAGATACGTCCACCACGGCTGTTTATCGTAGATTACATTGTTCACCACTTCTCGATGTCCGGCACTTTGTTCCCACTTCCAGTGCTCGTTCATGACTCGAAAGATGGGGCCCAGACGATCGAGGACGGGCGCGTAAATCAGGAGAAAAATCAACGAGGCGATGGACAGGGCCAAACCTAACTTGATTAAAACCGCCGGCCTCAGTGGATCCAACATTGCTCTGAGGGGATTCCTTCGACAGGGCTCAGGACAAGTGCCAAATCCCCGCTCGCGGCCTGGATCTGGCAATCCAGGCCGAGCGAAACTGGAGGATCGCCTGTCTCTGACACCTGGGAACACCAGGTACAAGAACAGGATGGGAACCAGGATCACTCCAACGAGCTTGGTAGCCACAGCCAGTCCCAGCGTGATACCGCCCAGCAGGGCATGGCCTGTGCTCTTGGTTTGGAAGAATCGCCAAAACAGGTACCAACTCAGGGTGAAGAAGAAGACGAAGGGCGCGTCCAGAATCGCCCGTCTGGAGACCCAGAGCACAATGGGGGAGGTAGACCAGAGACAGACCGCCACCAGGCCACACCAGGGGTTGGCGACCTCCCTGGCGAAGAAATATATGACGATCCCCGTGAGGAAACCAAACAGGGCGCAGGGCAATCGCGCGCTGAAGTCCGATTTGCCCAACAGTTGCAGAGAAAGCCCCATGAGATACTTCCCGAGGAAAGGGTGTTCCCAGTTCCTGATGAAATCCCCTTGCAGATATTCCGACCCGGCCAGGGAATAGACCACTTCGTCATAGTAGAAGCTCTCCGCCTCCAGATTGAAGAAGAAGTTAAAAAACGAGTAGGCGAAGGTGATTGAAATCAGTACCGCTAAGATGATTCTCTGGGAATTTGATCTCATCCGATGTTTGCCTGCTTGAGTGACGTGGTCGGAGTAGAGCCTTCAGACGGAAGACCCCGGCTAAAGCCTCTACTCCGGATCTCAACTGCACCGTTCACTGAGCACTGGTTGCCTCATGGTTGTAGCCAGAGGTTGTAGCAGCCTATCTCCGGCGACGTGAGGTTGCTGACCAGAACGTAGTACGTTTGACCTTGTACCAGCTCAACCCCGAGTTCCTCTGGCCCGTAGGCCTCGCCCCAGGCTATGGGTACCAATGAGTCGTCGGTGGCCTGGCAGACCAATAGCCAGATGCTGAGGCTATCGGGGTCTAGATCCTGTGTCCATAACCAGTGAGTGCCAGTCCAGTCTACCTCCCACTGGAACCAGTCGTCGTCCTTGCCTTTTTGGCCTGCCGGTTGGGTGAGGGACCAAAAGGTCCGATCTATGAAGAGTCCTGACCCGTAGGGAACATCGAGGCTTTTCCAAAAGTCGTTGCCGGGCTCCTCGTCATCCGGGTCGTCCCAGCCACAGGGCTGCCTTGTAGGCGTGGGTGTTCTCGTCGGCGTCCAAGTAGGTGTGGGCACGGGCAATCCATGCTTCATAACGTAGGGCAAGAAGATCCAAGGTTCCCCCGGCTTTGGAGTAGCCGTAGCGGTTGGAGTAGCCGTAGCGCTAGGCGTGGCGGTGGGTGTGCCGCTTGGAGTAGCCGTGGGAGTGTTTGTGGGTGTCGAGGTTGTCGTGCCGGTTGGTGTCGGCGTACCAGTCTGGGTCGGCGTGGGAGTTGGTCCCGGTGTGCCTGTGGCCGTGGGTGTGGGTGTATCCGTTGGTGTTGCCGTCGCTGTGGCCGTGGGTGTGGGTGTATCTGTCGGCGTTGCCGTTGGAGTGGACGTGACCGGGGGGGTGGAAAAGGTGTACTTGCTTACCCCGCCACCGTAGGTGCCGAACCAAATGTTGCACTCGTTGTCTACGGCGATGGCCTCGATTGGTGCTATGAAAGTGTGTGTTACGTCCCAAATCTTGTAGTTCGTCCAGGTAGCACCATTGAACTTGTAGATCCCTTCGCTCTTAGTGCCGTACCACTCGTTCCCTTCACAGTCTATGGCGATAGCACTAACCTCAAAGCCTGCAGGAAGCATACGGGTTGCCCAGCCGCCATCGAATCGGCTCGCCACAGCAGCGTCGCATACGACGTGGGGACAATGCACCTGTGCATAAATACACCCTCCGAACCACTTCTCATCGGCATTGTCTATAGCGATGGATCGGACGTAGTTACTAGCCAATCCTGAGCCTTCACGATAATTCGTCCAGGAAGCGCCATTGAACTTGTAGACCCCGTCCCAATCGGTGCCAACCCATACGTTGCCGGAGTTGTCTACGGAGATGGCGTTGATGGCGCTATTCCCCAGGTAGTTCGTACACTGCTCTTCATAGAATTTGCACACCCCGTACCCGTCCTCATCGCTCGGAGCCTCCAACCAAGTGCCGAACCAAATGTTTCCCGCCTGGTCTACGGCAACGGCAGAGATATTTTGGAATGGCAGTCCATTCGAGGAATCGTAGGGGGTCCAGGTATCATCGTTCTTGTCGTGGGGGGTGCCGCCGTCATCGAGCTTGCTCACCCACTTATAGGTGCCGAACCACTTGTTGCCCTCCTGGTCTATGGCGATGGCGTTGACGCGGTTGAACACCAGATCAGAGTTTGACATATTGTAGGTGGTCCAGTTCTCCCCGTCGAAGACGCTGACCCCCCCATTAGTACCGAACCACTTGTTCCCCTCTGCGTCCATGGCGATGGACAGGACGGAATCAGATGCCAATCCATCGGACGTGTTGTAGGTTGTCCAGGTGCCCTCGTCAGTGTAGTGAAGGTCGTCGGCCTGGTGGAATGAGGGGGCCAGGCCGCTGCTAAGAGCGGGAGGGAGCCCTCCCTTCGACATGCTCAGGACACCGCGCTCAAAGGTGGTCAGAAGGGCCACCAGAAGGACAGAGGCCACTATTAGATACAGCAGTCTGGTAAGTATAGCAGTAATCCGTTTGATAATCAGCTTGGTCATAGAAAATCTCCTTTCGCTATTTGGTAGATGTAAAATGGTATCTCAAACTCCCTGATCTCGGGAGGGAAAACCAAATTGGCTGTAATAGTCGAGTAAAGCCACCTTTCCTCGGCTACAGGCAGCAGCTCGTATCCTTTGAGGGAGAGGGGAGGGGGATCCGACTGACTTACAAAATAAACCTCCCTCCCATCTTCTAGCCACTGAGCTACAGCCGCCGAAAATGCGGCATCCCCTGCGTTGGCCGTGGAGATCAACAAGGTGTTCTTGTCGTAGATGGACCAGAGAGGGGCAGCAAAATGGCCCACACGGGAGTCTTGAAACCACGTCTCTTCGAAGACTACCACGTCCTGCTCACCGAAGTGGTTGGCCAGTTTTTCGCTGAAGGCAATGGTGCCTGGCATCTCCCTATAGCTCACGTAAGGCACGTCCAAAGCCACCAGGCTGACCAGCAGGATGCCTACGGCCACCAGTTGGGCAGCTCTCAGCAGCTTTCCATCCTTATTCCAAATCAGTATCGCGTAGCTGGCCAACAGGATGAGGGAAGGGATCACCATGGGCACCTGTCTTCTGATGGGGTAGACGTAGGAAGACGTAGTGGATATGGCCAGCACGGAGATGCTGGCGAGACTGTGAATCAAAGCGAGGGCCAGGAAAAAGGCTGTCTTCTCGTTGACACCCCGCCTGATCAACTCCACCAGGCCGAAGATACCCAACCAAAAGCCTAAAGGCGAGATGAACTTCCCTAACTGGGCAAAGGTTCCGTCCTTTGGGATGAAGTAAGCATAGATGGCCAGGAAGAGTATGACCAGGGATAGAAGCGTCATTATCAGATGACGCCTTTCGTAGATTCGCCGCTTCGCCGATTCGCTGCTCAGAACAAGCAATCCACCTAGTAAGATAACCGAGATAACCAGCCAGGTCGGTGACTGGGTGAGAAGAGGCCGTAGCTTGACCCACAAACCGTAGGAGTTCAACTCCACGTAGGGCCTGCTGGCCGTCAAGGCCAATGCGATCCCATCCACGAGGAGAAGCCCGAACGGAATGACGAAGAAGCGAAAACCCTTCGGTAGGCTTCTCTTTGAAATCAGCCAGCACCCGAAGAACATGACCAGGGGCAAGACAACAATGACACCTTCGATCCGACTCAAGATAGCCTGGCCGAAAGAGAGGGCGGCGATGGCAGCGTACAACGGCTTACGCTCCACGATGTAAGTGGTGAAGGCATAGATTCCGCTGAACAGCAAGAACTGGCCTAAAATCTCCGAGTAGGGCGTCCGAGAAAAGTATATCTGAGTGAAACTGATGGTAAGGAGCACAGCCGCCAGCAGACCGACTTTTCTGCCGAACATGGCCTGCCCGGCGAAATACAGGCTGAGCACGCTCAGAGCCCCGAGGAAGGGCGTAGCGTACAGGCCAAATCTTAGTCCCCCCAGGGCGTAGAAAATGGCTATCCAGATCGAGAACAGCGGTGGGTGGTAGGCTGTCACCTGGCCTCGCTCTGGATCGGCCACGGCAAACGACCAGAGGTAGATTCCCCTCGATTCCGTGTCTGGAAAATAGGGAAACAGCTTCTTTAACGAGGCAAAGGAGCTGTAGAACAGGGGCTTGGCCGCTGGGGGCAGCGCTGAGAAGACCTGACTCTCACCGGTGAGCGAGCCAGTTTTGGCGATGCGAACACCGGCGTTCACATACCAACCTGCGTCTAGCCAGCCGAGGATGTACTCGGCGGGCCTGGCGTAGAGCAATAGCGACAGGCCGAGCAGGAAGATGACTATGGCGTCTTCCCAGTCGAATCGAATGTGGTGGAAGCTAAGGGATAAACCCCCTCCCTTGATGGCGATGAAAACCAGACAGAAAACTGAGTAGGCAGCCAGGGCCAACAGGAGGCTGCCCAGGGAGAAAACGCCCGCCTGGGCCAACAGCAGGCCGATCAGGCCAGAGATGAGAACGCTAATGAGCAAGGAGAGAAAAAAGCGCTGCCCGAAAGTCGTTTTGCTATTGTCCGTTTTTCTCCAGAGAGGGAGATTTAAGGTTAGGCAACCTGGAAGTAGAAGTATCCCAATGACCAATAACCAATGACCAATGACCAACCGTCAGCTCCTCTTCAGCATCTCCCTTATCTCTTGAGGAATCGTTTTGATCGCCCCCTCTTCGTCCACGCAGACGTGCTTTGTCTTCCCCGTTACCAGCAGTTGGCCCGTCTCGGCCATGACCACCTCGTAGGCGAAGGTCACCTGGCGGCTGCGCGCTTCCTCGACCCAGGTTCTGACCGTGACCAGGTCTCCGTAGCGGGCAGGGGCCAGGTAGCGGGCCCGCACTTCGATGACCGGCAGGTAGTAGCCCTGAGCTTCAAAGTGGGCGTAGTCGCCGCCCTGCTGGCGCATATATTCGCCACGCCCTACCTCGAACCAGATGATGTAGTTGCTGTGGTAGACGATGCCCATGGCGTCCGTCTCGGCGTAGCGAACCCGCAATGTCGCCTCGATTACGTAACCCTCGCTCATGTGCTGCCCCCGAGTTTCCCTGAGTTCCTATGAGTTCCCTTGAATTCCCCTGCCTTAACCGAATTCCCTCATCAACGCTCGCCCTAGCCTTTTGATACCTTCCTCGATCTTCTCCGGGCCGGCGGTGGCGAAGGTCAGACGCATGGCGTTTTTGCCACCCTCGTCGGGATAGAAGGCTCGGCCAGGCACGAAAGCCACCTTTTCCTGCAGGGCTACGTCCAGGAACTCCGAGGCATCAACGTGTTCTGGCAATTGCACCCAGAGAAAGAGGCCACCCTGGGGGCGGACCCAGGTGACACCCGGCGGGAAGTGCTTCTCCATGGCGGCCAGCATCGCGTCCCTGCGCTCTCTGTAGACCTCTCGGATCGTCTTCACGTGCCTGCGGAGGATGCCCCGCTGGCAGATGTCGTTGACTACCATCTGAATGAAGGTGCTGGTGTGCAGGTCTGCCCCTTGCTTGGCCTGGACGAGCCTGGCGATGATCTTGCTAGGAGCGACGATCCAACCCAGGCGGATGCCGGGGGAGAGGGTCTTGGAGAAGGTGCTCAGGTAGAGGACGTTCTCCTTGTGCAAAACTACGAGGGGGGTGATGTCCTGGCCCTCGAAGCGCAACTCGCCGTAGGGGTCGTCTTCCACGATGAAGACGCCGTACCTGGCGGCCAGCTCCACCAGCTTTAGCCGCCGCTCCAGGGTCATCGTCACCCCGGCCGGGTTGTGGAAGTTGGGCAAGACGTACATGAACTTAACGGGTTGGCGTTCCAGCACCTCTTCCAGCTTATCCGTCTGGATTCCATCCTCGTCGAGGGGAACGGTCACGAAGCGGGCCTGGTAGGCCCTGAAGGACTGTATCGCTCCCAGGTAGGTGGGCCCCTCGGTGAGGATGACGTCGCCGGGATTGATGAACATCTTGCCGATCAGGTCGAGGGCCTGCTGGGAGCCGTTGACGAGGAGGATGTTTTCCTGTTCGGCGGGCACGCCGTACTTTTGCATCTTCTCCACCAGGTACTGACGGAGGGGTGGATAGCCTTCGGTGGTACCATACTGAAGAGCCCGCGCCCCATCGTGGCTCAGGACGTAGTGGCAAGCCTCCTCGAACTCCCTGACCAGGAACAGCTCGGAAGCGGGCATCCCCCCGGCGAAGGAGATGATGTCTGGCTGCAAGGCCAGCTTCAGCAGGTCCCGGATGATCGAGCTCACCATGCTCTGAGTTCGCTCGGCGAAGCAATCATCCCAATTCGTGGTTACCTGGCCATCAAAAGTAGACGTCGCTGTCATTGTGAAACCTCCTTGTTTCTATTTGGATATTGGGTATTGGATATTTCTCTCGTTTGATGATCTCCCGCAGGGCAAGCCGACGCGCCTGGCCCGTCAGGCACTCCAGTTTGCGCACCCCCAACGGGTCAATCTCCTCCCGCAGAAGCCGCACCTCCTCCTCGGTAGGAGGCATTGTCTCTTCAAGATCGTACGCTATCTCCAGGGGAAAACCGGTCTGTACCTGGACTTCCTCGGTCGCCACGCCGGGGTGACGGGATACCAGACGCAACCGCCCGTGTGCGAAGTCAAACTGGCCCAGGTTGCTCACCAGGTAGCGGGGGCCGGGGCTGGTGATGCCCCGCTCGCGCCGCTCCTCCTGGCCCTCGCCGCCCAGGTATCCGACCCCGCTACGGAAATCCAGCTTTTCCACGAAGACTCGCTGCTCGTGGCGGGGCACGTAGAAGTAGATCCGCCTGGAGAAGTTGGTCACGTCGGCTATGCCGCCGCAGCCGGGCAGCCGCAGGCGTGGCTGGTAGTAATCGCCGATGACCACGTTGTTGAAGTTTCCGTAGGCATCTATCTGGGCTGGCCGGAAGAACTCCTTGGGCTGCAAGGTGGGCAGCAGCTCGGCGCTGACCTCTGCGAAACTTAGCAATCGGATAGCCTGACCCAGCCAGGCTTCCTCAATGCGGGACAGGGAGAGGGGGCGCCAGTCAGCGCAGATGGCGCTGCCGATGGCCGTGGTGAAGGTGATGCCGGGGGCGTGGGTCAGCCTGGCCAGGATGTACCCGGCGGCCACCAACGGCGTGGCGATGCCCTGGGCTACTGCCTCGCCGTCTTCGATCTGGCGGGCGATGCAAGCACAAATCAGTTCATCGATGGTGTAATCACTGGCGGTCCGTTTCATAGCCGAGTAACTTGACAATGTGATACCAGACCTAGCGTCATTGCGAGGAGCGAAGCGACGAAGCAATCTCCACCGTTGTCAGCAATTGCACCTTGGGGATTGCTTCGCTCTGCTCGCAATGACAAGAGAGAGCTATTTCCCTTTTGGCGGTGGTTGTTCCTCTCGGCGGTAGGGCACGGGAATGTACTGGACGGATGGGCGGCGCTGGCCGGCCTGGCGGTAGAGCTGCATCAACTGGCACACCTCATCTGGCATATCCAGCTTAATGGGCAGGCCCATTTTCCCCGCCTCCTCTGCGCTGATGGGATAGTCGTGCGTCCACCGGCCAGCGCTGAGAGCCTCGGCGATCTCGGTGGCTTTCTCCTCCCCCATCCCGTTGCCCATCAGGATCTCCACCACGGTCTGCTTGACCTGGGAGACGGCCTTCTTGGCCATGTCGGCCAAGATCAGGGTTTCGTCGTCGGTCTCGTTGACGTCCTTGATCTTGGTCACGGTGAGGATGGAGCTGGCCGGATAGCGGCCCAGTTGGGGATCAACGGGCCCCAGGACGGCGTTCTCGTCCATCACGATCTCGTCAGCGGCCAGGGCGATGAGGGTTCCACCGGACATGGCGTAGTGAGGGATGAAGACAGTGACCGGAGCCTGGTGGCGGATGAGGGCATGGGCAATCTGCTCGGCGGCCAGAACCAGCCCGCCGGGGGTGTGCAGGATGATGTCTATGGGCATGTCTTCAGGAGTCAGGCGGATGGCCCTGAGCAGCGCCTCTGAGTCCTCGATGTCAATGTAGCGAGAGAAGCCTATTCCCAGGAAGCTGAGCATCTCCTGGCGGTGGATGAGAGTGATGAGGCGCGAGTCGCGCTTCTTTTCCAGTTGCCGCATCACGCGCTGCCGACTAGCCTCCAGGAGCCTCTTCTGCAAGGCAGGGAGCAGACTGGAAACGATGATGAAGATCCAAAACAAATCGAACAGGCTGAAATTCATTTTGACTACCCTCCGTCGTATCTACTCACCTCATGCTCGCAGCGGACCCTAGTCCGCTGCTCCAACGGCGACGGCCAGTGTCGACAACTGTGAAACACTCGCTTGGTCAGGGTCACAATAGACCGCCGAGGCCGCTGGACTAGGGTCCAGCGGGAGCAGGTGAGTTGTCACCTTCCCTTTCTGCGCCCTAGGCTGTGACCAAAGCATCCTCGGCCCTGGCTACCTGGATTCCTTCTTTCTCGTTGACCTGGGTCAGGAGCAGACCTCCCACGATGAAGAAGACGATCAGCGACACGATGCTCAGACGGCTGGAGCCAGTCAGTTGCCCCACCAGGCCGAAGAGGGCTGGCCCGACGATGCCGGCGAACTTGGAACTGACGTCGTAGAAGCCGAAGAACTCCGCCGTCTTCGCCCTGGGAACCATCCGCCCAAAGAGGGACCGGCTCAGGGCCTGGCTCCCGCCCTGCACCGTCGCCACCAGGAAGGCCAGGATCCAGAAGTGGAGACCGGTCTGCATGAAATAGCCGCCGATGGCGATGATGGTGTACACGCCCAGCGCCAGCAGGATCGAGCGCTTGGTCCCTAACTTTCGCGCCAGCCAGCCGAAGGCGAAGGAGAAGGGGATGCCCAGGAATTGCACCGCCAGGATCGCCCCGATGAGGCTCGTCGTCCCGATGCCGATCTCTGCCCCGAAGATGGCGGCCATGGTGATGATGGTGCCGATGCCGTCGTTGTAGAGCCAGAAGGCGATCAGGAACTTGAACAGTTCCCGGTAGCGGCGAATCCCCCGGAGGGTTCGTCCCAGCCGCTGAAATCCCGCCTTGACAGGGTTGGCGCTCTCTCCTGGCTGCTGGATGAAGGGGGGCTCAGGCACCCGGCGGAAGAGGGGGATGGAGAAGATCGCCCACCAGAGGGCGACGCTGAGGAAGGAGAGACGGGAGGCCAGTTCCGCCCCTGGCAGGCCGAACAACTCTGGCTTCATAATCCAGGCCAGGTTGACCACCAGGAGCAGGCCGCCGCCCAGGTAGCCCAGGGCATACCCCTTGGTGGAGACCTGATCAATCTCGTCGGGGCGGGCGACGTGGGGCAGCAGCGAGTCGTAGAAGATATTGGCCCCGGCGAAGCCGACTCGGCCCAGGATGTAGAAGACCGAGGCTATCAGCCAGTCCCCGGTGCTCACCAGCACCAGGAGCGCCGTGAAGAGGATGCCCAGGGAGGCGAAACTACTCAGGAATCGCTTCTTGGCCCCGCTGTGGTCGGCCATGGCTCCCAGGATGGGCGCGGCGACGGCGACGAGAAGCATGGCGATGGTATTGGTGTAGCCCCAGTAACTGCTGGCCTGAACCGGCTTCAGGCTGGCCCCAGCGACTTCACTGTAGAAGGTGGGCAGCACGGCGGCCATGATAGTGGTGGCGAACGCGCTATTGGCCCAGTCGTACATGCACCAGGCGTTGATGATTTTTCCGTGTGCCTTGTCTTTCACTTTTTCCCTCCTTAATTCCTCATTTCTCATCCCTCAGTGCCTCTAATTATACCCAATTCTGCTCTCAGGTCAACCTTTGACTCTACTTTCCGCTAAATTGCACTCTACTTTGACTACAATATGCAGTAGCTAACTTGATGATAAACCACAATATGTAGTAACTTGCGACTGGCTTGTCCAGATTCCAACACCAAATTGGTCTTTCGAGCCATTTTCAGCCACTTTGTTTTGCGAAGCCTACCATATGCAGTGATTTACTGAGACTAGAACCACAATATATGGTACTAAACAAGTTAGCGGAAACTAAAGTTGATGAATTCCTCCAAATACTCATCGAACCGACCAGCAGCGCAGGCCTCGACGTAGTTCAGAATCTCCTCGCTGGCCAGGGGGTAGTCGGGGTAGCAGGAGGTGGGATGAGCACCTCGCGGTGATTCGACGACGGCGTTGACAAACAGGCCCAAGACCTCAGCTTGCTCCTCCAGTTCCTCTACCAGGCATTCGGTGGTGACGATGGTTTTCTTGGCGGCCAGGGATAGCTCCCAATCCACGGCCAGGTTGCCGCCCAGGAGGGCATTGCCGGAGCGGTCGGCGGCGCGGGCGTGGATGACGGCCACGTCGGGATGGATGGCCGGGAAGGCCACGTAGCTCCGCTCGCTGTAGGGGTCATTCACCAACTGGACGTCGGAGCGCACCCGCAGGAGGTCCGTCTCGCGCCAGCCCTGGCCGGGCATGAAGCTCACCCCGGCCAGAGCCGCCCGCAGCCCGAAGGCGATGCTGGCCTCGGTCTCCTCAATGACTGCAACTTCCCCTGCTGTCGCCAGGCTGGTGAACATGGGTGCCAGCCCGAAAACCTCCAGCCCAAAGTAGCAAGTGCGCACCCGCCTGACCAGGCCCGCTCCCACCAGCAGATCGCTCTCGTAGCCGGCGGTGAGGGCCAGCAGGGTGAGATCACCCGTGCCCTGGCGGATCAGCTCGCGCACGAAGGCCACCGGCCGCCGATAGAGGGTCATCCCGCCCAGGGCCAGGGTATCGCCAGGCTGGACCAACCCGGCGGCCTCGCGCAGGCTCATCACTTTATCCGTCATTAGACCCTTGGGGTTTTGGGAAACCCCAAGGGTCTGCACGACCTCTCCAATCTCCGCCACCTCACCGATGACGAAGTCCGCGTCCGCGGTCTTCTCGCTGCCCACCAGCACGGTGATCATCCCCAATTCTTTGGCTGGGGCGAGATTCCGAACCCTATCGTCCACGATGAGGCACTCGTCCCCCTCGGCACCCAATATCTCCAGGGCGCGCTGGTAAGCCTCTGGATCAGGCTTGGCGATGTAACCCAAAGCTCGCACGTCTATGATGTGGCTGAAGTGGCGCTCGATGCCCAGGACAGCGAGCACGCGGCGGGCGTGTTCCGCCGAGGCGTTGGTGAATACGACCTTCTCCGTCTCGATCTCGGCGAGCACCCTGTCTAGCTCGTCGTTGGGGCCGATGTAATCCTCAATGGGGATGTTGTGGACGTAGGCCAGATAGTCTTCGGGGTCTATGCCGTGATGGATTTGCAAGCCCCGCATGGTGGTGCCGTACACGTGGTAGTAATGCTCGCGCAAGGTCGGTATCTCGCCCGGCGGCATGTCCAAGCGCTCTTCCATGTACCGACTCATCAGTTCCCCTATCCCGGCCATGAGCCCCGACCGACTGGGATAGAGGGTCTCATCCAGGTCGAAGAGGATGTATTTCAGCATGGTCCTATCCTTCTGCCTCCGCCGTGCTCTCGGCGCGGGAGGAGACGTAGATGCCGGCCAGGATCAGCACGCCGCCGCCGATCTTGACCAGGGTGGGGGTTTCTCTCAGGATAAAGTAGGCCAGAATGCTTGAGCCAACGGGTTCGCCCAGGGTGCCTACCCCCACGAAGGTGGCCGGGAGGTACTTCAAGGCCCAGTTGTAGGACGAATGGCCAATGATCTGGGGCACGGCGGCCAGCAGGACGAACATCAGGTAAGTTTGCTGGGGGTAGCCTGAGAAGGAGTGTCCCATGGCCAGGCAGAGGACGATCAAGAAGACGGCCGCCGTAGTGTAGACCATAAAGATATACGATAGGAGCGACAAGTGCGGGCGCAGCCTCCGTCCCACCAGCAGGTAGCCAGAGACCGCCACCGCCCCCGCCAGGGCCAGGAAATCGCCGAACAGCTCACTCGCGCCCAGGCCAAAGTCGCCGTAGCCGACGATCATCCCTCCCAGCACCGACACGGCTATCCCCGCGAACATCGGCCGCGACACTCGCTCTTTCAGCAAGAAATGGGAGGCCAGCCCCACGAACATGGGACTGGTGCTGACGAAGACCACCGAGCTGGCCACCGAGGTGTACTCCAGCGAGCTTATCCAGGTGGCGAAGTGCAGGCCCAGGAACAGGCCGGAGAGGAGAGCCAGTTGCAGGTCTCCCCTGGTGAGAACTCGCAGATCCTCTCTGCCCCTGACGAGAGCCACTGGCGCCAGGATCAGGGAGGCGATGGTCAGGCGAGAGGCGGCGATGACCAGCGATGGCGCCTCGGCCAGGCGGATGAAGATGGAGGCGAAAGAGACGGCCACGATGCCTATGGCAAGCCCCAGATAGGGCTTGATAGCTGGTTTGCTCACGATGTTCACTATCTACCGGGCCAAAGTCAGCATGGCCCGCCAAACCTTGAACACGGTCAGAAGGTCATCGTGAGTGTACTCAATGTGCCTCCCACTGGTGCGGCGACTGCCAGGGATGAGCTCCGCCATGTCCAAATGCGCGCTGGAGGTGAAGTCCACCGCCAGAGTGACGGGCGGCTTGACGACGAAGGGCTTCCTCTCTTCTTTCGCTTTCGACAGCGCGCTCTGGGCTGCCTGGCGGATGAGCTCGTGGACTGCCTCTGGTACCAGGCACCTGGCGGCATAGCGACCGTAGCTCTCCTTGACGGCCACTCCCTCCACCGCCCCCAGCAAAGCTGTAGCCTCCTCCACCAGTAGTTTGTCCCCGGTTACCAGAACCACCGGCACGCCGAAGTAGCCGGCCAGGGCAGCGTTGAGGCCCGTCTCGCCCACCGGGCGGCCGTTCAGGCTCACCTGGTAGACGATGCCGGAGTAGGTGTGGTCCAGCACGCTGTGAGCGGTGCCAGCTTGGGCGTGGTAGCCGATGAAGAAGGCGGCGTCGAAGCTCTCGTCAATTCCTTGCATCATCGAGAGAGGCTTGGGCGAGCCGGAGATGAGCTGGGCGCTGGGATTGAGATCCTCGATGAGGATGTTGCGCATCGAACCGTGGGAGTCGTTGACCAGAATCTCACTGGCCCCGCCGGCCAAAGCCCCTTCGATGGCGGCGTTGACCTCGCCCGTCATCAGCTTTTGAGCTCGCTGGTACTCTTCCCCGTTCATCTCGGTTTGCTTGCCAGCCACTACACCTGAGATGCCTTCCATGTCGCAAGAAATATAGACTTTCATCCTTACCTCCGTGTGCTAGAATTTCGTCTTGCTCCTGCAAGCACGTGAAACGTGGGCGCTTTTTACGTTTCAAGTTTTACGTTTCACGGCGTGTTCGCTCATGATTTCGAAGAGGAGGCTGGCATCAATGTTGGCCCCGCTCAATACCGCCACCACTTCTCTCTCCGCCAGGTTCACCTTGCCGGCCATCAGCGCCGCGATGCCCACCGCGCCGGCGCCTTCCACCACCAACTGGGCCAGCTCCAGCAGGGTGAAGACAGCAGCGCGTGTCTCTTCCTCGCTCACTAACACGATTTCGTCAATGAGGTTGCGGGCAATCTCGAAGGGCAGGCGGCCGAAGCCCCCGGCCAGCCCATCGGCGATGGTGGGGGCGGCGTCGTACTCCTCGTAAGGGCGGCCGTCCCGCAGCGAGAGGTAGGCCGCCGGCGAGGCCTCCGGCTGCACGCCGATGATTCGCACCTGAGGGTTGATGGCTTTGGCGGCCAGGGCTACCCCAGCGATCAGCCCGCCGCCGCCCACCGGCACCAGGATGGCCTCGGCCTGGGGCAGGTCTTCCAATGCCTCCAGCCCCACCGTGCCCTGGCCGGCGATGGTCAAGGGATCATCGTAGGCGTGGACGTAAGTGGCGCCGTGAGCTCGCTCGAAATCCTCGGCGGCGTGATGGGCCTCGTCGTAGCTGTTTCCTGAGAGGCAAACGTGGCACTCGAATTCTTCCAGCTTTTTCAGCTTGGAAGTAGGAGCGTTGACGGGCACGAACACGGTAGTCGGCACGTTGCCCAGGGCTCGGGCGGCGTAGGCTACACCGAGGGCGTGGTTCCCCGCTGAGGCCGTCACCAAGCCCCTGGCCTTCTCCTCCTCGGTCAGGCTGGCGACCTTGTTGATCGCTCCCCGCACTTTGAAGGATCCCGTTTTCTGCCAATTCTCCAGCTTGAGGTAGACCTGGCACCCCGCCCGCTGGCTCAGCAGAAAAGAATACTCCAGTGGTGTCCTGGCAATCAAGCCGCTGAGCTTTCGCTGGGCGGCTAAGATGTACTGGAGATTCAACATAGTCTCGCCTTTCTGCATGAAGCGTGATGACTTACGTGTGGGCCCTACGTTTCACGTTTCACGGCTTCATAAAGCTCCCGATACCGGGCGTAGTGCTCGTAGACCTTTTCGACGTAGCTCCTGGTTTCGGCATTGGAGATGCTCTCCACGAAGAGGTCTTCGTCACCACCCCCTGCCAGCTCCAGCCAACGGGCCGCGTTGCCAGGTCCGCCGTTGTAGGCAGCCAGGGCGGCGAAAAGGCTATTGTCGAAATCTCTCAACTGCCGGGCCAGGTACCAGGCCCCGAACTTAACGTTAAGGTAAGGCCGATAGAGATGTTCTGCCTGGTAGTCTGGCCAGCGCAACTGGAGGGCGATCCAATCCCCGGTGGCAGGCATGACCTGAGTCAACCCCTGCGCTCCGGCCCAGGAGGCCGCCTGTCCTTCGAAGAGACTCTCCTGCCAGATGAGAGCGAAGAACAGCAGCGGATCAAAGCCGTTGGCCTGGGACTCGGCCAGCACCAAGTCATCGAAGTAGAGAGGATATACCAGGCGTTGCAGGAAGCGCGGCGCCTGGCTGACTGACTCGACAGGAGAAAGCATGATCAACCTGGTAGCACAAAGGATGGATAGACGATAAACGCCTCGCTCGCGGAAAGCTAAGGCCAGTTGATAGAGGGTCAAAGGATCGGCAAGCAACTCTTTCCGCAAGGCATCAAACTCTCCGCTGGTTTCATCCAGCAAGCCCACAGCCAGCAACTCCTCACCCCGCTGGAAGCGCAAATCATCCTCTATCGCGGGGCCCAGGCTGCCCAGGTCATCATCATGGCTCTCCACCCAGGTGGCCAACCAGGCTTCGGCCTCCTCCCGCTCGGCCGTCTCGTCAATGGCCTGGATCTGGCGATCCGGGCCGAGCGAAATGGGCTGGCTTAAGTCTCTAGCTCGCAGGCCGTAATACGAGTCTGCAGAGGCCGCCTCCTCCAAATAGGCACGAGCCTCCCTCGTCTTACCTAGCTTGAGCAGCGCCTTTCCCATCCAAAAGAGGGTTTGGGTATGCAGGTCGAACTCCTCGTAAGCATCCAGCAATTCCTGCCAGGCTTCGATGGCTTTCTGGCCCTCGTCCAACCGGTAATAGCACAGCCCCGCCTGGAAGAGGGCCGCCTCGGCATGCGGGCCCTGGGGATACCTCGTCTGCAAATCCAGGTAACCGCGCGCTGCTTCATCGTAATCTTTGTCTGCCCCGGAGAGGGAAGCAGCTCGCCAAAGGGCCTCCTCTGCTAACTCGTGACGCGGGTAGAGCCGGGCAAAATCACGGTAGGTGCTCAGAGCCTCGTCAGGGCGGTTCTGGCTGGCAAAAGCCTTAGCCATCCCCAGCCAGGCCTGGCCGAAATACTCACTCGTGGGGTAAGATTCAAAGAGAACGTCAAACGCGCTCATGGCCGATTCGTAAGAACCTACCGCCAGGTAAGCAAAACCTATATAATAGTAAGCATCGCCTGTATGACCTGGGTTGCTCTCGACGTAGCGGAAGAAGGCCCGGATAGCGGGCCAATAAGCCCCAGCGTAATAATCCACCAGTCCCCGCTGATAGTCATCCACCTCGACGCCGGCATCCACCAACTCCACCAAGGCCTGATAAGCATACCAGGCCTGAGGATAGCGGTTCACCGCTTTCAAGAAGTGCTCGTGAGCCTCCTCTGTCTCCTCCAACTCCAGATATGCCTGGCCGATCAGATACTCGAACCTGGCCCGCTGATCGTCCCTCTCCGCTTTCCTGAGGAGAGCCTCATACCAGGTGATGGACGCAGCATACCTGGCCGAGGTTGAATAAGTATCGGCCACTTTCTCCATGAGCCGAATTTCTCGATCGGAGCTGGGGGATTCTCCGAGAGCTTCCCTATAGGCCACGATAGCCTGGGAGTAGTCTCCCAGCTTCACGTAGCAGTCGCCGATGAGCTCGTGTACGTAGTCGGCTATGACATCCCTCTGAGCCAGGTACTGGCGGTAGGTTTCGATGGCCGTTACCCAATCGCCCATCTGCTCACGGCTTCTAGCTAAGAGAAAGAGAGCTTGGGCACCGCGCTCATCGTCAGGATGATCACGCCGGAATCCCTCGAAGTCCTCCGCAGCCAGTTGATAGTCCTCATTCAGAAAGTGACTTTCGCCGATGAGGAAACTGGCCTCCTGGCTTTCCTCCTCCGCGGCCTGGTCAGATAGAAGAGTTTCGTATTCAGCGATGGCCCGCTCGTAGTCGCCGTTCCTCTGATAAGCGCGCCCGGCCCCAAGTCGCTCGGCGGGCTGAGGCGTCGGGGTAGGGGTAAGCGTGGGGGCGGGGGTAAGCGTGGGGGTAGGGGTAAGCGTGGGGGTAGGGGTAAGCGTGGGGGTGGGGGTGAGAGTGGAGGTGAGAGTGGAGGTGGAGGTAGGTGTAGGAGTGAGAGTGGCGGTGCGGGTGGGAGTAAAGGCGACAGTAATAGCAGGCTCAGGCGTGGCTGTCGGCAGTGGCGTGGCCGTAGGAGATGGTGTGTTGGCCTGT
>Ga0315539_1000451_pt1 | contig 30980 bp, 21 predicted proteins | sample SalMarSW160150MG_FD_203097 | JGI IMG/M metagenome (GOLD analysis project Ga0315539, IMG submission 203097) | Salt marsh sediment microbial communities from the Plum Island Ecosystem LTER, Massachusetts, United States - Salt Marsh Sediment SW1601-150 ...
ACTGTGACTGCTGGGGTTGGGTCAAGACGGCTTGCGCTTGCGTATGCAAGCCAGTCTAAGGCTTTCGTCCGAGCGATAGCGAGGGCGAAGCCAAAGGCAGCCCGACGCGAGGCGGCGGGCAAGCCGGATGGGTGGGGGGATGGAGTAAAGTTTGAAATTTACGCGGCTTGATTTTCCGCCCACTTTCGAACATGGTTCGCGATAGACAGCCATTCTTTACGATTTTTCGAACACCAATTACCACCTGCGCTCCACCGCCCACCCAACCCAAGCTCGTCCGCCTCGCCCGATGGCGCTCGGCGACCTCGCTTTGAAAGCGACCGCCCTTCCGCGGAATCTTCGCCAACTGCGTCGGCTCGCTTCGCGGAATAGGCTCGGTGATTTCCCAGACCTCGGATGTATCCCTCCGGCAAATAGAAAATGTCCAAAGAGATTTCGTCAAGTCCGTAGGATACGGACTTGATAAGACTTTGAAAAAGCTGGGGTCGCTCGGTGGGGGAAAATTCGCCAATCTTTTTTGAAAAATCTTTTAAGTTTTCTAAAACAATTTTTGTTTCAAACTTTTCTTTTTCTTCTTTTTGAATTGAAAGTTTTATACCCTCTAAATCAAATTCCAAAACCTTTTTCTTGTTTTCGAGATTTTCAATTTCCTTCCGAATGGAAGGAAATTTCTCAATCCCCACTTCCGCCAAAATATCGATAAGATTTTGGAGTTTGTTCCCCACCACCCTTAATTCATCAATTTTCTCTTTTTCCTGTTTTTTAAGGGGATTTATTTTTAGTTCGTCGTTTTTGTTAGCTCTCTCAACTATCCTATTTATTGTCTTTTTGTCTTTGCTAATTTCCTTTAATTTGTCTATAACAAAATCTTCGATTTTGTCCGCATTTACCGATTTAATATTACAGCTATTCCATTCGTGTTTATAAGTTTTTGTGCAGCGGTAATATTTTGTATATCTCGGAGTAATTCCGTCTTTATGTTTATTTTTTGTATAGGTCGGCGTCATAGTCGACCCGCATTCGCTGCACTTAAGAAGACCTTGCAAAAAATAAACGTGGTCTATTTTTGTTTTTCTTTTATATCTTTTCTTGTGGAAACTTTGAGCTTTTAAAAACATCGATTCTGTTATTATCGGTTTATGAACTCCATCATAAAGATTTTCTTTATACGGAAGCTTACCATAATAAACCGGATTTCTTAAAATATTATCTACTGTCGTTTTACTGAATTTTTTACCTTTTCTTGTTTTATATTTTTTATTTATCCTTCTTCTTGTTTCGGCGAGCGATTTAGTTTCAATAAACATTTTGAACATTTCTTTTACAAATTCCGATTCTTCCGGATTTATAACAAGTTTTTTATCTTTGTTCTTATATCCGTAAGGAACTGTTCCTCCGTTCCACATTCCCTTTTCTGCTCTCTGATACATTTTGTCCTTCGTTCTTTCTGTTGAGAGCTCCCGTTCAAATTGAGCGAAAGTAAGCATAATATTTCTTAAGAGTCTTCCCGAAGGGGTCGCTGTATCGAAGTGTTCGGTTATGGAAATAAAAGAAACTCCGTGATTTTCGAAAAGTTCAATCAAAGCGTAAAAGTCTTTCGGCGACCTTGTCAATCTGTCGATTTTATAACAGAGAACACAATCTATTTTTCCATCGACAATATCCTTAAGCATTCTGCCGAGAGCGGGTCTTTCAATATTCGCGCCGGAATATCCGGGGTCGCTATAAACTTGATAAAGTTTAAGCTCTTCCTGACTTTTGATGTAAGATTTTATTCTTTCTTCCTGAGCTTCACAGGAATTGTATTCCTTTTCGGCTTGCATGTCAGTTGAGACTCTAGTGTATATCGCGCATTTCATAGGCTTACTAAAGTAATTTAAATTTATCTCTAAAAATATCAACCCTTTTTTTCAAGAAAAAAGTTTAGATATATAAATTATTTAAGAAACTATATTTAGCTGTTTTTTTTAGTAATATAATATTTCCAAAATTGAATATAGAGATTATAAGAAGCAAAAGTCAAAGTTCGGAGCAAAAAAAGATGTATAAGATTTTAATTTTCGGACAAAATAGTATTTGACAAAATATAAAAAGACACTTATAATGTAACAATAAATAAAGGGGGATTATGTTTGGAACGATTAATAAAAAACATATTAAAAAATGGGAAGAACGAAAGAATGTAGAAAAGTTAATACGTGCCCTAGAATATAAGGAAGACTTAGATATCCGTAAAGCAGCAGCAAAGGCGCTCGGCGCGATAAAAGACCCCCGGGCAGTAAAACCTCTCATCTCCGCACTGAAGGATAAGGATGAAGATTGGAGTGTCCGCAGTGCAGCAGCAGAGTCGCTCGGTGAGATAAAAGACCCCCGGGTAGTAGAAGCTCTCATCTCCACACTGAAGGATGCGAATCCAGACGTCCGCGAGGCAGCAGCAAAGGTGCTCGGCGCGATGATAAAAGACCCCCGGGCAGTAAAACCTCTCATCTCCACACTGAAGGATGGAAATGAGGATGTTCGCAGTGCAGCAGCATGGGCACTCGGGAAAATAAATCCTGATTGGCGAGAGAGCAAAAAGGCGAAAGAAAAAGTTCCGGAGTTTATCTCTGCACTGAAGGATGAGAATTGGGATGTTCGAAGGGCAGCAGTAGAGGTGCTCGGTGAGATAAAAGACCCCCGGGCAGTAAAAGCTCTCATCTTCTTCGCGGTGAAGGATGAGAATTGGGATGTCCGAAGGGCAGCATCAAAGGCGCTCGATAAAATAAATCCTGATTGGCGAGAAAGCAAAGAGGCGAAAGAAAAAGTTCCGGAGTTTATCTCTGCACTGAAGGATGAGAATTGGGATGTCCGAAGGGCAGCATCAAAGGCGCTCGGCGCGATAAAAGCCCCCCGGGCAGTAGAAGCTCTCATCTCCGTACTGAAGGATGAAAATGGGGATGTCCGCGCAGCAGCAGCAGAGGCGCTCGGTGAGATAAAAGACCCCAAGGCAGTAAAAGCTCTCATCTTCTTCGCAGTGAAGGATGAGATTTCAAATGTCCGAGAGGCAGTAGTAGAGGCACTCGATAAAATAAATCCTGATTGGCGAGAAAGCAAAGAGGCGAAAGAAAAGGTTCCGGAGTTTATCTCCGCACTGAAAAATGAGAATCCAGATGTCCGCAAGGCAGCAGCAGAGGCGCTCGATAAAATAAATCCTGATTGGCGAGAAAGCAAAGAGGCGAAAGAAAAGGTTCCGGAGTTTATCTCCGCACTGAAAAATGAGAATCCAGATATCCGCAGTGCAGCAGCAGAGGTGCTCGGTGAGATAAAAGACCCCAAGGCAGTAAAAGCTCTCATCTTCTTCGCGGTGAAGGATGAGAATTGGGATGTCCGAAGGGCAGCATCAAAGGCGCTCGATAAAATAAATCCTGATTGGCGAGAGAGCAAAAAGGCGAAAGAAAAGGTTCCGGAGTTTATCTCTGCACTGAAGGATGAGAATTGGGATGTCCGCGAAGCAGCAGCAGAGGCACTCGGTGAGATAAAAGACCCCCGGGCAGTAGAACCTCTCATCTCCGCATTGGAGGATAAGGCTTGGGATGTCCGCAAAGCTGCAGCAAAGGTGCTCGGTGAGATAAAAGACTCCCGGGCAGTAAAACCTCTCATCTCCGCATTGGAGGATGAGGATCCATGGGTCCGCGAAGCAGCAGCAGAGGCACTCGGTGAGATAAAAGACCCCCGGGCAGTAGAACCTCTCATCTCCGCATTGGAGGATAAGGCTTGGGAAGTTCGCAAAGCAGCAGCAGAGGCGCTCGGTGAGATAAAAAACCCCCGGGCAGTAAAACCTCTCATCTCCGTACTGAAGGATGAGAATTGGGATGTCCGCAGTGCAGCAGCAGAGGTGCTCGGTGAGATAAAAGACCCCCGGGCAGTAAAACCTCTCATCTTCTTCGCAGTGAAGGATGAGAATCGGCATGTCCGCGAGGTAGCAGTAAGGGCGCTCGGTGAGATAAAAAACCCCCGGGCAGTAGAATCTCTCATCTCCGCACTGAAGGATGGAAATGAGGATGTTCGCAGTGTAACAGCAAAGGTGCTCGGTGAGATAAAAGACCCCCGGGCAGTAAAACCTTTCATCTCCGCACTGAAAGATGAGAATTGGCATGTCCGCAGTGCAGCAGCAGAGGTGCTCGGTGAGATAAAAGACCCCCGGGCAGTAAAACCTCTCATCTTCTTCGCGGTGAAGGATGAGAATCGGCATGTCCGCGAGGTAGCAGTAAGGGCGCTCGGGAAAATAAATCCTGATTGGCGAGAGAGCAAAAAGGCGAAAGAAAAGGTTCCGGAGTTTATCTCTGCACTGAAGGATGAGAATTGGGATGTCCGCGAAGCAGCAGCAGAGGCGCTCGGTGAGATAAAAGACCCCCGGGCAGTAGAACCTCTCATCTCCGCATTGGAGGATAAGGCTTGGGAAGTTCGCAAAGCAGCAGCAGAGGCGCTCGGTGAGATAAAAGACCCCCGGGCAGTAGAACCTCTCATCTCCGCATTGGAAGATGAGAATTGGTATGTCCGCGGGGCAACAACATGGGCACTTGTTAAAATAAATCCTGATTGGCGAAAAAGCAAAGAGGCGAAAGAAAAGGTTCCGGAGTTTATCTCCGCACTGAAAGATGAGAATCCATATGTCCGCTCGGCAGCAGCATGGGCGCTTGGCGCGATGAAAGACTCCCGGGCAGTAGAAACACTTATCTCCGCACTGAAAGATGAGAATCCATATGTCCGCGAAGCAGCAGCAAAGGCGCTAGATAAGGTAAAAAATACTTAATATCTACCCAAGAAAAAAACAGAAGAAAAAAAAGTAAGAAAAAGCCATTATGCATAAAATTTTTTGGATGAATATGGTGGGGTATTTTAAATTTTCTTCGGTTTACAATAAAACACAAAAGAATATTCCATATACAACACAACAGCCAAACAGATGTAAATTAAGCCCCGTATTTTAAATTTTAATAAAAAAGGTAAGGTAGTTTTTTCTTAATTAGCCTCTTAAAACACCATATACACAAATTTTCCCCCGATGTAGGGTTTAAGGTTTTAACTTTGAATCTTTCTTTATAAGAAGTCAAATGTCCGGATTGTATGATTTTTCTCAGTTTTTCCCACCCAAGGGTTGACTTCTATCGTAAGCATAATTATGATTAATGTGAAACAAAAGGAGGTTATTTTATGAAGAAAAAAATGGCATTTATCATAGTTTATGTCATTGGTTTGATAATTTTTACTACAGCATGTTCGCAAGAAAATCAGGAAAAGTCGGGTAAGAAAGAAAATCAAGAAAAGCAAGAAGACTTTCTTGATGTATCAGGATGGATAGAGGAGAGAGTTTCTGGCAAGCTCCAATGGAAAGTGAATCTGACCTTAAAGAACAACTCGAAAAAAGAAATCTTTTTTGGTGATGACATAATTCTCATGGAAGGCCAACCCGAGGAGATGTATGATGGTGTCTATACAATATACCATCCAAACGCCCCTGATAAACGCCCAGGTGATTGGAGCTTTTACGGTAAGGCAATCGCTTATGGAATCGCTAATTTTAAACGGTATTGGCCTGACGGAACAAGAAGAGGTTTTTTAAATGGCGGCACCTACTCATTCGCTGACCCGCCTGAATACAAACCAGTGGAAAGTTTTTGTAACTCATCCCTCCAGCCCGGGAGTAGTGTGGATTATCAAAGCGTTTTTGATCAGGGTACTTGGATGAAGCCCGACTTTCGCACCACAGTGCTTCTCGTATTACCTGAAATAAAAAACTCTAAAGACTCACTACGATCCCGCGTGATCCTTACACTTAATAGATCTCCGGGTGAAAAAACTCGCTGGGTAATAAAGGAAAAAACCATAGTGGCTTTTGATAAGTCAAATCTTGAATCAATAATTACTAACTCAAAGAAAAACAAAGCTATGAGAACCCTTGCACTCAAATGGCTTGCAGACGTAGACAAAGAAACCGCAACACCATACATCCTGCAGGATATAAAACAAAACGAAGATGAGTTAGATAGGTTGACGGCTATCCAAATGTTAGCCCTCTTTAATATTGAACCTGATCCAGAGGCATTAAATATTGTTAATAATCTTGCTGCCGATACAAGAACCAGATCATGGAGTAATGACGTTGCAGAAAATTATCTTAATAAACAGACTGGGGAATAGCCGAAAACTGGGGCTCAAAACTCGACAACTGTAAAATTTTGAATAAATCAAAAAACCTTGTGTTTTTTGTGTCTCCATGGCTAACCCACCCTTGACACTTACCTCTTTCTTCATTACAATTAATGGGAGGTATTATTAAAAAGCGAGGAAAATGACTTTACTTGAACAATTTAAAGAGCAAATAAATGATCTTTATCGTGAAGACAAGTTAGATTACTCAGAGAAAATAGCCCTGATTGAGAAAGCCGAACTTATTCAAAAAGAATTAAGTGGGCAAGTTTCGATGGGAAAAATATCAGAGGAGCAGGTCGGAATCGTATACCAAAAGGCTTTGCAATCTTTGTTGCAGGAAACGAAGAAAATGACTTTTGAACAATTTAAGGAGCAAATAAGTGATCTTTATCATGGAGACAAGTTAGATTACTCAGCAAAAAATGCCCTGATTGAGAAAGCCGAACTTATTCAAAAAGAATTAAGTGGGCAAGTTTCGATGGGAAAAATATCAGAGGAGCAGGTCGGAATCGTATACCAAAAGGCTTTGCAATCTTTATTGCAGGAAGCTGGACGACTAGCCAGGCAAAGGAAACTGAGACCTTATAAAATCTCGATTCTATGTCTTATTATTACTACTATAGCCACTTTAGGTGTTGTTTTGCCGGAATTTCGGTTGCCGATGAGCCGATTAGAGGCAATCCTTCTTGTCATTATGTGGCCATGGATTGGTTTTGTGTTACTAAATTATGGATCGTCACCGATTAACCCGTATGTGCCTGATTATGCAATAACTATGGGGGAGAAGGAGTATAGGGAGAGGGCAGTGGGGATATTTGTATTAATTTGGTTCATCTTATTGATATTCATTATTGTTTTTATAAGAGGGATGTTTTTGGGATGGAACCGATATTGGTGGTTTATACTGTCAGGATGGGTTCTGCTGCTTTTCGGTTCGTTACTTGCCATTTATATAATGGCGGAACAATATAGTTAGTCAACGTTAATAACGGAATCCAGGGTCAAATTTTCTTTAAAATGTGAAGGTAGATCGAAAATCTCGAAAACAAGAAAAAGGGAATATTAGAGAGAAGTTAGCAGTAAGGAGTTAGGAGTCAGAATCCCAACCCCACCCCAAACATTTAAAAACAAGGGGATAAAACTTTCAATTCAAAAAGAAGAAAAAGGAGAACTTAGTCCAATGTCCAGAGTCGGCAGTCCAAAGTCTTACTTGATCTCAATCCAACACCACACTAAAAAAAAATACAAGGGGATAAAACTTTCAATTCAAAAAGAGAATCTAGTCCTTAGTCACCAGTCGACCGTCTTTAGTCTACTTCTCCACCCTTCCATAAAAAATAAAAACTGAAACAAAAATTGTTTTAGGAAACTTAAAAGATTTTTCAAAAAGATTGGCGAATTTTCCCCCACCGAGCGACCCCAGCTTTTTCAAAGCCTTATCAAGTCCATATCTTATGGACTTGACGAAATCTCTTTGGACATTTTCTATCTGCCGGAGGGATACATTCGAGGGTTCGGAAATCACCGAGCCTATTCCGCGGGGCGAGCCGACGGAGTTGGCGAAGCATCCGCGGAATGGCGGTCGACCTCAAAGCGAGGTCGCCGAGCGCCATCGTGCGAGGCGGACGAGCTTGGGTTGGGAAGTGGGCGGTGGAGCGCCGGTGGTAATTGGTGTTCGAAAAATCGTAAAGAATGGCTGCCCTTGATGTACAATCTTCGAACTCTCCGCCTGACCTTCAAAAATTCAATTTTCAAGACCTCCTAAAGAAAAAACGACTCCACCTCCCAACAACCCAGCCCCGCAATACACCCCGCCCACACGGCTTGCCGCCCGCAACGCGGGCTGCCTTTGGCTTCGCCCTCGCTATCGCTCGGACGAAAGCCAAAGACTGGCTTGCTCTCGCAAGCGCAAGCCGTATTGACCCCACCCCAACAGTCACAGTCGGTCGGCTTCAGCCAGACTAACGTCTGTCTTCCGCAACGCCCTTTATGTGCCTAGTTTACTTTTTAACAGGAGTGCTCCTAAAAGAAAAAAGTTACAAAAAGAGCTTTTTATTTTTTTGGATTGTTTTTTGAAAGGATTTATTTCCAATTGCTATTTTTTTGATCCGATTTTTGGTTTTTTTCAAAAAAAACAGTTGACAGGATAGTGTATATTGCATATCCTATCAAAGGCATGGATTGTTATTATGAAAAAGACTATTCTTTTTGTTATTCTTATATTAATTGGTTGTAATTCTCGTACTCAAGATTCACGTAATGGTCAAACCATTGAGGAAATTTTACAGTTGCCGGAGGAAGATATTGATGTTGGAATTGCCTCTTTAGTTTTAGCTAAAGAATTTTATCCTGAGATGGACATTGATTTCTTCCTGTGTTCTTTTGATTCTCTCGCGGATAGGTTTAATAAATCCTTCGGACAGTATACCGATCCCGACCAGAGAATAAGAGCTCTTAACACTTTTTTATATAAACCCGGGATATGGAACAAGGGAATAACTTTCAGTTACGATAACGATGATCTTGAAGCAAGAGAATTAAATAATCGTTTCATTAACGGATATATAGCCACAAAAAAAGGTCCATGCATCACTATGCCTTTACTTTATGTTATCTTAGGTGAAAGACTTGGTTGGCATATTTATCCTGTTTTAACACCAAAACATTTTTTCTTAAGATACGTTCCTGAAAAACCAATTCCTGGTTTTCAAGGTAACATCGAAACGACTAACGGAGGTGGTTACTTTTCTGATGAACAATATCAAGCTGATTTACAAATTCCGAAAAAAGCAATTGAAAATGGTACTTATTTAAGAAATCTATCAAAGAAAGAATATCTTGCTTCTCTGTTATTAATTAGTGCGGTTCAACATTTAGAGAACGATAATGTTGAAAAGGGTAAAGAATATTTAAAACTTTGTATGAAATATGATTCTACCCTTTCCCTCGCATATTGGAATTACGCGAAAATTCATCTTGCCGAAGCTCGAAAAGCAGAAGATGAATCATATTCTGAGCAACTAAAAGAAACTATTTCTTTCTGTGAATCTTTAAATATAAAACTACCCAAAATTCAGGAAGCGGAAAATAAAAAATCAGTGAAATATTCGGGAATAGAATTATCTGACAAAAATATGCTTGGAGATTTATTAACGAAAATTACCCAAACAAAAGGAAAAGAAGCTATCGAAGAATTAAATAACTCGTTAATCAAAATAAGAGAAAAGTATAAACCTTTGATACTTTCAAAAATGGAGATTTATAAGGAGAATAAAGAAAAAGCCGAACAACTAGGAGTTGTATTAGAATTTTCTCCGGAATTTTTAGAGAAACAAGCTGGAAGTATAGAAATGTTTAAAGAAAAAGGAGGATATTAAAATGAAAAGATTAGTTTATTTAAGTTTAATTGTCCTATTTTCAAATTCTTTGTTTGCTATGCCCTATAATAACATATTATTTTCTGCCTTTCACAAAGAGAATAAGGAATTTGAAAAAAAAGAGCAGAAAAATTCTGATTTGCATTATTTTAAGGCAAGGTATTATAACGCGGATGTGGGAAGATTTTTAAGTCCTGATCCGCATACGTTAAATCCAAGGAGTTTGGAATTGAATGATCCACAAACGTTAAATCCTTACGTATATTGTACGAATAATCCGAATAAGTATGTTGATCCAAATGGGAAGTTCAGAGTCTATGCGTTTGCCAATTGGAATACTTCTGCGAAATTAGAGTATACATATCAGTTCGAATTTACAAGCCCAAAACAGGAAATAGGGAGTCCAATTGCGAAATGGATCATTAGACGTACACCTATAGGTAAAGTTTTTACAATCGGCGAATATGCGGTAAAAGCAGCTGAGGCAGTTGGTGCTAAGAGAGCAGGTGCGGGGAGAATAAAATCTCTTAAGGATCCTGTGAAGGAATTTCGTTTAGAGAAGGCAGAAGCGAAAACCGATCCTAAAGCTGAGAAAATTTATGGAGAAAAATTTGGTAAAAACCAAGGAAGAATAGGTCCTGGCATTTCTAGAAAGGAGGCAGAGGGGTTTCTGGAGGAAGTCGAAGACATCGAAGGAGCTGAAAACCTATATGAATATGACAGAATATTAGATCAAGCCGATCAAGACGCAGATAGACTCTGGTGGAATAAAATTTGGGATGCAGCCCTAGAAAAAGAATAAAAACTTAAAGGAAGAAATTTACAATGAGCAACAAATATAGCTTGATAATCTTTTTTTTAGTAGTATTGATCCCCTTGTCGTGTACGAGGAAATCTGAAGAGAAAAAAATCATTAAAGACAACAGTTATCTCCCTCTTGCTGTTGGCAATTATTGGAGATATAGAGAATATCCCGGCTATGGGATACTTGGATATGATGTAAACGAGACAAGAGTTATTGATACGATCAGAGTAAGTGATACCTTATTCTACAAATTAATAGATTCTTATTCCAGAGATAAAATTGCATGGTTTTTATATAAAGACTCGGAAGGGAATATTTGGGCAAAAGACTCCTTATCGGGACCTTCAAATCTATATCAAAAAAAACGAACAAAAGATTTGGACTATGTACATCATTTATTAGAAAGCACTGATAGTTCTAGGGTTAGCTTCGATTTAGTAGACACAATTGAAGTACCAGCAGGTATATTTGAATGCCTAAGATTTAAAATTATTCCTTTAGACGATACAACTATACCGCCTCATTACGAATGGTATAGTAAAGGAGTGGGGCTAATAAAGAGATGGGCTGAGATAAAAGAAATTAATGGAGTCGGAGAAACTTTAATTAAAGCCAAAGTCAACGGCGTTAAATATCCATAAAAACGTATTTCTTACAGCAAGCGATAGAAAAAGAATGAAAACTTAAAGGAATAAAGTAGTCATGCGCAACAAATATAGCATAATGTTCTCTTTTTTATTAGTATTATTTTCTTTTGCATATACGAGAAAATCCGGGACGGAAAAGATAGTTAAAGACAACAGTTATCTCCCTCTTGCTGTTGGCAATTATTGGAGATATAGAGAATATCCCGGCTATGGGATACTTGGATATGATGTAAACGAGACAAGAGTTATTGATACGATCAGAGTAAGTGATACCTTATTCTACAAATTAATAGATTCTTATTCCAGAGATAAAATTGCATGGTTTTTATATAAAGACTCGGAAGGTAATGTTTGGGCAAAAGACTCCTTATCGGGTTCCTCAAATCTATATGAAAAGAAACTTACAAAAAATTTAGACTATATAGATGTATTAGAAGATAAGGATAGCGTTAGGATGAATTTCATTTCCGAAGATACAATTGAAGTGCCGGCTGGCACATTTAGATGTTTGAAATTTAAGCTTACTTTTTTTGATGATACAACTACACAGTATTATATGTGGTACAGTGAAGGAGTAGGTTTGATAAAAACTTGGTTTGAAATAAAAGATTCTGAAGGAGAAGGAGGGTCTATTTTAGTCCAAGCTAGAGTCAACGGTGTTAAATATCCATAAAAACGTATTTCTTTCAGCAAGCGCTTGAGAAAGCAGGAACCGAATATATTGATCATTAGTTTAAAGAGTAAAGTTAAAATTTCTCTGTTTATTATTAGCACAGGATTTTTAGTTGCTCCTTTTGCAAGTAGTATTAAATGAAGATGTATATTAAAAAATATCTCTCAATGAGGAGGATTATAATGTCTATTAAATGTTTTTTTACGATGGCAATTTTTTCCGTGGGTTTCATAAGTGCTTGTTCAAATACTATCGAAGTGGAAAATTTGGATTATAATTATATAAAAGAACATATAGATAAACTTGAGTATACTTATGAGGAAGCTTTAATATCCAAACTTGATTCCTTAAAGAGATTACCTGGAAAAAAAGTTGAGAATCTATTGAAAGAGGCTATCGTAAATCCAAAAGATAACAACCAATTAGGAGAAAGCATATTTTACGCTGGTATTCTAGAATTAAAAGATATGAGAAAGACAATCTCTGATATACATTCCTATGATTTACATGTAAACCTAAGTCAGGACTTCTATTATTGCAAGGTAAATCAAGACAAAGAAAAACACTTAAAATATCTTAAATTTTACTGTGATATTTCAGGCGTGAATCCGAAAGATGAAAACATTCCTCCTCTAATTCATGGAGCAATGTTTCATTCAATATTTCTTTTGGGGTGGATATTTGAAAGGCAAAGCCTTGAAATGCTGGAATCATTAGATACGAAAAATATGGATGGCGCTCTGAGTGAAACTCATTTCGAATCTATTAAGAGGATAGAATTTGTCCTAAATAAATTTAGGAAATAAAAATATTCATTTTTTTAGATTCTGTCAAGATTGATGAAATTTGAAATGTTTGGGTGAGAAACATAATATTTAAAAAGCTCCTAAAGCAATTAAGATAACTGAGGGTAAATTTCTTATGGGCATCCAAGACCAGAGGATTTGTAATGAAGTAATAAAAAAAATCTTATTTGGTTTTAAATTTCTTTTTGTTAAAATAGTTTAGGTATATTTTTATCGTTGATAAAAAAATAAAATCGGCTTAAAAATTCAAATAATTTTCTTCCAAAAAAATTTAAGAATCTCTTTTTATAACGTTTTTATTTCTTATTTCTCTTTTGATATTTTCTCTACAAGCAGGCACACAAAGGGCGTTGCGGAAGACTCGAAGGGTCTGAAGCCGACCGGCTGTGACTGCCGGGGTGGGGTCAAGACGGCTTGCGCTTGCGAATGCAAGCAAGTCTAAGGCTTTCGTCCGAGCGATAGCGAGGGCGAAGCCAAAGGCAGCCCGACGCAAGGCGGCGGGCAAGCCGTATGGGTGGGGGGATGGAGTAAAGATTGAAAGTTATGCGGCTTGTTTTTCCGCCCATTTTCGAACATGGTTCGCGATAGACAGCCATTCTTTACGATTTTTACTCTTGTAAATCCCTTGATTTTGAGTTTTTGTAAACTAAAAGCGGGTGCAAAAAGCTCCCGCTGGTAGTATGAAATATAAAAAACTAAGTATTGTTACTATCTCAATTTCGTTATCTTTACCGATTCAAAACCTTTTACATCTACAAAATAAATCCCGGGGGTTAAATTAGAACCTAACGTTACAGGGGAAGAATTGTAGATTATTTCTTTTTCCACGATTCTTCCGGTCACATCATACACACTGAGCGTTGCCGGTAACTTTATACCTTGAACCTGTACCTCAGTTGTTCCCATGAAAAGATTTTGAGTTATTTTCAAAACTTTCCCATTATTATTGTCTTTTTCATCAATCCCTGCGAGTAAATTTTCGTATATTTGCAAACCGGCATACCCATCTACTACACATACATAACCACCGGAAACCGCTACGCCCCATGCCTGACCGGGTGTATCGTAATAACCCACCTCATAGGGATTTGAGGGACTTGAGATATTTATCACCCGGAGACCGCCAAAATCTGCTATGTATGCATAATCACCGGAGACCGCTACGCCATCTGCCTGACCGGGTGTATCGTAAAAACCCACTTCCGTCGGGTTTGAGGGAGTAGAGATGTCTATTACCCGTAGGCCGGATTCCGAATCTGCCACGTATGCATAATTTCCGGAAACCGCTACGTCTTTTGCCAAATAGGGTGTATCGTAAAAACCCACTTCCGTCGGGCTTGAAGGGGTGGAGATGTCTATCACCCGGAGACCGGAATCCGAATCTGCCACGTATGCATAACTACCGGAGACCGCTACGTCCATTGCATAGCCAGGTGTATCGTAGGAACCCACCTCTTGAGGGTCTTCAGGTGTAGATATATCTATAACCCGGAACCCGGGAAGTACATCTGCCACGTATGCATAATTTCCGGAAACCGCTACGCCCCATGCCTGACCGGGTGTATTGTAGGAACTCACCTCTTGAGGGTCTTCGGGTGTGGAGATGTCTATTACCCGGAGTCCTTCCCATTCATCTGTCACGTATGCGTAATTTCCGGAGATATCTACATCCCGTGTAATGCTGGGTATATCGTAGGAACCCACCTCTTCAGGATCTTCAGGGGTGGAGATGTCTATTACCCGGAGACCACCGGTACGCCCATCTGCCACGTATGCATAATCACCGGAGACCGCTACGCTTTGTGCCTGAGCGGGTGTATCGTAAGAACCTACCTCTTCGGGATCTTCCGGTGAGGAGATGTCTATTACCCGGAGTCCTTCCCAAGCATCTGCCACTAATACATAACTACCGGAGACTACTACACCCATTGCATAGTCGGTTGTATCGTAAGAACCCACTTCTTGAGGGTCTTCCTGTGTGGAGATGTCTATTACCCGGAGACCGGAACTTAGATCCGCCACGAATGCATAACTACCGGAGACCGCTACGTCCATTGCATAGCCAGGTGTATCGTAGGAACCCACCTCTTGAGGGTCTTCAGGTGTAGATATATCTATAACCCGGAACCCGGCACTATAATCTGCCACGTACGCATAACTACCGGAAACCGCTACGTCCCGTGCCGCATCGGGTGTATCGTAAGAACCCGCCCCCGTCGGGTTTGAGGGAGTGGAGATATCAATTACCCGGAGTCCTTCCCAAGCATCTGCCACGTATGCATAATCACCAACAACATCTACACCGTACGCCCAGCCGGGTGTATCGTAGGAACCCACCTCTTCAGGATCTTCAGGGGTGGAGATGTCTATCACCCGGAGACCGGAATCCGAATCTGCCACGTACGCATAACTGCCGGAGACCGCTACGCCTTCTGCATAGCTGGTTGTATTGTATGAACCCAATTTCTCCGGATTTATGGAATCGGCGACATTCCATATTTCAAGGCCAGCTTCTCCAGTTGCGACGTAAAGTCTCTGAGTTGATTTTTCGTAAAATAATCCTTCTACAACACCTCTTGTCTGAATCTTCTCGGATAACTTAGCAGGACCTGAAGGAACAGAGATATCAAATATATAAACTCCACCTCCTGAACTACAGAATGCAATATTCCTTGCCGAGTCAACTGCCACGGCATCTGGAGATCCAAAAGGCCAGTCACCCACAAATCGTACATTAAGCGAATCGAATCTATTACTCAAGCGTTTCCCCAGGTTTAATTCCTGATTTTCTCCGTAGACCAATTTTTCAAAGTTAGTGTGTGAAAAAACCCTTACGGAATTTCCTGTAAATATAGCAGATTTTTTATCAATTGAACCATTTTCTGGTAAAGAAACCAAAAAGAATAACAATAAACTATACATAAAACCTCCTCAATTATTTTTATTATTATAAAGATTTTTTTTGTTTTGTCAAACGTTTTTTTGCTAAACACTAGAAATTCTTTTTTAGTTGGTCTTGAATATTGAATTTTTGAAGGTTAGGTGGAGAGTTCGAAGATTGTACGGAGTGAGCAGCCATTCTTTACGATTTTTCGAACACCAATTACCACCTGCGCTCCACCGCCCACTTCCCAACCCAAGCTCGTCCGCCTCGCAGTGAGCGGCTAGTCTTGACATTTATCTATCTATATGTTAAAATTAAAGAAAAGAAGAAAATTCATGAAGTATAATTTAAAGGCAGGAAACTTAATATTAATTATTTTTTGCTCATTAGAGTTTTTGTTTTTTCCCTTTGAAGCACCATCACAGGGAGTAAATCCTTTACCCTTAGCAGCAAGCTGGGAGGATGGTAGTAATAACCCTTCACCTCACCTAACAGGTTATACTCCTGAGTGGCAGGCAGATATGATTGAAAAGGGACATAATATACTATTGACTTTTAAGTATAGTTATATTTCCGCTGATTGGTTTATTGATAGGTACTTAGATGTTTATTATAGATATCCTCTTGAAAAAGCATCTCAGTATGGTCTTCCTATAGTACTTAAAACCACTCAACCTGAAGCGACGCTCTATGAAGAGCCCTGGTTAAGTTTACCTCCAGAGGAAAATCCTAATGTAGCACATTCTGACGGAACAGTTCAGGATGATGTTTCTCCTTGTGGAGGGATTGAACACTGGAGAACAGTAGGGGAAGCTTGGGTCAATCCTTCCCTCCTGATTGATGTAGAAGAATTTACCCCCAAAAGGGATTGGTGGACCAATCCTACACTGTCTCAATTGCAGAATTGGTATCCAGATCCTCCCTTTGTAATCTGGCTTTCGAACAATGAAGCCCATACTGTAGATTACCGCGACGTATATGAAGATTATAGGTTCCAGAATGCATATAGCAGCGATCCTGATTATGACACATGGGAGTTTAAAAATGAGATAATCGGAGGAGACACTGAACTCACAAATTTAGGAGAGGGAGGATATGAAACAGGACATGGCTATATTCCAAGATATAATGCCATGTTTGATGGAATGAGAGATCAGTTAGATGAATGGTCAGGGAAAGTAAAATTTGTTGGTTATGAGGATGCTCTTCGCTGTTTTGGTAGATGGACCGGATGGAAAGCATATATTCCTTCTCCTATTCCTGGAAGGTTTTCAACAGTGCCTCATATATGGGATGGTTCTTCCCCTGCTTACTATGTTAATGACTGGCAGGGAAATTGGGACTTCACAGGATACGCACCTCAGCTGGAAGCAATGAATCTCTTGTTCCAAAGAGATTATTACAAGGATGTGAATCCTGATTTTTGGTGGGAGATATCTACATGGTTTGATCCCCTGTTTATAGAAAGATTTGAAGGTCAGGGTCAAGAAGTAAATCCTGAGAGATATGAGGGTTTTATAAAATGGAGTATGTGGTTGATAAGGCCAAGGGTTGTGCGTGATTTTAAATATTCTTATGAGACCCGGGAAGAAACATGGGAATGGTACAAACCTATTGTAGATGCTGTTGATGAAGTACATGTAAACTCTACCTTGGAAAGATTCTGGAAATATAGCGAACCTATTCTGTTGACAGATATCCCTCATCCTTGGCAATATAGTGATGAATACTGGCCAGAATTATTTTATAATAATAATGAGAGAATGAGGTGGTATCAGCTGCAAAATAATTTAACTTACACACCCACCTCTAGCGACAACTACAGCACAATCCATGATAGAATTTTTAACGTTTGGATAATGGCTAACTTAATGGGATCACCTCCAGAAAGAGAGTGGCTAATATACGCACATACCCCATTGGCGGAGGAAGAAATTGTTGAAGCCGAATTACCTGGTTATGGGAATATTACTCTTACAGCAAAACGCGGGGGAACTTATTATCTGGTGAGAGAATCCGGTTCCAACGAATACATAGAAACAGAACCCGATGTAAGGGCAGCTGAACTTGACGATATCGAACTTGATACGGGAGAAGCACATAGATTTAACGGCATTTATTCAACTGCCTATAAATGTAATATTACGAATTACTCCTGGGATTTTGATGATGGGACAACCTCAGACAGTATCGCTACCAATCACTCTTTCTCGCAAGCCGGAACCTATGAAGCCATACTTACAGTAACCTCCGACAGCGGAACAGTTGATTCAGATACTATTATGGTTACTGTTGGTAGTGGAGGAATAACTCCAGGTACATTCTCTTTTTCTGTTAACTCTGTAGCAAGAGAAAACGCTTTATTTGAAATCTACCTTCCCGAAGAGGCTAAGATTTCTCTCTCTATATACGACGCATCAGGTCGTTTAGTATCCAGTCCTCTTAACGGAGAATATGCTGAGGGTGTGTATGAAGAGAAATTTTCTCCTGGGATAAAGGGAATATATTTCTATAAATTTGAATCCTCTTATAAAAAAGTTACAGGGAAAATTATTATATTTTGAATATCGAGAGAGACGGTGCTAATGTATTTGAGTCAGGAGGCGATTTAACTTAACTCTGCTATCTTCTTTTTATCTCAGTTTATATTGCAGAAGTAGATTTCTTCAATACCGAATTTATCATAACCACAATATAGCATTCTTAATATTGCAACACTTAATATCCCCTAAGTCTACTACTCGAAAATCTCGAAAACAAGAAAAAGGAGAACTATCAATTCTGAATTCTTAATTTTGAATTATGAGTTGCCTCACCACCCCAAATACTAAAAAACAAGGGGATAAAACTTTCAATTCAAAAAGAAGAAAAAGAAAAAAGTCACAAAATCTTATATTGACAGAGATTGGATTTTCTGTATAATTCTAATATAGTATTTAAGAGAACATATAGATAATATGTTAGAGAGGAGATTATCATGAGTGCACTTCAATTACCGGTAAAAAGGAGATTTAGCTGGAAGACGTTTCTTCTCCTAATGGCGTTGATCTTGCCTGCGTCCTACCTGGTCATACCTTTCAGCCTCACATTTCAGTCCATCAGTCCGGAACCAGGTGATTGGCCTGTCATACTATTGGAGACCCTTCTGAATGTCGCCATATACAGCGCATTGGGGGGTATCGGGTTGCTCCTTGCTTCTCGAGTTGGACTAGGCCTACCATTTATCGAAGGTTGGTTGGAGAAAGGTCCAGTCAAAGGTAAGATTGGAGCCACACTCATTCTCGCGGTGCTTGTCGGGGTAGTTGCCAGTCTAATCATCCTAGCAACAGATGCTTGGGTGTTCAAGCCTCTATTATCGGCAGAAATGGAAACTATGGGTATCACGATAGCTGAGGAGATCAAACCTGCACCCTGGCAAGGGTTTCTGGCATCTTTCCATGGGGGCATCGTCGAAGAGGTTCTACTGCGCTTGTTCGTGATGACATTACTCTCCTGGCTGGGATGGCTGGTGTTTAAAGATGAAGAGGGCCGTCCGAAAGCATCTGTGATCTGGGTTGCTATTGCCCTGGCAGCGGTTCTATTCGGTCTGGCACATCTACCGGCAACTCGAGTGATTGGTTTGCCGATGAGTGTGTTGGTCATCAGCAGCACGATTGTACTAAATGGGATCGGTGGTGTAGCCTTTGGTTGGTTGTACTGGAAGCATGGATTGGAGAGCGCTATGATTGCTCATTTCTCCGCTGACATTGTATTGCATGTAGTTACACCACTAGTGGCTACGATTCTTGTTTGATCGCTGAACGAAGTATGGTATGAGGGTGTTGAAGGAAATCGCCCTATCCTCATCATACGTAAGGTACTTCAATAGGGGGCCGCCCAAACTATGTTAGATTTTTGTCGGGTTCATACATTTTTAACTTTTTAAGCGATATGGAAGCCTTATTTAGGGATTACGAAAGCCGAGACTACGAGCAATGCGAAGCCCTTGTAAATGAAGCGTGGGGATTCGATAATATCTTTAGCCCTCAGAAATTAGCAGATATAGCAAAGCTTATTTATACGAAAGGATCTGTGTTAAGTAGTAATTACAGGCGCGTCGTTGAAATTGATGGTAACGTGGCAGGTTTTATATTTGGACTTAATAAGCTTTCGGCTAAACCAAAAAGAAATATTCTATTTGGCCTGAGTGTGCTATGGAAGCTTCTTCGCATAAAGCCGGATAAACCTGGTGATAAGAAAAAATTTTTAAGCGCCATCAGCACTCACGAAAAGAACCGGTCTAGCGTGGTTAATAGAGGAAGTAGTGAAATAGTTTTATTTGTTGTTGGTAGAAATTACCAGGGTCTAGGGTATGGAAAGAGACTATGGTCAGATTTTTTGTCTCATTGTAAAGAAAGTAGTGTTAAATCTATCATTGTTGAAGCTAATAAACTAGGGGCAAGCAGTTTCTACGAAAAGCTAGGTTTTAAGCATATTGGAGACTTCGATTCTCCACTTCATGAATATGCCATTAAGGGTGGACAAGCTTGCATGTATGAATACGAGTGCAAATAAAAACCTAATAATTGCATCCAGCCGACCCTCCTCCGCGACGCTTGTTTTGTGCTTAAATAGCACAAAAGAAAGCTCCGCTACGGTTTTAACGGGGTCATTTTAACGGGGTTAGACCTTGAAATGTGAAAAGAGTGATTTGCTCGAAAATCTCGAAAACAAGAAAAAGGTATTTTTTAGTTCCGAGTTCTTAGTTCTGTGTTCCTGGTTCCCCCATACCAACAAAAACATTTAAAACAAATACAAGGGGATAAAACTTTCAATTCAAAAAGAAGAAAAAGAAAAGTTTGAAACAAAAATAGTTTTAGAAAACTTAAAATATTTCGAACTTTGTTTTAAAAAATAGGCAATTAACTTTTTCTTTTATTTTTAATTAGCCACAAAGGCACTAAGACACAAAAGATTTTTTTTTGTTTTCCCTACTCAACCACTCAACAATTCAACCATTTAACCAATCCGTAGGATTCCTACCACCATGTGCATGAACTCTCCCATAATAATTAAATACAATCCCTTGACATTTAAATTTTTTTCTTCTATACTTTCAATAACAAAAGGAGACATTCAATGTATTTAGAAAGAGAACAACTGTGGTCAGCAGAGTTTTTTGGTATTAAGAAAAACCTTTTTAAAAAGGAGGTTAAAATGTTGAGAAGATTTATATTTATAGAATCCCGATTAACGATCATTATCGGGATAGTGATGTTTCTTTTGGGAACAAACTTATATGCACAGCCACCAGATATCTCAGTTACTCCAGTTTCTTTGAGTGATGGTTTATTTCATGGAGAGATATCCAAGCAGTGGATTTTGATTTCAAATTATGGCGTTAGTGATCTGACCTTTGATATTTCGATTGAGGGGTTAGACTCAATGTACGCCTTAGAATTTGATGGAGTGGATGATTTCGTTAAAGTACCAGATCATCCTTCTTTAAGTGCAATAGGAGAAGCTTTTACTCTTGAATGTTGGATGAACGTAGGAGAAGATCCGATCCAAAGACGGGAAATTTTAGGAAAATGGGGTAGTGGAGGTTCTTCAGATGATGAATACGCTATAGATTTCCCTGCTCCTGGTATACTTGAGCTGGCAATATCCGGCACGAATGGCAATATGACTGAGATAAGGAGTAATCCAATTTCACCTTATACATGGACTCATTTTGCTGGAGTCTTCGATTCGGCGAGTTCCTCACTAAAGCTATTCATCAATGGAACTTTAGAATCAAATATGACTCCTTCAACACTTACAATGAATAGGGATACTGACCAACCTTTTCGCATGGGCACATATGATTTCTCTTTCCATTCTAATTTTAAGGGTCACTTGGATGAAGTCCGCATCTGGAATGTTGCACGTACAGAGGGAGAGATCCAGGCAGATATGAATCGAGAACTCTCAGGTACCGAAACGGGTTTAGTTGGCTATTGGAAATTTAATGAAGGCTCAGGCAATACTGTCTATGATTCTTCACCTAATAATAATGATGGAACGTTACATGGTGGAGTAACATGTGGTGCTTCTCCGTCACCAGTAACCTGGCCATCTATTAAACCCACTTCTGACACAGTAACAGCGGGTTCATCAGTACATATAGAAGTCACCCTTGATACCAGAGGTTTGAATGGTGGAGATTATGATGCAGATATTGTGATTTCCAGCAATGATCCTGATGAGCCAGAAGTAATAATTCCTGTCCATCTTACAGTTATGAAAACTTTTATCGAATAAGATATCGATTAGTAAAATCCCAAAATGCGAATATGGGTGAATATGGGGACGGTGCTTTAATCTGTGACAGTACAGAAACCATAAAGTCTTCTCCCAAAAAATCTCAAAAACAAGAAAAAGGAGAACTATCAATTCTGAATTCTTAATTTTGAATTATGAATTGCCCCACTACCCCAAATACTAGAAAATGAGGGGATAAAACTTTCAATTCAAAAAGAAGAAAAAGAAAAGTTTGAAACAAAAATAGTTTTAGAAAACTTAAAATATTTTTATATTGACAGAAATTGGATTTACACTATAATTATAATATGGGAGTTACGAGAACATATAGATAACATGTTGATGTATATGAAATCACCCAGAAATATTGAAATTAGTTTATACGGCTTGATAATGGAGTATTTGTGATTAATATTCATACGTATAAACTATGTTAACCCCTATTCGGAGACTTAAATGACCATAGATCAAGTAGTATCATTCTTATTCCAACGTGCGGACGCCACGTTGACTTTCTGGAATTTCTATATTGGGGTGAGTACCGCGATTCTAGCCTTCGTAACAGCCGCAAAGTCGGAATGGCTTAACAAATACATTTGTGTTGCAATTACATTCGGATTTGCTCTCTTTGCAATAGGGAACTTTTCGGCTCTTAACCAGACTTGCAACCAACGGGAAGCTCTAATCGAGCTAGCTCCTGAACTCGATGGCTATAACGATGAAATAAAACCAGTTATTGAATCCACTCGCCCACCGGGTATTAAGGCACTATTGTCGTTTCATGCAACTCTGGATATCACGATGGTGGCCCTGATCTGGATTATTGTACTTTATCGGCGGAAGCGCGTGCAAAAATCCAAAAGATAATCATTGATTCAGGAAAGAAAATAAAAGTTTCTAAATCAGATTACATAGACAGGCTCAATAAATTAAGTGCTAACGGGGTCAGACCTTGAAATGTGAAATGCGTAATTTGTTCGAAAATCTCGAAAACAAGAAAAAGGATATATTAGAGAGTAGGGAGTAAGGAGTAGTGAGTAGTCAGAATCCCAACCCCACCCCAAACATTAAAAAACAAGGGGATGCAACTTTCAATTCAAAAAGAAGAAAAAGGAGAACTATCAATTCTGAATTCTTAATTTTGAATTATGAATTGCCCCACCATCCCAGATAAAAAAACAAGGGGATACAACTTTCAATTCAAAAAGAAGAGTCATAAAATCTTATCTTGACAGAGATAGAATTTTCTTTATAATTCTAATATGGAATATACAAACTATGTTATGTGTAAGAGAAGAAAAGTCAGGATACCAAAATAGATATATAAACAACGGTTTTTATCCTGTGAATTTTGTGGTATAAGAACAATGAACATACACAAACGTTAGGTAACATGCATAATCACGATACATCAATTAAAAAAGGAGGAAAAATGAGAAACATATTATTAATTTCGATTGTTATAAGTTATATTATATCTTTTTCATTGAAAGCTCAGCAATACAATCAAGAGGAAAAAGAAGATAGTTCCTTTCTTCAATCAACAATTCGATTCGAAAATTCATCTCTTGAGGAGATTGTTTTGCATCCTGATTCTGTTTTAGCTGACCCTGATGCATTTTGGGCGAATGATTCTGCATATCAGCTTTATAAGCTTTGGCATCAATTTGTTTCGATTCCAATCGATATGGATAAATGGAAAGAGAGGATGCGACCTTTAGTAAATACTCCCATTAAGGAAAGAAATAAAAATTCTCAGCTTATGCTTTCACGAAATATGTTAAAAAAGGAAAAAGAATTCAATGAAAAAGCTATTCCGTTTCTTTATTCTTTTTTACCCAAAAATTGCCCACCTATTAACCCCACTATCTATTTTACAACTGCTATTTTAACTAGTGGTTTTCAGATGGAAAATGATGTTGTAATTTATGGCGAAAATGCAGATAAGGAAAATTTGTTTATTCATGAATTGTTCCATAGATGCCAGAGAGCATGCAGTACAATTAGTGGTAAAAACGAATCCAAAGATACCGAGCTGGATCAGATTTATTTCTTCCTCTGGATTGAAGGAACTGCCACATACGTTGGTTACAAAGCTTTAGAGGAGTTTCCAAGTGTTGATCCATTGACGCAGAATGATTACAAACTCTTTGAAGACTCATTGAATATTAGTAGATTGCGTGAGAAGCTGAACGAGGTTTTAAAGAAAGCTCCATCATTAGTTGGAACAGAGACTGGTCAGGAGGAATTACGGAACAATCTTATGCAAGTCGGTGGTATGGACAGGGCGTTCTATATAGTTGGATGCTACATGGCAGCTACGATAGATGAAAAGTTAGGAAGAGATGCACTGAAAGAGACACTTATTAATGGGCCACAATATTATCTTCAAAAATATAATTCATTGGTCGATGAAAAGCTTAAGGTTTTTGATCTTTATGCCCAGAAAGAAAAATAATGAAAAAACAAATGATATTAGACTGTTAAAAACGTATATAGGGTCAAACCTTCTTTGAAAAGAGCGATTTGCTCGAAAATCTCAAAAACAAGAAAAAGGAGAACTATCAATTCTGAATTCTTAATTTTGAATTATGAGTTGCCTCACCACCCCAAATACTAAAAAACAAGGGGATAAAACTTTCAATTCAAAAAGAAGAAAAAGAAAAGTTTGAAACAAAAATTGTTTTAGAAAACTTAAAATATTTTTCAAAAACAATTTTTGTTTCAATTTTTTTTGTGTATCCGTAAAAGATTAAAAAACAAGTCCTAGCACCTCTTTTTAGGCATGTCCTCAAGATATTAATTTACCTCGTAACAGCCTGCACTGTGATGATTGTAATCTCTCATAATGCCATTGTCCTGTATAAAACCATTTAAATCTGTGCTTCCAAGAGAATTAGTCGATGGCTGTTCTTCAGGATCTCCGAAATTTACCGCATCACAAGTATTTGTAATATGAAAATCTAATATTTGTCCATGATTAGCAGTAAAATCAGGTGTTTCTATAAAAAAATTGTTCTCAAAATAATCGAGAGGATAATCACTTGAACAGGTTAAAATTTTTGAACCGGTATCAGGTGGTTCACATTCATAATCAAATGGCGATTCTCTCTTATAATAGGACCATATAATATTATTCCTGGTTATTGCTGCTCCGGGTATAGATACAATTCCGGCAAGTATATTATTGCATATTGATAGTCCTGAGCCGTCCAGATCGCCTGCTATACTATGAACCGCAATTGCTGTATGCAGTTTGGACGTCCCCCAGGCTGCTTCATCATCGATTTTGCCAATAAATGCATTATTCTTAATTTCAATATACTCTCCCAAATTATATATTCTTAGAATGTAGTAATTTTGTATATCATAGATGAGATTATTTTCAATATAGATATTATTGTAAAATTCCTCTCCGCCTGCCGCGTCAATTTCATAAAACATTAATCCGGAGGAGCTGCCTACATAATGAATAATATTCTGTCGTATAAGCAATTCGGAACTTCTGATCGATATTGCGCTGCCATGTACCGGATCAACCGGTGCATTTGGTTCATTAGGATTCCAGTTGGAATCATACATATTATTTCTCTCAATAATAAAATTTGTATTATTCCCGGCGTATTGAATACACGTTCCTCCTCCCAGACCGTGAATATAATTTGTACTCATAGTTATGTCTGTACTATTACTAACACTTATGGCATTTAATACCCTGCTAATTTCATTATGATAAATTAAGATATTTTCCGAATGATCGATACCTATTCCTCTATGTGATAAATATTTATCTGATCCATTAATAGTACAATTTCGAAGTTCAAAATTTTCCATATTACGTAAATTAACAGCGTCATTACCGGATGTACTGTCATGATAGAAATGAATTCGAATACCATCAAATCTAATGTGACAGTCAGTAGGTTCAGGGTATCTGATTGTAATTTTTGAAAAAACAGGGGAATGTCCATTATCATTTTTAATAGTTATCCAGTCTAAAAAACTTGGAGGTTGCAGTGTCTGAAATGTTCCATAATTTCCATCTCGAATTAATATATTATCACCGGAAGATACGGAGAATAGTGCCTTATCTAATGTTTTCCACGGATTATCCGAAGAGCCGGTACCTGTGGTATCATTTCCGTTAACGGCATCGATATAATAAGTAGTTCCGTTACCCATATCATAGGATTCATAAAACGGATTTGAATAGCCGGTCGGATAAAACTCATCCGTTGCAGTATACATATTTTTACATCCCGTTTTTAAAGTGAACGATAAGCATACCAGTATTAATAGATATAAATTTTTTTTCATTTTTATTTTACCGGGGAGAAAATATAACATAGTTTATACGTCCTATATTAGAAGTATAAGGTAAATCCGGATTCTGTCAATATAAGAATTTGTGACTTTTTCTTTTTGAATTGAAAGTTATATCCCCTTATATTTTAAAATATTTGATTTGGTAGGGTGGAAACTAATACCGAACACCTAGGACCTAAAGTCGCCTTTTTCTTGTTTTCGAGATTCTGGAAGAATTTTCATATTTTAAAGAAAGTTTGCCCCTAGATGCCGTTATTAACGTTGACTAACTATATTGTTCCGCCATTATATAAATGGCAAGTAACGAACCGAAAAGCAGCAGAACCCATCCTGACAGTGTAAACCACCAATATCGGTTCCATCCCAAAAACATCCCTCTTATAAAAACAATAATGAATGTTAATAAGATGAACCAAATTAATACAAATATCCCCACTGCCCTCTCCCTATACTCCTTCTCCCCCATAGTTATTGCATAATCAGGCACATACGGATTAATCGGTGACGACCCATAATTTAGTAACACAAAACCAATCCATGGCCACATAACGACAAGAAGGATTGCCTCTAATCGGCTCATCGGCAACCGAAATTCCGGTAAAACAACACCTAAAGTGGCTATAGTAGCAATAATAAGACATAGAATCGAGATTTTATAAGGTCTTAGTTTCCTTTGCTTGGCTAGTCGTTCAGCTTCCTGCAACAAAGATTGCAAAGCCTTTTGGTATACGATTCCGACCTGCTCCGCTGATATTTTCCCCATCGAAACTTGCCCACTTAATTCTTTTTGAATAAGTTCGGCTTTCTCAATCAGGGCATTTTTTGCTGAGTAATCTAACTTGTCTCCATGATAAAGATCATTTATTTGCCCTTTAAATTGTTCAAGTAAAGTCATTTTCCTCGCTTTTTAATAATACCTCCCATTAATTGTAATGAAGAAAGAGGTAAGTGTCAAGGGTGGGTTAGCCATGGAGACACAAAAAACACAAAGTTTTTTGATTTATTCAAAATTTTACAGTTGTCGAGTTTTGAGCCCCAGTTTTCGGCTATTCCCCAGTCTGTTTATTAAGATAATTTTCTGCAACGTCATTACTCCATGATCTGGTTCTTGTATCGGCAGCAAGATTATTAACAATATTTAATACCTCTGGATCAGGTTCAATATTAAAAAATGGTTGCCCATTCCAAACAAATTTTGGAATTTTCAGAAAAAAGGTTGTCAAAAGACCCGACCGCCCCACCCAAAACATAAGAATCATTTTTTAGGCGGTGGGGTCGGGTCTTTTTCTGATATTTTCGAGGACAATTTTTCCGTTCGTAAGGATTGGCTGACCGTCGCCGCCCGCAAGGCGGGTTGTCTTTGGCTCCGCTCTCGCTATCGCTCGGACGTCAGCCAAAGACTTGCTTGCGTACGCAAGCGCAAGCCGTCTTGACCCAACCCCTTGACACTTCCTAAAGAAGGTCTAAACCTGTTATTATTTTTATATTGACAGAGAAAGGATTTCTATTATAATGCCAATATGGAAGTTACGGGAAGATGCTTACCTTATTCATTAGGATGTATAAACTATGTTAGGTTTTATAATAGAACCAATAAAAACATAAACCATATTAAAAGGAATTGCCATGAGAAATAATCGTTTATCAATGCTTAGAATTATCTTGATTCTTGTTTTTGCTTTTTCAGCCTTTGCCAAAGACATCAGAATTGTATGCCCATATATAGGGCCGATTACTGATGTTTATAAGAATGATGAAAGAAATCTCGATTTGAAAGATAATTCTTTTCTCAAGGGTGTTTTTTTCCAATGGGTCAATCCTGATAGCTATCAATGGAACGCTTTTGTATACCAGTCATCCGATATCAATTACAGTACCTTATGGGGAAGCCATTTTATTTTTGATTATTATTTCCTTTCCGGAGAACGTGGCAAATTCGTAATCGGCACTGGTCTCGAATATCTTCAAATAGCCATGGATGCGGATAGTAGTATAACTCCTCTGAAAAATCTTGAACTCCTCAATAACCTATTCATACCGTATGTTCGATTCGGGTATCGATTTCAATTCAATTACAGCAAGTTCAAAATATCCATTTTACCCTGGATGGGAGGTGAATATGAAGGAGTAAGAGGAGACTTAACTATGGTCATGGATCCGCCTGGACCCGCTCCCGCAATAACGACAAAAGAAGATATTGGTAATGATAACTATTTAGGTATGGCCGGGGTAAATTTCAACGCCAATCTTTTCCATATGTTAGACCTTGAAGCTAAATATAACGGTAAATTTGACACCAAAGTTTATTATTCTAATGCAACAGCCATGATAAATTTATTTTTTACTCGTCAATGTGGCATATCATATCGAATTAAATACATGGAGCTTGAGAAAGGCTCCGATTTTTATAATATATTCGGAATTGCTTTTGTATTTTAAAAAAATAATAAGCATGCGTATACGTAGTATGCGTGGGATCTATGCGTAGGGTTTGACCTTGAAATGTGAGATGATTTAGAAAGCAGTCAGAATCCCGACCCACCACCAAACATTTTAAAAATTCAAGGGGATACAACTTTCAATTCAAAAAGAAGAAAAAGAGAGTCTAGTCTTTAGTCACCGGTCGATAGTCCTTAGTCCCCTACCACCCACCTAAAAAAGAAAAATCAAAAACAAAAATAGTTTTAGAAAACTTAAAAGATTTTTCAAAAAAGATTGGCGAAATCGCATTTAAAAACTCAAAGAAAAAAATACGATTAACCGCTTCATGCAATTAAATCAAAAGGACTAAAACAGTCTTGCGCCTACCGATAACCTAAAGGCATCATAAACGCCTTCATCCGAACCAAAATCTAAAAAGATACCCGATTCAGCGAAAACAGAAAACTTATCATTTAGACCATACTCGATCCCACAACCTATCTTACCTTCTAAAAAAGTACCTTCAGTAGAAAGGATAATCGGATCGAACCAGAGGGTACCATAAGGAGTAATTTTACCTCTCGGGAAATATATCATAAGATTAAACAAGCCGTCATGAGGACTAGTTACCCCAACAGAAAAAAGATGATCTACTTCAACTTCATCATCCCATATAAAAATCCTACCTAAATGAACTCTCAAACCTACTCTCTCATTAAAATTAAGTATTAGATTCGGGCCTAAAGCATAGTAATTCCTATATGCATTACGATAAACAGAAGCCCTCGCCTCTAAATCGATTCCCTTCCGCGCTAATGCCGTATACGAAAAAAACACCACCACCAAAACTACAAATAATCTTTTATAACACTTTATTAACAACATTTTACAAATCTACTTTTTTTAATTTTTAAATACAAAAACCCTCAAATCTATCAATTAAACCAATTAACTCTCCGTCCTTATAAAGGCAAAGTACTTTATTTTATAAAGTATAGACATATTTTTAAATTTATCAAGGGGGAAAATTAAAAACCGAAACCGGTTCGAACTTTGTTTTAAAAAATAGGCAATTAACTTTTTCGCATAGAAGTCATTTTGATTTTATTTCTTCTTTTTCTTCAAAACCTTTAAATTCTTCTCTTTACAACAATTATTTTAAAAATGATTCTTCTTTTTTGGGAGGGGCGGTCGGGTCTTTTTCCCTGGGGAGAAAGGGAAAGACGTGTTTATACCCTGCGGCTTTCCCCGCAGGTTGTGTCCTGTGCCCGGTTGTCATCGGTCTCGGAAACCGCTAGAAGAGTGTGTAAATAAACGGTGCCAATGCTGATCCTTCCGTAAATACAATCAGGATGCCGAGCAATAAAAGAAAGAAGACAATCAGTGCAAGAATCCTCTTTCTCCGGACGCGTAAAAACCCCAAAAACTCAATCAATATGGACATTTTAGACATGTAATAACCATCCTTTGCTATTGTTATGTTGGGTATGCATATGTAAAAACTCCTCTTGTTAATACTGGTTTTTAAAATATTGTTTCGAAGCGGTTCGTTCCCGGTGAGTCTTCCAGTAAGTAGTTTCGTCCGCCCCGAGTCCCATCTGCAGATACCGTTTTCCCACCAGGCGCGAGAGCAGACCGATCGGGGTGAATACCAGGAAGAAAAGCGCCGAGAGGATCACCCGGGTCATTACCCATCCTAAAGCGAATCCGATGTAGCTGAACAGAATGAACAGTGGTTTCAAGATCACTGGAAAAAGCAATCCTGATACAAATACGATACCGGCGGGCAGGTAAGCCAGAAGAAACAGGGAGCTTCCCGTTATCCATTGGATGGTCCCGAGGATCACCAGAATGATTGAGAGTCCAATCCCGAATTTCCGCCATTCCGTGCGGTCTTTGAATTTCGATGTATCCATGGCTGCTGACTCCTTCCCGGTGGATCGATCCGGTGCGAACTCGTCTTTCCAGGAGATCCCCACAATGGTGTCCGGCTGTTCTGCTTTGTGCAGGAGATAGCTTCCCAGGACCAGATAGTCCATCTCGGTTCGCATAAAACACTTATATGCGTCCAGGGGAGTGCAGACAATGGGTTCTCCCCTAACGTTGAAAGACGTATTTACAAGAACGGGGCAGCCGGTCTGCGCCGCAAATTCCGTCAACAGGGCATGGTATCTTACATTGGTTTCCCGGTCAACTGTTTGGAGGCGTGCGGAGTAGTCAACATGCGTTACTGCCGGGATTTCTGACCGTACGACATTCAGTTTGTCTATCCCGAACAATTGCTGCTCTTCCTGGCTCACCGCACGGCGTTTGTCCTCGGCAACCTCGGCGACAAAAAGCATATATGGACTGGGGCGGTCAAACTGGAAGTATTTCGTCACGGCTTCTAATAGTACAGATGGTGCGAACGGTCGGAACGATTCACGAAATTTAATCTTTAAATTCATCTTCTTCTGCATTTCCGGAGAACGCGGGTCTCCAAGGATACTCCGTGCCCCCAATGCGCGCGGACCGAATTCCATCCGCCCCTGGAACCATCCGACTACGTTTCCTTCTGCCAGCAATGC
>Ga0315539_1000461_pt1 | contig 30690 bp, 24 predicted proteins | sample SalMarSW160150MG_FD_203097 | JGI IMG/M metagenome (GOLD analysis project Ga0315539, IMG submission 203097) | Salt marsh sediment microbial communities from the Plum Island Ecosystem LTER, Massachusetts, United States - Salt Marsh Sediment SW1601-150 ...
GGGTTATGGTGCTAAGGGGCTTCGCCGTGAAGCCCACCCTTTCTCGTCCGCGATTTTCGCGCAAAACTCGGGGGGGTCTATTAATGCAGCCCCCTGAGTTTTGCGCAAAAATATAGTGAAACGTCAAACCTGATCGGCAGGCAGGGCAGTCAACTACCTCCACCGGTGGTGCATCCGACCGCTCGCCCCGACCCACGTAGCCCACCGCCCCACAGCGGCAGGCGTACCAGCCCTCGATCAGCTCTCCGAAGGGAACGCCGGGGCGAGTGAGGTCAATGCTCTCCACCCCGCTCTTCCAGCGAGCGTTGGTCAGCAACCGCTGGCAGCCTGCGGCTCGCAACTTGTCCACGTATCGTCCAAAGTGCTGGCAATGGCGCATGAGAAGCACAGCCACCGTGATGCCGGCGGGGAAGGTGAGGTCCAGAGCGTTGGCGCAGATGACCAGCAGATTGCGCGGTAGATCAAAGCCGATGGCCTGCAGAGCAGCGCCAACCAGGAGAGGATTGACCTCCACGGCGTAAACCCTTCGTGCCTGCTCCGCCAGCCGCAAGGCCAGGCGCAGGTCGCCAGCGCCGATCTCGATAACTACGTCGTCTGGGCCGATGCTTTGCAGAACGAAGTCGTACGTCTCTTCGTCGTAGGGACTGAGCCAGCCCTCCCAGTCCGTCAACTCGTGGCGAGCGGCGAAGGCATCGAACCCCTCTTGGAATTGAGTCCGCTTCTCCTCCACACCGGCTTCCAGGCGACTGATCACCGAATCCATGCCTTGTTCCCGCTTCACAGCGCACCTCACCGTCGGGTGCCGCTCTCTTTCAGGTTGGCGGCAATCACCTCAGCCTCCAGCAGGAGCGCTTCCCAGCGCGATTTCTCCCGCTTCTCGGCCTCGGTCTGAAGAGCCTCTTCTTCCACTTGAGGCTGCATTTCCTCTTCAGCCTCAGCCTGAAGGGGCTCTTCCTCCACTTGAGGACCGTTCTCCTCTTCGACCTCGGTTTGTGGTCGTTTCTCGGTCTTCGTCATCTCATCCCCAGTCCGGCTTAACCTTCAATTGCTCGCCCTCCAGAGTGACCAGAACAAAGAGGTCAACCGTCTCTTCCAATTGCGCTGCCGTCAGCGCTTTGCCTGCGAATCCTGGTTGTGTTTTCATGTTAGTTCCTTCCTAATTCTCCTCGCCCTGGCCTATTTTCCATCCAGGGAAAGCAGCTTTGTTATCGGACAGTGATTGCCTCCCTCTTACTCTAAGACCGCTCCCCATTTCGCCAGCCATCCACCAAGGGTGCCTTTGCCTGTCGGTGCCTCCGCATCCAGCCCCTTGGCCCCAGCCAGTCGCAGCCCCCGGCAGTTGAGCTTCTGCTCGATAGTGCGCAAGCACCTGCCGAAGTCCGGGTTGGGCACCATTCCCTCCGGCACCTTGATCTTGCACTTCTGCCACCACTCGGGCCAGGTGGTTGGATCGTCAGTGATTTTGGAAAGGTCAGAAGAGGAGTATTCAATGATGTCTATACTCGGCTCGCCATCGTGCTTGACAAAAAGACGAGCATCCCAGAATCTTAAGGTCCCGTCTCTAGAGCCACTTACCAAACAAGTGCCAGCATTGTTCCTGCTAAGAGATGAGATTATTCTAAAGTGGCCTTCGGATTTAGCTAATGATCTTAATGATTTCAGCTCACAACAGCTTAAAGCAACATCTCCACCAACAAACAGGACTCTGTTGTCAGCCGATGACACCAAACATGTAACCTTAGAAGAGTGTTCTTGCTGACGTACTATCGCCCCTTTGTGAACAAATTCGTATAATTCGAGAGTATTTCTGTCTTTGTAAAGAGCCAACTCCGAACGTAATCCTGCTACCAGGTTTTCATTATCCAAGAACTCAGCCGACTCGTAATAGCTTTTGACTCCCCCTGCTTGCCAAAGAACGTTTTTTTCTAAGTCTGTATCGTATATTAGCAAAACAGATGAATCGTTAATAATACATAAGTATTTTCCATTTGGACTAAAGGTCATATGACTAGTTGCATAAGACAGTTCTACAAATCTCGTTTTTAGAGTTCTTGTATCTAAATCCCAAAGACTAGTTGCACTACCGTGCGCTCCGCCATAAGCCAGGAAGCGACCATTTGGCGCGATTGAGATTGCAAGAACTGACCCAACACCCGCATTTGGAAACTCTTTTCGTTTTAGTTCTGGCCAGAGCCATTGAAAAATTCTTCCATCCTTTCCTCCACTGAAAAGGTCTTTAGTAATTGGATTCCAGCATATAGTACCTATTTCACCAATATGGCCTCTAAGTGTGAACAATTCCTCTCCTGTCCTTACATCCCAAATGTGTATATTACAGTCTTCGCCGCCGCTGGCTATCATCATTCCATCAGGACTGAAAGCCACACAGTTCACTTCACCTAGATGAGAGAATTGGGCATTGTCCAAATCTACATCGCGCAGGTCAGCGTTCTCCAACCTAGTGCCGCGGAACCGTGCGTATTGAAGATTTGCGCCCTGCAAGTTACATTCGGTAAGATCAACATTACTAAAATCAACATGGTTTAGATTGACAGCAGAGAGATCCAAACCTTTGAGGGCTAGCAAGTCACAGCGGGCGATCAAAATGGCAGCGTTGCTGCCAGTCATACCCACTGCCTGTGTGGTCTTACCTCTTGTCTCTGTGATAACTGCTAACAATCGTTCCTTGACTGACTCCTCATCTAGGCTAAGCATGTTTCCCATCAAGTCCAGGATTGCACTACTCAGCGGTGCCTGTCCCACAGTCTTCGCTAGCATATCCATTTCTTCAGTAACAAATCCTCGCAAGGGCACAATAACCTCAATAGCTCCTGTCTGATCTAAATTACGTCGAAAGTAGTCTGTCCAAACATAGTCTTCAGGTTCCGCATCTACGTCCAAGTGCGACTGTACTCGGGCTAGTTCAGTGAAATCATTGGCCAGAATACCTAGTTCACTGGCAAACTTGTAGGCTACAAAAAACTCTAAGAGAGAACGATGTGCCGGAGTGTAGTCGCCGTCAGCGTTGCGGACTAGCAGAGTCTGGCCCATCATGTCGAAATGCCAGTGGTCCAGGTCCTTTTGTTCCTGCACAACGGGGCCAAACAAGTGGCGGAGGCGGTCAGGGAATTCGCGGTAGTTGAGGCTCATCCGGTCGGTAGAGAGCATCTCCCACGATAGTTCGCACATGAAATAGAGTTTATCGGCCAGCGACGTAAAGGTGCGCTCGGCTTTGATGTCACGCTCCATTTTGTGCCGCACAGCGTATAGGTAAATACGCGACATGTCCACTGGCTTGCCCGCCTCAATGTCGGGCAACGCTTCCAGGATGAACTCAGTCATCACCGGCCGGCGCGCCAGGTCCAGGAGTTGGGGATTGCCCATCACCTGTTCTACTGTGGTTTGTCCGGCTCGAAAAGACAATACCTGGCGGATTTGGGCATCATTGAATTTCTCCAGCCCCAACACTTCAAACTGGGGCGGTTCGCCGGTCAGTTTGGCAGTAGAGGCCTGCAATTTCGCGCTGAGAAGGGCGCGGCCTTCTCTAGCCTCTGGGAAGTGCTCAGTGCGGCAGGTGAGAATGGCCTTGGCTCCAGGCACCACCACCCGGGCCAGCTCCCAGAAGTTGTTGATCATCTTTTGGCGATCTACCTTGGCTGCCATCTCGTCAAAGCCATCGAAGATGAGCAACAGTTTACCCATGCGGTTGAGTTGCTCGAAGGCAGAATAACCGGGTAAGGGAATCTCGTGCTTGCGGAAGAAGAACTCAGAGAAGAGAGACTCGACGCTGACCGCCTTAGCATAGTCACGCAGCGGGATAAACAGGGGCAGGCGAGGCCGCTCGACGCCTCGTTCCTTAGCATTGCGATAACGCCGTGCTACGCTCCATGCATAATGTAAAGCGAACCAGGTCTTGCCAGTGCCGAACTCACCCAGAATGGAAATGTGCTCCTTGGACGGGTCATCCAACCAGCGGTCAACATAACCATCTATCCAGCCATTGCGTTCATCATAACGACTTTCCCCTGCCTTCTGCCTGGTGTTCGGATCGAACTCCTCCTTGGTACAGGCCAAGGGGACATACATCGTGTTGACACCCCGGCGCTTCACCTCAGCCTCCAGCCAACTAAGGTAGCCGCTAAAGTCAGCGCGCTCGTCCAGCAGTTCGTCGAAAGTGTAGCAGAAGAGGTCGCGATTTTCCCTCTTTTCGACTTCCTCGCAGGCAGCCTGGCTTTTCCGGCGGGGGGCCACCAGCCATCCCTCATCGGTCCTTTGCACATCCACAGCTTGGCGGAGGGCAGCGATATCGCCCACTTCAGCCTCACCCTCAATACCGCGCACCAGGATACGATCGTACCCCCGCCGCACCAGGACATTGATGATCCACTCGAAATAGTCCTCGGCTCGGACCCCGTGGCTCTCAAAACGGTAGCCCAGAGTCTTAAACCAGGCTCTCATCTGCTGGGCCAGGTAGTCGGCGGCAGTGCCCTGAGGCAGAGGATTGCGGCTGGCAGCCTGAAGACGGTCTACCTCGGCCTGGAGACGAGCGATCTCATCCTGAGAAACGCGAGCTTCCTGAATCTCTGCCGTCATCTCCCGGTGCCGACGCACGAGCCAAGCCATGATGTTGTCGGAGACTTGTTCGCCCAATTCTACGGCGCTGCCAAAGTAGTCGTAGGTGACGCCTTTTTGCAGATCGTAGACCTCGCCCCGCAGAAAATCCTCCAATGCCTTCTCGCGTTGGAGGTCCTTGTCGCGGATGTAGACAAAGCACGGCCTGCCCAGGGCGCGGGCGTGACGATATTCTTGCACTGTCACCTCACCGTACTTCTGCCAGAACAGCCCTAGATAGATGTCAGCGGCCCCCACCCCATCCAGTGACGTCTCCACTACGCCTTCCGGCCTTGCACCAGCACGAGCTTCGTACACCCAAGCCTCGATCCCTCTGTCATCAAGAGCCTTGGCGACAAACTCACGCACGTCACGTAATTCCATCATCTTGGAACTGATAAACACCTTGAGCTTCTCGCTGGTTGGCACGAAGACGAATTGACGCTCCTGATGAATCTGTACTAGTCGGGCAAGTTCTGCGCGAATCTCATACAGTTCGTCCAGCCTGTCCAGGCGCTCAATGATTTCCCCTGTCTTTTGATGCAGGTCACCATAAACATCAGCCAGTTTATGGTCTCGTCTGACCTCGGCCGGCGTGCGCGTGCGGTCAACGATCTCGTTGAACACAGCGGTGAAGCGAGCAAACTCTCGGCGAGGGTCTATGCCCATGCAGCGTAGTTCGTCACCGACCTTGTGCCATTCGATCAAGCCCTCTGCCTCCTCGCTCAGAATCGCGGGATCCGGTTTTTCAAACGATTGGCGGAAGGCATCACGGATGAACTCATGGCAAAAGAAGTCGAGGATTGGCTTTGGCTTGCCGACGCCATACTCGACCAGCGTGTATGCATACACACCATCGAAGTCAGACGGTGGCGCATCTGGCTGCAGCCCTAACTTCTTCAATATCCTAATGACCGCCTCACGGCGTTTGGCTTTCTCCCGAATCCCCTCGACAGCCATCCCAACGATAGCGCCAATGACCATTGAAAGTTCTTCCCAGGCCGCATAGCGCAGGGCCTGCTGGATGTCTTCCGGCTCCAGATCAGGATACTTGTCTATGATCTCCTCGACTATCATCCCATTGGCTACCAGGTTGACGATGAGTGACACCGAAATGCGCATCCCACGGATGCACGCCCCGCCGCCAAGTATGTTTGGATCAGAGGTAATGCGGTCGAAACCGAACATAGCTGTCTCCTCCTCTCGATTGACACCACCACACTCTTGATGAACATTATACCCGAACAAGCTGCAAATTGCAATCAGCGATCCGGCTATCCCCGGCTTGCCCCCTGCTCAATCCGTCACGTTACCGCCATGAAACAAAAAAACTGGGAGCGTCATTGACTCCCAGCCTTGATTCGCGGCACTTTAACACAAGAAGCGACAACAACCCAATCACTCATCCTGCCGCTTCTTCAGGATCGGCCACCCGGAGCGGTGCATCATCGCAGCCCAGAATCCGATCCAGGCCAGTGGGAAGATGATCATGCTGGGCCATCGGCCTACCCTGTAGAACATGAACTCGCTGGCGATCAGGGGCAGGAGAAAGATCAGGATCCAACCCCAGAGTGGAATCTGGTCGAATTTGCCAGGCTGTTCTTCTGGATCCTTAGTGCCTGGCGCGGCTTGCTCGCCCTGATTCGATGGTCGCTTCTTTTTCTGCTGTTTCTTGCTTTTAGCCATTCCCCTCTGACCCTGTGAGAACTAGCCTAATGCCTCCGCAGCCAGCTCCGCCACATCTTTTACCTCGATATCCTTTCCCGCAACTTTCACAGCGTCGTCAAACTGCAACAGGCAAAATGGGCAAGCAGTCACCAACATATCAGGGTCGAGTTTGCCAGCTTCCTTAACTCTCTCTATCGAAAGCCTCTCCAGGACCTCAGTTTCCAAAAATATCCTTCCCCCGCCTCCTCCGCAACAATAGCTTTCCTCCCTGGTCCTCTCCATCTCGGCCAGTTCCAAGCCAGGAATTGCCCTCAAGACATCCCTGGGCTCATCAAATACCTTGCTACGTCTCCCCAGAGAACAAGGGTCTTGATACGTAACTAATGCGTCCACCTTTTTGGAGAACGTTATCCTTCCTTGCTGCAATAGCTCAGACAAGAGCTGGGTGTAGTGCTTAACCTCTATTTCAAATTTCAGCCCCAGTTTCTCAGCTATAGAGGGATAGTCTTCTTTGAGCGTAATGTAGCAATGGGGCGAAGTGGTTACGATTTTCTTGATCCCGTATTTATTGAACAGCTCTATGTTCTTCTCCGCCAGTTCTTCGAACAAGCCCTCTTCCCCGATCCAGTTTACTGGCTCTCCACAACATCTTTCTTCATCTCCCAGGATCCCAAAATCCAAATCCGCTGCTTTGAATATCTTAACCAGGGATCTGGCAACCTCTTGGACTCTGGTATCGTAAGATGCGGTGCACCCAACGAAGTATAGAAGCTCCGCCTTCTCCCCTTTCGAGATGTCCTTTACGCCTAGCCCCTCGGCCCATTCAGACCTCTTGCTTCTGAGACCGCCCCAGGGGTTGCCATACTTAAAAGCGCTCTCCAACGCATCCCTGAGGGTGACCGCGATTCTCCCGCTTTCTATCAGCGACCTCCTGATCTCCCTGGTTATCAAATCCACAGGGATATTCGCAGGGCAGATCTCCGCACAAGCGCCGCAGATAGTACAATAGAAGATGATGTCCTCGTTAACGGTGAACTCGTGAGAGGGCCTGGGCAGGTCTCCAGCTATGGTCTTAGGCCCTGGAAAGCTTTCACGAGCCGTGGTGAAAATGACGGGGCACTTGGTAAGGCAAAGCCCGCATCTTATGCATTTGTCAGAATTTGCTAGTATGCTCGTCATAGGTAATCTAACACTCCTTCGGCTGCTGCGAGAGCTGTGGATATGCAAACCCCGAATCCACATTTCTCTGTATTGTAGTCATAACCTGCGATTACCGAGCCACAGGCAAAGAGATTCTCAGCCCAAACATCTCCCTTTACCAATGGACGCATTGCCCTGTCAACTTTTACCCCAAATCTAGAAGCTGGATGTCCACTAACTGGGAACGGGGTATCGTCAAGCCAGGAGAGGTAATCCTGAGCCTCAGGGGTCTCTATTGTTAACCCGAACGCCCTCTCTACTATCCTGTCTTTTTCCACTAATAGGTCATCACTTATGTAATCCCCCGTAGCTAACACGAAAGCCGAAGCCTCCACCTCGCTCACTTCACTTCTGTGAACTGCTTCTACACTGAAGCACTTCGCCCCCTCGACCTCTGCCGATACCGCACTATAGCCCTTATATAACTCCACGCCCTCTTTACTCGCCATCTCTTCCAGGCAAGAGGCGAGTCTCATTCCGGCTGTAGAAGGAGGCAAAGAGGGAAGCTCTACCACTTCCACTCCTAGCTTCTCCTTCATGTACTCCCAGTTTTCCCTCGGCTTTCTGTAACCGAGACAGGGCAAGAAGACGTGAGTTGAGTCGCCCAGTTTCTGCGATATATTCTCCGTGTACTCCCTCAAGTTCTCACTTACATCCAAAGAGTAGCCTACTTCAATAGGGAGAATGTATCTTCTGTCCTCCAGCCCGGGTGCGCCCACGTATTCGGCCTCTGCCTCTGCTTCTATTTCTATCCCGACTTCCCTCAGCTTGGGCAATATGAAGCCTGCAAACGATTTCGCTATGTAAACGGGGTTAACCCTGGGGTTATTTTTTGACCCTACAAACAATATCCTCGAGCCATCTAGCCTCGAAATATCCGCATACATCCAGGGAGGCAGCAAGCAAGTCGGCTTATAGGTCCCGAACGGAGTGATCGCCAGTACATTCTCGTCCAGACTCCCCTTGTATTCATGCCCCGCCGCCTTCATGCCTGCCCTAAAGAAATCAAGCGCTTCTCTTAGCCTCTTTACGGCACCCTGTCCTCTTTCACTGGCAGATTCTTCCCTCCCTCCTCCTGTTATGCCATAAGGGTGGTCGGGATTTTGCTCGGAAAGGCTTCTCACTCCTTCTTCGGGATTTCGAATCAATCCTTCATCCACGTACCCCAGTACATCGAGGAGCCCTGAGCTCATCGCTGTAGCCCCTCCCCCTTTCTTCAAGACCCCTACTTTTCTCCCCTTTCCTGCCAAATAGGCAGCCGCTAGGGTCCCGCTTATTCCTCCGCCAATTACGAGAACGTCAAATCGTTGTCTGATCAAGGTATCCCCCTTCTAATTAGCTGGACAATGTTACCTTTGTCATTGCGAGCCCTTCGATACCTCAGGGTAAACTCCGCGAAGCAATCTCCAAGCGTGCTAGGGGATTGCTTCGGCACAAAAAGCGCGCCTCGCAATGACACCTGGGGTGGAATCTAACATTGTCGAGTTAGGGTGCCTCCCCAAAGATGGGCATTGAAAAAGGCAATCCCTTATGTAACTTGTCGTAATTTCCCAGGCACGCATAGGCGGCCTCGTGAAGTTTCCATTGGCGAAACTGATCTCCCCAGCAGGCCGTCTTGTCTCCTAGAAATCGAATCTTTAAGAAGGACATCAAGTCAGAGTGGACATCGGCGGGCTGCCTGTCGAACTCCTCCGCCAGGATTCCAGCTATTTGGTAACTGCAAGTTCCCCCCTGACAAGTGCCCATACCTGATCTCGTCCTTCTCCTGATGTCGTTTATGAAATATGCCCACAGATTCTTTACTGAGTATTCTATCTCCGCTCTAGTGACGAATTCATCGGTGCAGACAAAACTGCCCCGGAATGGCTCCTCCTCTATGGGCTCAAAAATCTCCTTGATCAAATCCCCCCATCTCTGAGCAGATCTTTGCACGTATATCCTGGGCAGACCAAATAAATCTGCTACCTTCTTTATATCCACAGGCTCTTCCGCTCCCACCAATTTCGCTTCGCGCGTGTGACATTCGGCCTTTATACCTATCTTCTTACACACCAGGTCTATGCTCTGCTCGGCCATACCTCTAGCAGTACACATCTTCCCACCGGTGATGGTTACAAATCCCTTCACCCCGTCCCTGGCTTCGTGATCAAAGGCTTCGAACGTTCTGCTGAGCTCTCTTCCTGACGTGACTGCCGCCCCTTCCGGTGCTATAGTAGGTCTACATGCTGCATAGGCTCTCAAGATCCTGGCACCCTCTATCGCAGGTATCTTTCTAATCCCTTCCTCCAGCATAAGAGCAACGTGATCCTTCGGAATGGGAACCTTATCTGGATCTTTCACCGGCCAGGAAGTCGTTCCAATCACCGAGGTAGTGTGATGTGGCACAATGATATCACCATCAGAGCTAGGCCTGAGATGATTGATTAGTACTCTATTTACTCTTCTATTTACGACGACCATCACCCCAGGGGTAGGCACTTGAGGGACATGGACTCCTGCCATTTCAGCGATCCTCTCAGCCCACGGACCGGCTGCACTTACGACAGCGTCAGAGCGGATCTCATAGATCTTTTCCCTCAGGTGATCCTTCACCCTTACTCCTGTAACGGTATCTCCCTCTCTTAGAATGGCTATGACTTCACTATACGGCCTGATGTCTGCCCCATACTTCTTCCCAGACAAACATAGGCTTATGACAAACCCGATAGGATGCAATGTACCATCGTGGGGAATCCAAATCGCATCAACTATCTCCGGATTGAGGTTGGGTTCTATCTCCAACGCTTCTCTCACACTGATTTCTTCGGCAGGTATCCCACACTCCTTGCATCCCTCTAGCTTTTTCTCTTTATAACCCGGATACTTCTCCGCATCTTCTTTAAAGCCCACAAAAAGGCCTCCGGTTCTCTCCAAGACGTGAGGAGCTATTTTGTGGAGGAGTTTAGTTTCCTCAATACACTCTATTGCTCCTTCCTTATCATTAACCGCATACCTGGCCCCGCTGTGGAGCATCCCATGGCATTTGCCCGTGGTCCCCGAAGCGAGATCGCCTCTTTCAAGTAATATGGTATCTATACCACGCATAGCCGCATCCCACGCTACGGCCGCTCCGGTGGATCCAGCTCCTATGACAACCAACTGTACTCTCTCTTTTTCCATATTTAACGCTTTCCTCTCCTTGTCTTCAAACCTGTTTCATCTTCTACGACCATAGGGAAGGGAAAACCCATCGAGGGTCTTCCCTTCCCTATGCTATGGGCAGCGGCGCGGTTCCAGCGTAAGCTGTTACCTATTACCTAGCCCAGCTTGCTTTCTTTTTACTACTTACTACACCCAATCGAAGGTGCGGGTGACGGCCTTGAGCCATCCCTTGTAGAGCTTGGCGCGGGTCGCGGCGTCCATCTTGGGCTCCCAGGTCTTGTCAATGCCCCAGTTCGCGCGCATCTCGTCGGTATTCGCCCAGAAGCCGACGGCCAGGCCAGAGGCGTAGGCCGCGCCCAACGCGGTGGTCTCGGCCACCTTCGGGCGAATGACGGGCACGCCCAGGATGTCGGCCTGGAACTGCATCAGGGTCTCGTTGAAGACCATGCCGCCGTCCACCTTGAGGGCCTTCAGATCCACGCCGGAGTCCTTGTTCATGGCGTCCAGCACCTCGCGGGTCTGGAAGGCGGTGGCCTCCAGCGCAGCGCGGGCGAAGTGCCCCTTGTTGACGTAGCGGGTCATGCCGACGATCACGCCTCGGGCGTCGCTCTTCCAGTAGGGCGCGAACAAGCCGGAGAAGGCGGGCACGAAGTAGATGCCGCCGTTATCCTCAACGGTGTTGGCCAGATCCTCGACCTGCGACGACTTCTCGAAGAAGTTGAGGTTATCGCGCAGCCACTGCACCAGCGCGCCGGTGATGGCGATGGAGCCCTCCAGAGCATAGACCGCCGGCGCATCGCCGAACTTGTAGCCCAGGGTGGTCAGCAGGCCGCTCTTGCTGGGCACAGCCTTGGTGCCGGTGTTCAGCAGCATGAAGCAGCCGGTGCCGTAGGTGTTCTTGGCCTCGCCAGGGCTATAGCAGGTCTGGCCCACCAGAGCAGCCTGCTGGTCGCCCAGGTCGCCGCACACCGGGATGGATGCGCCAAACGGTCCATCCTTGGGCGTGTAGCCCCAGACCTTGGGATCGCTGGAGGGGCGGACTTCCGGCAACATCTGGCGCGGGATGCCCATGATGTCCAGGATCTCCTGATCCCAGTCCAGGGTCTTCAGATTCATGAGCATGGTGCGGCTGGCGTTGGTGACGTCGGTCACGTGCGCACCACCCTTGGGGCCACCGGTGAGCCACCAGATCTCCCAGGTGTCAATGTTGCCGAAGATGGCATCGCCCTTCTCGGCCGCCTTGCGGACGCCAGCCACGTTGTCCAGGATCCACTTGATCTTGGGGCCGGAGAAGTAGGTCGCCAGGGGCAACCCTACCTTGGCGCGGAAGCGGTCCTGGCCGCCATCCTTGGTCAGGTCGTCGCAGATGTCCTTGGTGCGGGTGCACTGCCAGACGATGGCATTATAGTAGGGCTTGCCGGTGTTCTTGTCCCACACGACGGTGGTCTCGCGCTGGTTGGTCACGCCGACGGACGCTATCTCCTCAGCCTTGACCCCCGACTTCTTCAGCCCGGCCTTGATCACGTCCTGGGTGCGGGCCCAGATCTCCATCGGGTCGTGCTCCACCCAGCCAGCCTTCGGGTAGATCTGCTCGTGCTCCATCTGATCCACGCCGGCCACCTGCCCTGCGTGATCAAAGATCATGAAACGGGTACTGGTCGTACCCTGGTCCACTGCTGCTGCGTATTTCTTTGCCATTTAGACTTACTCCTTTGTCTAGTGATATTTTGGTTGGTTACGGAATGATCTTTTGTCTCGCGCTCTTTTTCTCTTTTCATCACCCCCTCTCCAAATCCTAACACAAAACCATAATGTATAGCCATGTAGAGGACAACCCGGACACGCTAGTCTGATTGGTCAGCCTCGACGGTCTCCGTCAACGTCTTCAGGAGCAGGTAGGAAGAGGTCGCTCCTGGGTCCTGGTGGCCGATGCTGCGCTCCCCCAGGTAGCTGGCGCGACCCTTTCTGGCCAGCATGGGAATAGTGGCCTTCATCCCCTCGTAGGCGGCATCTGTCATCAGGTGGAGGGCCTCCACGGTATCCTGGCCATCGGCAACGGCTTTCTTGAGCGCCTCCACGGCGGGGTGAAGGGCATCCACCATGGTTTTGTCCTCCAGGTTGGTTTTCCCTATCCTAATCACCCCCTTCAAGCCAGCGTCGAGAAGAGCGACCAGGTCATCACCGGAGAGTTCATCCTTGCCCGCCACGGCCTTCCCCGCATCCATGAGAAAGGTGCCATACAAAGGTCCCCCTGCCCCACCGACACTGGTGATGAGGGCCATCCCGGACGTCTTAAGAATGGCGCCGATGTCCTTTTCCTCCACACCAGGCAGCTTGCTCACTATCTTCTTGAAACCTCGATCCATGTTGATGCCGTGATCGGCGTCGCCAATGGGCGAGTCCAAATCGGTGAGATACTGCCTGTTCTCCTCGATCACTACAGCCGTAGCCCTAAGCCACTCCAGCACCTGACTCTTAGTCATCATTTTGGAAAACCGTTTCCTCCTTACCTGGAAGTTAGAAGTTGGCTTTTAGTTTCCAACTTCCAACTTCCAACCCCCAACCCCCAATCTCCAACCCGCTACATCCCCCAACGCATGCCAATAGTCTTGACTGGAGCGTCCCACAGCTTGATGAGCTCATCGTCCATCTTGAGCAAGGTGATGGAGCAGCCCTGCATCTCCAGGGAGGTGATGTAGGCGCCGATGAGGTTGCGGACGATCTTCAGCCCCTTCTTCTCGCAGATCTCGTGCAGCTTGCGGTAGATGATGGGGGGCTCGATGGCCGCGCTGCCACCCATGTTGTTGACGAAGGCCAGCACCTTATCGCCTGCCTTGAACGGCGGGTCTACCAGCTCGACCTCGACCCACTCGCCCTGGCCCTCGTCCCACTCGCGGACGATTCGCGTGTAGGCCGGGTCCTCAATGACGCCCAGGGCCAGCATCTCAGTGATCTCGTCGGCGGTCTTGAGCTTCATCCGCGTCCGGCCCGGCTCCCCGTGGATGCCGATGCCGATCTCCATCTCGTCCTCAGGCAGGTCGAAGGTGGGCTTACCAGCCATGGGCACCGTGCAGGAGGTGAGAGCCATACCCATGCTGCGGCCGTTAATGTTGACCTTGCGGCACAGGTCGGCGACTTTCTCCAGAGGCCAACCCTTTTCCGCCGCCGCGCCGCAGATCTTCTCCGCCAGCACCGTGGTGCCCACACCGCGCCGGCCGGCGGTCCACAGGCTGTCCTTCACCGCCGCGTCGTCGTCTATCAGGATACTCAGCACCTTGATGCCCTCTTCGCGGGCCATGTCGGCGGCCATCTCGAAGTTCATGACGTCGCCGGTGTAGTTCTTGACGATGTGCAGCACCCCTGCTCCGCCATCAACCATCATGGTAGCTTCCAGCATCTGGTCCGGGGTAGGCGAGGTAAAGACCTGGCCGGGGCAGGCAGCACTTAGCATCCCTACGCCCACCAGGCCACCGTGCATAGGCTCGTGGCCGCTGCCACCGCCGGAGACGATGGCCACCTGGCCCTTGACCGGAGCATCAGCCCGGTAGACGAAGTCAGGCTCGAAGTGGACTTTGACTATGTCTGGATAAGCCAAGGCCAGACCTTCCAACTCTTCCCTGACCACATCTTCTGGCTTGTTAATCAGTTTCTTCACGATCTTGCCTCCTTTCACTTCTAAAGACAAAGTAGCGAGGGGAGAAAGGGATCACCCCTCGCTCCCCTCCCATTTACAATCCCATCAGCCTAGATATAGGCTCATCTTAGATCGGCCTGTTGGCCCGACCATTTATTTCTCAGGCAGGTAGGCGGTAACGAACCAGTCGTAGGTGAAGACACCCAGGACGCCACCGACGAGAGGCCCGATGATAGGTGCCACCAGCCAGTAGAGGCCGCTAAAGAGACCTGAGGTACCTACCAAGAGACCGAAGATACGCGGGCCGAGGTCACGGGCGGGGTTGATGGCGTAGCCGCTGGGGCCACCCAGGGAGAGGCCAACCGCCAGGACGACGAAGCCTATCAAGAGCGGACCAAGATTAGCCCCGACGCCCGTGTTCTTCGTATCCAGAGCAGCCAGGATGCCCCACAGCAGCACTGCCGTGCCGATGATCTCGGTGATGAAGGCCGTGAGCAGTGAGTATGCCCCGACCTTACTTGCCAGACCAACGGCGCCGCCCCAGAAGGCAGCGTCGAAAATGCCGCCCGGGCCGGTGCACCAGACATTGGGCATGCCAGCCGCCGCCAGTCCGTCCCGGTAGCAGAGGAACACGCCCAGCGCGCCCAGGAACGCACCAATCACCTGCGCGACCCAATAGGGGATGACCTTGCCCCAGGAGAAGCCGCGCTTCACGGCCATCGCCAGCGTGACCGCCGGGTTGATGTGCGCGCCGGAGACACCAGCGGTAACGTACACCGCAACCACCACCGCGAAGGCCCACCCCAGGGTTATGGTGTTCCAGTCATAGCCCGGTGCAGCCAGGCGCGGCGCCAACCCGACGTTGGCCACCACGCCATCACCGAGGAGAATCAGGATAAAGGTCCCGAAGACCTCACCAACGAGTTGCCCCATCAAACCGTTCTTCTTCATTTTTGTGTTTCTCCTTTCAAAATAACTTTAGTGTGTTTAGGCGAACTACTTGCGAACGCCCACTCCGATACTGCTCACCTGTTTGTGGTCATCACCTCCTTTCCACTTTTTCGGACACCCCCCGGCGTATGCCGATGGGAGCCGCCGCCGACCCCGGTGGTCGCCCAATCTTCTTTTTGGATAATCTTGGACAGGGCCAGCAGTTGCCAACAAAAAACACCAAGGCAGGGTTACCAAAAGCCATACCTTGGTGTCAGACAACTACACCGCATGAATTGGAAGAAACCAGCCAGTCGGGACAACGAACAATGAGGATAAGCACGTCTTTGTCTCCTGATTAAACCAGACTTTGAGGCGGTTGAGGGAGCTAGGATATATTATAGCACAAATAGACAAGTTTGTCAAACGGAGATTCCTGAAATTTTAGACGGTCACTTTTTGTTTGACACGCTATGGACAGTGAGGCAATCCGGCCACGCAATTGGCCGGGATGAAGGGGCAGCACGGCTGGCTCCTACCGCTGCCGCATCCACCTGTTGAAACGGTAGCTGCCGTAGAAAGCAACCCAGATGCTCGCTCCAGCTATCGCTCCCCACACTACCCCTCGTCCCAGCCCCTGCTGGTTGGTGACCTGCCATCCGATGTAGATCGCCATGGCCCCGCTGAGGAGGCTGGTCAAAACCAGGCTGGTGGGCCAGTTGAGCCAGGCCCTCTCCGGTGTTCGGTCCTGGCTGGTCTGCTCCTGACCCACTTTCTGGGCGGTTGCGTCAGGCTGCGCCTTCTTTTCCTTCAATCGAGCTTGTTTTCTCTGTCGCCGTGCCGATTTTGACATTGCCTCTCCTGACTTCTTAAGAACTGTGAATCTCGACCTCAGTCTGCTTCAGAAGGGCCCCACCAGCCTGTTGGGCAAGGCGGTAGACCTCTGCCAGGGGCACGCCCTGCTCGTTGGCCACTCGACGGCACGACTCGTACTCCGGGGTCACGCTCACGACCCGGCCGTCCAACAGCTTCAGCTTGACCTGTATCGGGCCATAAGCCGTCTCCACCTGGCGCACCTCTCGCCCCGCTTCGTAGCGGTAGAAGGAACGGACCCGCACGCCCAACGTACTCGTCTCTCGCAGCATCACCTCGGCCAACGCCGCTTCGTCCTCGCCACGAACGATAGCGCTGAGCATCGTCGCCGGACGGTTCTTTTTCATGTAGATCGGCGTCAGGTAAACATCCAGCGCCCCGGCGTCGAAGAGCCGCGTCATCACGTGGCCGTAGAGCTCTGGGTTCATGTCGTCAATGTTGGTCTCCAGCACCTTCAGGGCCGTGGCCGGCGTCATATCCTGCCCAGCCGGCTCGCCCAGCCAGAGGCGGAGGACGTTGGACCAGGGAAGCTCTCTCCCCCCGGCACCATACCCTACCCGGGTCACCACCATCGGCGGCTGGCGGAACCGGCCCAGCGTCGTCAGGATAGCCGCGCCGGTTGGCGTGACCAACTCCATGCCTCGACCGGGCGTCTCGACCGAGTTCGACGAAGCCTCGCCGAAGCCATCGGCGGGCCAGGGGCGGGTCGGCGCGCCGGCCAGCGCCAGTAGTTCCAGTGCGGCCGGGGCTGGCAGGGGCAGCATCCCGTGGCTCGTCTCCACCTGGCCACCACCCAGCGGCAGTGACGAGACATAGACCTGGGCCACGCCCAGCCTCTCCAGCCCAAAGACCGCGCCCACGATGTCCACGATAGCATCCACCGCCCCCACTTCGTGGAAGTGGACGTGCTCGACGGAGGTGGCGTGGATCCTGGCTTCGGCCTCGGCCAGGCGACGGAAGATGGCCAGGCTCTTCCCCTTGACGGACGGGCTCAGATCGGCTGCCTCAATGATAGCCACGATGTCGGCCAGGTGACGATGGGAGTGCGCGTCGCTCACCTCCACCCGGACCTGGGTGGCCCGCAGCGCCCCCCGCTGCACTGTCTCAGCCGTCAGCGCGTACTCACCGGTCAGGGGGAGCCCAGCCAGCCCCCGGCGCAGATCGTCCAGGGCCAGGCCAGCGTCCACCAGCGCGCCCAGGATCATGTCGCCGCTGGCGCCGGAGAAGCAATCGAAATAGGCGATTTGTGGTGAAGTGCTCATGTAGATCTCCCTTGCCCCTCTACAGGGCCAGAACTTCGTTCATGCTGCCAGTGCGATAGCCGATCAGGTCGAGGGTGACGTAGGTAAAGCCCAGGCCCTGGAGATGGGCAACGATCTGTTCCCGCCGGGCCAGCAGTCGGGGAAAAGCTTCGGTCTCGACCTCGATGCGGGCAATTTCCTGATGGTAGCGCACCCGGAGACGGGTGAAACCCAAGCTGTGCAGGTAGGTCTCCGCTCGACTGACCTGCTGCACCCGTTCTGGCGTGATCCGCGTTCCATAAGGAAAGCGTGTCGCCAGACAGGGTGCGGCCGGCTGATCCCAGTTGGGCAGGCCTAGCGCCCGCGCCAGCGCCCGGATTTCGGCCTTGCTCAGGCCAGCCTCAGCAAGCGGGCTGCGGACGCCCACCTCGGCCAGCGCCCGCAGGCCGGGACGGTAACCATCTGCGTCGTCGGCGTTGGTGCCGTCGGCCAGCCAATCCACTTGCTCCCGCCTCGCCAGATCGCGAAGAGCCCGGAAGCGCCGCAGTTTGCAGTGGTAGCAGCGGTCCGGCGGGTTGGCGACGAAAGCCGGGTCCTCCAGGTCGTTTATGTCGACTATTAACTGGCGGCAGCCGATCTGCTGGGCCAAGTGTGTCGCCCGTTCGACCTCGCCGGGCAGTTCCAGCGGGGAGCGGGCCGTCACGGCCAGCATCCTCTCTCCCAGGACATCGTGGGCGACGCTGGCGACCAACGTGCTATCCACTCCCCCGGAGTAGGCCACCAGGACCGATCCCATCTGGCGCAGAATGTTCTGTAGCGTCGTTAATTTCCCAGCCAGCGCTCCCCCTAGCACCGCCATCGCTTCCCCTCGCAACTCCTCTTTCGGCGCAAACGGCGCGTTTCACGTTATCAGGTTAATCATGCCAGCCAGGTAGCCGGCCCCGAAGCCATTGTCAATGTTGACCACAGCGACGCCACTGGCACAACTGTTGAGCATGGCCAGCAGAGCGGCCAGGCCGCCGAAACTGGCCCCGTAGCCGACGCTGGTCGGCACGGCGATGACAGGGGCAGCCACCAATCCTCCCACCACGCTGGCCAGGGCTCCCTCCATGCCGGCCACCACGACGACGACCCGTGCTCGCATCAAAGCCTCGCTCTGGTCCAGCAGACGGTGCAGGCCAGCCACTCCTACGTCGTAGAGCCGCTCCACCTGGTTACCCATCACCTCGGCAGTGATCGCCGCCTCCTCGGCGACGGGGATGTCCGAGGTGCCGCCAGTAACCACCAGGACGCCTGGCTGTTTGGCCCTCTCCGGCTCCCGATCCACGACGATGAGACGGGCTACCTCGTGGTAAACCGCTTCCGCCACCTCGGTGCGCACCGCAGCATACACCAGAGGCGTGGCCCGCGTGGCCAGCACGCGGTCGTGGCAGGCCACCAGCCTGTCGACCAGGCAGGCCACTTGCTCCGGCGTCTTTCCCTGGCAAAAGACCACTTCGGGAAAGCCCTGGCGCAGGGCGCGGTGGTGATCCAGCCGGGCGAAATCCAGATTCTCGTAGGGGAGCCGCTTCAGTTGTTCCAGCGCCTCTTCGACGGAAACCTCTCCGCCACGTACCTTTTCCAGCAGGGTGGTCAGATTGCGAATCATCTGGGGCATAGCACTTTACTGCATCGTGTATCCGCCGTCTACGGCGTAGACCTGGCCGGTGATGTAGGCGGCGGCGGGAGAGGCGAGGAAGACGACCATCCCCGTCAGGTCCTCGGGCCGCCCCAGTCGTCGGAGCGGTACCTGGGCCTGGTAGGCTTGCAGCGCGCCTTCGGGAAAGGTCTGGCGCGTCGTTTCGGTCTCGATGATCCCCGGCGCAATGGCGTTGACGGTGATGCCCATCGTGGTCACCTCGCGGGCCAGCGACTTGGTGAAGCCGATGACCCCCGCTTTGGAGGCGGCATAGTGGGCCATCCCTACCGCACCCACCAGGCCGGAGACAGAGGCGAGATTGATGATGCGCCCTCCGCCGGCCCGCCGCATCGGCGCCAGCACTGCCTGGGAGCAGAGGAAGACTCCCTTGAGATTGATGGCCATCACCCGGTCCCAGACCTCCTCCGTCATGGTGGCCACCGGGGCGATGGGGAAGATGCCAGCGTTATTGACCAGGATGTCCAGCCTGCCCAGCGTCTCGACCGTCGTCTGCACCATCGCTTCGACGGCTGGCTTGCTGGTGACATCGGCCTCGACGGCCAGCCCCCGTCGTCCGCACGCGATGACCTCGGCCACGACCGCCTCGGCGGCCGGCATGTCAATGTCGGCCACGGCCACATCGGCGCCACCCTCGGCCAGGGCCAGGGACAGCGCCCGGCCAATCCCCTGTCCGCCCCCTGTCACCAGGGCTACCTTACCCCCCAGCACCATCTCACACCCCCTCGACGAAGCCGATCACATCGTCCACCTTCACCTTTTCGCCCACTGGCACCAGGATCTCCACCAGCTTCCCATCGGCTGGGGCGGTCACGTAAAGGGTGATCTTCTCCGTGATCGCTTCGACCAGGTCTTCCCCTTTGATAACAGGACTGCCCACCTCTTTGATCCACGAAGCGATGGTGACTGCTAATGATCCATCGGCTGTCGGGGGCACGACGATGTCGTAGCGCATGATTCCATCTCCTCAGTTCACTGATTTGAGCTTTCTATTCCCCATCGGAGTTGAGCGGGACGAGCTCCAAAGCCACCTGGATCTCTGGCCACGAGACGTCCTGGAGACGGAGGGCGAACGTGTGCTCCAGGATCTCCCGCAGTCTGGCCTTGACTTCGGACATGGGGACGGCCCGCCCCAGCACCTGATGGAGTGAAGCAACCGGCATCCGGCTGACACCGCACGGGTTGATCAGATTGAACGGGGTCAGGTCCAGGTTGACGTTGAGCGAAAGGCCGTGAAAGGTATAGCCGTGCCTCACGGCGATTCCCACGGCACCGATCTTGGCCTCTCCCAGCCAGACACCAGGATAGTCGGCTTTCTTGCTTATCTGAACGTCATAACGGGCCAACAACTCGATGAGCACGTCCTCCAGTCGGTGCAGGTATTGGTTGGCGTTCAGGTCAACGTCGCCCAGATAGAGCAGCGGGGAGACGATGAGTTGGCCGGGACCGTGGTAAGTGACATCGCCTCCCCGGTTGACCTCCAGCACTTCGATCCCACGCCGCTCCAGCTCCTCGGCCGAGGTCAGGATGTTGGCCCGGCTCCCCGACCGGCCGATAGTAAAGACCGGCCAGTTCTCCTGCAAGATGATAGTGGGGGAGAATCGGCCGGTCATGCACGCTTGTAAGATTTGCTCCTGGGCGGCGAAGGCTGGCGTGTAGGGCACCAGTCCCAGATCCAGCCAGTATCCCTTTTGGGTCAGTCTCGCCACCTGCGATTCCCACATCAACCCGCCCAGCGCCAGTCAGAGTTCAGGGGGAAACAAATGGCTTTCCTCCCTCTGACTGACCTGCCACACGGATTGGCTACCCGGCCTTCTGATAAAGAGCCTGCAGGTCGCCGTTGAGCTGGGCGAAGATGTAGACCGGCGCACAACCAGGATACTTGGTCACGCTCTTGGCCAGCTTCATCGCCTCTTCGACCTTACCCCTGCTCGGGAAGTACTTCCAGCAGTCGCCAGCCACGAACAGGTGCTTGCCCTTGACCAACTCCGGCTGGAGATCGGGCACGCCGCCGGCCACGATGTAGATCTCGCCGACCTTCTCGATGAAGTCGGCCATGTCGATGCCGCTGGCGTTGAAGCCGTCGAGCCCGCCACGGATGTTGGCGAAGCAGCCGGGGCAGGTCTGCTGCACGATGACGTTGACGCCGGGGATCAACCCGATCGGGTCAATCATCGGCCGCTTGAAGAAAGTGCGCACCTCGGCAATGGGCGTGCCGACGATCTCGATCTTGTCAATGTCGCGCTCGCCCAGCCCCTCAGTGGCGGCAACGCGCACCGCCGGGATCTCAATGGTTTCGAAGCCCATGACGTAGGCGGTCACGGCGTCCACGGCCACTGTATCGGTGCCGGCGATGAACAGGTTCATCTCGACTGGCGTGCCAACGTGCGGGCCCTGTCCTTCCATGGCAATGATGCCGTCGACGAAAGTCAGGTCGGCCTTGCGGATGCGGTACATATCGGCAAACTTCTGGCTCAGGTCAATGCGGTGTATGTCCTGCTGCTGGCCGCTGGGGTGTACGTTGGGGACGATCCCATTCCAGTTCTTCAGCCCCAGCGAGACGGTGCCAGCCAGGTGCACCTTCATCTTGGGCAAGTTGATGACGCGGTCAGCGTCCAGGAAGGGTTTGAAGACCTTGGCGTGACGGAACAACTTGGCGCCTTCGATCTCGACGTCAACCAGTTCCTCCTCGTCGAAGTAGATCACGCGGTCGGCGCCGCCGCGCCTGGCGGCCTCCCCCATCCCGGATGCTTCGAAGGCGGGGCGAGCGCGGCCAACGTGCTGGCCCAGCGACGGGTTGTCGCCAACCCACACCTCTTTAGCCTTCGATTCTTCCTTGAGGAAAGCGACCATGCCCTCCAGCACACGTGGCTCTACGACCGAATGACATTCGGGCGGGGCCTGGAAGGCCAGGTTGGGCTTGATGAGCACCGTCTCGCCCTCCTTGACGATGTTGTCAATACCGCCCACTGCCAGATCAATGGTTTCCTTGATCTTGGCTTTGACTTGGGCGATGTCCTCGTCGTAGCGGACAAACTTGCCCCCCATGAATTCCGGGGTGCCCTTCAGCGTGCCCGTCCTCACAATGGCTACTCTTGGTTTGGTCATTTCTAGCTCCTTTCTCTCTTCATGAGATGCGGGGGGTCATTCCCCCCATGATCCTCTCCAAATCTGTCGTGTAGAGGAGGGCGGCGAGCCCACATTTCACGTCTCCGTTCCACGTCCGCCGCCCTCCCTAGAAGCGATTTAGGCCTTGCCCATGTGGGGCTTCAGGAACGTGTCAAAGAACCAGGCGCCGAACAGTGCGCCCAGGGCCGGGAAGACCGTGGTGGCCAGGGTGCTTCCGCCCCCTTGCAGGCCGGGGAAGGCCCAGTGGCCGTAACCGTTGAGCAGGAGCCAGATACGCGGCCCCAGGTCACGGGCGGCGTTCATCGAGATCATGGTCAACGGAGCCTCGGCGAAGACCAGCATGGCCACCAGCAGGCCCAGGACGAAGGGGAAGAGCGCCCCTGGCTTGAACTGCTGATCCTCATCCAAGAAGTTCAGGATGCCGGCCATCAGACAGGCCGTGACGATGAACTCGGCGAGACCGCCCAACCACCAGGGCACGAGCTGCCCCGCCAGTTGGTTAGCCTCTGCCGCCGAGGCCGCGTTCACGAGACCGAACATGGCCGGATGAGGGGTGTACGGGCAGTACATCAGTGCCGTCAGCAGACCACTCGCATCGGTCTTCACGATGTTGTTGGCCGCGATGAAGTGGCTGATGTCGGACGAGTACATGATGCCCAGCGTGGCTGCTCCTACGAAGCCGCCGATGATCTGCGCGACGATGTACGGAACAACCTGCGACCACGGGAAGCCACGGCGCCAGGCCAGTGCCAGTGTGACACCTGGGTTGTAGTGAGCCCCTGACAGAGAGGCCCCAAACCACACGGCCAGTGCCACGGCCAAACCCCACCCGATGGAGGCCTGCCATAGAGCGGGAACCTGGTTATGCAGAATAGCCACGTGAAGGAGTCCATCGCCGAAGAAGATGATGGCCCATACGCCGATGGCCTCACCGATAAGTTTACCCATTAAACCGTTCTTCTTCATTAAGTATTCTCCTTTCTTTTTTCTCAGTTGAAGTAGATTGGGGGGCCAACCTGGGAACCAGCTCAGGCCTCAGGTCGGTCACCAGCCAACGGAAACGGATAACAGCCTTTTTCCCCTGCGATCACCCCCCTCCATACTGCTACCTAGCTACCCCGCCTACGAAAAGACACTGGGACCCCCTGGCGGGCCAGTAGCGGCCAATAAAAAAGACACGGTCTGATTTTAGTTTGGAGGGCTTCTCTACCACGAGTTTTCAGCAGAAATTAAGGAAGCAGCAACTAAAATCGAATGGCCTCATAAAAAAACACCAAGGCCGGGCTACCCAAAACCCTACCTTGGTGTCAAAGTAATTCCCCCTTTGAGTTGAAAGAGAAAATCAAAAAATCAGGACAACGAACAGTCAGGGTAAACATGTCCTTGTCTCCTGATAAAATCAAATTGTAAGTTAGCTGAAGAGCTAGTATATATTATAACACAAACAAAGGCCCTTGTCAAACGGAGAAAATCCCATGTTTCAGGAGCGATCAGCTCCCTACAGTAACGGGCAGCGCTGCGACCACCCCGTCGCCGCCCCGTAGGCGTAGGCCGCCCGCAGCACCGTGGCTTCGTCCCAGGCGCAGCCCACCAGTTGCAGGCCAATGGGCAGCCCCTCAGACGAGAAGCCACAGGGCACGGAAACGGCCGGCAGCCCCGTCAGATTGAAGACACGGGTGTAGCGCGTGAGGGGCGCCATCACGGGAACCGCCTCCCCGCCGATGGTCACCTCCCGTTGCCCGATTCTGGGCGCGGTTATGCCACACATGGGCGTGGCCAGGAGGGACACTTTCTCGAATAGGGTGGTGAGGTCGCGGCGCAGCAACTCGCCGGCGCGCCGGGCGCGCCCGTAGTCTATGCCACCGATGGCAAAGCCCTTTTCCAGCCGGGCGCGAACGTCGGGCTGGTAATCGGTGGGGCAGGTGCGCAGGAATTCCTCGTGGACGCCAGTCGCTTCGGCGCTAAGGATGGTCAGGGCGGCCTCCATACCCTCCTCGACCCGTGGGATGGACACCTCCACGATCTCAGCCCCCAGGCCCTCGAGCACCGCCAGGGCTTCCTGGAAAGCAGCCCGCACCTTCTGGTGAATCCCGGAGAGCGACCATTGGGGATCCACACCGATGCGCAGACCGGCCACGCCGTCACGCAGGCTGGCCGTGTAATCGGGTACGGCCACATTAGCCGCAGCGGGATCGCGGGGATCGTAGCCGGCCATAGCCGTCAACATGGCAGCAGCGCCGTACACAGTGCGGGCCATCGGGCCGGCGTGGTCCAGAGTCCAGGAGAGGGGGAGCAGACCCTGGCAACTAATGCGGCCGTAGGTGGGCTTGAGCCCGACGACGCCGCACAGAGCGGCCGGGATGCGGATGGAGCCGCCCGTGTCGGAGCCGGTGGCCGCCACGCAGAGTCCAGCAGCGACAGCCGCTCCGGAGCCACCGCTGGATCCGCCGGGCACCCGTTCCAGGTCCCAGGGATTGCGCGTCGGCCCAAAGTAGGAGCTGTCCGTGGTCACGCCGTAGGCGAATTCGTGCAGGTTGGTCTTGCCGATGATCACCGCACCGGCGGCGCGCAGCCGGGCCACGCTGGTGGCGTCCTCATCGGGCACACGACCGGCGTAGATCTTGGAGGCCGCTGTGGTCCGCACGCCAGCCGTGTCGTACAAGTCCTTGAGAGCCACGGGGACACCGTGCAACGCCCCCCGATAGCCGCCCCGTAGAATCTCTTCTTCGCAACGACGGGCATCGGCCAGCGCTTGCTCCCGCATCACGGTGATGTAGGCGTTGAGAGCCTCATCCAGGGCATCAATGCGCTCCAGATATGCCTGGGTCACTTCCACGGGCGAGACCTGCCTGTCCCGCAGCAAGGAGCTGAGCTCCTCCAGAGTGAGAGTACACATTGCCTCGTTACTCATCAACTTACCTCTTTCAATGCTGCACTGTGGTCAGGGGAACAACATCGTCAGGATACCGTTCACCGTCGGCGGAGTAGGCTGGCAGTCGCTCCCTCGTACCCTGGTCATACAGGCCAAGCACCAGATGGTATCGGCCTGGGGGCACTCCATTTAGCGACAGAGGGATCGTGTCCTCGACCACCTCACCGCGCTCCCACCAGGCGGTAGGATAAGCCCAGCGGCGGGGCACGGCGTCATCCTGGCCGACGATATCTCCCGTTGCCGCGTCAACGAGGTGCACAAAGACCTTATACGAAGCATCCATTCTCCGCTGGGCCTGCCAGTAAAGGGTCAACTCCAGCGACTCGACGGATAATTGCAGGTCATATCCGCGTAGAAGAATCGCATCTCCCCAGACCACGTGCAGCGGATGCGTCGGTTGTGGCTCGATGAAAACGCGGGGCAATGCCTCTACCCGTAGCGATCCCAGGGGCGCCGGATTCCCCACCGCTCTGCCGTAACCATCAGCCAAAGTCAGGGTCAAGGTATACGTCCCTGCCTCTAGGAAAGGGTTCACCTGGAGGGCATAGGCACTGCGCACCACCTCATCTGCGTCCCATCGGGATGTGGGCCAGGTCGGGGAGAGCGGTTCGCAGTGCGATTGGGCTACCTCGCCGGCCACGCTGATCAAGTTCAGACATGCGTCGTAATCCCGGCCAGGAGCAGCCGCGCTTCCCCAACGGGCATCCACCTGGATCAGACCGGCCTGGGTCGTACTGGTCGGCGTGACGGTGGCTTGGATGAGGCCGATGGCGTCAGTCAGCTCATAATCCAGGACGAAATCGCACCCCAGACGCGGAGCGGTGCGGTAGACGATCAAATCTGTATCCTCGTGACACGGCTCAAAGGTCAGCCAGTCCTGGCAGGCGGCCAGTTGCTCCGGAGCGATGAATTTCCTGTGGAAGATGATGTAGCGAACGTCGGCGTCAGCCAGGAGGTGCAATTGATGGGATACGTCCATCAAATCTGGATCCATGGCGTTGGCCTGGCGTAGCCCCTGTAGCAAGGGGTTGCTGTCTATGAAAGTGAAAGCCTCCCGGGGAAGACGGGACACACGGCCCTCGACCAGCGCTTTACCGTGAGTGATCTGGTAAAACGAGTATCGTTTATCAAAATGCAGGAGTTCCATTGGCAAATCCAGGATGGCGAAATGGCCGGGTTCCTGGGCCAGTTGGCTGTACCAGGCAGGGGTAACGGCAGGCAAAGTGGGGTAGGGGACGGGGCAATATTCGCCCAGAATCAACACTGCCGCTAGGCCTACCAGGACTACCGCTAGGGCCGACTTGCGTCCGCCCCCCTTCAGTCCCCCCCAGCCTCCGGGGGGAAGGTATCGGCGCAGCAAAGCCGCCATGCCCAGTGATACCAACATCGCCACCGGGAGCCCCAGGAATACGTTGAAGCGATCCGGTTTGCGCAGGATGCGAACGAAGAACAGATCACCTACCAACCGGTAGGGCATTGGCACCTGGGGGTAGAGCTGGCCATTGATCCGCAGTTGGGGGCCGAGGGCCAGGGCGACGTACACCGCCGCCGCCAACACCCAAAAACGAGCCCGCCGCCAGTTCTTGGCAGCGCCAATGACCGCCAGAGCAATGGTTGTGTACCCAAGAAAAGCGACGAAGACCTTGTTGACGATGAGGTTGTCGTAAAGCCGAAAGGCTGCATCGCCCCACAGGGGATGGTAACGGCTGGGCAGCACATAGGACAGCACATCGGTCTGCCCCCAGGTCTGCTCGTCAATGAAAATATCGCCCGGATAGGTGCGGGTTAACTGGGCCTTAACTATAGGTGCCGCCAAGGGAGCCAGCAGTGCTCCTGTGACAAGCCCCACCAGCATCAGCAACCCCAAAGTGCGCCGGGTCCGACAGGATTTTTTGCTCCACAAGACATAGAGCACATACAAGCCGACGACCACCCCTCCCATAATCAACAGATGCCAGCGAGTCAATCCCGTCAAGGTCAGGAAAAGAGCCGCCAGCAACGCGTCGCGCCTCCGTCCTTTCTCCAGAGTACGATGCAGGTAAAGGAGCACCAGGGGTATCCAGCAGACGACGATCAGGTTGGGGTGGTCGCAATGGGACAAAGTATAGGGCCAGAAGCCGTAGACTAACCCGCCGATGAAGGCTGCCGGTGGCGAGCCCGTCAATTCGTGGGCCAGCAAGTACATCACGAAGCCGTTCAGAGCGAGGAAGGCAATGAACACCAGACTATAGGCAGCAAATCCTCCTATGGCCGCCTGCAAAGGCAGCCAGACAGCGATGTTGAGCCAGGCCACGTTATGAAAGGCCAGCGACACACCGTAAGGGTGGAATAGAAGACGGGTGTAAAAAGGGTCATGCCCCTCCAAAACAGACTGTTTCACCCACCAGAAAGTCCATTGGTGAGTCCACAGGTCGTCTCCGATACCCGGCAGGTGCGTCCCCAGTTGAGCAGCGACCGGCCAGGTCATCACCACCGCCAGCAAACCATAGGCGAGCAGCACCAGGATGGCTCCCCGCTGTCGGTAGCTGGACAATCTTAAGTTAATGTCATTGCGAGCGTAGCGAAGCAATCTCCCGCCTCCAATTGCAAGCAACGGTGGGGATTGCTTCGGCGCAAAAAGCGCGCCTCGCAATGACACGAGTGCCTTTTGTCATTGCAAGCCCTTCGATATCTCAGGACAGGCTCCGCGAAGCAATCTCCCAGTTCACAACTTCTCATATCATTTTCCCAGTAAATAGATCACCCCACCCAGCAGGCTGACCACCAGCCTCACACCTCGTGACAGCAGCGCCAGCGCCAGGGCCTGCGGGGCAGCGATCCCTGCCAAACCGAAGAAAAAGACGTAGGCCCCCTCCTGGATGCCGAGGGCGTTCAGCGACAGCGGCACCGAGGTCACTACGGCGATGAGAGAAATGGCCATCATCAGCCAGATGAAGGAGACGGGCAGGTGCAAAGCCAACGATTGCACGTACAGTCTCAGCACGTCCCCGAACCGAAAGAGTAGCGAGAAGGCCAGCACCACCAGCAATACGCGCTCGTGGCTGCGAAAAGCGTAGATCGAATCGTACAGCTTGCCCAGCTTGCCGATCAGGGCAGCCAACCATGGAGCTCTTGTGCGTCCCTCTCCCCCCCTCCCCCCCCTCTCCCAACCCTGGGCGAGGGGGGAAAACGGAATGGTCGAGCGATCAGTCCAGGAGCGCACCCGCCACAGGTTGAGCAGCAACAGCATCCCCAGGACGAAGACGACGAACATCCCCAGCACGAGGAAGCCGATCCCGCCAGCCGACGCCAGCCGCCAGTTGCTCAGCACGGCCACCACTCCCATCAGTAGCACGGCAAACAGCCCGCATAGCCGCTCTACCAGCACGGAGGAGACGGCGTCCGCCCCCTGGCCGGTGAGTTGGCCCAGGCGCAGCATGCGCACGCTGTCGCCGCCCACGTTGCTGGGCAGGAAATTGTTGAAGAAGCTGCCCACCAGGTAAATGGAAAGGAGGCGAAGGAAAGGCTCTCGCGTCCCCTGGGTGAGCAACAGCGCCCGCCAGCGCAAGACCCGCGGCAACACGTCGAGCAGTTCGATGAGCAGCGCCATCCCGACGTAACCCAAGCTGGCCTGGCTCACGATGTGGGTCAATTCCTGCCAGTCTACCCGCCAGAGCAGAAAGGCCAGCAACCCCAGTCCGAAGAGAGGCCGCAGCCAGCGCCAGAGCCCGCGCCAGGTTGAGGCCCATGTCCTCCCTTCTGCCAATTCTGCCCCCTCACTCAAGGTAGCCTAAGCTGCGCAGTCGGGCCTCGATCTCCGCCCGTTCCTCCGGTGGCAATTCGTGCTCCTGGCGACGATGCGCCGTCCCAGCCCCTACGTGCTGCAAAGGGGTGACGCGGACAAATGCCGGCTCGAACATCCCCGTCAGCACGCGGCCATCCATATCGTTGGGCACGGGCAGCCCCATGCGGTAGAGAATCGTCGGGGCCAGATCAATGATCCGTGCGCCATCCAGCTCTATCCCCTGCCGCACCGCCGGCCCGCTGGCCAACAGAATGCCGTGCAGCCGGTGACAGCCAGAATCCCCCCGCACCTGGGGGGTCACGAGTTGCGCATTGCTGGCGAACAGCGGGAAGGCGATGTAGCGAAAACCGTCCATGACCGGCAACAAGTCGGCTCCTCGCTCAGCGTATGGCCCCTCGTACACCTGCTCCTTGAAGATGATCTCATCCACCAGCGGACGGTCAGATTGCGGATGCTTGATCTCTCGCAGCGCGTCGGCGACCCGCTGGCGCACGGCTTCGTACTCCTCGGGCGGCACGCAGCCGTGCGGCTGGCGGCCACGCAGGTTGATGAAGACCTGACCCACGTGTCCCATGGCGTACGCCTGCGTGCGCGACCAGTCCACAGCGGAAAAGGACAGGAATCGCCCCATGGCAGCATTGCGGGCCTGCTTGCTGACCCTGACCACCACATCCTGCAAGCCCAGCTTCACCAGCAGGGCATAGGCCGCGCTGGGCGTGATGCCGTGGCGGAAGAGCGCATAGCGCAGACGGGTCGCCACGTCCCGCCTCAGGTGCAGAAACCCTCGTTGCAGCAGGAAGTTATTGAGATTCACCGTACCGTGCAGCGGCCCGAAGCCGTGATCCGACATCACCAGCAGCGTATCGTCCGGGCCTGTCTGCTCCCACAACTGGCTCAGGATGGCATCCGCTTTCTGATAAAGCGTCAGCAGCGAATCGCCGTAGCGCTGCGCCGCCTGCGGGTCATAGCGAGGATGGGTGGGGTCAACGAACTTCCACAGGGCGTGCTGGGCGGCATCGAGGGCCACGAAGTGCACCATGAAGAAGTCCCATGCGTGGTCCTGCATCAGGCGCAGCGCGTAGCTGGCCCGCCGCTCCATCAGCGCCAGCAGGTCGGCGATGAAGGCTTCCTCATTATTGCCCTCGGTATACTGCACATCAGGGCTGATGCGATAGGGGCCTAGCTCATCCTCGTAACGCCTCAGCAAACCGGGAGGATAAGCAATCTCCGCGTGCCTGGGAGACAGGATACCTGAGATCATGAAGCCGTTGACAGGATGGGGTGGATAGGTCACGGGGACAGCGACCACCCCCACCCGTCGCCCCGCCTCCGACAGAAGCTGCCAAAGGGTCTTGGCGGCGATGTGGGAAGAGTTCACCATGTCGAAGCCGCCGGGGCGGCCGCGGATGAAATCGAACACCCCGTGCTTGCCTGGGTTCATGCCCGTCATGAACGAGGGCCAGGCGGGGGAGGTAACTGGCGGCAGGGTGGACCTGAGTTCGCCGTGAACCCCCTCCTGCATCAGGCGAGCCAGAGCAGGCAGGTGGCCCGCGGCCGCCCAGGGACGAATCAAATCAAACGTGGCACCGTCGAGACCAACGACGAGTACTCTCATAGATCAACACTCTCCATTTGTGGTTTCAGGGAGAACTCTTGTGCGGCCCTCTCCCCCCTACCCCCCTCTCCCAACCCTGGGCGAGGGGGGCAAGGAGATGGGAGCCGCCTCTGCTTTATTGATTGAAAGACTGAAGCACTTTCCAAACGGGGTCACTCTGGTCGTAGTCCAGCTCCCCACAGTAGCCCTCGTGAATATACTGCCAGAGGATGATGCCGTCCACGCCCGCGTCGAAG
>Ga0315539_1000463_pt1 | contig 30605 bp, 41 predicted proteins | sample SalMarSW160150MG_FD_203097 | JGI IMG/M metagenome (GOLD analysis project Ga0315539, IMG submission 203097) | Salt marsh sediment microbial communities from the Plum Island Ecosystem LTER, Massachusetts, United States - Salt Marsh Sediment SW1601-150 ...
CTAATAGTATATATCATTAGTAGGGGGTAAAACGAGGGTCTAGGCACGACCCCCTTGATTTACTTACTACAAGTAGTATATACTAATAGTATATATCATTAGTAGGGGGTAAAACGAGATGGCAGACATAAAAACTGGCATGGTTTTGCTATCGGGTTGCAGGTGCCGCTGTGGGCATGAATGGCTTCCCCGGAATAAACTAGAAAGGCCAAAGGTATGCCCGAAATGTAAAAGCCCCAACTGGGACTCCCCCAGACTAGATGAACCCCCGGCGCCGATGGCTCCGCCTAAAGCTGAAGCGGGGAGTGCAGAGATAAAACCTGCGCCCCTAACAGAAAAACCCTCTGCCCCAGCAGAAGAAAAGCCAGCAGAAAGCAAAGAGGCACCAGCGCCAGTAACCCGCATGGTTAGCCGTAAGTGTACGGGTTGCGGCGAGCGATTCGAGGCTGAATTTACATGGAGCGGCCCGCATGAGCCGGCCGCTTGGTATGCTAATTGCCCCAAATGCGGGGCACTTAACGTCCTTGAGAGACCAAACTGGGCCCCGTCTTCAGCCCCAGAACCAGAGCAAAACCCCTAAAGCCCCATATTGTCCACTGGGCTAAAACGCTTGTGTCCCTCGACAGCCGCCTCGCTCCTCAAACTGGCCGCATAGCGCCTGGTCATGTCGAGCCCCTCGTGCCCCAGTAGAGACTGCACCTCGAACTCCCCGGCGCCGTTGAGAAGCGCCCTGGTGGCGAAGGTGTGGCGGAAGGTATGAGGAGAGCACCTTACTCCTTCGATGCCGGCCCTTCTGCCCAACTTCCGTATCATCAGCTCGATTCCCCAGTGGGTGAGCGGCCTCCGCTCCTCGGTGACCCACAGGCAGGGGTAATCATCCTCCCGCATAAGAAGGTAGCGCAGCAGGGCTTTCTGCGCCATCCTGCCGATTCTAACCACCCGCTCCCTAGCCCCTTTGCCCATGACTTTGATGACCTCCCGGTCGAATTCTACGTCCTTTATCTGGATGCCGGCCAGCTCGGAAAGCCTGAGGCCGGTGTCCAGGAACATCAGGATTATCGCCTTGTTTCTGGCGCCCAGGAACTTCAGGTCGTCGCAGAGCAAGAGAAGGCGCTTGACGTGGTCCGTCGTGAAGGGGGCGATAATCTTCCGCGGGATCTTCGGCGGGCGGATGGCGGCCATGGGGTTGCGCTTTAGTTTCCGCTCCTCGACCATCCAGTTAAGGAACCGCTTGACGCACCGGTAGTAGTCGGCGACCGAGACCGGGGAGTTGGTTTCCTGCGTCTTCGCCAGGAACAGGCGGATGCCGGAGGCGGTCAGCCGCTTTGGGTTGTCGATGTTGTGACCGGCGCAGAAGACGACGAAGGCGCCTATCTTCTGCCTGTAGTCCCTCAGCGATGCCGGGGAGAGTCCGTCCACCCTGCAGGAGAGCAGGAAGGCCTGAAGGTGTGCTGCGAGGTTGCCGCGACGAATCAGTTGGTCTAGCCCAGATACGCGGCCTATCTGGGCTTTTCCTTGAATCAGTTGGTCTAAAACCATCTTTTACGGCGTAGGGAAAGCCGATTTAGCTTTGAAATGAGCCGCAGAGGACTCGAACCTCTAACCTGCTGATTAAGAGTTGTGTGGACGAAAACCAGCAAACCCAGCCCTTCCCTACGCCTTCACCTCCCTTTCTTTTTCCCCTCCTCTTTTTCCTGGAGCATCTTTTCCAGCCGCCGGACTTTCGACTTTATATCATCTAACACCTGCCCCGGGGTCTCTTTAGAGTCGTAGGTGGCCCTCAGCTCACTGATATATCCGGCAGCTTGATAAAGTTCCTCCGGGCGGATGCCAAAAGCTTTAGCTAGGTTAAGTATCACATCGGCACGAGGATGTTTTATTCCCCCCAATTCAATTAAAGAGATATGGCTCCGACCAACGCTTGACAGCATGGCTAATTTAGCTTGGGACCAGCCACGCTCCTCCCTAAGTTCTCTCAGTTTTTTACCCAGGCCCTCTTCTCTGCTCATAAATAAACCTCTCTAGCTAGATGCAATAGCTACAATTCTAGCAGAAAATGAGAGAAAAGTAACGATTCTGGGAGGTATGAGGTAAAATTCTGGCTTATAAACTAGCCAGAATTGCTATGAATATAGCTGTGCGGGCTTGCAATTCATTTTTAATATGGCTATAACAATAGCCATAATGGTTAATAAAATAGCCAAGCCAGACAACCCTCTTCTCCAAAAACTACTGCTTAAGCAAGGGGGGCAGAGTGACTACGCCTTCGCTAAAGAACTTGGCGTGGGGCGGTCTCTCTGGCAACTAACCAGAACAGGCGTACTCCCTATAGGGTATACCTTGCTTCAAGCCGTCGTCAGAAACTACCGAGACCTTGACGAAGATATCCTTAATTTCATGAGAGACAGTACCGGGGAAGACCATGACAACAGCGACACGATTACGTAAAGGCCAAGCCGGCGGACTAGCCCTGGTTCAGAAATACGGCCGAGAGCACATGGAAAACATCGGGTGCTTAGGCGGCCGGCCACGGGCGCCAACTATAGACAACATCCCGGCGAGCATAGCCCCAGCGGCTAAAAAAAGGCGAAAGGAGATAAGGCGTAGGGAAAGCCTTAAAGAGTTGCTGGGGCTATGGGAAATAAAGCAGGCCTCGTCTGGCATTATAGCACAAGGCGGGGCCTGCTTGTTAAACAGCGAAAGGTCGAACCTTGAGAATATTTAGCGCCGGGGGCTGGCGAGATTTTGGCTGTCCTAGCCGAGGGTACTCCTGGCCAGCCCCCCGAGGAGGAGGAAGGCATGAAAGCGGAAAAACACGAATTAGATTTGCTTCATGCTGAAGGTTATATCTATAAAACCAGACCCAAAAGGGGCTGGTATTTTAAGGGCAAATGGATAGGTTATAACGCTGGCGATGCTTTTCGGCATCGAACTAAGAGAGAAGAAAATGAATAGTCTTAACCTTGAGACCTTTGTAGACAGCTACTCGATATTCTACCTGGCGGAAGCCGTTGGACAGGAAATGCCGAATACCCCAACCTTTGGTATACAGCAGCAGCTATGTCTATCGTATTTCTTATGGCTATAAGTGCTACTGTATCAATCGCCCTTAAATTGGTGGACGAGTATGAGAAGAAGCTGGCTAAGGGTAAAACAGGGCCACAATCATCAAGTAAAGGGAGGTGAATAATGGAAACGTCTAGAAAATGGGTAATGATAGGTCTCCAGGTTGCCATTTTGTTGGTTTGCCTATGCGGGTTGGTCATACTCCTGGAGATGCGGACTAACACCACCGAGAACCCAGGGAAGGAGTATAAGCTCGGGGCGGTCACTAAGGAATACTTGGTGTTCCCTCATCAAAAAGACTTTAAGTCAAAAACGCTGCTCAAGTTAAGGATACCGGAGGTGCGTCCTGACTCAAAGCCACCCCACCCAAACCTCATAGAGTTCGCTCCTTTTGGCCTCTACGGAGATACGCCACAGCGAGGGGGAAATGGTAGTAGCGACTAAAATATTCGACGCTAAGCGCGATGCCGAGCTCGTCGCTGCCGGCACTCACTTCTGGTGCCAGGGGTGCTTTTTGGCAAGGCCGCTGAGCGAGCAGTCCCCCGACCCCCGTTACTGCCAGGGCTGCCACGACTTTCTGCTCGAAGAGGCGGAGATGCAAAATACCAGAAAGGCGTGGATGCCGAAACCAGCTAAAAAGGCTAAATCGGCACCGCGGACAGAAACAGGGATGCCCTCACGGCAACCCTTACCCCCCGAAGTAAGGGGGACACAATTCCAAACCGCGCCCACACCCCCTCGACCAATTATGTCCACTTCAACAAGCCCCAAGAGGGGAGTTGACATAAGCACCTCCTCGGCGGACAAAGGGAGAGCGGCTAAAAGGGGGCCGAAGCATAAGGCTTTACCTGAGGACCTGATAACCCGGTGGGCGCAAGAGGAGAGCATGGGGAGCAAGGCGATTGCCGCCAGGTTAAAGACCGAGATGGGCATCGCCATCTCTTATAAGACCATACAACGTCTACTTTCCGGCGAGAGGCAGCTGCCTCTGTCAATGTAAAGGAGGGAGAAAATGGACATAACCATAGACGAAGCAAGCAGAATACTAACTCTTGACATTGAAAGCGGATGCTCAACTCCGCCAGCCGACCTAGACAAAGCCGAGAGGCTTGGCATTGAAGCGCTGAAGCGTGAGAAGTATAACCGGGAGCACTTCCTTTTCCCTGCTTCCGGCCCACTGCCAGGAGAGCAACATGCCAGAACTTAAAACCGCTAAAGACCTAGACCTCTACGGGCATGAAGCCGGCTACGAGTGGGAGGCGGGGGAAACCCCGCCCAGGGACTCTACCGCCGGGACCTGGCTGGTGAGAAGAACCGCCGATAGCTGGGTGGTGATATTCCGCTCGGCCGCCGGCCCCGAATATGAAATCATGCCTCTACCAGCGACCGACAACGGAGAGAGAGTCGCTAAGGTCATGGCACTGAAGCTGGTTGATATCGCCTGGGGGAGAGAAGAGAGATGGTATACCAGGGCAAGACTTTAAGATTCCAGTACGACGATTCCCTGCTGAAGGGGCTGACCGAGCTGGAGCGGGAGCAGATAGCCGAGCTAATCGAGGACGCCGGCCTGATGATTGAGCGAGACGATGCCATTCTGATAATCCTGAACGGGCTAAAGGCCATGGGCTGGGAGAGGGAGAAGCAATGAACGCTAGAACTCAAAACACCCTGTCGCTCCTCTGCCCGCTTATACCGCCCAAGCTCCCCGATGAGGCGGAGCAGATGCTTAGAGCCGAATATCCCGATAAATTCACCCGCTACAGAGCGCGGCTACTCTATGCAGTCGTAGAAGGGGCTGTTATCGAAATATTAAGGGAACAAAGCCAAAATTAAAAAGGAGGTGAAAGGTAAATGGCAAAGGGAACTCCGAAGCGTGATGGCTCTGGCAAGGGGGTCAGGGCGAACAGGGGTAGTGGTGGATGCAGTAAAACCCAGAGTCAGGGTAAAGGGCGGAAGAGGAGGTGAGGGAAAGGCCCTATCGGGAGACCGGGGGGAGGCAGGGGGCGAAGGTAATATGGGAAAGACAGGCTGGCAAGAAAACAACAAAGGCTTTTCGGCTCTATGCGCCAGAACTCTCCCAGGCGCTTCAGGGCGGGATATTGTTAAGACTCCTAAAAATCTTCAGGAGATAAAGATGGGCGGAACCTGCAAAACAAAGCATAAAGAGCGTGGGGCTTGGTTTGAAATTCAATGCGTGAAAAACGACATCATCGCAAAAGAGGCTGATGGTGAGGGCGCATCCTTTGAAATTGACCTCTTAAGAGCTTGGGCGAAAGTTGAGGGCTGGTCTGCCGCTAGAAAGGCATTAGACAGTCTTGGGAAGTAGAAATCTGAGGGGTTTACGGGCAAGGTAAGGGTAATTCCGTTAGGAGATAGTAATGGGCGCAATAATAACCTCAATTCAAGACCAGGTTAAATACTATATGGTTTTTGAGGGCTTGAGTAAAGAAGGGGCTGTTATCGAAATATTAAGGGAACAAAGCCAAAATTAAAAAGGAGGTGAAAGTAAATGGCTTGCAAAACACCGGGGAGAAAGATACGGAGCGGGGGGAAGGGCAGAGGCCTGGGAAGAGGGAAAGGGAAAGGCCCTATCGGGAGACCCGGAGGGGGCAGGGGAAGAAGGTAATATGGGAAAGACAGATAAAACAAAAGGTTGGAGGCAGGTAGGGGGCATTGTGTTCTTCATTGGTATTGTTTTGGTTGGTCTTTCAATTACACGAGTGCCTTCTAATAATCTTCTATTAGCGGGGCTGATTATCGCAGGAGGTGGGGTTGCCATAGAATTAGCTCTTGGTGAAGCAGTGTTCTGGTTAGGAGGGAAGGGCAAAAGGTAATAATCAAACAGGAGGGACATCATGAAGGTAAAGTTTTACAGTACGACAGAAGAATTCTGCGCCGAGCTGGAGAAGGACGCAATAAACCTGATTGACTGCCAGATAGTGAGGTGCACCAATCTCTACGAAGCCTCTGGGTTATCGCCCAACATCCACCACGTTACTTTTTTCGCCGCCTACTCGATAGACGGGGAGATAGTAGAGCTAAAGCGCTACTGCGGGGATATCTGGGGAATAAACAAGGAGGCCGACCAGAAAGTCCAGGATTCAGCGGCGGCCCAGCTCAAGACCGTAAAGGAAACCTGTAAGCGCCTCAAGCTAGAGGTTAGAAGCTGGTTCTTTGAGGGGGTGACTCAATGATTCCAAGGCAATGCCATAACTGCGGGAAGTTTACATCACCGAAAACCAGCGGTGCCGTGGAGTTTGATACCAGCGATAAGTTTAGAAAAAACCGCCCAGATGTTTCCAAGTATGTGTATTTATGCCCGAAGTGTGCTGAGGATGATGAGCTAGTAGGAATCTATATTGGAACGCCTTGGTATGCCGGACACAGGAAAATCGAAGCTAAATTTAGCGGATAAGAAAGGAGTAACCAATGAAAGCAGTCCTTGATTATAACGCGATAGCTGTAGCGCACGGCGTTGCTGAGAACCTCGAGCGCCCTAATTTGACATGCGTCAAAGTAGGCAACGGGGAAATCGCCGCCACTGATGGGTACGTACTAATCAGGAGACCCCTGAGCATCAAGGGTGAAGGGAGCGCTTTAATAAGAGGCGAGGCCCTTTTGCGAGCGCAGAAGATATTTGAGGGGCCGATGGTGGTCTTGGAGTGCAACGGTGAGGAGGCAACGCTAAAGGAGCAGCTCCCCTTAAACCCACACACCAACAGCACTATAACCACGAAGCCTCTTGATGCTACCTTCCCTACTCTCGATGATATGTTCCCCGACGGGAAGGTTATAGCTGAGTTTGCTATTGACCCTCGATTGTTGAGGAAAGTGCTGAGAGGAATTGGCGACGCGACCGTAATCCAGTTCCGCATCAGGAAAAAGGAGCGAGCCCCGGTAGACCCGGTAGAGTTCATCGCCGGCGACACCAACGGGCTGATTATGCCAGCGTTCTGTGGGCCAAGTAACCATTGGCATAAAGATACAAAATGACGGATATATATTCAACGGAAATACCGGAGTTGTTAGCCGCCCACCTGGACCACCTCAAGGCAAGCGCCATCTCCATTGAGGTGCTTAAGGAGCGGGGCTATAAGACGGCGATGGGCAAGACCGCCCTCAGGGAGGCCGGCTTTAGCAAGGCGCAGCAACGGGTGCCCGGTATTTTAATCCCGCTGCACGGCGTCGACGGCTCGGTGGTCGGGCACCAGTACCGCCCGGACTCCCCTCGTAAAAACGCCAAGGGTAAGCCCATCAAATACGAAAACCCCTTGAGCTCCTCGGTCCGCCTCGATGTGCCGCCCCGCTGCCGGCCGCAGCTCGGCAACCCGCACGTGCATATCTGGTTCACCGAGGGCGTTAAGAAGGTCGATGCCTTGGCCACCCAGGGCGGTTGCGCCGTGGGTCTGGTCGGGGTCTGGTCCTTCAAAGGCAAAAACCCCCTCGGCGGCACCACCATACTGGCCGACTTCGACTATATCGCCCTCAAGGAGAGGCTGACCTACCTGGTCTTCGACTCCGACAGCACCTCCAACCCGCAGGTGGGATTAGCCCTGGGCCGGCTCGCCGAGCACCTGAAGCGGAAGGGGGCGAAGGTAAGGATTATCAAGCTGCCCCCCGGGCCCGGGGGCGAGAAGGTCGGCGTTGACGACTACCTGGCCGCCGGCCACACCCTGGCGGAGCTAATCGGGCTCGAAGTCCTGGAGGAGGCGGAGCTGCCGTCTTTGAAGGATAAGTCGCATGACGCCTATTGCCAGGACGGGGCGCGGATATGCTGGAACAAACAGACTCACGACGGAGATGTGATGGTCCCCTTGTGTAACTTTACCGCCCACGTGACCGAGGACATCCTGAAAGACAACGGCCATGAGACCTCCAGGATGTTCAAGGTGGCGGGAACGCTGGGCAGCGGGCGGCCACTCCCCTTGATAGAGGTGCCGGCGCTCAGCTTCAACTCGCTGAACTGGGTGACCAGCGAGTGGGGGCTGCGGGCGATTATAACCGCCGGCCAGACCTACAAGGACCGGCTGCGCGAGGCAATCCAGCTGATGTCGGAGGGGGCGGTGCAGAAGACCATCTATGTCCACACCGGTTGGCGCGAAATCAACGGGCGGCGGACGTTCCTCTCAGCGGGGGGCGCCCTCGGTATGCCCGATATCGACGTGGAGCTTGAGGGCTCGCTGCGGAGGTATAGCCTGCCGCCGCTCCCCGAGGACCCAGCTGAGGCGATAAAAGCCAGCCTGCAGTTCCTGGAGCTGGGTGACCCGGCGGTGGTGATGACCTTGTGGGCGGCGATGTACTTGGCGCCGCTCTCCGAGGTGCTTTGCCCCGCCTTTACCCTGTGGCTGGTCGGGCCATCAGGGTCTTTTAAGTCCACTCTGGCGGCGCTGGCGCTGTGCCACTTCGGGGAGTTCAACGTAAGGACCCTGCCGGCATCGTGGCGGGATACCGCCAACTACCTGGAGAAGCAGATGGCGCTGGCCAAGGATATCCCCCTGGTGATTGACGACTGGGCGCCAGCCCAGGATATGAGCCGGGCCAGGGAATATGAGGTAAAGGCGGAGCAGGTGGCAAGGGCGCAGGGGAACCGGATGGGGCGGGGGCGGTTGCGCGCCGATACCTCAAGCCGAGCGAAATACGTACCCCGGGGCTTGTTGCTCTCGACGGGGGAGCAGCTGCCCAGCGGTCAGAGCCATACCGCCCGCCTCTTCGCCATTGAGTTTGAGTTTAACAGCATCGATACCAAGAAGCTCACTGAGGCCCAGAAGCAGGCGGCGCTTTATCCGGCGGCCATGACGAGTTATATCACTTGGCTCATGGAGAACTGGGAAGAAATCGCCGAGGACCTCCCCAAAACCTGGGAGACATGGCGGAATCAGGCGCAGTCGGAGGCCTCCCACCCGCGCTTACCCGAGGCGGTGGCGTGGCTCTACGCCGGCCTTACCTTCGCCTTAAACTTCGCCGAGGACAAGGGCGCCCTGGACCACGCCAAGGCGGAGGAGTACCGCAAGCAGGGCTGGCAGCTTTTCAACGAGCTGGCGGCCAACCAGGGCGGCCGGGTGGAGGAGGAGCGCCCGGGCAAGCGCTTTATCGAGGCCCTGCAGTCGTTGGTAAACCAGGGGAGGGCGGTATTCGGCCATAAGGACAGCATGGAGCCGCGAAAGACAGCGCCCAACGAGATAGCCGTTGGCTGGAGGGGAGAGGAGGGTTATGTCCTGCTCAACCCGCAGGCGGCCTTCGCTGCCGTCCACGACTTCTGCCAGCACGCCGGCGAACCGTTTACCTTCAAGCAGACCGCCACCTGGAAGGACCTCAAGCGCTTGGACTATATCGTCTGCCAGAATGGGCGGACATCGGACGTTGCCAGAATCCACGGGCAGGTGGCCCGGGTGATAAAGTTGAAAAGCAGCGTGCTGGGCCTGGAGGATTAAATGCAACTATTCACAAAATGTCCGTCTTGCTTGAAAAGTATAGGGGGGTTATCTCAGAAAGTGGTTACAACTGGTTACAAAGTGGTTATTCACAGTTTAGCTATGGAAGTAAAAAATATTTATGTTAACTGGTTACAAAGTGGTTATTCACAATTTAGCTATGAGTTGGGCCGCTGTAACCACTTTTTCGGCGCTGATATAACCCCTGTATATTTTTTGGGCCTGGAGGATTAAATGCAACTATTCACAAAATGTCCGTCTTGCTTGAAAAGTATAGGGGGGTTATCTCAGAAAGTGGTTACAGCGGTTACAGGCCCAAAATTTAGCTTTGGTCCGTGCGTAACCACTCGTCCTAAAAAAGCGGCAACAATGCGGAGGCACTGGTTATAAAGTGGTTACAACTGGTTACAAAGTGGTTATTCACAGTTTAGCTATGGAAGTAAAAAATATTTATGTTAACTGGTTACAAAGTGGTTATTCACAATTTAGCTATGAGTTGGGCCGCTGTAACCACTTTTTCGGCGCTGATATAACCCCTGTATATTTTTAAGGAGGTAAACGATGGTTTTTGCTTTGTCTCTAATTTTGGGGATCCTAGCTGTTCTGGTGATTTTTCTCGTAGGCATAGAGACGCGAAGGAGGAAGGTTTTTACAAGTGTATTCACAATAGCGATTGTAGGCTTGGCGGTTTGGGTGGGCGTCAGCGTCTTCTCCCCGGGCCAGTCTGCCCAAGAAAGGGAGTTTATAGATACGGCGAGAGCCGCAGCGGAAGATATCCCCCTGCCGGTCACGTACTGCCCCAACCACGGTGTGGCTTACGTATTCGGCGATGAGATTGACGCGGAACTGGTCGGTTATTCTGCTACCACAGGCGAGCCCCTGTTTACGATATCCTGTACTGCGTGGTGCCCTCAGTCGAACTTCTGGAGCCGGCTTTTCCACTCACGCGATGAGACTCCTGTGTTCCACTTGGCGAGACCCGGGCTTAGCCTTTTTAGTTGGCCAACCTCTGAAATACCGTTAAGCGTCCTTGAAGACCCGGAGGCAACCTTATACTGGAGGTAAGAAATGACGCCAAGGGCAAAAAAGAAACCCCTAATAGGTTTATTTGTGGGCTTTATGCTTGGAGTTTTTACCGGGGGAGTGGCCTTCGGGCTTACCCTGCCCCTTGAGTATTTGCTTCACCATTTTATAACAGAGCCTCTTTCGGCTCAAGGTGGCTTTTTTGGCGACTTTCTTAATTCCCCCTGGGGAGCTGTGTTCGCCGCAGATTTTATACTCGCCGCGGCGGTGGGAGCCATGGGGTTTAGCCTAATTTTCGCTGCGGCGATAAGTACTTGGTGGGAAGGTAAACACCACCATTCGAAGAAGCAGGGAGGTAAGAAATGACGGGGCAAGAGTATAAACCCGACCGGCTGGACCGCATTATTGCGTTTCCGCTCGTCGCCATAGTAGGCCCCGGCCCTAAAGAGTTCTCAAGGGCGGAAAGGCTTTTGTACCCGCTGAATATCTTCTTCCCTTTCTTCGTATTGCTTTGGCATGCTAGGTTGATGGTAAGAGCGTACCGTGGGCGTTTGAGCCCGCTCGACAAAGTATATCTTTATGGGGAGGGAAACGATGAGTGACCTTGTGTATGCCGCTGTATTCTCAATATACTGGCTCGCCGGCAAGCTCCTCAATGTGCTGTTGTACCCCTTCGCTGAGCTGGCCGGCTGGCTGGTGATGCGGGGCTTAAGGCGGTGGGCTAAGTCACCGCGGCCCTTCGGGGTTTGAAAGGAGGGAAACAATGACTAAAAAGAGCACCTGGAACCAACCGGCGCCGATTGCAGAGCACCCGGGTCCGGACCCCGAGCCGGCTGAGAACCAATCGGCCGAGGAGGTTGCCGCCGAAATCAGGGAACATCTGGCGGCAAAGGGCTGGTGCCTCTTACAGTGCAGCGCCTTGGGCGGCGATACGATTGTCGTCACTATCGACGAGCTCGTCACCGGGTACCCCCCGGGCCACCCGGTTTACCTAGTGCAGGAGCTGGCCGAGCTGGCCAAACTCGACGACAAAATGCTGCTGCTGGCCCATACGGCGAAGAGGATATCCGGCGCCAGGATAGAAGAGGCCGCAGCGGCGGGGGCAAAGCAATGAACAAGACATACACCTGCCAATTGAGTTACTACAAAAGGAGGCTAAAATGGCAATAGAACAACTCGACCCAGAGAAGGTCAAAGACAATCCGTACCAGCCGCGAACGGGCTACTCGCCCAGCAAGGTCGCGGAAATCGCCTCATCCATCGAGCAGAACGGCCTACTCGCCACACCCCTTGGGCGCCGGCATAACGGTGACGTGGAACTGGCCTTCGGGCACGTGAGGAAACGGGCTTTCATTAAGCTCAAGAAGAAAAACCCAAAGAAGCGGCCAACCATGCCCGTGGATATCCGGGAGATAACGGACAGGGAAATGGCGGTCTTCGCCCTCGAGGAGAACCTCAAGCGCAGTGATATCACTCCCATTGACCTTGCCCGGTCCGTCACAAGGTACTTTGAGGTGTTCCCCGATGCCACCGAGACGGATCTGGCCAAGAAGCTGAGCATGACCCAAGGCAACGTTTCCAACATGAAGCGGGTGATGCGGCTGCCGACGGAGATCCTGGGGAAGATAGACGAGGGGAGGATTATCTTCACCATGGCCCGGGGGCTTCTCGTCTTCGAGGGATTGAAGGCTCCGGGCAAAGATTCCCGCTACAGTAAGAAGCAGGGCGGTTACGTCGATATTCCCAAAGACGCGAAGTGGCTCATGCTCGACGCTATCAAGCGCATCGCCGTCTTGGGGAAAGATGAGCGGTACGACGCCTTACCCCGGTCCGTCGACGGGATGCAGAAGGCCATCCACAAAACCGTCGGGCATAACTTCCGCCCCCTGGGTACCGGAACCAACTACCCACCCCGTTATGGCACCGATGATATCCTCTTCGACATCGATAAGACCGGCTGTAAGAGCTGCGAGTCGGCGATCAAGACCCACCCCACGAAGTCTCAAGTCTGCCTCTGGTGTACCAAGGAGAAGTGCTGGGAGAAACACCAGAAGACACATAAGGACCGCGCCGCAGCGGCTGCCAAGAAGCAGATGGAGGACGATATCCTGGCCAAAGCAGCTGCCGCCGAAACTGAGCGCCAAGCTGCAAAGGGTATTTCTCAAGAAATACCCCCCGCCGGTGAGGATATCGTTGCCCACATCCCAGAGGAGGAAAGGGAGAAGGCGCGGGAGCGGATTAAGTCCCTCAAGAAAACCCACCCCGATTATCCTTGCCTAACCTGCCTCAGTGTCGGTCACTGCGACGGCACTGGTGTCTACGCCGTCAGCGGCGTTGGAGAATCAGAGGTGTTGGCTTGCAAAGACCACATGGGGAAGGCCGATGCCAAGAAGGTACGAGAAAAAGCAATCCTGAAAGTCCCGCCCGAGCTGGAGCAACTGGCCAGGGAAAAAGCTGGCAGCCGAGCTGAGGTTCTTGACCTCAACGAACTCCGAGTGGGGTCCTACGGCGGCCTTAAGCAGGGATATGTCCTGCTGGATGATGTCATGAAGATTATGGAGGCTCCCGAGGAATGCCTTGAAACCTGCGCTAAGGGCTTTCACTACGCCTTCGATAGCAGACCCCGCCAGTCCTGGGAGAGAGAAAAGGAAAACAAGGTCTGCCATGTTTGCACCGACCCGAAGTGTGTGGCTAGGAAGAAAGCAGCCTACACCCGAGCTCTCCACGCCGCCGGCATGACGAAGAAAAAAGCGGAGGCCGTGGCCATAAAGGAGGCCGTCACCTCGACAACCACCCTCGACCGCCCGCGGCTCAAGGTAATCATCGCCGCGCTCACCATCGAGCGCCATTACTACTACTCCGACGATGAGAATGCAATTAAGTGGTTCGCCGATCGCCTGAAGGTGAGCAAGAAAGATGCCGGCAACCAGTTCAACCAGACCGACTGGGGGAAGCTCCGGGAGAAGGTACTCAAGCACTTGGACTCCGTGCCCGAGGAGGAACTGACCAAGCTGGTGTTGCAGTTTGCCTTCTCGAGACTGACCTACGGCGGCGACGTCAAAGAGTACAAAATTAAGACCACCGAGGCGCTGAACTGGCTGGGGATAGGCATTAGCCTGCCGAAAGGGGATTAGACTGTAGCGCGTAAAGTAAAGGAGGTGAGACATGGTAGTTTCAAACTTAGAATACATAAAAAGGGAGCGGATAGACTGCCCTATCTGCGGCAAGAATGTGGCCGTATCTTTCCGCGGGAGGATTATTCGACGGCATGTAAGCGCGATAAAGCGGTTGAACGGTTGTATCTGCTCTGCCTCGGGGTGTACTCCAGAATCCTTGAGAATTGATTGCCCCTGCCCGATATGCACAGGCAAGGCGAGGTGAACCATGAAGAAGTGCCCGAAGTGCGGAACGATAATGACCCAAGGCTCCCCCCACGCTGATGGTGATGCTTACCAGTGGGAATGTCATCGGTGCGGCCACATCGAGCGGGTGGGGAGGGAACCCCAAGGAGTAGGTGATGGCCTTCCGAAGGAATGAAGATGGTGAGCTTGAAAAGTACTGTCCCCGGTGCGAAGAGTGGTGGCCAGCGGATAAGGAGTTTTTCTATAGCAATGGCTACAGAGGTTTACACTCTTTGTGTAAGGCTTGCTATATAGAGAATCGCTGGCCTAACGGCCGCTCAAAGAAACAACAATTAGCTTTACAAAAGTGTGTTCAGTCAAATAAGGAGAGCAGATGAAAGCCGCACTTTATGCCAGGGTCTCGACAACGGACAAGGACCAGAACCCGGAGGTCCAGCTGGCCGTCCTGCGGGAGTATTGCCGGAGCATGGGCTGGGAAATCTACAAGGAGTATGTCGACCAGGCGCCCGCCTTGGACATGCTGGCCCGCCAGGCGTGGCACGAGCTCCTGACCGCGGCAGCACGGCACCGCTTCGACGTGCTGCTGGTATGGAAGCTGGACCGGGCATTCCGGTCGGTGATACACGCCGCCAATACCCTGGAGCAGCTGCGTAACTGCAGGGTGGAGTTCAAGAGCTATACCGAGGCGTTTATGGATACCACCAGCCCCCAGGGGGAGTTTATCTTCCACATCATGGCGGCCGCCGCCGGTTTAGAGAGGCAGATGTTGGGCCAGCGCGTCAGGTCGGGGATGGACTACGCCAAGAAGCACGGCACCAAGTCCGGGAAGCCCATCGGCCGGCCCAGGAAGAAGATTAGCGATGCCAAGATTATAAAAGCATTCAAGCAGGCCGGCGGGAACTATTACCAGGCAGCGCAGAGCCTGAATGAGAATGTCGGGTTTGTCTATAACAGGATTCAACGGATTAAAGAAGAGAACCCGGAGCTGCTGAAGTGAAGCCTTATTGCCAGGATAACCTCATAGAATTTTATAACGGTGATGCCCGCAATATGAGCGAGTTGCCGGATGAGAGCGTCCAGTGCGTGGTTACTTCCCCGCCTTACTGGGGGCTGCGGAAGTATGCTGGTGCCCAGGATATGATATGGGGTGGGGATGATAAGTGTGAGCATCGGTGGGTGGGCAAGGGCTTAATATCTGATAGGCGAGGACTCGAAGTCATACAGGGCAAATCAAGAACAACAACAAGACATTATGGTGATGACCCGACAAAAACTTGGAGTGAGGAACATCAAAAGCATCGGCAAGATAATTTCTGTTCCCTCTGCGGAGCTTGGAAAGGGCAATACGGGTTAGAGCCTACCCCTGAGATGTATATTGAGCATACCCTTGTGTTCCTGCGGGAGATACGGCGAGTGCTGCGGAAGGACGGGGTGGTGTTTTGGAATATAGGGGACAGCTACAACTCTAAAGAGCCATCAAGCGGGCGAACATTCCGGAGGGACAGGGCAAAAGTTATGCCTGGAATTGAGCGAGGCAAACGTATTCCCCGGGGTTCTGGTAGATGGGGCGGTGGCAATAATTATGCACTCGGCCTAAAACCCAAAGACCTCTGCCTCATCCCCTTCCGTGTGGCCATAGCAGCTCAGGAAGACGGCTGGTGGGTGCGCTCCGTGATTATCTGGTCAAAGCCTAACCCTATGCCTGAGAGCGTAACCGATAGACCTACAAAGAGCCACGAATACATCCTGATGCTGACAAAATCTGGCCGGCCAGTCTATTGGGCTCACCAGGACGGTGGCGGGACCAGGAAACGGCCAAGGGCGGATTACAGGTGGGTCAATCAGTTGACGGAGGAAGAGGTAACCGAAGAGCCGCCCGATTGGAAGGCCAAGATAACCTGCCCAGATTGCGGGGGAACCGGTAATGTCGAGAAAGAGATAGGCTGGTATGATTACGAGGAGAAATGCCCAACATGCGGGGGCGAAGGGGAGGCCACTCCTTGGCGGCGTATCAATCTCTGGAAGGGACACGATTACTTTTGGGATGCTGAAGCCGTGAGGGAGCCATCCAAGCCCGGTGCAAATGGCAAGGTTGCTGTGCGGCCTTCTGGAGACTCGCGAACAAGAGATAAAGAAAATTGGGGTGTTCCCCATGAAATGAAGCAGGTTGTAAGAAGCTACGAACGTATATGTGGCCCTAATATCCGTTCAGTCTGGGAGTTCCCCACTAAACCTTACCCCGAGGCCCACTTTGCCGTATTCCCGGAGAAGCTGCCGGAGCTATGTATTAAGGCCGCCACGCCCGAGGCCGGTTGCTGTAGTAAGTGCGGGGCGCCGTGGGGGAGGGAGATTGAAAAAACGGGCCATATCAACAAACGCGAAGCTGCTCATGTTCCAAATAATGCCCCAACTAAAACCGACTCAACTGGATGGGCACCAGTGACCACGGCTACGAATAACTGGCAGCCTACCTGTGAGTGCGGAGCTCCCCGGGTCCCGAGCCTCGTCCTGGACCTTTTCATGGGGTGCGGGACTACTCTATGGGTGGCTAAGAAGCTGGGACGGCGGGCTGTGGGCTATGAGCTACCTGAGGAGTATTGCAGGCTCGCCCTTGAGAGGAGCAGGCAGATGGCAATGGAGCTGGTTTAATGGAGTATTCCCAAAACCCACCCCCGGAATCAGGCAGGGAATAAGCGGTGAAACGGCATAGTTTGAAAGGACTTCTTTTGTGACGAAGGAAGCGAAGGGGTAATGGGGATAAGAATAGACCTACCGTTTTTGCCAGAATTTGAAGAGGTTATGATTTCTGGGGGGAAGACATTGACCAGCCGGACGAGATGGTTCGGCTGGAAGGGTGATTATTTCGAAGCCTTTGGGCATATTTTTATTATAACAGGACTATTCACCAAGACGCTGGGGGAGGTAAGAGATATTTATTTCCGGCAAGAGGGCTGTAAGTCCCCGGAGGAGTTTGAGGCTATATGGTGCAGGATCCACCCTCGTGCGGGGTTTCGGCCCGAGCAGAGAGTGAAGTGCCATGAATTTAAGAGCCAGAGGGAATTGGCTTATTTCCATATCCACGAACCTGATGAGCTTGGGCGATGTAGAATCTGCGGTTATCAACCAGAGGAAGTAGTGCTGATATGAGTGCAGAGCAAAGAATACTTCAGACTGATGACCCACTGGAGCTCTCACTGGCTGGCGACCCCCTGGTATTCGCTCTGGCCAAGCAGCTCCGCCAGTGCGGCGACGAGTTAGGAGTTGCCGGTTGCGCCTGCTGCCCGGTCGCCGTTGCTGGCCGTTGCCGGCGTCTATGGCGGGAGGTGGAGAAACACATCAGCCGCAACCTGGGCTTGAGGGAGTTCAGGCAATACAGCCAGAGGTTCCATACCTTGAGGGAAGAGCGGAACTGCATCCTTGCGCGCAGGGGGACAAAATTAGTGCGGGTGGCTTAACCTATATAAACCTGCTGATAAGACCCTGGGCGAATCCTACAAGGGCTACCATCACTCCCCACACCACACCCACGCTGAGGGTCATGATGAGAAGTATCCTGATGATAAAATACCCCCCTTGGAAGAAGGAATAATCCCACATTATGAGCATAGGCAGCCCGTGGGTCAAGAAGCCCCAGGCCAGCTTAGGAATCGTCCAGATGCCGGCACCGCTAACTTGGACGATGTTGTAGCCGGTGAGGGCGTTGACTATATCGAGCTCCCTGTCCCCGAAATAAGCGCCCTCGATGATAAGGCAGCAAAGAGTACCAATCAGGAAAACGAAGGTCACGAACATTAGTTGCTTTGTCGTTAGCATCTCATCACCAGCTCAACTGCTTTTCTGCCACCAGCACTCCCCCGGCTAAGACGCCGTATATCAGGAACGTCCAGAGAGGGATGACCCCGGTCAGGGCGAAGAATAGTATAATCACGCCGCCGACAATGGAGATGATAAGCAGGCTTTTCACGAAGTGGTATAACAAGACCGCCACGCCAGCGGCTATGCCGTAACACAGCGGAATCCAGAATAGGTCGCGGGGGATGCCGCCAGCATCCAACATGGCGTTGATTACACTAGCCCCGGGCAGGTGCGAGGTCTCGCCCTCGGTGTACATCTCGGGGGGCATATCTGGGGGCTCCGTTAACATCTCCGGTGTGTCTTCGGCGCTGTAGCCGGTTAGCTCCGCCTCCTCTATCGGCCAGAGGTTGCTCAGGCTCACCGTCACGTCGGGGTCGCTGGAGGAGGTAAGGAATGTGGGCGTGGCGTGGTTGCCGTTGCCGGACAGGTCGGTGAAGGTGGTGTCGCGCTCGTAAACGATATGCTGCTTCAGGACCCCGCTGACCGTTATCTTAAGGTATTCCATGTAGGGCACCGACCCGTTGGCCAGGAAGACCCAGTCGTTGGCAGTATCAGGGACACTACCAGCAAAAGCGGTTGTCTCTGGGTCTCCCTCGTCGACCTGCAAACTCAAGGTCCCACCGCTCAGAGTCACCGTTATTGTATGCTCGCCACTATCAACCGCATTGACGGTCACGGTAGCTCCAAGAGACGAATAGGTGACAACCAACTTCGGGTCGTTAGCCGTCCCAGCCTGATCAGCAAAGTATCCCTGTAGACTAGATTGTTGGCTCGGAGTATGGGCAGGGGGTGTCGCTGCCACATCATAGTTGGCATTCCGCAAGCTAAACTCGGATACTCCTGCCACGTCAATAGCAGCCAGCCCAGCAGCGTTCAGGGCGAAGTCGTTGTAGCCAGCAGTATCCCATCCAGCATAGGTGATGGGGGTATCGCAAAACGGCGTTGAGCTAACATTGGCGTAATCTGCAGCAACTAACGCCGTGCTTGAGTTAGGGTTGGATGCGTAGACATTTACATTAGGAGTGATGTTAAGATTATCATACTTTAACGAACCATAAACCGAAAATGTGGCATTCGTGATGTCAACATCATCTGGTAGGGAACTCGTATCAAAAAGGTAAATCCCCCTACTCAAAAAACTCCAATTCCCACCAGTATCGGCACTCCCTATATGCACAACCATCCCCGATACCGCAGAGTCATTGGCATTATCACCAGCCGCTGCTATGATAGTCGCCCAGTTAGCTTGGGTGCTTTCGTTCGCATACCCATCCACGCTGGTCACCTCCGTATGAGGGTCTGGATAGAAGGTGGTGGTGGTTGGCTCAGAAAGCTCAACCGTTATCTCTCCCTCATCGCTCACATAGACCTGAATGGCACCATTTTTAAAAATCAGGTTTTGCCCGTCACCGCCGGAGGTATCGATGTAGCCGCTAAGCTCTATCTCGAAGTTATTGCCCAGCTCCAGGGAGGCGCTGTCGGCGGTAGTCATGCCGCCGTCGGCGGGGATGTAATGAAAGCCCGTTTGCATGGCGGGACCGCCGGTGTAGAACACATAGCCCAGCTGCTCGTAGGCTCCTATGCTGGGAATAAACAGCGCCCACGGGTTGTCGCCGACTCCCGGCATATAGGCAATATCGGTGCCGCCCGGGGTCTGGAGGGCGGTATTCAGCAAGTCCGAGGTAACGAAGCCGCCGTCGATAAAGGCCTGGGTGTTGATATCGGCTACCGCCCGGACCGAGTCCGCCGAGCTGCCGCTGTTCTGAGCCACTATATCGGCGATGTACTCAGCATCGCTCACGTCGGCGGCGTAGAGCGGTAAGACCACCAAGAGCAGCCCCACCATGGTCAGTAGTCCTATATGTAATATCTTCTTACCCATGTCTAAAAAACCAATTATAACCTAAGAATATGGCGAAGAAGAGAGTTATGATGGCCATTATAGCCGGCGCCACCCAGCCCATGACCGTCCCTCCCAAGAGGATGCAAGAGCCACCGATTAAGGCCGGCTTGGTAGTGGCGTACCTCCAGTGGCAGAAGATGGCCAAGCCTACAATGGCGCCCAGGGTCAGGATTCCGGTGATGACATTCCACTTAACGTGGAGCATATCCCCAAAGGATTCAAGCCCCCTGCCGACCCAGGTACCCAGGAAGCGCTCCTCGTAGCTCTGCCCTTGCTCCTCGGTCCACTCGGTTTCGCTGTAATCCGGAGAGGTGACCTGGATTGAGAAAATCTGCGGCGCCATTATCTGAAGGGCGCTGATTGAGCCTCTGAAATATGTCTCGCCGGTTGAGTTTAGTACCATCCCCATATCACCTTCGTAGAGAAGGGCCACGTCCCAGTTATTTTCTAATAGACGGGCAATCTCAAGGACATAATTCCCGAGCAGGGTCTGGTTTTCCTCAGCGGTTTCCATCTGGGAATAGTCGGATGTATTCAGAGTGTAGTTTGCTGTCGGCGGTTCGGTGAAATATTCAGGGTTACCCGCGAGTCTGAGGACATAAGCCTGTTCCCATTCCGGGGCATCGGCGGCGGGGAAGTAGAAAGCGGAGCATCCCTGGTCGTAACCTGAGTTATAGTAGGCGTAGGGCACCACCGCTCCTAAGTAATCGATACCGTTGGTATCCAGGAGCCTGAAGGTAAACAGTTTATTAGCTGGGGTATCGGGCTGCTCGGCGTCGTAGTGGATGTTGTAATGGAACACCAGTAAGAAGTCATCCTCTTCAACCAGGTGGCGGAAGACCCCCGCCGATTCAATCTGCATATTATCCGGGGCCGGCGGGTCGTCGGCCAGGACCGGGACGGTAAGCACCCCCAACAGGAAGAGGGCGATAACCAACCCAGGGATTACGATTCTACATTTCTTAATCTGTCTGCCCATGACGTTATTCCGAATAAGACTAGCGGCTCTTCGGGGGTGCGCTTCCCTGTTTGCCAGCGCCATGCCGTGGATTTGTTTACGCCGAAAGTGCGCGCGAACTGAGTCAGCCCCAGCTTCTCCTTTTCTCGGATGAGCTTGATGTCCTCCGGGAGCTGGAGCAGGCGGGACAAGGACTCTTCTATGGTGGGTATTTTGACTACCTCTTGATATGCCATCCGACTATTATACCACCGAAAATTCCTTCTTCTGCTCTTTATATTAAATATATAGTTATCGGTAATGGTTGCCACGGTGGCAACCCCTCAGCGGAATCGGTGTGGTATGACTTTAATAAAGTGGCTCAAAGGTCTTAAAAGAAGGGAGGGGAAAATTAGTGTGAATTAAGTCGGTAACAGCTGAAACTTAAAGAAAGGAGGTACCAAAATTCATGAGTAGGATGTTAATAGGCATCATCGGGGTATTTATCTTGATGATGCTCTTCCCAATGATGATGACGGCCTGTCATGAAATCCAGACAGATGACAGGACTGATAGCGGTTTGGCATGCACCGCTGACCCCATGGATGTTGTCCTTACCACAGCTCTCTGGAACGATGATACCGGTAGTGTCATTAGCGCGGTTGATAGTGAGGGCAATGTTCTGGCAGCCACCGCTTATGTCTCGGCCACGAAGACACTGACGGTAACCGGCTGGGTAACTCCTGCCACTACATGTACAATCGTCTATGAGACTGATGCCCTAACCTCGTTTACAGGGTTTGGCGCCATAGTCGGCATCTCCCCCATGCTGCTCTGGATGGCCTTTATCGGGGGCTTTCTATACTCTATTTACTCCGGCGTCAAGGGTCTCAAGGGGGGTTTTTAAGCTAAGCTTGCTTAGTGATTAAACAAAACAAAAAGAAGGGAGGTAATAAGCTCGATGAAGATAGGCAATTTCGGGACACTATTAATCGGCGTCATCATGATTTTTATATGTATCATCATGTTTGAGATTGTGCTGGATGGCGTCGGTACTATTCTCGCCTGGACCAGCGGCGGGTCTGACATTTCAACCTTCACCGGTTTCGGGTCAATAGTTCAGCTCACGCCAATGCTTCTCTGGCTTGGCCTATTTGGCTTCGGCGGGTACGAGATTTATAGAGGCATCCGAGGAGCCAGGGCGGCTTCTGGGAGCAACAATAACAAGAACTCCTCTAAGACTCTACGCTGATTTTGGTTGCCTGGGCAAAAATTATGTTTGGCTTAGGAGGTAAGAAGAGACAACAGCTGAACCTCATTTTGACTGAGGATGGCCGCATAGTTAAAGAATCCTTACCAGTTATCAAGGGCTATGTGGCCAGCCACAAGACACGAGAGGCGTGGGGGCTACACTCCGACGGAATGGTGCGTGAAAAGAGCACCGGGAAAGTCTTCCAGGTAGTATGTGAGCGGGCTGTAGCCCCCGTTAATGTTAGAGGAGGCGGTGGCCTCTGCAAACTTGGGCAAACCATAAACGAGATCGCCGGGGAAAACGCCGACGAAGCGTTGGCTCAGGTACAGAAGAAATCCTTCAGGAATAAGATGGCCGACACGCTTCGTACGGTGGTTCTTATCTTCGCTATCGCCATTGTGGTGATGGTTGTATTTGGTTTGATTTCTACCGGGAAGTTGCAGATACCGTGGTTTTGATTCCGGGAGCGTCTTTTAAGGAGGAAAACTATGACTATGCCAAATCGTACTAGTGAAGTCGCCCGTCTGAGGCGTTTGGGGAAGTCCGTTATCTATCCGAGATACCCAGCGGCGCTCAGCACTACTCCCCCGGTCTCCGGTTACTGCGTCAAGTGCCGGGCTAAGAGAAATATGAGCAATGCTCATGAGGTCACGCTGAAGAACGGGAGGTCGGCTACCCAGGGCGTGTGCCCTGTGTGTGGAACCAAGATGTTCCGAATAAATAAATCTCGCAGAGGGTAGAAGATGGCAAAAGAAGCACCGAACACCATGGTTTTCGATGGCGAGGGTTTCGGCTTGGAGTATGTTGAAGAACCCAAGGGGCGCTCATGGCGCTACGGTCAGCTATGGGTCTATCTGGCGCTCCGGGAAGGGGAAACCCTGAAGCCCTTCGAGTTACCCAATAAACTGAATGACCTGCCGGAGAAGCTCTACCGTGCTCTCTTTTGGGATAGGGAGACGGAGGTTCTCTTTACTATGCGGAATTCACTTATGGAGAAGTTGAGCCTCGTCGGTACTTATATACTGATTGGCGTTTTGCTGTTCTTTATGTTCCTGATTTATAGCTCGGTTTGAGGCAATGACTATGCTTGGAAGAGGAAGGCAAAAAGGCAAAGCCCAAGCGTCCTTTGTACCGCAGGGGCCAGGCGGGGACGGGCGTCCTGACCGGGGGTTTCTGGACAACTTATTTAACCAGAGCCAGATGCCTTCAGTGATTAAGGAGTTTGTCCACCCGGGCAAGGACCCCGGCGAGCTGTTGATGCGGTGTGTCTTTAAAGACGCGAAGGAAGCTAACGCCGCTATCCTCTACTTGGCCAAGTGCGAGGAGTTCAACCTGGCGAGGCATAAGAGGCTCTTGCTGCATAAGTTGGCGGCCACTACCTCAATCGGGGGGGAGAGGGTAAGGATGCTTCTCCAGGCGGTAACCGGGATAATTTCCCCCGAGATGCTGGACGGGTCGGGGAGAAGGAAAAAGAGGGAAAGGGAAGACGGAGGGTGATAGGGCATGTTGAGCAATGCGATAATAGGTATCGTGGGCCCCGAGGGAGGGGGCAAGACCTGCCTCATGGCCTACCTTTCCATGTTGCATGTCGCTCAGGGAGGCAAGCTGCTCACTTTCCCCGGTTTTGACGTTACCAACAGCAACGGCAAAAAGCTTTCCCAGACCCTTGAGACAGAAAAATGGATAACCATGGCTCCCGAGCTCCGGGACGTCCTCATCTGTATCGACGAGATTCAAAACTTCTTTAATTCCCTGAAGCACATGTCCACTCTTAACTATCTTTTCGCTAACCTTTCGGCCCAGCGCCGGCACCGCAATATTGGCATCATCTACACGGTCCAGGACTGGGCGTGGCTGGACAACCGCATCCGGTGGCTTACGCACACCCTGGCTACCTGTTACGACCTCTACTGGTCCCCCTGGGGCAAGGAGCAGGAGCTGGAGCGCGGCGAGCTTATCAGCGTGACCTTCTATGACGTCAAGGGCTTTTTTACCGGCAAGCCGTGGACGCCGAGCTCCCCTTTTACCCTGAAGGCCAAGTCCATATGGCCGTGCTACGACAGCTGGTGCGACGTGGATATCTTCGAAGGGATGGCCCAACTCAAGATTAAGAAGCCCACTTATACCATAAACCTTAATGAGCCGGCCGGCGGGGAGCCCGGCCCGGGCCAGGAGGGCATGGTTCCACCGGGTCCTGACGATAGTGTAGAGCTATTAAACGAGCTGGCCAACACAGGGGTACCGCCAACGCTATTATCGAAAGTTGCCAGGAGGGTCATGGGTGGAAACGGCTGAGGTTATCTTAATGCTAGGGCTTACTGCTATTGCATTATGGGAGAGGCATATCATCCTTTATGTCGGTGCTTTTCTCGGGTTACTCTTTTTCGGCATTTATTTTGCCGAGACTTCCTATGTGCTGGGTGTAACAGTTTTTATACTGGCCGCTTATATGTTTTTTAAAAGCATTACCTATTGGTTCAGAAGGTGAATTTTAGTCTTAGAAGAAAGGAGGTGAAACATGAAGAAAAAGCTATTGGTATCTACATTCCTTAGCCTATTCCTGGTTTTTGTCTTAATTTCGGTCCTTGGCAGCGGCTGCAATACCAGAACGGTGGGGGATACTGACCCCAGCGGCAGCTCCTCCACGGACACTTCCTGGGAACCCCGGGTAAGCAGCCTCGAAAGGCGAATGGGAGCGGCAGAAGCCCCGTTGGTGGGCTTGCCTGAGGATGTCACCATCATGAGCATCTTGAATCAAATTTTAGATGATTACGATGCCCTTACCGGTGAGACCGGTGAGATTGATCATATCTGGGCTGCGATATCGGACCTTTCAGATAGGTTGGACGACTTGGAAGAGCCGCCGGAGGACGTTGACCCCGGGAACCCTCTACCTCCCACCAGCGGTGAGGTGGTAGTTTCCATCGTAGAAAGCGACCCCTTGGAGTTTTTCTCAAACGAGACCGGCTCGTCCCCCACTCAATTTATGGTCAGTATTGCAAACGGCACCGACACGTACCAGTATGTGAGTTACAGCGTCAATATGACCTGTGTAACCGGCGACCATGTGGCCAACATCATCCAGAACGGCACCCCCCAGCTCGCCATATCATCCATTGCCTTCGGGGCGCAGGGGTACGCTTTCCTAACCACTATTATCCCTGACGATGGTGACCCGGCTACGGCCGATAACCAGCAGGTTCTATTTATCCCAGATGCGACAACTCCCCGGGTGTTTGTACCGCCGGGAGAGACCGTCTTCCTCTACAACTTTCTGGCGTTGAAAACCGTCGGGGTGGAGATAGAGATATGGGAGCTGACATTGACCAGCATTATAACATCCGAGCATTAACGAGGGCTGAAATGAGGAGTGGTTACCATGGGTAAGGGAAGAGTTTTAGGGGGCGGCAGCAAACTTACCCCCCCGGTGCTCCCTGTGCCTCCCCCCGAAAGGACGCAAAAACCACTAAAAGAGCCTATTGCTCCTCCTAAGGATGAAGAGCTAAAGCCAAAAGAGCCCAAAGAGAGAACTCCCCCTCCTTCATACTCTCCGCCTTCTAGCCCTCCCCTGAGCGGCGGCGCTGAGGGGGCAGAGAGTACTGCCAAGGGGGAGCCTTCAAGAATCTCACCGAGCTTAGTGCCGCTTGCTCATGTAGATGCTGAAGTGCTGCAGACCCTGCAGTACCAAAGTGCGCTTCAAGCCGTTGAGGCGTATGAGACCGATGCTGGAAACGAGTACGACCTAGAAAGGGCTATACAAGAGGGCGTTGATGTAGACCAGCTCATACCGCTTTTTGGTGAAGAAGCCGTCATCGCCGCCATTGTAGAAGCTCTTGAGCCATATAAGATTGAAAAGAACAAATACAACCTCTATGAAGCGATAAGGGGTGGTATCGGGGCAGATTATCTCAAGCTGATATTCAGTGACGAGAAGGTGGAGGCGGCAAAGAGAGCAGCGCAGACCACTGGTGCATCAACCCTCTCGGGCCCTCAGGCTGACCTGCAGAGGCGGCTAGACACTGCTTTTCAGACTGCCTATAACCAGGCAATTAGCGGTGGTGCATCAGGAGCGGAGGCCGCCCAGAGCGCGCGGCAGGTAAGCCGTGATATGCAGATGCTGCTGGAAAGTGACCGGTATTCCCCCGGAGGCTTGGCTCGTTTGAGAGGGTTTGAGGCCTTTGTGGCATCCCTCGAAGGCGGGGCGCCGCTCCAGGAAGCTCTGCAGGAATTTATGGAAGCGAGAAAGGCTCTGCCGGCGGCGCTTGAGGCTATGTCGACAGTTGAGGCCATCCAGCTGGAGCCTGCCGATATTCAAGGCACCACGCCGGAAGGTACCCCCATTTTGGGGAGCCTGCCCGTCGGGATAACCTGGAGAATCGTCCCTCCAGATAATGTCAACCTTCTTGACCCGTCAGGCGTAATCAGGGTTGGCGATACCTACTATAGACCGCGTATCCCCCCTAAGGTCGTGGCCCAGCAGGGCGGCGGTGCGGCCTACAACCAAGTGGTGGCTTTACTCACACAGCCTAATATGGGGGAAATGCTGAGGTACATCGAGGAAAACCCCGGCGTTTACATTACCCCGCAGGTAGCCCAAGCCATCAACACGGGAATCGAGAGATATAATAGCCTCACCGGCCAGGAGCAGTATGAGGTCGGGGTGGAGATGGGGCTTACCCCTGACCTGCCGGTGATTTGGGACGGCGACGAGGGGACCTACGACCTTTTGGCGATATACCAGAATGAGGAGCAGGCGAGTAGATTTAAGGAGGCTATACCTGGGATTGAAACCAACCCTAACCTGCCCAGCGGTGCGGAGATACTGGAAAGCTTCAGTGCGTTTTGGTCTGCTCTCCCAGATTATTATAAAGAGATGGCGCAAGACCAGAATATAGCCGTTGCTACCCAAGCATTTTTCGATGACAGAGCCGGCTTGCCGACAAACGCCATCCCGGACCCCGCAGTTGCGCAGACTCTGAGGTTATATGGCCAGCCGATGCCGGAAGGCTTTGAAAAGCGGATACCGACAATAGAATCCTTTGATGTAGAGGCCATAGCCCAGGACCCGGAGCTGGAGCAGTTATTCAGGCAGGTCGTTTCAAACGGGGATGACATATTAACCAACTATCATGACTACCAAAACGCCCTGCAGGAACTAGAGCCTTATATGACTGAGGACCCCGAGACGGGCGAGCGAGCTATCTTAGCGCAGCAGGCGATTTGGGAAGGACACCGCGATGCCGTTGAACTTGTAACCGGGAGGCCATTCCCCTCACATGATATCTCCGTCGAAGCAGTCGATAGATGGGCGGATTTTTTTGTTAGTAGGGAAGGGCTGATATTTCAAAACCCAACCGAGGAAGAACTTCAGGCGAGGATAGCCGCAGGTTTCAATACTATGCCAGGAGAAATGCCTCGCCTTGTGGCGGCGGCTAACCGAGTAGGGATAGAACCTCCTGCGGGCTCAGCTTTTAATGAATATTGGTGGAGTGAGCTTACCCTGGAACAAAAACAGCAAATCGTAAGCGCCTATCGTTCCGATTTGGAGACGGTATTGGCTTTCCCGGTTGAATTGGCTGCCAATGTTACAGAATGGTTTGAGAGCGTCCCCGAACCTATTAGAAAACCCCTTCTCGGCTTAGTGACAGTCGGGGGCAGCGGGTTAACCGGGGCGATACTCGGGGCGGGACTCGGGGCGATTGGCGGCTCGGTAGTGCCCGGTCTCGGGACTATCGCCGGCGCCCTGGTAGGCCTTGGCGTAGGCATGGGCGCCGCCTCTACCTTAATCGTTGTTTCGTACATCAACCCGGAGACCAACCAGCAGATGGTCCAAGCTATAGATACCGCAACGGGTAAAATCATGGAGACTTCAGCCGCTTTCAACGAGTGGATTTCGGAGCGGTCCCATCCGGTGCAGGTCCCGGCGGATATCGCCAGGGGAGCTTTCGATATTATAACCGCCATAGGCGCCATCATACCGTTAATGGTCTTGAGCGGGGCCGGTGCCGTGAGGTCGGGGCAGCTGGATAGAACGGTAGGAACTATGGCTGAAATCGGCGGCGGGATAGTAATCTTCCCCGTGGTCTTGGCCGCGGGGGCGGCCGCAGATCCGTGGAGAGGGATTCCCTATGCCGCCGGGACAGTGTTGACAATGATAATCCCTGCAAGAAGCGTGCTGAAATTCTTGAGGGAAGCCAAAGTTGAGATATCGCCGTGGGGCATCCGCGGGCGGGATATGGCCCTTGAAATAAATATAGCCAGAGTAGTTTCCGATGTCTTGATGAACCCGACAAGGTTAAGGGCTTTTATTAAGGCCATCGAGAGGGCAATGATTGAGGGTGCCCAGACGGGGCGAGATATAATCATAAGAGATTTAGAGGGAAGAGTACTTGGCCATGTCTCCCCGCTGCAAAACAGGTTCGGGGGGAGACTGACCGATGCCGTATATAGCGTAGGTGGGAAGGAGACCGTTCCCAGAGCTGTGATTGAACAAGCGATTAGAGACGGGCAGCTTGTGGTAGGGCGGACAGGTATTAGACCAGGACAGCTTTCCCACGCCGATTTTATGTGGGCAAGCCAACAGCCAGGTTTTGAATTTGCTCGTGCTTCTGCTAACAGGTATGTGATTGCCTCCCGCTTCACTCTAAAAGACTTAGTCGACCCCAGTACATTACCGCCTCGCCTGAGCAGATTGTGGGACATCTGGGACAATTCGGCTAGGCGAAATGCGATTTATGAAGCGAACGCGAGAGGGGATCTCCCTCCCGGAGTATACCCCTTGTTCAAAGGTTACCAAAATCCATTGAAGTTCGAGTTCGAGATGGTTATAAGCAAGAACACACCGCTTAAACCCACCCCGACCACCTGGTACTCAAGGTATATCAGAGATGTCCCCACCGGCACCACCTATGTGCTTGACCCTATGACGGGTAAGCCGATGCCGGTGTATTGGCTCGCTACCGAGGCGGCTCTAAGAGCTGGCAAGGGCGTCCCGGCCCTATCAAGGCTTTATGCTGCCAAAGCCTACAGCATTTTCATCCAGTCATTGAGAAATCTGCTGAGGATAAAGCCGCGGAGGATCGAGTTCGAGGTCGGTGAAGGTAGGGCAGCCGCCCCCTGGACGTCCAAGTTTAGCGCCATCGAAGTGAGGACGATACAGGATACCGCCAGAAAGTTCGTGAAACGAGAGATAAACATAGACCCGGGAGAGGCACGAGCGATACTGGAGCAGGAGAGGTCTGGGGCTGTTTTAATGCTGGAACTAAGAGAAGAAGCCTCGCCCTTTGTCCGCCGTCTGAACCTGGCCGATATTGAGTCCATGCCTCGCGACTTGGCGCTACCTACGGAAAAGTGGCTGCACACCCAGGAGGGGCAAGGGTACGGGAGTCTGGCGGAGTGGCTGTGCGGGCTCGGCAAGAGGCCGGGAGACCTGGACTGGGCGATAAGAAACCCGCTCAAAGCCGCTCAGGAGTGGGCCGCCAAGGTAGCCGAACCGCTTGGCTACCGGGTGAGGATAGTCGAAATCCCCTCGGGCAGAATAGGGGAGACGGGCAGCATGGTTCCAAGCGGTGTTGATATATATATTACACCTGCTAGAGGCGGGGGAGAAATTCTTCTTGGTAATTTCCGTGATTTAGCGGAGCATTTAAGGGAACGCAGATATGGCTTGGGGACTGCCAAGCCTTTAGAAATATCCGGTTTGCAGATGGAAAGGCTCGGCACGCAAGCCGTGAACCGGACGGAAGCCCTTATGCGCTCCGGGTTAATTGAGGACGCCCCCTTTATCAGGAAATTTAAGAACATCGGGAGGCTGGAGGAAACCGTCCGCTTTCTAATAGAGCAGATTAGAAAGCGGGGCGAAATTGAAAGGGCGGCGAGGCTCGAAATCGAGCTTAATAATTTTCTGAAAGATTACGCCACGAGGCGGTATAACGAGAGAGTGGCTGACAAGGTCGTCGATAGGTCTAAAGATGATATAGCGGAGTGGCAAAGGGAAATCGAAGAGCTGGCCCAAAAAAGGGCGAAAGAGAGAGGCGAGGAAACCCCGAACTCGGAAGACCTGGCCAGGGCCTCCGAAGAAGTGCTGGAGCAAAGGTTGCAGGAGCAGGGCATAAGCCGAGCTATGCTCGACGAGCTGTTTACTAGGGATGATATAGGAGCAGCTGAGGAACCCTTCGTGATAAACATCGGGCGGTTAATTGATTACTTGGCCGCCGAAGAGGAGAGGGCGGCTGAAGAGGGCAGAGCAGAGCTGGAAAGGCTGAGAGAGGCCGCACCTGGAGAAGCCAGAGCGGAAGCCCGCACGGAGGCTAAAGAGGAAGCGGCCGCAGGGAGAGAGGGGTTCCAGCTGGTTGAAGGCGAACCCTACAGGCTCGTCGGCGAAGAGGGCTACGGGCTTTACGGTGAGAAGGGGTACGAGCCGCCCTACATACCCCCCAAAGAGAAGCCTTATAAATACAAACCCTACGAGCCCCCCAAAGAGGAACCACGGCCATATAGGCCCCCACCCTACAGGCCGCCGCCTTATAAACCGCCGCCTTATAGGCCTCCACCGCCCAAAGAAGGTGTGAAATCCCCGCGCCCAGCGGGCATGCGGGGTAAACAGGAGGAGAAGCGCCAGGAGTTTGCCGGGGCTATCACCTGGAAGCAGGGGTTCGGCTGGTGGTCCGTCAAGGCCCCTTATAAGAACCGCTCCGACGTCGCCTTTTTCTACAAAGACCCTCCCCCCAACGCCAAGATAGTGAAGGGTGGGGCTAAATCGGCGTTGCGCTCGATA
>Ga0315539_1000475_pt1 | contig 30025 bp, 26 predicted proteins | sample SalMarSW160150MG_FD_203097 | JGI IMG/M metagenome (GOLD analysis project Ga0315539, IMG submission 203097) | Salt marsh sediment microbial communities from the Plum Island Ecosystem LTER, Massachusetts, United States - Salt Marsh Sediment SW1601-150 ...
TTGTTCAGCACCAGAAACAAAAGAGAAGTAGCAGTTATTCCGTCCACGTCATAGTCCCCAAAGATCATAACCTTCTCTTGTTCCCTCAGGGCCCGAATCACCCTGTCCACACCTTTGTCCATGTCGTGCAAGAGATAGGGATCACACAAATCTGTTAAGCTGGGATTGAGAAATCTTTCAGCCTTTTCTTTTGTATCCATACCCCGACTGGCCAATATCCTGGCTATGATGGGAGGTAAAGAAAGCTGGGAAGCCAAATCTGTTACCTGCTGATGATCGGGTTCGGGGAGAAGCTCCCATTTTGCCTGCATTTTCTGCCTCAGTAGGGTGTAACCAGACCTGCCCATCTTAGGGGACTGTCCTTTACTTTCGGAAAAAAATGGCCAAAGCGGAAAATAAGCCGAGTTCTGTTCCCTTCGATCCCCAAATGGGGGCTCAGGGCGATGATCATCAATCTGGGATGCCGATCGCTCGGCACCTCAAGCGACCTACCCAGAAGTTTTACCCAACCTAAAGGTTCGGGACGAGGCGGGCAGCCTCTCCTTCCTTATTCGGTCTTGCTCTCGAGTGGGGTTTGCCCATCCCCGTGTTACCACGGAAAAGGGTGGTCTCTTACACCACCTTTTCACCCTTAGCCAAATGGCCGGTCTTTTTTCTGTGGCACTTTCCGTCCCTTTCGGGCCCTCGGGTTACGAGGCACTCTGCCCTGGAGAGCTCGGACTTTCCTCCCCTCGATCCCCAAATGGGGGCTCGGGGCGATCATCTATTCTGCTTTGGCAAATCTAACTCATTCTTTTGAACCTCTTTCTGAAATTAACAAATATACCAACAAATAATACGATTTCAAATCTCAAAATTGCGATCAAGTCCTTCACTAGAGCCATCTATGGTAACCGGACAAGGTGTCCGTTGCCAACCAGAGTAGGGGCGATTCCCCGCCTATGGCGGGATGTTCCACATGAATGGCCCCCTCAATTATATTATTGAAAATCCTGACTTATCTGATAATTGGGTGCCTCCTTGGTTATGATCACATCGTGGGGATGGCTCTCCCGCAAACCTGCATAGGTGACCCTGATAAACTCCGCTTTTTCCGCAAGCTCCTTAATGTTCCGGGCTCCGCAAATTCCCATGCCCGCTCTAAGTCCACCAATCAGCTGATATACCGACTCAGATAGATTCCCTTTGTAGGGAACCCGGCCCTCTATTCCTTCGGGCACAAGCTTTTTGGCTTCGAGTTGGTGTTCCTGAAAATACCTCTCCTTGCCGCCCATCTTCATGGCTTCTATGGAGCCCATCCCCCGGTATACTTTAAAGGTTCTTCCTTCATAGAGTATGGTTTCCCCAGGGCTTTCTTCGGTTCCGGCAAAAAGACTTCCGATCATCACCACATCCGCTCCCGCGGCCAAGGCTTTGGTGAGGTCGCCGGAGTATCTTATTCCACCGTCCGCAATTATGGGGACGTTACGTTTTCTTGCAACCTCGGCACAATCCAGAATCGCGGTTATCTGTGGAACCCCCGCTCCTATGACCACCCGGGTGGTACAGATGGAACCGGGACCGACTCCCACCTTGACGCAGTCTACCCCAGCTTCGATCAGATTCAGAGTTCCCTGTTTGGTGGCCACGTTGCCTGCAACCAAGGGAACTGAGGGGAACCTCCCTTTCATCTTGCCGACAGCATCGATGACTCCCTTGGAATGGCCGTGTGAAGAATCCATGACCAGAAGATCGGCGCCCGCCTCAACCAGGGCGGAGGTCCGCGCCATCAGGTCTTTTGCCACTCCCACTGCCGCTCCCACTCTGAGCCGGCCTCGGGAATCCTTGCAGGAGTTGGGATACTGAATGTTCTTCATTATGTCTTTGACCGTGATCATCCCTTTCAGGTTGTTCTTCTTATCCACCACTAGAAGTTTCTCGATCCTGTTTTTGTGCAAAATCTCCTGCGCTTGTTCCAAAGTGGTGCCTTCGGGGACAGTGATCAGCTTTCTTTTGGTCATCACCTCGCCGATCTTCTTGCTTAAGTCTTTCTGGAACCTCAGATCCCTGTTGGTTAAGATCCCCAGAAGTTTCCCTTTTTTGGTGACCGGGACGCCGGAGATGGAGAATATCCTCATCACTTCCAGAGCCTCACCTATCATTTTCTCTGGAGGCAGGGTAACCGGATCCACGATCATCCCGCTTTCCGACCTTTTCACCTTGTCCACCTCGGATGCCTGTTTCCGGACGGTCATATTCTTGTGGATCACTCCGATTCCGCCTTCTCTGGCTAAGGCGATGGCGAGCCGAGATTCAGTCACCGTGTCCATGGCGGCACCTAGAATGGGTATGTTCAGCCTGATATTCTTGGTGACCCAGGTCGAAACGTCCACCTCCTTTGGATGCACCTCAGATTTCTGCGGCACCAGAAGCACGTCGTCGAAAGTCAATCCCACCTTTTCGATCTTTTTCACTTAAGCCTCTATCTTTGTATGGCAAGTCGAGCCATGCGACCTGTTGTACCTTAAGGCAACCTGCAGCCCATTAGACAAAAACTTGCACCACATTTGATGTTGCCGGGCAAATCCCCCTTGGGCGGAGCGCCCGAGCCACTCCTTCATTTCTCCAAAACAAATCTGATAACCAAGACTTCAGGAAGAATCCTCGGTCCAGATCAGAATCCTCCCACAGTTATCGCAGGTGAATATCTGCTCCCCTTTTTTTATCTCCTGAATGGTCTGGGGAGGGATGCCCTTATAGCATCCCGTACAAGCCCTCTTCCTGATCGCCACCACCACCTGATCCCCCCTCCCCTTTCTTACCCTCTCGTATGTGGATAAGAGCGTTTTGTCGATCCTCACGGTGAGATTCTTACGCTCACCTTTTTTTACCTTTATCTTATCTTCTATGGAATCCAGCTCTTTTTTCAAATAGGCCAGTTGAGCCGAATTATCCTTGTCCACCTCTTGCAGTTTTTGCTTATACTCCTTGATTTTCTCCTTTAGTTCATCCAGGTTGGTCAGAATCTTTAATATTTCCTCTTCCGTCGAGGAGATTCTCAGCTTTCGATTAACAATCTCGTTGGTTAAGGCATCGTATTCCTTGTTGGTCTTAATCACCTGCATTTGCTTCTGCAATTTAGCCAATTCCTGGTTCAGTGTGGCAAGCTCCACATCCAGCTTGTTATGAAGAATGGTCTGCTCGGTCAATTGTTTCTCAGAACTCTCTAACGCTTCAGAAGTCTCCCGTATTTCGCTTTCCAAGTTATTTATCATATCGGGCAGGTAGTCTTTGGATCTCTCCAGTTCTCCTAACTCATAATCTATTCCTTGGAGCTTCAAAACCATCTCCATGTCCTTGTCTTTTTCCATCAACTCTCTCCTTTGGTTCCTCGGGATAAACCTATCTAGCAGGGTGATGCATTTCTGCCATAAAAACAAAAAAGTGCACAGGTTTTCTGTGCACTTTGAGTCGTGATTCCTTTTTGATTTTCCAGAAGCCTTACAGGAACCCTATACGATTTTTTACTTCCCCCTTTTTCGCGCCTAAACCTCATTCAGCCCTCTCAAAGCATCTTCGGTAAGCCCCATATGGTGGGCAATACTGGATTCGAACCAGTGACCTTTCGGATGTGAACCGAACGCTCTAACCAACTGAGCTAATCGCCCATGCGCCACGCGCAAGTTCATGGTTCACGGTTCATGGTGAAAGCTCACTTCCATGAACCATGGACCACCAACCCTGAACCGCTAACAGCTGGGCCCAGCAGGACTCGAACCTGCGACCCACTGATTATGAGTCAGTTGCTCTAACCAACTGAGCTATGGGCCCCAATAATCACTCATCCACTATAGTACGCCAAAAGCCTTTTCAAGTCAAGATTTTTTTGCCAGTTAATTTTCACTCCAAATCAAATCTCTCGATGTGATCGGGTGCGGGCCCAACCCCACCGTGACTGGGCGTAACCCTTTGAAGGCCAAGGGCGATTTCGATTGCTGGCCGGGAGCCCCACCCGAGGGCCCGAATCTTCCGGTCCCGCAATTAATCGCTGAGCCGTTAGAGACAGGCTCAGAAAACCCGTCTATCCGGTTAGATCTTTTTCTGTAGTCAAGAAACGAAATACTGAAACTTCCAAAAAAAGAGCCCCGCCAGAGGCAGGGCTCCTTTTATCTTAGTTCGTCCTGTTTCCTATTTGACCAGAACCATCCTTTTTGTCTGGCTGTATTCGCCGGCTTGGATGCGATAGAAGTAAACGCCGCTTGACACTCTGTTGCCGTTGTCATCTTTTCCACCCCAACGAACGCTCTTGTGTCCCGCGTTCTGAGATTCGTCCACCAAGGTCTTCACTTTTTGACCTATAACATTAAAAACGGTCAAGATCACGTAGGCATCATTGGGCAGATCGTAGCTGATCTCGGTTTCCGGATTGAAAGGATTAGGATGGTTTTGAAACAGTCCAAAGGCATCCGGGGTCTGAAGTTGTGCTTTTAGCGTGGCGTTCGGAGCCTTGGCCAGCTCCTCTCCCGCTACCTTTATGAACGTGAACCCGTAAAACCAGCGTCCTTCCCCTCGCATCCGACCCCTGACTGTAACCCGATATTCCTCATATTCCGAAGAAGGCCCCAGCGCTTCTAAGTTCAACGCCAGTAAGGCCTCACGTTTATCGAAGCCGACCCGCAGAACCTGGCCGTCAAATCCTGGATATGCCGGCAGTATCTGATCTGTACCTTGGCTGACCGGAACGCTGCCGTTCAGTAGAATAGAGCCCACATCTATGATGGCAACGTCAAAATTGCCTGGTGCTTGCGTGGGAAGATTTCCTATGTGGCAGTAGATGTCTTTTTCCGTCCAACCAGGCGAAATCTCCCACTCCCTTAACCATGCGCTCATCCACAGGCCGGGAACGAATTCGATTTTGGCGAGACGAACCGCACGTGCAACAGCGACTCCAATCTGACAATGCGCAGCAACGATTTCCCTATCGTTAGAAATGTTAATGGGAACAGCCTGGCGGCTCGGAGGAGACGCCAGCGCGGGATCAGCTGCAATGGTGCCAGCCGCGGCAAAGCATGCAGCAAACAGAACCATTATGCTTGTGACCAGCCTTCGCTTACCAGGGATAGTTTTCATTTTCCTTCACCTCCGTTTGTTTGGCTGTTTTAATTGCAAAAGAAACTCTGTTTCTGGACAACTAAGCACTCACTTCGTTCTGTCCTTAAGAGAATAAGGCTGTACCAGATCGTCTGATTTTTCAGGTGTTGGTTGGAATGGATCTAGTCTCTGCCAAGCTAACGTAAAGCAGAATTCGCCGGGCGACCACATGAATTGCTCCGCTTATAGGATTTCGTACTGATGCCCACCGTGATCTTAGACTAATGAGTTTTACACTTCTTGTCAAGAAAAATCTTCGGATTTCAGCGATTCTTCAGGATGGGGAAGCGACGGACCATCACCGCTCATGGGACCGGGCCCTGTCCCGGGCAAGCATGAAGGTGCCGAACTAGTGGTTTTCAGGGACGCTGTCGGGTCTTCAAGAGCAAGCCTCCGTCGTATAGTCGCTTCAGGCCTTTTTCAATCTCTCGAATTCCTTGGTCAGACGGTTGGCTTTTTCGGTTTCGCCGTTCTGCAGGGCCTCTTTGATTGATTCCTTTAGCGTTCTTATCTTCCTGTCTTTCTTAAGGTTACTCAGGGTCTTGAGGTGGTCGGCAAGCTGGATCGATAGTTCGGCGGTACCTAAATCCATGGCGGCAATCCGGGAAAGAACTTGCCTTGTGTTTTCATTCTCGGTCTTGTCCAGCAGGGCTGAAGGAGAGACTTCAGCCGTTCTCTTGGGAGTCTCTGATCGGGCGGGGGTTAAACCCCCGCCCGAACTCATTGGATCAGGATGCAGGAGCTGAAAAATCTCCTTGTGTTCCGGGAGTGAAAAATCGTCCAATTCCAGTTTCCCCTTGGTCGATTTAATCAGTTTCCCGTCTTCCATCAGAATCCTCAGAATTCCCATCTCAATTTTCTCTTGTCCACTTACCACCGAAACCGGTGCTTCCTTTTTGGAAAGGAAGGTTCCTTTGGTGGTGCGTTTTCCCACCAACTTGAAGATGGATGCCTCGTCGATTTTGAAAACCTGGGCAACTTTTTTCACGAAAAGGGTTCTTCTGACATCATCGGTTATCTTCCCGGCGGTCTCGGCAATATCGGAAATGACTTTTTCCTGCTCTCTTAAAGACAGCTCCTCAAAGTCCTTGGGCAGGGAGCCTCTCTTGAAATCTATGAAAGTCTGGGCTTGCTCGATTCTTTTGCCGACCTCCTCAGCTCCGAATTTCTTGACGAACGAATCGGGATCCTCGCCCTTGGGCAAGCTGACCACAAAGACCTCCACGCCTTCCGAAAAGAGCAAATCCACGCTTCGGAAGGTGGCGGATTGTCCGGCAGTGTCTGCATCGAAGAGGAGATAGACTCCTTCTGCATAGCGAGACAAAAGCCTGGCCTGATCTGCGGTAAAGGCGGTGCCGGATGAGGCTACCACATTTTTTATCCCAGCCTGATACAAGCTCAAGAGATCGACGTATCCCTCCACCAAGACTGCGCTCGCATTCTTTCTGATTTCATCTTTGGAAAAGTTTAATCCGTAAAGGATCTTTCCTTTTTGATAAATAGGGCTCTCAGGCGAGTTAAGGTATTTGGGCTCATCTTTCTCATTCAATACCCTCCCCCCAAAGCCGACCACTTTTCCGGAAAGATTGAATATGGGGAAGACTATTCTGTTTCTGAACCTATCATAGTATCCTTTGCTTTCTGCCCGAGGGACCACCAGACCAGCCTGATTAAGCACCTCCATATCAACATCCTTGTTTTTTGCAAACTTCATCAAGCCTTCCCAATCATCGGGAGCATAGCCTAAGGAGAATTGTTTTAGGATTTCGGGATCAAACCCCCTTTTGTTCAGATACTGTCTGGCCCTCTTTCCGGGAGCCTCCCTGTAGAAATTCTTATGAAAATACTCGCTGGCCACCTGGTTGGCGTAATACAACTTGTCCAGTTGATCGGCTCTTTTTTTGTCGAACGATCTTGTAGGCAAAGAGATGTTTGCCCTTTTGGCTAAGTGTCTGATGGCGTCGGAGAAACCAAGCTTTTCGTGTTTCATCAGGAAACTGATCACATTTCCACCCTCCCCACAGCCGAAACAATAAAACATCTGTTTGTCCTGAGTCACGGTGAATGAGGGAGCTTTCTCCGCGTGGAAGGGACACAAACCCACGTAGTTTTTTCCCCTCTTTTTCAAGGGGACGAATTCGGCGATCAGATCAACTATGTCGTTGGCGTCTCTGATCTGATCGATTAGTTCTGCTGAGAGGAAGCTGGACATAATTGAAATGCTTTGTAGTCGCCCAATTCATTGGGCCCCAAAGGCGGGGCTGGATCCTTCGGCCCTTCGACGAACTCAGGGTGCTGAGCAAAGCCGAAGCACGGGCTCAGGGCGGTGAGCGAAGTCGAACCGTAAACTGAGCAACTACGTTTTTACCAGTTTCATCTTTTTTGCCAAATGATAGACGCATTCCTCCGGATCCGTAACGCCAGCCAAACAGAATAGATGACGACCAGTCTTTGAACGCTCACCATCCTTTTCCACCACATCCAACAAGCATCCATTCTCACAGGCCAAGCACTTCTCCGGTTGACAATCAAGCTCGGTGCCGGTGTTTTTTGCCACAACGGCCTGGCTGGAATTCCAGGTAACCTCACTCTTCTTTTCCGAGAATTCCACGTGTCTTATCTTCTCCAGGATGATTCGGCCGCTATCGGTTCTCAGGATCGCTTCGAACTCGACCTTATCCCCTTTCGCGAATTTCAAATTCTCCTGAGTTTTTCTGCTGACCGTCAGGAAAATATAATCCTTGAAAAAGACCCGATCCAGGTATCCTTCTTTGAAGCTGATGAGAAAGCCGGGAAAGGATAGAATCTCTTTTGATCCCAATCTTTTCTTTCTAAAATGCGGCTTGACTGAATTCACAGTCCCCGAGAATTCAATCCTTTTCCCCACGACGCTCTGCAGCCAGTCTTCGAATTCCTCCAAATCCCGTTGAAAACTGCCGAATTCTTCTCTCTTTAACAAAATCTCCGGCTGATAGCATACTTTCTCCTCAAAATAACTTTTGCAGGAGAAGCAGTTTCTTCCTACGTGCCGGTATCCTTTGGGACAGCTGTGACCTTTGTTCAGCAGTTTACATTTCCACAAAAAATAGATGCATCCTTCCGGATAACAGCTCTTTTCCTTTAAAACGTGAAAGACCGACACGTTCTTGTCGAACTTGAAATGAGCTTTATGGCCGCATTGGAAGACGTCCTGCCTTTTATACTGATTGATCAAGACCCTCTGCACAACATCCGCCTTGGCATGAACCATCCGGTTCATACCTTGAGAGATTTTCGTCAGACTGCTTTTATTTTAATTCATTTTGCCTCAGTTGTCAACTGAATTTGATTACAGTCGTCAACGCAAATCAAGAATGTGAGGTCTCTTGCAAATTAAAAATGTCAGTAATTTAAGGTTACAAGCTGGGTTTCCTTTTGTTGGATAACGCGGTTAAAGGATTTGATCGTATCCTTTATCTTCTCCGTAAGCCAACGCGGCGTACGCTTACCTCTACTCTTATGGATTAACCCTCCGGCTCCTTCCCCCTTCACCCGCTCCTTTATCCGATATACCTGCCGCTCACTCAATCCCAAAATCAAACCAGCCTCTTTGACCCTACCTAAGATAACCCTCTTCAATATCACAAATCGTCTTATACCTTTGTGCTTCTTTCATCCTCAGGCTTAATAAACTTATCACCTGCTCTTGAGGAGGCGATTATAACCTGACATTTCCTATTTGCAAACTACTGACATTATTATATTGCGAAGACAGAAAAAAATGCTGACGATCCTCTTTCGTCAGCACCTGACTTTCCAGCCTTTCGACTTTCTAACCTTCCAACCTTCTAACCAATAACTCTGGGCACTCTGAAAAAGCCATCCTTCTTTTCCGGAGCATTAGCCAGAGCCTGATCTGGTGAGAGTGAGGGCAAAACCTTATCCTCCCTGAACACGTTCTGCAAAAGAGCCACATGGGAAGTGATGGGCACATTCTCGGTGTCCAGTTCGTTCAATTGATCGATGTATGTTATGATATTATCCAGTTCCTTTTGAAATCTCTTCTTCTCCTCTTCGGACAGCTCCAGCTTGGCCAAATTCGCCACGTATTCCACATCTTTTGTGGTGATGGGCATTCTCACTCCTTCAATCTGGACATCTATTTTAAACAACCATAGTCTAATCTCTTCGCCTTGTCAAGAATAAAAAGAGAGTGTGGTAATGTCGGATCAAAACTTGAAGATTCGCAAATGGACAGAATAGAAATCTTGCAGGTGACCGCGATGATAAGAATCTTTTGCCGGTAAGAAAGTTCTTATGAAGGCTGGGAAGAAGAGCGCTCCTTTTCGTGCAAAAGGTCTCGCAAAAGCTCGTCCATCTTCTCGATGCGGAAGGGCTTGGCCAAATAGCCGTCCGCCCCCTCCTGCAAAGCTCTCTGCGGAGGATAGGCCGAGGTGAAGCCGGTTATCAGCACCACCGGAAGTTGGGGAGACGTCTCCTTGACGTTCTTAAGCAGGGTTATCCCGTCCATCTCAGGCATGCGAATGTCCGATATCATCAGATCGAAGTCCTGAGTCTTCATCTGGCTCAAAGCCATCTGGCCGTTCTCCACACCAATGGGGAAGTAATCCAAGCTGCTCAGGGTCTCAGTCAGCATACTGCGCAGGATTTCATCGTCTTCCACCACCAGAATCTTTTTGAGCTTGTATGGTCTTTCCTCCCCGGGATGGCCTTTGGTGCCCAATACGGATTGCATCAAATCCTCAATCTTACTGATTCTGAATGGCTTGGCCAGGAAACCGTCCGCACCGCTATCTGTGGCCTGATCCCTGGTATATGCGAAGTTGTATCCCGTTATCATCAGGACCGGAATCTTCGGATTTGTGTCCTTGATATTTCTCAAAAGCGAAAGTCCGTTCAGCTTGGGCATTCTGATGTCGGAGATCACCACGTCCGGTTTCTCCTTCTCCAGAAGGGCCAAAGCCTCTTCCCCATCCTTTGCTCCAACGGTCTTATAACCCAAGGCCGAAAGAGTATCCAAAAGAAGGTCGCGGATCCTGTCGTCGTCATCCGCCACCAAAACTTTTGCCATCTGGCTCATAATTGACCTCTGTGCCAAAGGGCTTTCGGTTAACCGCCACCCGGGAGTGATACACTATTCTTATTATCGAACTTTTCCCCCATTCCTTGAGCATCGCCACCGATCCAAATGGAAAATTTCACCCCTTCTTGGTTCCCCCAAAAATGCCGAGCTTCCCGATCCTCTACGTGAGCCAGATGGTTCCTAAGCTCGGATCAGCTTTAAAAGCTCGTCTTTCTTTTCCTCTAATTTCTCTTTTGCGTCGGCCTCTAGGTTGAGCCTCACAAGCGGTTCTGTATTGGAGGGCCTAACGTTAAACCACCAGTCTCCAAAATCGACGGTGATTCCGTCTAAGTGATCGATTTTGCCGGAGGAATATCGTCTCTCGATCTCCTCAAGCTTCTTGGGAATATCCTCCACCCGGCTGTTGATCTCGCCCGAACGGAAATAGGGGTCGATGGATTTGACCAGGGCTGAAAGAGGTTTGTTCTCCTCCGAGATCAACTCCAGACAGACCAAAAGGGCGATCAATCCCGAATCGGCAAACCAGTTGTTTCTGAAGTAGAAATGTCCGGAATGCTCTCCCCCGAATATGGCGTTGTGTTTTTTCATCAGAGGCTTGATCAGGGCGTGTCCTACCCGGGTGCGGATCGGTTTGCCGCCGGAACTCTCTATGACCTGCGGAACCGATTTGGAGCAGATGAGATTGTATAAGATGGCTGCTCCCTTTTCCTTTTTCAACAGACTCTTGGCCACCAGCGCGGTTACCATATCCCCGCCCAGAGGCTGCGCCTTCTCATCCACCAGAAACATCCTGTCCGCATCTCCGTCAAAGGCCGCCCCCAGGTCTGCTTTCTCCGCCAAGACTCGTTCTCTCAGAGGGGCGATGTTCTCCGGCTCAATCGGGCTGGCCAGATGATGGGGAAAGGAACCGTCCAGCTCAAAGAACATGGGGATGACCTCACACTCGAGGTGGGAAAAGAGTCTGGGAACGATCTTGCCGGCCATACCATTTCCAGCATCGATGACCACGTTGAAGGGTTTGATTTTGTCCTTATCCACGAATGAGAGGAGGTGTCGGACATAGGCTTCCTCTATGTCACGTTTTTCGACGGTTCCCAATTTCTTGGCAGGAGGAAAGGCATCCTTCAAGATCAATTCCTTTATCTGGTCGATTCCCGCCTCTCCGCTCAAGGGAACCGCCTCTTTTCTGCACATCTTGAACCCATTGTATTCCGGCGGATTATGGGAGGCGGTGATCATCACCCCGGCATCGTAGCCGAATTTGCCCACTGCAAAATAGAGGCAATCGGTGGAGACTAAACCTATGTCGATCACATCACAACCACCCTCAGCTATTCCTCTGGTCAGCCCCTCATGAAGCTCGGGAGAGGATAATCTCATGTCTCTTCCCACTGCGACGTTTTTGGCATTTAGATATTCAACCAAACCCCTTCCTACTTTGTAAGCAATTCCCTCATTCACCTGGTCGGGGTAAGTTCCCCTGATGTCATATGCTTTGAATATTTTCTGGTCGATCTTGGTCATGGCGGTCTCCTTCTCAACTTACGATCCTTGTTGAATATAACAAGAAACCCTCTCTATGTCAATCTTCGCCCGAATGACGGAAAATCTTAGCAGCTCAGTCCATTTCAGAGGCTTTCGGACAATAAGAAAAGGTGGATAAGGAAAAAACTTTTAACTTGACAACAAAGGCGCATTCTTTACTTTACATTGACTTTTATCTGTTGAATGATGCGAAAAATTCTTCTCATACTTATTCTGTCAGTACTTTTTGTCGATGCTCCCCCTGTTCTCGCCGCGCAATTTCCGCTCGAGGTAAAACTTCTTGATACGCCTGATGACAAGGGCCAAAGCATCACCCTGATCTTCGAGAAAACCGAGGAAGATACTCCTGGAATGGTTTCACTTGGCTCACCATCTTCGATCGAATATGAGGTTTGGCGGTCATCTGAAAAAGAGAACGGTTTTCGGCTGGTGGGCAAGATTAGCTCTTCTGATGAGAAATTTATCGACACCGGCATGAAGGATGGGGCGGAGCAATTCTATTTCCTGAAAGGGACCGCAGAGAACGATACTCTGATTTCACCGATCTTAGGGCCGGTGGTCTCAAAGGGGCAGTGGTTCAATACAAAACAAACCAACGTGCTGGTTTCGGTACTGATCTCCTTTTTGTTTATTCTCGGCTTCATCCTATACGGGAAAGGCAGAAAAAATCTCTTCATTCGACCCATTGCGGGACTGAAGGCCATAGATGAAGCCATCGGCAGAGCCACGGAAATGGGCAAACCGATCCTTTATTCCTCCGGTTTGGGCAAGATGGATCGGGTTGCCACCATGGCCTCCATGAATATTCTGGGAAGCGTGGCGGAGAAGACCGCAGAGTTCAAGACGCCTTTGATATTTCCCAACTACGATCCGGTGGTGATGACCACAGCTCAGGAGGTGGTAAAGGAGGGATATTCCAAGGCCGGGCATCCGGAAGCGTATAATCCGGATAACATATTCTTCGTAACCCAGAGCCAGTTCGGCTATGCCGCCGCCGTGGATGGCATCATGACCCGCCAACTGCCGGCCACCAATCTTTTCTTCGGGACCTTTGAGGCGGAGGCCCTGATCTTAGCCGAAACCGGCAATTCGATCGGTGCCGTTCAAATAGCCGGAACCGATTCCACCATCCAGCTTTCTTTCTTCATAGTGGCCTGCGATTACACCCTGATCGGAGAAGAGCTGTTCGCGGCGAGCGGCTATCTGACTAAGGATCGGCAAATCCTGGGAAGCATCAAAGGACAGGATTGGCTAAAAGCTCTGATTGTCCTTCTCATATTGATCGGAGGCATTGTTGGAATTTTAGGTTATGAGCAACTCATAAACTTCCTTAGTATCGGATAAAGGCGAACAGGCGCAGAGCGAGCTCTACTACTCCGGAGTAGCGAGACTTGTCTCGCGTTGGTAATTTCGAGAGTAGGTGTCGATCAGGCTTCACTTTGTTCGACCTACAATTTATTCTGACATGCAAAGACAAATTCCCATAATAATTTGCTTCGTTTTCGGCTTCTTCATGCTGGTGCAATTCTTTGTTCCGCACAAGCTGTCCGTTTCAGCCTACCAGAACGTTTTGGATTGGATGCAGATTATTTTTGTCTTCACCTTGCTTGTGGGAGTGGCGAGTTACATCAGATTGAATGGAAAGAAAGTTGTTCGGGCTCAAGCAGGATGGGGATACAATCTGGTGGCTCTGGCAGGATTGGGCCTTATGGCCATCTTCGGATTCTGGAAAGGCACCGGAGAGGACACTCCTTTTCTGTGGATGTTCAATAACCTCCAAGCGCCCATGCAGGCCACCATGTTTTCCCTTCTGGCGTTCTTTGTGGCCTCAGCTGCATATCGTGGATTCCGCGCCAGAAGCTGGGAAGCAACCCTGCTTCTTTTGACCGCCATCATCGTGATGTTGGGTCGAGTTCCCATAGGAGATTTGATTTCTCATTGGATTCCCGATACAGCCAACTGGATTCTGCGCGTTCCCAGCATGGCGGCCAAAAGGGGAATCTATATCGGAATCGGACTTGGAACCATCTCAACCTCGTTGAGGATTATCCTGGGAATCGAGAGAACCTACCTGGGAGGCAAGTGATTGACCGGGTCAGTACCTACAAGTTGAGTTGAGGAGTCTGCGAGGGATCGAAAATGAAGAGGAAATCAAGCGTCAGAATTTACTTCAAGGTTTTTCTGGTATCGACCGTGGCCGGTTTTGCCAGCTTCTTCATAATAAGCCTCTTCTTTGCCAGAGTGCTCTCCTGGGAGCTGGTGGTGGAATCAGCCATCTTTGGTCCCATCATCGGTAATATGATTGGATTCTCCTGCGCCCTCATAGGAGATCCGATCTCCAGGAGATTGGAGTCGCTTCCCAAACCACTCAGCACCATAAGCCAGGTCCTGACCTTCTTCGTCGTGGCGTTGGGAGCCGCCACGCTTTTCTTCTTCCTCATGGTCAGGTTGGGCATTATGCGCGGGTTATCCAACAGGCTGCTGCTCACCTTCTTGCTGATAGCGGCAGGAATTGGTTTGATGGTGACGCTCCTTATGACGGTTTACGAGCACCTCAAGTCTGAACTGGAGAAAAGCTATGAGAAGATAAGGGAGAAGGAACTTTTGGAGAAGGAATTACAGGTAGCTCGCCAGGTGCAGACGGGTTTTCTTCCCAAAGGAGGGGTTCAAATCGAGGGCTTCGACGTGGCCACTTTCTTCCGATCGGCCAGAGAGGTCGGGGGAGACTACTTTGACGTTATTCCTCTGAAAAAGGGCGTGGCCATAGTCGTCGCGGACGTGTCAGGTAAGGGCGTGCCCGCCGCTTTGGTCACAGCCAACCTCCACGCAACGCTGCATGTTCTGGCAGAAGACTGCCCTCCCGGAGAACTGGTCAGCCGGATCAATAACAGCATCTTTAAGGACACCTCACCAGATTTCTTTGTCACCTTCGTCTATGGTGTTCTTAACAACTCGACCGGTGAATTCAGATATGTGAACGCAGGTCATAACTTTCCTCTGGTCGTGCGGCAGGATGGTAAGGTTGAGGAGCTCACCCAGGGGGGAACCATCTTGGGAATACTGCCTGACTCCAGCTTCCAGACTGGTGCGGTCATTCTCAATCCCCAAGACCTTGTGCTCTTCTATACCGACGGGTTGACCGAAGCCGGGCTGCCGGAAATCGAGCCCTGGGGAGAGGAGAACCTGAAGAGATATCTTACCGGGATTCGCGACAAGCCAACCGATCAGATGGCTGAATTGATCCTCAAACAGGTGGAAGAGTCGCTTAAAGGAGCACCCCAGACGGATGACATCGCCCTGATTTTGCTAAAACGAAAGTAAACAAAGTATGTCTCGACAACTGATATTCATCTTAATCGCCTTGTCTGTTGCAATTCCTCTGGTGATCAAGCTTGGCCTACCTAACGCCGTTACATCAGAGGTAAGGCAAGTATATGAAGAGATTGACCAGTTGGATTCAGCCTCTGCGGTGATCATCTCATTTGACCATGAAGCCTCCTCTCTTCCCGAGGTGAAGCCGATGGCGGTGGCGATACTGCGCCATTGTTTTTCCAAGGATCTGAAGGTGATAGGCTTGGCGCTTTTGGCTGAAGGGACCGCTATCGGAGATGGAATTCTGAGAGAGGTGGGAAAGGAATATGGCAAAGAGTATGGCAAAGATTACGTCTTCTTGGGATTCCGCCCCCAATATCAGGCGGCCATATTAGGCATGGGTGAGGATATCAAGAGGGTTTTCCCGCGGGATTACAAGAATATTCCTTTGGAGCAGATACCGATGATGTCCGAAGGATCCCGCCTTGCGGGAAACGAGATAAGAAATTATCAGGATATTTCTTTGATAATCTCTGTGGCGGATGGTGATATGCCCGCCTATTGGGTTGACTATGCCGTCTCCCGCTATCACAAAAAGGTTTCTGCGGCAGTCACTGCGGTGATGGCAACCAGCTTCTATCCATTTCTTGCTTCCGGCCAGATTACAGGACTTCTGGGCGGGCTCAAAGGCGCAGCCGAGTACGAGATTCTGATCCAAAAACCGGGCATGGGACAAAGGGGAATGGATGCCCAATCAGTGAGCCACCTGGTGATAATTCTTTTGGTGATTTTGGGAAATGCGAGTTATTTCTTGAGAAGAAAACTTACGAAATAGTCGGCGGTCTGCTGTCGACAGTCCACAGCAAAAACCCAAGAAATTGGGTCCGGTGGACTTGTCCTGAGCGAAGTCGAAGGACAGCGGACGGTGGACAGGATTGATTATGCAAATAGGGACTCTAATAGCCGCATTCTTAACTCTGTGCATCTTTTCATTCTTGTACAAGGATAATCCCTTCTACAAATTTGCTGAGCATCTTTTGGTGGGGATCTCGGTGGGCTACATCCTGGTGATAGCTTTGAACACCACGGTAACGCCTAAACTGATAAATCCTATTTTCCAGGAGGGCAAACTCATTTATATTGTCCCTGGAATTTTGGGACTATTTATGTTCGCCAGGTTTTTGCCCAAATACGTTTGGCTTTCTCGAATCTCCATTGCCCTAATCATCGGAGCAGGTGCCGGCGTTGCCATCCCTGCCACCATGCAGGCGAAGATCCTGGCACAGATGCAGTCATCCATGATTGACTTCGCCACAGTAGATGGAATTATCATATTCATTGCCGTGGCCACCACCTTGGCTTATTTCTTCTTCTCCAAAGAACACAAGGGTTGGTTCGGCGCAACGGCCAGGGTGGGAACCTGGTTTTTGATGATCTTTTTTGGAGCCACGTTTGGGTATACCATCATGTCCCGAATCTCTCTTTTGATCGGAAGAATGCAGTTTTTGTTAGGAGACTTCTTGCATATTATTAAATGAGTTCTCCCCCTTTAATCCCCCTCTCCACAAGTGTGGAGGGGGGAAGATAGGGGGTGAGGTAAAAGATAATGCAAAAGAAGAAAAGACGCATAGTCATCTTATCCGAAGGTTACTTCGGGGACCTGGAGGCCAAGACCGCATCGGGTCTGATCAGGTACAAACCTGAAGAGGTGGTGGCGGTCATTGACTCGACCAAGGCTGGAAAGTCGGTCCAGGAGATTTTACGATTTGGAGGGGATATTCCGATAGTTGAAGATTTGGAGACATCTTTTAAATTCGGTCCCAATGCCCTTTTGATCGGCATAGCTCCCCGAGGCGGAAAGCTACCTGCCGAATGGAGAAATCAGGTTAAGCAGGCTTTGGAGAATGGGCTGGACGTAATCAGCGGGCTTCATGACATGCTCAATGAAGATCCGGAACTCTCCATGATTGCGCTTCTTAAGAAAGCCAAAATTTGGGACTTAAGGGAGGCCAAACGATTCCATAAGGTGGCCCTCGGAGATCCAAACTTGATCAAGGCAAAGGTCGTCTTGACCGTGGGAACGGACTGCAAGGTGGGAAAGATGATCGCTGCCATTGAGATGGCAAAGGAGGCGAAGAATTCGGACTGGAATCCTTTCTTCGCTGCGACCGGCCAGACTGGAATGGTGATCACCGGCAGCGGTGTTCCGATCGATTCGATTATTGGAGACTTCATGTCCGGGGCTTTGGAGGAGTTCCTCATAGAGAAGTCGAAATCTCATGATCTCTTGTTAGTGGAGGGTCAAGGCACGCTCATTCATCCCGGGTACTCCGGGGTCTCCTTAGCTTTGATTCACGGCTCTTTGCCAGACGCCATGATTCTTTGCCACCACCCCGGCAGAAAACAAATAAAAAATTATGATATTTCGATTCCTCCATTGCCTGAGCTGATAAAGCTCCATGAGGATGTGGCCAAACCGGTTAAACCCTGCAAGGTTACAGGAATATGTTTGAACACGCAGGAATCATCGGAAGAGGAGGCAAAACAGGAGATTAATAAGGTCGAGGCGGAAACCGGTCTGCCCACCACCGATCCGGTAAGATTCGGATGTGAAAAACTGGTCAAGGCCCTTGATTTTCTGAAGAAGCCTAAGTCTGCGTAGGCAAGCCTTCATGGCTTGCAGATATTAAAAAGTTCCTTTACTGCTTCACCCCCTATCTCCCTTCTCCATGAAATGGAGAGCGGGACAGCGAGAGGTTTCGAACCGATGACCTGCCCCAAATGCAAAACCAGAATGAGAGAGTCGAAAAGGCCGTTTCACAAGCAGCGAAAGTGGATTTGCCCCAAATGTGGTAAGGTCAGATTTCAGGTGATAAAAAAACAAAAGAATTAAAGGGAACCAAAAACTGCTATGATTGTTAAAGTAGAAAAGGGCAGCTCGCCGATAAGATTAATGTGTAACGGAGTTATGAGTGCTTAAGACGGACTCAGAGGAAAAACAAAGGAGGAATACTTGCTTAGAAGATGGCTGCAATTTCTGATTCCCTTTACGGTTCTGTTCTTAACCTCCAGCGTTCCCTGGGGTGAATTGTTCGTCCCTCCGGACCACGTTGAGATGGTGAAGGAGACGGAGATCGAATCCGAGGAGGCGATTCCCCTAAAGGAGCTTCATTTCACCAAGACAGCCTTTCAGAACAAGCTGCACCGGATAGGAGCCAAAGCGGCGCTGGCCGTGGACATTGAAAAAGGTGACATCCTCTTTGAGAAAAACATGGAAGAGCAACTGCCTATCGCCAGCTTAACCAAGCTCATGACCGCTCTGGTCTTTCTGGAGCAGAATCCCGATTTGGATGATACCGCCGCCATTGCCTCGTCCGATGCCAAATTCGCCGGAAGGTCTCGTTTTTCGGTAGGAGAGACCCTAAGCTTCAGAGATCTCCTCCATACTAGCCTGATGTGCTCTGACAATCGAACCACCAAAACCCTGGCAAGGGTTTCTGGTCTGCCCTCAGAAGAATTCGTTGCCAGGATGAACCGGAAGGCCGAAGAGATCGGCCTGGAAAACACCTGTTTTTATGAGCCAACCGGTCTGGATGAGGGCAATCACTCTACGGCTTTAGATTACGCCAGGCTGCTCTCTTTCGCCATGACCGACAGCGTGGTGGCCTCCATCACCAGCAAGAAGGAGTACAACCTCACCTCTTTTTATAGGAAAAGGACAAGAACACACAAGATTGCCAATACCAACCGGCTTCTTCAAAGCTCGTTGAACGTCAAATGCGGCAAGACCGGATATAACGGCGCCTCGGGATGGTGTCTGGGCACCCTGGTGGAAAACGAGGATGGGACAAAGATTGCGGCGGTGATCTTGGGCGCTTCCAGCAATCTTGCCAGATTTCGGGAAGCCAGATCAATCATAAGATGGTCCTCTCAAAAAACGACCAAAGGAACTTAAAGCGAATTCATCTTTTGGGTAACTTCTGCTTCCTCGAAAGATAGAAATGCAAATGGAAAAAAAGGATATCGAAGAGGTGGGCGAGGCGGTTGAGGCTTTGGGAGTGATGGTGGAGAGGGAGCTTCACAGAATCAACCTCCATCTGAACCAGCTTGCCAAATCCCTATCCGACGTGGTAGGCCAAGAAAGAGGTCCTAAGGAAGAGATTCCCGAGTTGAGAGACCAGATTCAGGAGACCAGGGAATTCCTGGAAGGCTTCGAAGCCACGGTTTCCCGTGCCGAATCCAGAATAGGCGAACTCCAAAGAATTCTCCAGGATGAGGAGGACCCTGCAGCCCAGATAAGAAACGACCTTTTGACAATAAAAAGAGATTTGCAATTCGTCAGAAGCGACCTGAAGGAGATTTTAGATCACAGGGAACACCTCGACCAGAAAATCAAAGGTTTTGAAAACAGAATAAACAGATTAGAGAATGACAGACTTGCCTAACCCCTCTTCCAGAATTAGGACGAAGGCTAATCTGATAATGGATTCGAATACGAAAATGGTGTCAGAGCAGGAAGCGGGTGACACCAGAACCGAGAGAATTAGGAAAATGACTTTTGGACGTCGCATGAGACGGGTTTTTCTCATCTCACTTGCTTTTCTTTTATCCGTCCTTTCTTTCTCCTGCCAGAAGACCTGCCGGAGACCAGAGATAGCCATACTCTTCGCCTTTGGTCAGGAGGGAAAACTTCTGAGAACCAAAATGGAGTTGACTGACAGTCTGAATTTGGCCGGGCGAATATTCTGGACAGGTAAGCTTCAAGGAAAAGACGTGGTGCTGGTGGAAAGCGGAGTGGGAATGACCAATGCCACCATGATCACGCAGCTTTTGATCGACAAGTACTCTCCTGAAAAGATAATCTTCACCGGAATCTGCGGAGGCATAGACTCTGCCAACCGTATCGGAGACGTCGTGATCCCGGAAGAGTGGGTCACGCATGACTATGGGATTTACGACAAAGATGGCTTTTCCCCGGAATCCGTCGGTGTGATGCTGCCTGGCGAAACTGAGAGAAGATATGTCATGTTCTTTCCGGTCGATCAAAACTTGTTGGCAACAGCCCAGATTTCGGCCCAGAAGGCAAGAGGGGAATTTAAGCCAATAGGCGAAAGGATTCCACAGGTGAAGATCGGTGGAATTGGAGCCAGTGGAAACTCCTTTATCGATCAGAAGGAAAAAAGAACGTGGCTCCAGGAGAGACTCAGCGCGCAGATTGTGGACATGGAATCAGCCGCTGTGGTTCAGGTAGCGAATGTAAATGGAGTTCCCATTCTGGCAATCAGAAGCTGTTCGGATTTAGCCGGCGGCTCCGGATCCAGCACTGCCGAAGAGGAGTTGAGCCACTTTTTCAAGGTAGCCGCCGATAATAGTGCCATGTTTGTTCTGTGGTTACTTTCCTCGATGAACTGACTTCTCTATCAGGTTACCTGCTTAAGCCTTCCTCTTAAGAATCCAATGCTCTGATCTTTGCTTTCCGAGCTGACGCTCAGATCTTCCAATTCTGATCCGCCAAAGCTTCACCCAATCCAATCTCCTGGAGAAACTTCCTGACTGGCAGGGAGAGATATTTGCGCTTCTTGATGGCTATCCCGTACCCGAGCTTGCCGAAATGCTCTGTGACCGGAATATAAGCCAATGATTCGTCCTCTATAGCCTCTGTCACCAGCCCGGAAACGATCGAGATCCCTTGTCCAACCTTGATGTACTGTTGGATGACGGTGGCCCCGCCGGTCTCTATGGCGATGTTGTAGCTCAGGTTATTCTCCCTGAACACCTTTTCGATTCTCCGGCGAATTGAGTTCTCCCGCTGATACAATATCAAAGGCTCGCGGGCGATCTCTGTCAAGGCGACGGTCCGTCTTCCGGCCAGCCGATGACCAACTGGCACGCACAGGAACGTGTCGTATGTCCAGATCTCGAAGAATGACATATCTGCAAAGTCGTTCCAGGAAGAGGTTATGCCGAAGTCGATATCACCCGAGGAGACCATGTCCAGCACCTCAGAATCAAGGGGCTTCTGCAAAATCACCAGGCGAATCTCCGGATTTTCCCTTTTGAAATTCTGAACGATGGCAGGCAGCTTGTATTGCATTATCGCACGATAGGCGGCAAGGGTGACGGTGCCCTCCGACGAGCCGGAGAGATCGGCGAAGTGAGCCTCTATGTCATTCAGGGTTTGCAGGATTATATCCGCATAAGCCATAAGGATTTTACCTTCGGGGGTCAGGGAGATGCCGCGTCCCTCTCGCTCGTACAGCTTGACCCCCAGTTCCATCTCCAGCGATCGCATCTGGTGACTGATAGCTGACTGCCCTATATTGAGTGCTTTTCCTGCCTTCGAGAAACTACCATATACCCCCGCCCAGTAAAAGCCACGCAAGGTCTGTAGTTCCATCTTCTCCTCCAGACTTTCGGTTGAAACGACTTTGAACCCAAAGCACTTAGCGGTGAAAAGTCTCGAAAATATGCGTTAGTACCTGAAGTTTCCCAACTGTGAACCCCGTGCTCAAACATTTACCAATATGAAAGCCAAACAATCAATATGAATCATTGTACGCATTTACCTTAAAATAATACTTTGATTCATATGTGTCAACCGATATATTGTAATTGAAGGAAAAAAAGGGCATATAAGCCTGTTTTGTCAGTCAATTGAATTGCTAAGTTGTTATTCCACTGTGGACTACCGGGTGGAAGGATTCCTGACTGAAGACCTGGGAAAACACAGAATGAAAGCATATTCCAGTTCAAAGGAAGGAGATTAAGATGATCCAGCAAATCCTCTTTTCCCTCAGGGCATCCATCGTGCCCTTTCAATTGCTGCGGCCGCTTCCCACGATTTTTGCCTCAGTGGCTGGAGTCTCCGGTGAAAGTGCCGGTTCAGAGATGCCTGCTCGCGTTAGAGAGGAGCTTGCCTCCCATCTAGGCTGTATGGCAAAGATGACAGAGGCGCTCGCGGAGATGTCAACGCCTGTTGGCCCGCAATGTGAGGATCTCCTCGAGAAAATCAGGAGCTTAGAGAAGGCGAACACCGGGACTCTCTGTGAGAAAACAGGCGCATTTAACCTAGCCCTGGAGCAGATGTGTGAAAAGCATAAGACGCCAATACGAGAGGAATGTCGCGCGCATGCCTTCACTTTCCGGGATATCTACCGCTCCACCGTGCACGTAAAAAAGTTGGCACTGATCTATGAGGATGAAGTAACGGATCGGGTCACCAGCCTGAAAGATATCCTCTCTGAGAAGTGTTACTACCATGTCGAGTTGAAATCGGAGGAATCCCTTAAATCAGAGCCTGTCAGGTCAGATTTCGCTCTTTACGCTCCTACGTCTCTGCCCGGCCAGGTATATTTGGACGGCATGCCCAATGCCCGGGTCCCTCTGTTGCTCATGGTCGATTTGGGCAAGAAACTGGAGGAATGCTCTATGGCGGATCTGCGCAGGGTGTTCCGGCATCAGCAAAGAGACATCGACATGCTCTATTCTCCTTTTCCTCCAATCCGCTTGTTTCAGAAGGTGGACATCGGCTACATCGAGCATCTGTACAAGCACAGCGCCTCGAGTCCTGCTAACGGCTAAGAGCGTATTATTTCGACGACTCTGAGAAAAAGAAGAAATTATTGTAGGGACAGCCCTCGTGGCTGTCCTTTTTTTCGTAAAAGGCCGTATAGCGCGTAGGCGCGGTTCATCCTGCCATTCGGCCCTGAGACCCCAGGGTCGAAGGAAAGGGGTTCACCCTGACTCCGTCCCGAGGGATTCAGTCCGAGGGAAGGGCTTCCTAGCCCCGCATGGAGATTATCGTAGGAAGCCCTTGCCTCGGCACTGAGTCTAGGCACGAAGTGCGGCTGTCCTTTCTTGTTGTCCGGACAGGGACGAGCCCTGTTCCTATGTGTAAATATCAGGAAGTCAAGAAAATTGGTTGTTGTTTTTTCAAGCTAGCCAAGAAAAAAGCGGAGAGGTAATCGCTTCTCCGCTCTTTTTCTTATTCATACCAATCTGCTATTGAGTATCTATTTGAGCAATAACATCTTCCTTGCCTCGACAAAATCTCCCGCTTCTAATCGATAGAAATAAATCCCGCTGGAAACCTCATTTGCATTCTCATCCCTTCCATCCCATTTAACCTCGTAAGTCCCAGCTTCCTGCGGCTCATTCACCAGAGTCCTCACTAACTGCCCCAGAACATTATGGATTTTAAGGGTGGTGTAGACGGGTCGGCGGACGGCGGACTTGTCCTGAGCAAAGTCGAAGGACTGTGGACTGCCGACGGTGTAGTGGATCACGGTGGTGGGGTTAAACGGATTGGGATAATTAGCCGACAAAGAGAATTCCGCCCGCACCTCTCCTTCTGTTATCTCCTCCTCTACGTCTGTGCTCCATGTAGTGAAGTAAAGATTTTGGAAGTCATCTCCGAAAGGGTCACCCGGCGGATCCTTGCCGGCCCACATAATAGCACAATTGCCTTGAGCATAGGTGCCCTGGCATATTTCTCTGCCATCTTCGGACTGAGTCGGCCAGGTGGCTTTCTCGTGGAGCCATCCCCAGTAAGTCGGATTCGTCGAACTGACCCGTCCGTAGAAAATGTGCGCGTGGTAGAAGGGGGGAAAATGTCCGCCCATAAAGTAGCATACATTTACGTAAGAAGAAGGATAACCCGAGTTCCGTTCCGTCCACAGATCACACGCCATCTCATTCCAGGCGGTGGAGCTATCCAGAATATGGTTTTTGGACCAGAACTCCCCACCATTGCAGCTATATGCATATCCTAAGTTCATAGGTGTGTATTCGCCAACCGGGGCATCGTTATATGCTACCCAGACGTAAGGTATGCTGTCAGGCAGAGTATGAAGCGCTGCCACCTTGGGGTAGGTATCGTCATATGAATCATCGGTAAGAGCCTCCAAGTCCACCCACGAGCCGGGAGAGCAATAATCCGTGCTCCTGATAAACCCGATATCATAGTCTCCTCCTCCGGGCCATTCGAATACCAGATAGACATATCCATTCCTGCCGTAAGCGATGTCCGGATGAGACCCAAAGGCGTATACCAATACCTCATTGTCCCAGGTCTCCCCGTAATCAGTGGACGTAATGGTGTAAAGGTCGGGCGTATCATCTTCCATCTCTTCTTTCTGCTAAACCACCATAAGATGGTCTCCATTTTCGTAGTCCACACAGGCTGAAAAGTAGGTGATGGTATCCGTGCCAGCTTTGACGTAATAAATTCCTTCTGGTGTTCCGCTTTGGCTAAAACGAAGCATTTGAATCATTCCGTTTTGATCTGAACGCAAAAGGAATAAATACAGCTTGTCCCCGGTGCTCCCGGTCAAAACCACCGGATGAGAAAAAGTGACAGTGGGGCCGACATGAAAATCAGCCAGATAGGACCAGTTAGCTCCGCCATCGGTGGATTTGTAAACTAAGACGCAAGCATTATTTGCACCTTGCCAGGTCGAGCACCTAACTGCATACACGTTCCCACTGGTATCATAATCGACGGAGATTCCTCCAGAAACCGGACCGGTGCATATTTGCGCAAAAGTTGCAGTCGAGACCAAAAGAGAGAAAAGGATTAGCAGCAACAGACGAACGGCTTTGTCTTTGGCTAAGAACATTTGTCCCTCCTTCCTTGATTAGAGAAGTTGACAAGAAGAGCTTCTCTGAGAATTCTGCTGTTGGCCTGGCATCCCCCAATGAGACCCAGCAGATTCTTTTCTGTCACAAAACAAGCCTTCGCAGTCAATTAAGCGTTTGAATATCTGCAATTTACTTCCGAATCCAGTCGAGTCAAGGAAAATCTGTGGGGATTGTTGAGGCGAGCAAAAGAAGAAGCGGAGGCGTGAACCATATGGTTCACAGCGGAGGGCGCAGGACTCGAACCCGCAAGGCCTTACGGCCGCCTGATTTCAAGTCAGGTTCCTTACCAATTAGGATAGCCCTCCGATAAAGGCAGTCAATACTCACCAGGCAATAGTCAATAGCGTATCTTCGAATATGTCTTACATTGTTAATATCGAACATTTTCGCAGGAACGCAAGAAAAAAATCTAGACTTACATGTAACATGTAGGGGTGGAGCTAAAGCTCCACCCTGATCAATCTTGTGATGCATCGGCTTTAGGAAATACCGATGTCGATCCGCTTCGGGAATTCCGATTCCCGAAGCACCCGAAATTGTCTTCACACTTGTTCATTTCTCCCAAATTCATCCGATAAAATAAACTGAAACTACTGTTCGTCATTGAGAACAACCAGACCACTATATGAGGTCCGACAAACCCTAAGATTTATTCCTTTATGACCGGAGGGGCATATGGAGAAACTCAAATCATTTGTGATGAATCACTTTGAGGAATCGTTGGTCTTGGCGATTGCGCTGGTGATCATAGTAGTCAACTTCCTCGTCGTGCAGAAGTTGGCTTTCCTGAATTTCTACTATCTTCCGGTTTTGGTCGCCGGGTATGTGATGGGCAGAAGAATGGCCATACTCGCCAGCCTTTTCTGTATAACGCTGATAGTGTTTTCCGCCATCAACAATCCACACATTTTCCTGACCGAAAAAAGCTCTCTTCTTCTGGCGACTGATCTTATGGTGTGGAGTGGTTTTTTGATTTTGGCGGCTTACGTGGTGGGCACACTATACGAGCAGAGGGAAAAGAAGATTTCGGAGTTGAAGAATGCCTACATCGGAGTGCTGGAGATACTGGCCAAGTATCTTGAATCCTATGATCGATATACCCGCAGCCATTCTTTGAGGGTGGCAGATTATGCCACCGGCATCGCCATCGCCATGGACCTTCCTCGAAGCGAGGTGGAGAACATAAAAGTTGCTGCTCTGCTGCACGACATAGGCAAAATCGACATAAGCTCAGATCTGATCAAAAAGGCAGCCGCCCTCTCCGGAGAAGAAAAAGAGATCGTAGCTTCTCATCCGCGCAAGGGGGTAGAACTCCTCTCCGCCGTCGGGGGAGTGCTCAAGGACGCCATGCCCATAGTTGACGCTCATCACGAGTTTTTCGTTGAGCGAAAATCGTCGGAAGACAAAAAGACCAGCAAGGTCCCCATAGGAGCGAGAATAATATGTGTGGCGGACAGCTTCGACGCCATGGTCACCGACCGACCCTACCGCAAGGGCATGCCCCATTGGGAAGCCATGGACGAATTGGAAAGATGCTCGGGCACCCAATTCGACCCCCAGGTGGTGGAAGCCTTCAAGAGAGTATACGCAAAAGATTATGCAGAAAAACTCGAGCCAGTCTAACTTGCGATGTGTCGAAACCGAGGCAGCAAAGACCTGCCCGCTTGATGTGCTCCGGGAGATCGATACTGGCTCGGTTCAGTCGTGCAGAGCAGTTCACTAAACAGGGAGAATCCCCTACCCTTTACTTCAATCCTCACATGATCTGACAGAACGTCCTGTTCCATTGAATCTCTTCTCTCGTTTACGGTTACGATATTCTCTCGTGCTCGCCAGCCTTGCCTGCCCCCCAGAAGGGGACAGACTATATAGATGCAAAGCCCTATTGGGTATTATTCGTATTCCGTTGCTGCATAACCCGGCGACTGGCGCCTAATTGACTCCTAATATTTTTGAAAAACTGCTTGACAGATTGCCCCAAAGCGTATATATTCAATTAGGGCAGCGGGACGCCGTGCTTTCGGGAGCAACGCGGGAATGAGGATAGGTCTTGCTATGCCTGGCTTCGGTTCTTGCGTGAAGACGATCATTCGATTAAGAAGTTCCGCCCCCAAAGTCCGCCCGTGCCAGCACTCCAGAGGCGAAGACGTGTCTGTGTGGGGATTTTATGCGCTGGATTCATAGGAAATGAACAATAACCTTTTTCGGAAAGAGGGTGTGCCGCAACCCTTGAAAACACACAGTTGTCATTCTGAGCGAAGCCCTGCACCATCTGGTGCGGGACGAAGCGAAGAATCCAATAATTGCAATAAGCAAGAAAATCGAGATTCTTCGGCTAACGCGTCAGAATGACAGTATGACACAACCCCAAAGAGGGGAGGATAAAATAAAAATTCATGTTTTTGCCTGGAAAGAAGAAAAATGTCAAAACTCTATTTGGCAAAAGGAGAGGTAAAGATGAAAAAGATTCTCTTTTTTGTGCTGTTCTTTAGCTTGTTTTATTCTCTCAGTTTTGGGGGAGATTATGCTGTTGACAAAGGAAGCAACATGTTTGGCATCACGGCTGGCTTCATCAATGCCTCAGGCGATCTGTATGAAGATGAGGAAGGCAACTCATCTACTACCCTTCTCGTCATGCCCAGTCTGGCTCATTGTATAGTGCGTAACTTCGGTATTGGTGGCGACCTTTTGGTGCTACATAACAAACAAGGAAACACAGGACTCTCCACGCTGGGCTTAGGACCAAAGGCGATCTTTTTCTTTGGGGGAAAAGATAGTAAAGCTTATCCATACTTAACATTAGGATTTTACTATGTTAGAAACACTATCGACTACGGGACTCATGACCGTACAATCTCAGGCACCAGGTTCAAATTTGGTAGTGGGGCAAGCATAATGATCGCCGACCATCTGGGCCTGTTAATGGAGGCATCCTACAATTGGGACAATTTGAAATGGGAGAAAGCAGAAGAATCCGAGGATGGTAGCATGGTGATTGTCTCCATGGGGCTTGCTGGTTTCACTTTTTGAATAAAAGCAGATTCTTTACGGGATTTATGCTCTAAACAAACCCGTTCGAACAGTATTTAATACAGGGAGGGACGATGAAAGAAAAAATTCTTAAGATCGTATTTACTATTGGGATGATTTTGTGTATTACGCTATTGGTGAATTGCAGCATGAAGAAAAAGGATAGTGCAGTTTGCGGACCCTGGCAAATGAAGGTGGAATACGATTATCAGGAAGGTTACAGGTTAGATGATTATGAGAACCTATACGGGAACGTAGAGGGCGCTTTCGACGATGCAGGAACCGAGATCACCATTTTCACCATTGAAGGAGAACCGCCCTTTCTACCAGATGACCCCTACTTTTTTACGCCAGATGGTTTACTTAGGTTCGCACGACTGGACACGTTCTTCTATGCACATAAGACTTCTGGCTTAGTATATTATTTAGTTTCGGTGGATGGGCTTGATGTAAATGCTGGTCTCCCACCGTATGAAAGAATATGGGGTGGTACAAAGTCGAGCGCTCCAAACGTCCCACCTATTCCTAAGTGGTCGTTCACTTTTGTTGGTGATATTCCAGAGGAATACTACGGAGGCCAATGGACGAAGCACAGATTGGTGACGGCAACGACGATTCACGAATTAGGGCATCAAAGAGCTGGATTAACCCATCCACATGAGTATCCACAATATCATTACCCAAATTATCCCTGCATTATGACTTGGAGCAAATATGTTACTAATGAAGTTCTCACCACAATGGGTTTCTGCTGGAGTAGTGATCCTAATTCAGCGGACAATTGCAGATATTTTCTGCAACAACAAAACAAGTAAATTCGAAAGGAGCTGAGAAAAATGAAGCACGTGAATAAATGCATTGGATGTTTAATTACGATCTCCATATTTATTGTAATTTCACCTGCTTTAGTCCTTGCGGAGTCAACCGACAGTGTTGGATTAAAGCTCGGGATTGTCTTGGATAAAGAGAAATATCTAGTCAGTGAACCCCTTTGGGCGATGGTAACCGTAGAAAATACAACCAAGGATAAAGTTTTTGCAACGAGTATTAACCCTATGTATGGTAATCTCCATTTCCATATAGTTTCATCCAGTGGCGATTCTCTGAAGGGTTGGTGCTTTCGTGGTATGATTGGAGGCTATCCAACCTTGGATCCGGGTCAACGGGATGTATATTTTGTAGATCTTGTAGGATCAATCTGCACCTATGGCGTCGAACACGGACAGGCGCTTCATCAAAGAAGAGTTCCAGAAGGCAAGTACACTCTTCAGGCGGAACTAAGGCTATATCCTGATCCGAAGTGGCAGAAAGAAAGATTCCAAGTTTACTCAGATAAGGTGAATTTCATGGTGCAAAAACCATCTGGAGAGGAGAAAAAAGCTTACGACCTTTTAAAAGAGAAAAAAGCAGAAAAGCTATGGAAGCTCATCGAGCAGTTTCCAAACAGTGTATATAGAGACGCGGCTTTAGAACTGGTGTCGACCTTTGATTACCATCCAGAAGAAGCAATGGAATTCATAGATAAATATCCCAATAGCGGTTATGTTGCATCTGTTATATTTGCGGTGACTCCAAAGACGGGCAAAGCCAGTGCAAGGAAGAAATTTTTTGAGGACATAATCAAAAAATATCCTAATACTAAAGCTTCTATGTATGTGGAAAATAAATTGGACAAATGGAGAAGAGGGAAAATCTGGGTGGATGAACCAATACCAAAAGATTAGTTTCAGAGGAGGGACTCAAAATGAAGAAAAAAACAATATTCTCTTTGGTCATTTTCTTCTCCCTGACTTCCTTCATTCTTGCAGGGGAGTCCGCCAGGGAGTTGACGAAGAAGGGAATTCACGTAGCTGATCTTTCGGAGGAAGACAAAATCAACCTCCAAATAAATACATTAGAGCAAGCAATACGAGAACAAAACATAGCGGATGCTGTTAGGATACTTTCCCCCGATTATTCAGAGAATGATCCTTCATTTAATAAAAACAACTTGACCGGAATATTGGAGCGTTCTTTCTCCAATTTCGCTAGGAATAGAGAATTTGTGACTAAGACGAACAAAAAAACTGGATGGCGAGTGACCGCCACATCTGATTTTTCAATCCACAGCCTTGAAACAAAGGTTGATGAGGAGAGTGCTTGGCTGAAATGTGAGATTGGATTTCCTTTGGCTTCGATCAAGATTGAAGAAAAAGAAGTTTTAGAATTCTCTAAGGCAGGTTCAAGTTGGTTTTTAGCAAAATCTAACTCTGTTTTCGGTTTTATTGAAGACGCATCCAAGGAAAT
>Ga0315539_1000478_pt1 | contig 29930 bp, 24 predicted proteins | sample SalMarSW160150MG_FD_203097 | JGI IMG/M metagenome (GOLD analysis project Ga0315539, IMG submission 203097) | Salt marsh sediment microbial communities from the Plum Island Ecosystem LTER, Massachusetts, United States - Salt Marsh Sediment SW1601-150 ...
CTTGTGCCTTCCTATCCTCGCCACCAGCCTTGTAGTGCTCTGCCAACATGATCATAGGTGCCACATAATTCGTGTTCATATGGGCGATTATGTCGGTGGCAAGATAGCTGTCAGCATACCAGTCGTGTTTTAAATAATCCAGTCTGAGATTATTTTCAAGATTTTTCTTGAGCAGTGCCAGGTTATCGATTCGTTTTGGACTGTATTGATATGCCAGACCTACGATATATAGGTCATCAGTCAGAGATTTGGTGTAATTCTCATAGACCGTCAAGGCGAAGTAGACCGGGATATCCGGATATTGCTCATTCAGGGTCTTACATAGTTCCGGTATGAAGTTTTCATCGGTCAGGCCAGGCAGTTTGTCAACATCGATCTTGATATTTCTCTCCCGTAATTTCCCTTCCAGATAGGATTTTTTGGTATGGGTGGTAATGGACAGATTCAAAACCAGGACGTCCTCTCGTACCCCAAGAGCCTTCTGAAGCATCCAGGGAGGATAGGTATCGTTGTCGCCGTTGGTAAACAGGATGGCATTCTTTTCGGTGGACATTAGTACATTGTAATTATAGTTGATCAAACCCGGGGCGATGTCCTTGCTTTCGTATAATTTCTTGCAGAACTCTTTCATCTTCTTTTCCGGGCCATTGAACTCATAATATGAGATGAAGGGATAGTAGGTGTCGGGCTGTTCGGGTCGAAGCTGGTAGGCTTTTTCAATAAGAGAGATGTCCTTTATACTGTAACAGTTCCAGAATTTGAGAAGGTAGCATTCATAAGTCTCGGGAATGGCCTTTTCCATATCCTCGATGATCTTCTTCAACCGCGCCTGCTTTTCCTCGGTGTCGATGGTTTCTGTGTAACGGGCATATCGATTGGCATTGTAATAGTTGTACCAGGCCTCCGGGTTCTTGGGATTCTTTTCTATCTCCTTTTTCCAAAGCTCGGCCTGCTCGACATACCATTCATTTGGCTTTTGCACATAGACGATGCGATATACTTTTTCCGGTTTGGAGGCACCAGACTCCCCGATGAGTGCATGGTCAACAAACAGGAACAGAAGTACAAACGCCCACAAAAGATAGTGGAATCGCTTCATGATTTCAATCCTCCTTCTTAATGTATTTGCATCTGCGGAACTCATCAAAGGTTTTTGCGTCTTGACGGCGATTCATTTCACTTTGTAATACACGCCACATCAAAAAGGGTTCAAGGGTTTTTTGGCAAATGTGAATGTGGAGCAGAAATGGGTTCTTCTGGTGAGATGCTTATTCTGATTGTTTTGGGGTCAGGGTTCAAGGGACAACTGGTTAGAATAGGAATTGGACTAATGGACGAAAGAAGGACGGGGGTGCAACCCCCGCCCTAACGGGAGACAGGGAGACCTTCGATCCTGGTTCATCGCAGATTCGGGGTTGACTATCGTAACTTCCTTTGCTAACTTAGCGTACAAATTTGTGTCTGGCGGAGCTTGGAGAATGGAGAAGAAGGCAGCAAAACAACCCCTTGGAAACAGGAGAAGGTATGAAACCCGATAGTCTGATCACTCTGATTCTGGGCATAGTTTTGACCGTCTTTGGATTATTCCTGCTTATCGCTCATCCTGGCGCTGTTGGTGCAATTCCCCTGCTCATCGGTGGTTCGCTGGTTTATTTGGGCTGGTGGGGTGGACGCACGGCACTTCTGGTTTTCGGTCATACCTGCGTTGTGGTCGGATGTGCCTTGATTACCTGGGGTATCTACCTTTTGCCCTATTCTCAGCCCACCTTCGCGCATATTGTTGGGCGTCCCCTTTTCTGGGGTCTGTTCTCATTGTTCGGTGGTATCTGCTCCATCTATCACGGGTTCTGCAGGTGCATTCGCAAGCAAGAGAGGGCTGCGGGGACCAAGGACGTATGACTGCGTAACTGCGGTTGGTATTTGGGGGAATCGGCGGAGTCTCACCTTCAGGAGAAAGAGCATGTTCATAAGAGATTTGAAGAAATGTAAAGAGATAATCGCAGGCGACAATTCGATCTTGAGCGAATTGTTGAATCCTCTGAAGGATAGAGTTGCTGCAAGATACAGCCTTGCTCACGCAAAGATCAAGCCCGGTGAGACAACCTACGCACATAGGTTGAAGAGCTCGGAAGTCTACTATATACTGGACGGCGAAGGAGAGATGTACATTGATGACGAGAAAGAAAAGGTTTTTGCCGGGCAAGTAATCTACATTCCTCCGAATTCGGTCCAGAGAATAAGAAACACCGGCGCCAGTGATTTGAACTTCTTGTGTATTGTGAACCCGGCCTGGAGAGCCGAAGACGAAGAACTGGTTGAATGATTGACAGGTGTGTCATGGTACACCGAATCCTGTATTTCGCGCGTCTTGCCTGGGATTTGTATTACTCAGAACCTCCCTCAAGGGGAATTACCCAAAGACGAGAGAATAAGCCGACATTTTAGGATCAACTAAAAGATGGCCAAGTTTTTTCGAGCCGAATCCGAAGAGGATTTTCGCCAGGTTCGCAAACTCCTTATCGAATACGCTGACTCACTGGGCTTTGAGCTGAGCTGCCAGCATTTCGATAGAGACTCTGTGGAACTTCCGGGAGAATACGCTCCGCCGGACGGATACCTTCTTCTGGCCACGCAGGAGACAAAGATAGCCGGATGTGTTGCCTTAAGGAAGATCGCCTACGGTGTTTGCGAGATGAAAAGGCTGTATGTACGGCCAGAGTTTCGAGGGAAAGGGATCGGGAGGAAGTTGGCACTGAACATCATCAAAGAAGCTCGCAAGATTGGCTATAAGCACATGCGCCTGAATACGCTCTCATCCATGAAAGAGGCGGCAGCGCTTTATCGCTCGTTAGGCTTCAAGGAAATCGAGCCCTATCGGCACAACCCCATAGAGGGCGCCATGTTCATGGAACTGGCCTTGATTCGACAGCATTCACCATAGCTTTATTTGCGAGTCGCGGAGTCTGTCCTTTAGGGCCTGTTGAAAAACCGGCAGCCTGGGACGGGATGAATTCCCGCCCCTATGGGAGACGATCAGTTCTAGCACATAGGGCAGGGTTCATCCTGCCCTTCGGTCCCGCACTTCGTCCTGAGACTCAGTGTCGAAGGAAGACCTCAGGGTCGAAGGAAAGGGATTCACCCTGAAGGGCATTTAGCCCTGCCAAAGAGTTTTTCAACAGTCCCTCGAGCGATGCCCCGCAGTTATGCCGATACGCATATCGCCTCATGAAACTGATGAAGACTGAGTCGCAGGGTGGCACAGTCTTGAGCCTGATATATCAAACCACTTCCTGATTGCCATAATCGTCAGGCCTGGTTATATTCAGTTGAGCCGATGCCGAGAGTGTGCTATGTGACTTCGTGCGGTGACACCATGTATTGTTTGGACAGCGGTTACGCCCCTGCGGGAACGAAGGGTGGGGTGCAGCCCGCATCTCGAAAAGTCCTTGATTAATGGAGGAGAAAAATATGCAGGTTCTGGTGATGTATTATTCAAGATCGGGAAATACCAAAAAGCTGGCTGGAGAAATAGCCAAAGGAGTGCGGGAAGTTGAAGAGGTTAAATGTGTGTTGAAACCGGCAGCCGAAATCACGAAGGACGATTTCATAGCTTCCGACGGAATCATAGCTGGCTCTCCGGTTTATTTTGGGACGATGGCGGCTGAATTAAAAGAGGTCTTTGACAAATTCGTTGGCGTCCGCAGACATATGGAAGATAAGATAGGTGCGGCCTTTGCAACCTCAGCCGACCCATCCGGGGGAAAGGAGACTACCATTCTTTCGATCATCCAGGCCATGTTGATATACGGAATGATGGTGGTGGGAGATCCTCTGGATGCGACCGGTCACTATGGGGTATCATGTATCGGGGCCCCCGATAGAGAGACCGCCCTTAACGCTAAGAAGTTGGGAAAGAGAGTGGCCTTGTTGGTCAAGAGGCTAAAGGGTTAGCAGTCGAATGAGAGAATGAAAGTGATAGACCATGTCAAAAATCTTCGTGCAACCTCCGGATAACGATAGCTTCGAGGAATTTTTATCTTACGCTAAGGAACATGGTTACAACCTAGAGATTGCATCCTTTGCATACAGCCGTGTTTTAGATACGAATTGGCAAGAGATATTGAAAGACCATCAGCAGAGACTGCGCGGATTTACCGGAGTCATTTCCGTTCACGGAGCGTTCATGGAGTTGACCGTTCACAGCAGAGACGAAAAGATCAGGGAAGTTGCGAAGGATAGAATTTTTCAGAATCTTGAGATTGCCAAAGCTCTGAGGGCGAAGTATATTGTCTTCCATGGGAACTTCAATCCTTTGATCCGGCACGAGGGTTATAGAAAGAATTGGGTCAAACAGAATGTACTTTTTTGGTCCGAGGTTTTAGAGAAATATCAGATTATCGTTGTGCTGGAAAATCTGTGGGAGCCAAAACCGGAGACGTACAGGAAACTTCTGGATGAGGTTGATTCTGCGCGCCTAAAGATTTGTTTCGATACGGGACACGCGAATATCTTCTCCGAAGCACCGCTTGAGGAATGGTTCGCTGTGTTAGGTGAAGATATTGCCTATGTGCACGTCAACGATAACGACGGCAATGTCGATTTAGAACTCGCCCCGGGTGAAGGAAATATCGACTGGCGGAGATTTTCGGATCTGATCAAGAAATACGGAATTGCTCCTGAAATTGTATTTGAAGTCGGAACACTTGAAAAAACGATACAATCGCTTGAGTATTTTCAAAAAGAAAACATTTATCCTTTTGATCTGCATAGAAAGGACGGCGTAATTTAAAATGATTTTCAAAGGTCTTTGGACGTGCCCGAGATGCGGCAGGATGTTTGCCAATCGCAACCAGAGCCATTCTTGCGAACATCACACCGTAAAACAGCACCTGAAAGGCAAAAGTCCGCATGTCAGGTCGCTGTACGAGGCATTTGAGGCACTAGTGGAGAAGTGTGGATCTGTTTCAGTCGTGCCGACGAAAGCCCGTATCGGATTCCAGGTGCGGATGATCTTTGCGGCTGTCAGCTTGAGAACCGACGGTTTGGACGCACACGTTGTTCTGTCTCGGCGATTGGAAAATCCGAGATTCACACGCATCGAGTCGATTTCTCCGAAAAACCATGTTCATCATTTTCAAATACCGTCTCTGGAGGAATTGGACAGTGAGGTTGCCGGATGGCTAGAGGAGGCATACCAGGTGGGAGAGCAAAAACATCTGGGCGAATGACAAAGAGGTTGGCTGGACAAAACGACACAGTATCGAATTTGGAGTTTCACCCCCTGACACTTGATCGATGGAAAGACCTTGAAGAACTGTTCGGAGAGCGGGGAGCTTGTGGTGGGTGCTGGTGCATGTGGTGGAGACTCACAAGGTCGCAGTTTGAGAAGCAAAAAGGGAGTAAGAACAAAGCCGCGCTGAAAAAGATCGTGAGATCAGGTCAGGTTCCGGGAATTCTTGCCTATGCTCAAGGTAAGCCAATTGCCTGGTGCTCGGTGGGTCCGAGGGAGACATACCCGGCCCTGGAAAGGTCCCGTGTCTTAAAGAGAATTGTTGAAAATCCCGCCGAAGGCGGGGATGACAAGCTTGTATTGTCTGTAGTTTGTCTTTTTGTCGCCAAGCCCTTCAGAAATCAAGGGGTATCGGTTGAGATAATTAAAGCTGCCGTGGATTACGCCAAGAAAAAAGGGGCAGATATTGTGGAAGCATACCCCAAGGAGCCGAAAAAAGGCAGATGGCCCGATGCTTTCGTCTGGACCGGCCACGTTTCAGCTTTCAGGAAGGCAGGATTTGTGGAAGTTCACCGAGGTTCACCTGCTCGGCCGATAATGAGATATTTCATTGAGAGGGAAGAATGATAGCTTCCTCTCGGTTCACACTGGCGCTGTTCTTCAGTCCGAATGAAGGGTGAGGTCAGTTGACTCAAATGAGGTACAACCCCCGCCCTAAGGGGGGAGGCATTTAGGAGGCATGAAAAAGACTTTTTTTAGACTTTCCATAATTTTCTCTTGGTTTTTTTCTTTTCTTTTGAATCCAATCTTTGCCGAGACAGATTCGGCTCAACAGAATTTTTCTTCGATTCTCCCGCCTTTGGCGGGATTTTCAACTAGTGTGATTTTCAATGAGATCTTGGCCAATGAGCCTGGTTCTAACACCAAACTGGAATGGGTGGAACTTTTCAATGCCGATTCAACTGACCATAATCTGGGTGGCTGGCTTTTTGCCAGCAAAGAATATATCACGGAATTACCGGGTGGGGCGGTCATACCCGCCGGAGGTTTTTTGATCATTGCGCGGAAGCTTGTCTCTACACCTCCCGATTCAATCAGTTTTGAGTGGCATTGGGGAGATGGAAGCGGGGTCTGGGGCGATTCTGAATTAGAGGATTTCCCTGCCGTTGAAGCCATGATGTCTTTGACCAACAGCGGGGAAGAAATCAGCCTGACTGACCTTAATAATATCAGACGAAGCTTCATCTGGGATGAGGACTGCGGAGACGGCGTCTCTTTAGAAAAAATATCCCCGGAGATCGTAGAGCGACTGGAGAATTGGTCTTGCTGTGTTCATCCGGATAAAAGCACGCCCGGAAAAACTAATTCAGTCTCCCCTGCAGAGAATGATCTCTCCATTCAAAGGGACGAGTTTTTTTCTTCTCCCGAAGTCCCTCTGGAAGATTCAAGTTTCTTTCTCATGGCCATAGTGAGAAATACGGGGAGTGCAAAGTCGCTTGACAATGAACTTGGCTTCTTCAACGACCACGACTGGGACGAAGTCATAACGGAGGATGAGCGGCTGGGGGATGTGATAACGATACTTCCTCTGGAGGTAGATGAGGCGGAGACGGTTTCAATCGAAGTCAATTTTTCCAAGGGGAACTATCGGATTTATGCAAGAATCGGGGAAGACGAGAAGGATTTCAACAATCAGGCTTTCATAAATCTCAAGGTGAGAGGGACTCTTCCGGAAGTGGTGATAAATGAATTCATGTACAATCCCGACCTGAATCTGTCTCAGACTGAATGGGTCGAGATTTATAATCGGAGCGAAGATCCCATCTCGATAAAAAACTGGCTGCTGGGCGATTCGACGGGACAGAAGCGGATAACACCGGATGAGGTGGTCATCGAACCGGAAGGATTCCTTATCATAACACAGGACAAAAACGAATTCCAGACAACCTATCCTGAGGTGAACTGTGAAGTGATCGAACAAGAAAGCTGGCAGAGCTTGAACAATGCCGGCGACCAAATTGTATTGAAGGACAGTTTGAATCTTCTGGAAGATCAGGTCAGTTACGCGGGGACGGATGCGGAAAAGGGTATTTCCTGGGAAAGAATCGATTATGATGTTTCTTCGGCTGATGAGGGCAATTGGTGGAGATGTGTGGATCCGAAGGGGGCGACGCCCGGAGAGGAGAACAGTCTGCATACACATTATTCAAATCAGATCGAATTGAGCATAGCTCCCAATCCTTTCTCTCCCGACGGTGACGGATTCGAAGATGAGGTTACTTCCAAGTATGTTCTCCCCAGGATGTCGGAACTGAGCCTGAGAATTTACGATGTCAAGGGAAGGCTGGTCAAAACGCTGATGGAGGATGAGCCTGAGGTCACCGGCGAAATAGTCTGGGATGGAAGAGATGATGAAAACAGAATCGTTCGGGTCGGGATATACATCGTCTTGGCTGAAGCGAAGGGTATCACAAGCAGCGTGAAGAAAACGACGTTGGTGGTGGCTAAAAGATAACTTTTTACAGCCTGGACAGCAGCACCTTGCTCCCAAGAAGGGCGTAGAGTCTTTTAGGTAATGAAAAGATACAAACAACGATTAGGAAGAAGCGGCGAGGATCTGGCGGTTTCTTTTCTGAAAAAGCGTGGTTTCGAGATTCTGGAAAGAAACTATAGATTCGGGCACAAAGAGATCGATATAATCGGCAAGGATGGAAATACCATAGTTTTCGTTGAGGTAAAGGCTGGTCGGTCCAAGGAGTTTGGATCACCCGAAGAAAGGGTGAATCTTAGGAAACAGAAAAGCATGATCGAGGTGGCACAGGATTATATACAAAGTAGCAATATCGCGGATTATGATTTCAGGTTTGATGTCGTAGCGATAGAGTTTGAAAAAACAGACAAAAGAATCGAACACATAAAAAACGCATTCATGGTGACTTAGCCTTCTGTTTTTTCTCCTCCAGCGTCTGAACGATCCTCTCCCACACTTTTGCCCACTTTTCCGGATTCTGATTGTAGTTCTTTACGAATTCGTCTATATCTTTTTGAGTAACGCCATACCTTTCAAGAATCCTTTTCCTCTCCTGTTCCAATCCACCCGAGTCTGCATCGTACGTCTCCAGGGCAATAGAGAGCCCAACGTAGACCTCCACAAATTTCTCCTCGGACAGCTTAGGAGAGGTTTTCGGGCTGTTTAGGATTATGAAGAGAATAGCCAGAAGAAAGACAACACCGATTGTGATTAGCAGTTTGTTCTTAGTCAAGGTTCGAAAGTCCAAAGGTTAAAAGGTTCGAAGGTTAAAAGGTCAAAAGGTTCAAGAGTTCAACTGAGAGCGTACGTTCCTAATATTTCCTTATTATCGGAGTTGTCAAGGGGAAAATGACGCAGAAACCCGGTCAAGCTGAAGTCATAGATCCCGCTTAGGCGGGGCTTGACACTCCAGAGTCTTTGGAGTTAATCTTGCCACGGTCTCGATGTGGTAGGTATGAGGAAACATATCCACGGGTTGGACTCTTTCGAGCCGATAGTATTCCTCACAAAGGAGTTTCAAATCTCTGGCTAAGGTGGAGGGGTTGCAGGAGACGTAAATGATCTTGGAAGGTCTCATACTCAAAAGGGATTTGACCACATGTTTATGCAAACCCGCGCGAGGAGGATCGACCACCACCAAATCCGGAATTCTCTTATCGTCAACTAGTTTTGCCAGAACATTTTTTACCTCTCCACAGATAAACTCGCAATTGGTGACACCATTTAGCTCTGCATTTCTTTTAGCATTGTCAATCGACTCTTCTACCGACTCGACTCCAATCACCTTTTTTGCCCGTTGTGACAAGAATGTCGAGATGGTCCCATTGCCGCAATATAAATCCAGAACTGATTCGTCACCATGCAAGTCGGCCATGTTCAGAACTATGTCATACAATTTTTCAGCCTGATGAGTGTTGGTTTGAAAGAAGGAATTGCTGGAGATCTCAAATTTGAATTTGCCCAATTTCTCGGTGATGGTTTTGTCTCCGGCCAATAGTTCCTCCTCCTTACCCACGGCGATATTGGCCAATTTGGAATTGATGTTTCTGACCATACTCTTGACAAAGGGAAAGTCTCCAAGAAGCCGGGAGGAGAATTCATCCTTGAATGGGAATTCGCCCTTGTTGGTGACCAGGTTGACCATGGTCATGCCGGTGTTCTTTCCTTCCCTTACAGCCAAGAATCTCAGGAAGCCTGAGCGTTCTTTGTAGTTATAAGGCGTAAATTTCTTCTCTCTGGCGAATTCCCTGACGAAATCCACTATCCGGTTAGCGTTTTGTGATTGGAGGAAGCATTCCTTCAGATCGAAAACCTTATCGAATCTTCCTCTGGGATGAAGGCCGAGGATCAATTGTAGGTCTGGATCGGGGGCGAAAGCGTACTCCATCTTATTTCGATAAAAGAATGTCTCGTCTGAACCCACGGCATTCTGGATCGGAACATCGGTGAAGCCGCCGATATGTCTTAAGTTTTCCTCAACCTGTTTGGTCTTGAACTTCAGTTGTTCTTCATATTTCAGATCCTGCCAGGTGCAGCCGCCGCACAAACCGAAATGAGAACATAGAGGCTTGGTTCTCAAATCCGATTCTTTGACGATCTCCAAGATCTTTGCCTCGGCGAAATTGCTTTTTCTCTTGGTGATTTCTACCTTGACTACGTCCCCTGGTATTCCGCTTGCGGTGGCAGGTTCTAAATCTTCCCCTCCTTTAACCAGGACCACCAGCCCCTCCAACTTCGCCACACTTTTACCACCGTAGGCTAAGTCGGAGATTTCTAGCTCAACAATGTCTTTTTTCTTGATGCTGGCAAACAACGCAATCCCTTTCGAACACACGACCCACAATTGTAGTCGCTCGATTCATCGAGCATCAAGAAAAGCCCAATAAATTGGGCAACTGCGAGCCGTAGACTAAGGTTCGGCAGAACGTTTTCTTATTGGCTGCCGGTTGCCTTCAAATAGCTCAGAAGTCCACCTTTTTCGGCAATCTCCAACTCTAGACCAGACGGAGCTTTTCCTTCTGTTTTCTTGCCTGTGGAAAGGTTGGTCACCTGCCCGGTTCCTATGTCTACTTCTACCCTATCTCCAGTTTTTACGATTTTGGAAACAGCCGGACACTCCAGAAGCGGAAAGCCCAGGTTGATCGCGTTGCGATAAAAAATGCGGGCAAAGGAATCCGCCACCACGCAGCTTACTCCGTTTTCTTTCAGGCAGACCACCGCATGCTCCCGTGACGAACCACATCCGAAATTCTTACCGGCAACCATTATATCGCCAGGCTTAACCTCCTTGGCGAAGTTCTCCATTCCGGGAACGAACTCCATGGCATGTTTGGCCATCTCCTTAGGATCAGTCAGGGGGAGATATTGACCGTGGTAGATCTGATCGGTATCGATGTCATCCCCCGCCACCCAGGCTTTGCCTTTGAATTTCTTGCTCATGAGATATTCTCCTTCTCTCTCCTGTCTTCTAGCTTCCCGAAAAGTAACATTAGGAGAGCAAAATGTCAACGAAGATGGTCAATTCCACGTTTTTCTTGACACCACGAGTACCTGCCTTTATATTGCGAGTCAACAGTTCATCTCGAGGAGAAACATATGGAAGAAATCAGTGAGCTTCTGATGCACAGAAGAGAGAAGTTGAAGAAGTTAAAAGAAAAAAACATCAATCCTTATCCCTATAGTTTCAAGAAAACGCACAGCTCTTCGGAGATAACCGAGGGCTTCGAAAAACTCTCCACCGATGAAACTGAGGTCAAAATGGCCGGGAGAATGATGTCGCTCCGGCTTCATGGGAAGAGTCTGTTTTTTCATCTTCTCGACGCTTCGGGAAAGATTCAGGTTTATGTCAAATCGGATGAGGTGGGAAAGGAAAAGTTTGAGCTCTTCGATCTATTTGACATCGGTGATCACCTGGGAGTGACGGGAAAAGTTTTCAAAACCCGAACACGCGAAATCACGATCAGAGCAACCGATTTCTGCATTCTCTCAAAGTCCTTACTGCCCCTTCCTGAAAAGTGGCACGGGCTTCAGGATAAAGAAAAAAGATATAGACAGAGATACGTCGATCTAATCGTAAATGAAGAGGTGAAAAAGGTATTCCTGGTGAGGACGGAGTTGATCAAAGTCATAAGAGGATTCCTCGATGATCTCGGATTTGTGGAGGTGGAGTCGCCTATCCTGCAACCGCTTTACGGGGGAGCCTTTGCGCGACCATTTGTGACTCACCATAACACGTTGGACGTAGACCTGTACCTGCGCATTGCGGATGAGCTGTATTTGAAAAGATTGATCGTGGGCGGATTCGAGAAGGTTTATGAGATATCCAAAAGCTTCAGAAATGAAGGAATGGATAGAAATCATAATCCCGAATTCACCATGCTGGAGTTGTATCAAGCATATGCGGATTACAATGATATAATGGAGCTTTACGAGAAGCTTTTGAATTCCGTATCAAGAGAGGTCTTGGGCTCGACCAAATTCGAATTCGAAGGAAACGAAATCGATTTGAACCCGCCTTGGAGAAGGCTTCCTTTGCTGGATTCAATCAAAGAATATGCGGGACCGGACCTGGCTAACAAAAGCGAAGAGGAGACAAGAAAGATTGCAGCCGACTTGGAGGTGAAGGAGGACTTGAGTCGGCCCAAGGGAAAGTTGATCGAGGCTATCTTTGAAACTTTAGTTCAGCCTAATCTTATACAGCCGACCTTCATCACCGATTTTCCCATCGAGATGTCTCCTTTAGCCAAGAAGCATAGGGAAAAAGAGGGTTTGACTGAAAGGTTCGAGCTTTTCATAGGGGGGTGTGAGATGGGTAATGCTTTCTCCGAGCTGAATGATCCTCTGGATCAGCGGGAAAGATTTCGGCAACAGATGGAGCTTGCCAAAAAGGGTGATGAGGAGGCGCAGATGCCAGACGAAGATTTTCTGCGCGCCTTGGAATACGGGATGCCCCCCACCGGCGGTTTGGGCTTCGGGATAGACAGACTGGTCATGGTCCTCACCAACACGCGCTCCATAAGAGACGTGATCTTCTTCCCTCAGATGAAGCCGGAAGAGTAATTTAAAAATTCAAAGAGCAAACTGTCCTTCGACACTGAGTCTTCCCTCGACCCTGAGGTCTTCCTTCGACACTGAGTCTTCCTTCGACATTGAGTCTCAGGACGAAATGCAGGACGAAGTGTGGGACCGAAGGGCAGGACGAAGTGCAAAATTACAATTCAAAGTTCAAAATTGGCACAGAGAAACCAACCGATCTATCATGTAATGTAGGGGGAGAACACGATTTTGAATTTTGATCTGCAATTTTTAGTTTTTCATTTTACATTTTGAACTTTCTTATGTCGTACGAATTTTTTATAGCCAAAAGATATCTGAAATCCCGAAGGAAAACGAAGTTCGTTTCCGCTATCACCATAATCTCCATCGGCGGGGTTTTGATCGGCGTTGCCGCTTTGAACTTCGTTTTGTCGATGATGAATGGTTTTGAAAAGGAGGTCAGGTCCCGCATCGTCGGCACCACCGCTCACGTGAGCGTCTTCGCCTCCTATGCCGAGGGGATAGAAGACTACCAGGAGCTTCTGCCCAGAATCGAAGGGACACAGCATGTGGTGGAGGTTGCTCCATTTATCTATTATAAAGCTGCCATTGCATCAAAAGAGGGAAGCGACGGAATCGTGGTGCGAGGGATCGATCCGCAAAAGGAGAAGCTGGTCACCGATATCGAGAGAAATCTGAAGCTGGGGAGCTTGGATCTTGACGCGGAAGAGGATGAGCCTCCCGGAATTCTCTTGGGGGCGACTCTGGCAGATAGATTGGGTGTGGAGCTTAGAGACAAAGTAGTTTTGTTCAGTTTGAAGGAGGGCTCTCTGACTTCGGGCTGGAGCGCGCCCAAAGCGTCGAAACTCCAAGTAAAGGGAGTATTTGAAACCGGAATGTATGAGTATGATGCCTCCTTGGCTTACATCTCTCTTTCAACTGCACAGAAGCTTTTTAATCTGGATAACAAGGTGACCGGACTCCACCTCAAACTGGACGACCTTTATAAGGCAGAGAAGGTGGCAAAACAGATAGAACAGGAATTGGGTTATCATTACTACGCCATGGATTGGATGCACATGCACAAGAATCTTTTTTCCTGGATGGCCCTGGAGAAATATGCCATGTTCATCGTCCTGAGCCTAATAGTAGCTGTGGCCGCCTTCAACATCATCAGCACTTTGATTATGGTGGTAATCGAAAAAAGGAAGGAGATCGGTATCTTAAAATCGATGGGCGCGACCAATACCAGCATCATGAAAATCTTCATGTTTGAAGGCTTGGTGGTGGGAGTAGTGGGAACCATCCTGGGAAGCTGTTTGGGTTACGTTCTGTGCTGGATTCAGAGAACCTTTCACCCGATTTCTCTTCCCGCGGAGATATATTTTATCAGCTCCCTTCCGGTAGACATGCGTGTTCTGGATTTTGCTTTGGTGGCTCTGGCCGCCATCGCTCTGACCTTTCTGGCTACCATCTACCCGGCGAAGAGGGCATCCCAGCTTACGCCGGTGGAGGCAATACGGTATGAATGATGAATGACGAATTCAAGGAGCTGTCGGATCCCCTGATCTGACAGCGAAATCCCAACCCCTGGTTTCGGGACAGAGATTCTGACGCCTCATTTGCTTATAGAAGAAATGAATCTGAGTTTACTATCAAGATATAAATCCGCATTTGTCTCCTATTGGTTAGGGAGAGTCTTTTTGAAATATCCTCCTTTGTTTTATTCACTGGAAGCCACCAATGTATGCAATTATCGGTGCAAGTATTGCCCGCAGGGCAACCCGGATGGTCAGCGGTTTAAGAAAGGGCAGATGAGCACGGTCCTATTTGAGAGTATTCTCAAACAGATCGCCCGGCTGAGACCAGTCTCACAGGTCTATCTTACCGGCAACGGCGAGCCCCTTATGCATCCTGCTCTGGAGGAGTTTATCTCCATCTCCAACAAATACGGTTTCGTTCCCAGCTTTTCTTCTAACGGGGCTTTGTTTTCCCAGGAGAGAATAAAAAGCCTTTCGGACTCAGGGAAATTCTCACTCACCGTGGATTTTTCTCCCAGCAGAGAAATCTACGAAACTTACAGATCGGGAGGCGACTGGGATACGGTTTACACCAATCTTAAGAATCTCCTGGTCTCAAAGAAGAAACTAAAGAGGGATCATCCTAAGATAGAGATTCGTGACATGTCCACCATTGCCATTGGGTCTCAAGAAAAAAGAGAGAGATCGTTTTCCGATTTGAAGAGCTTATTCAAGGGTTTTCCGGTGGATAGGTTTTCGCAATTGAAGGTGCACAGATGGGTCGGTAACATCGACGAGGGGATCGTTCCGTCTCAAGTCAAAGGTAACAAGTACAGACTTTGCACTCATCCCTGGTCTCTTTTCGTCGTCACCTGGAACGGTGAGGTGCTGCCATGCTGCAGGGACTTCGGATCGGAATACGTGATAGGGAAAATCGATGGTGAAGACGAAGTTTCAGACATTTGGAACAATGAAAGAATCAGATGCTTAAGGGAGGCATTGGCTGAGAAAAGACCGGATAGAATCAATATATGTAGAAATTGCGACCGCCCCTGGACCGGGGGGAGCGTCGCCGGAAGCAAGCCTCAGATGATTAAAAAGATATTGTGGGATAAGATAGCCGGAACTCCCTGATTTCCGGAGAACTTCCTTACCTTATAATTCCCTCCCCAGACACAGAAGAACGCTCCTTTTGCATTTGATTCCCAGTTGTCGAAAGCTATAAGTCTTTTGTCGTGCTTTGTTTTGCTCACCCTAGAAGGACAAGAAGCAGAAGCGAGATCAAAAATGTGAGACTGCCAAATCACTTTGACAAAATCTCACACACATACGTTTTTTGAAATTTATCATTGACAAAGTTTTTGACATAACCTAATATTGGGAACGTGAAGAAGCGAAAAACAAAACCAATCTTAGACAAAGTTGAAGAGAATGTGCAGACCCTGAGATTAAGCGGGTCGAGAAATCTCAAATCGATCTATCGGGAGATATCTAATCTCAGGGAAGGCTTGATGGGATTGAATTCGGCTCCTTCTTCGGACAAGCTGACACAATCCGTGGAGAAGGCCATCTCGTTTTTGGATAATGCAGAAAAGAAAGCTTCGACTCTGGAGAATTCCTTTTCAGAAAATCTCTCCATACTTCTGGATGAGTATCAACGATTCAAATCGGAAGCCAAGGACTTAGAGGATGAGCGTAAAACGTTCAAAACCCTTTATGAGCTTTCCAACATTATTTCTTCAGAGAGGGACATTAACGTTCTGTTGGACGAGGTGATAGATTCGGTGATCGAGATCACGTCTCCGGGACGGGGACTTTTGAAAATATTCGACGAAAACAAAAACGTAAAGTTGAGCATCGCCAAAGACAAAGAGAAAAAGATACTCGAGGAAGAAGAAGACAACATAAACGAAAGGATGGTGGAGGTTGCTTTGGAAACGGGCAACCCCATCTGTGCCACTCAGCTTTTGACCTCAGAGGTAGATGAGGAGAAAGAAGAGCAACAAAGAGAGTCGGTTTCCATCCTCTGTGTTCCCCTGAAGTCAAATGGAAAGATCCTAGGGGTTATCTATCTCGACGACGCCAGACCGGATTCATTCTTCACCCAAGGGGACGCTGAGCTCTTAAGCTCTTTGGCTGAAAGAGTGGCGGTGGCTTTGGAAAATAATTTCCTCTTTATGGAGTTGAAGGAATCTCAGGAGAAGCTTTTACAGGATCTCCGGGGAAGGTTCAAGTTCGACGAGATTCTGGGCAACAGCCCGCAGATGGTGGAGGTTTTGAAGACCGTGGCAGACGTGGCCGATACGGATGCCACCGTTTTGATCGCAGGCGAGTCGGGCACGGGAAAAGAGCTTTTGGCAAGGGCGATTCACTTCAACAGCAGTCGCTCCAAGAAACCTTTTGTTCCCATCAATTGTTCTGCCATCCCTGAGACTCTTTTGGAAAGCGAGCTTTTTGGATATGAGAAAGGGGCTTTTACCGGTGCGGACCAGAGAAAACTAGGTAAATTTGGCGTGGCCAATGGAGGCACCATTTTCTTAGACGAGATCGGGGAGATGAGTCCGCTTCTGCAGGTGAAGATCCTAAGGTTTCTCCAATCGCATGAATTCGAGCCATTAGGTTCCAACAAGGTTAGAAGAGCAGACATAAGGATCATCGCCGCCACCAACAAGGAACTTTTGTCAATGGTGAAGGAAAACGAGTTCAGAGAGGATCTGTACTACAGGATAAACGTAATCAACATAAAGCTGCCACCCCTGAGGGAAAGAAGGCTCGACATCGCACCTTTGGCTGAGTCGTTTGCCCTCGGGTTCGGAAAGAAGAACGGAAAGAAAATCAACGGGGTCGACCCCGAGGCTTTGAATATCCTGGCCCATTATAATTTTCCCGGAAATATTCGAGAGCTGGAAAACATAATCGAACGCGCCGCTATTCTGGCACAGAACGAATGGATCAGCAAGGAGGACCTTCCCCGAACCATCTTCGAAGGATCGGATTTCGACTACAAAACCAAGACCCCGGAAAATTATGGGGAGATGAAAGCTTTGAGAAAAAGAGCCATCGAAGATGTGGAGAAAGCCTTCTTAAATAGTCTTTTGGGTAAGAACAATAAAAACATCTCCAAGGCCGCCACCGAAGCCCGCATGCACCGGGTGGAACTGCACAGATTGATAAATAAGTATAAATGAAGTTTCACAAGAGACTGAAGTGCCCACCTTCAGGACGTGTTGAGAAAGCCATCCTGTCATTCTGAGGGAGCTTGGCGACAGAAGAATCCCTTTGATTCATATAGAGATTCTTCGCTTCGCCCGGCACCAGATGGGGTAGGGCTTCGCTGAGAGTGACACTTTGTTAGTTCAAGTTTTTTGACAGTCCCTCAAGACGTGACAAAGAGATCCTATTGTTGGTGGAGAATGTCATCATCCTCGACAAAATTGTAATTAAAAGGACGCAAAAGAAAGAGAAAGTTGGAGTAGCGAGACTTGTCTCGCGTCAGTAGACGCACAGCAAGCTGTGCTACTCCGCATTTCACTCCTCCTCGAGTATTTTGTCAACTTCGACGAGACTCAGAATAATCAACGGATGATAACATCCGCTGAGAGCAGAACATGAGTTGAGATGGGTTCAGAAAAACCTAATCGATCGTTCGAAAACCTGCCTGATGAGATTAAGCAAATGTACGCTGGAGATTTATTGAGGCAGGGAATAGAAATCTGTCGTTCCTCTTTCGCCGGATTGGAGGAATATTTCCAAATAATGGAAAGGCTAATTGGAGAAACATTAGAACATGAAGTTGAATCTTTGAAACAGACCGCTGACAAGCTGCCTGAAGAAAAGCGGCCGCACTTCTGGATGTGGGAGCATCCCGTTTATCTCGAAAATCTGTCTCCACTCCTTCGATCCTCTTTCCTTATCGCATTGTATTCCTTGTTGGAATACGAACTGCAGCTATATTGCCGAATCCTAAAGGATTTTGAGAAGATTCCTTTAAGTCGATCTGACCTGGCTGGTTCAAATATCGAGAAGGCTAAAAAATACATACACACAATTGCTGGTTATCCTATACGTGATGAAGAACTTTGGGGCGAGCTTGCGGATTTTGCTTTGGTTCGGAATTGTATTGTCCATAATGACGGGTATATTCATAATTTTGCTAAAGAGAGTCAGTTGCGCTCCATGCTTCGCAGATACCAAGAGATTTCGCTGGAATATGATAAAATAATTCCGAACGAGAAGTACTGTGAGCGAATGCTTGCGAATTGTAAGCGACTACTCGAAAACCTCTATAAAGAATCATTGAAACGCATTAAGTAGATATTTTTCTGTAGGTGAAGAACACCAGCAGAGAGCAAGAATTCAAGATACCTGTTGCGGACGAGGAAGAGGGGGCGATGAGGGAAACGATGATTAGATATCCTATACGGAGGCAAGGATTATGAAAACGAGAGGCTATATTTTGATCTGGGTTGCATTGATCTGCGTTGCGCTCATTTTCTTCGCTACCTCTACCTCCGCGCAGGAAGGAAAAATGTCGGCTTCTGCAGATTGGGAGAATCTTCCGGTCTACCTCAAAGACCGAGGCACCGGCACAGCCACTTCAATGTTCGGCACTTACGTTCGTAAGGGGGAGTTGCTTGTCTACCCGTTCTTTGAGTACTATTACGATAATAACATGGAATATTCGCCCAGTGAATTTGGCTTTGATCTTGACGAGGATTTCCGGGGCAAATACCGGGCAAGTGAGGGTCTTGTATTTATCGGCTATGGGTTAACCGATAGGTTGGTCATCGAAATCGAGGTGGCCGTGATAAAGGCCTCGTTGGAGACATCGGAGGACGATAGCAGTTCCATTGCCCAGACGGTGACGGAATCGGGCTTGGGTGACGTGCAAACCCAACTCGATCTGCGTTGGCTAAAGGAAAGCGAACACAGGCCCGAGCTTTTCAGTTACGCTGAGGTAGTCTATCCACACAATAAGGACAAGGATCTCATTGGGACGAGCGATTGGGAGATTAAGGTAGGTACCGGTATCATCCGGGGATTCAAGTGGGGAACATTGACTGGCCGAGCGGCAATTGAGTATACCAGAGCCGAAGAGAAGGTTGAGCTCGGCGAGATGGCGGTGGAATACCTCAAACGGATATCCTCTAAGTGGCGTCTTTACGCCGGCGTGGAGGCAACCCAGGACGAGGTGGAACTCATCACTGAAGCCCAATGGCATCTTAGCGACCGCATATTTGCAAAGTTCAACAACGCCTTCGGGCTGACGTCAAAGGCCACTGACTGGGCCCCGGAGATAGGGGTTATGTTTTCTTTCCCAACGAGGTAGCGCGCAAGATACAATCAGAGTTGACCTAACCGATAAACAGTGCAAACCAAAGGGCAAGTTGGATAACAACAATATAGTAACGAGTTCTGGTCGGGACTCTGGATCGTCAGCTGTCCGCTGGCGACTGATTGCAATTGCCGTTCTGGGCTACGTCCTGATCCTCAGGTTGGCTTTCTCCGGCATTATCGATCTTCTCCCCGAAGAAGGCTACTACTGGAACTATGCCCAGCATCTAGCTATCGGTTACCTCGATCACCCCCCAATGGTGGCTTGGCTGATATGGTTGTCGACCTCAGTACTCGGCAATACCGAACTCGCCGTTCGAGCGCCAGCTTACTTGGCTTGGTTTGTCGTCGCCTTTTTCGTATTCCGCTTAACAGCGAACATATTCGATAAAGCTGCCGCATACCGGAGCGTGCTTTTACTAGCGGTGTTACCCATTTATTTTTCAATTGGATTCCTTATGACGCCAGATGCCCCCCTGTACGCTGCATGGGCGGGTTGTCTTTATTTCCTTGAGCGTGCCCTGGTGGCCAGGAGTCGGCCGGCGTGGTGGGGGGTCGGCCTGTGCATGGGACTCGGATTGCTCTCCAAGTACACCATTGGTTTGTTAGGTTTGGCTGCTTTTGTCTACCTGCTTGTGGACCGACCGTCACGGCAGTGGTTGCTTCGCCCGGAACCATACCTGGCTGCAGCGGTGGCAATAGCGCTCTTCGGCCCGGTGCTGTTGTGGAATTTCCGAAACCACTGGGCATCTTTTGCGTTTCAGGGGCCTCGTCGGTGGTCCGGCAGCATACACTTCTCTCTGCACCTCCTTATCGGTGGTGCACTTGTTCTTCTGACTCCAACCGGTTTTGTCGAAGCCATCAGGGCATTTTTGAAAAGGTGCCAAGCGGGAGCATCATGTGTGCTGTTGCAATGCGACCTTTTTGCAAGGAAGCGTCTTTTCATGTTTGTATTCGCAATAGTACCGCTCTTCGTGTTCGTCCTCCACAGCTTGCGCAGCCAGCCGAAGCTCAACTGGTCGGGGCCTGTGTGGCTTGCAGTGATACCTTTAATTGCCTGGAACATGGTCCCCCACTCGGAGAAGCGCTTTCAGGCGTTTGCAGGACTAGCGAGAAAAACCTGGTTGCCAACCATTGCTGTGCTGTTGCTGTTCTACACCACAGGTCTGGGTTACATCTGGCTGGGGCTGCCGGGTGTTCCTCCCCAATCGGGTATGCCGCTCCCTGTAGCGTGGGAGGAGTTTGGCGAAAGGGTAGAGGAAATCGAATCGGCCGTTGAATCCGAGACAGGTTCAGACCCGCTTATCGTAGGCCTGGACAAGTATTGGATTTCAAGTCAACTGAGCTTCTACGATGGTAGGGATGACGATGTACTTCCAGAGGTGGGCGGGCAACACATTTTTGATAAAGCAAGCCTTATGTGGAATTTCTGGGTCCCAAAACAGTCGGCATTGGGCAGGAACGTTGTGGTAGTCAGCTTTCATATCGAGGATCTGGACAACTCGTGGATGACCGGATATTTTTCTCAGGTCAGTCCGATCTCAACTGAGACCATAAAGAGATTTGACCATGTGGTCGGACGTTTCTTCTGGCGTCTCGGGTACAACTATAGACTATAAGTGAGGCACAATTGATCGTATATCAGTCAGTAAGTGACCGAGGTTCGAAACCTGCCGCATTGATAATGCTAACGCACGTTTCAGGGCAGGACCTGGTACCGGGTTTCCAGCTTTGAATCGTGAACCGCTTACAACTGTTTTCTTGAAGGAGCAAGTGAGAGATGACTCTGTCAGTTGGCAGCATTGCCGGACCGCGTGAGGTCCGAACAATCCTTGCGGCAGTCGCCATCCTGGTAGCCGCATGTCAAGGTTGCGGAGCCACAAATCAAACCTCCGTCAGCGACAGTACAGCCATTCTATTGAGGCCGATCTATGGTTCATTCGCGCTCGAGACACCTGAGAAGACAGCAGATGGTACCGATGCTTCGTCTGGTCATCGCGCGTCTGTCTTGGCCGAGTTACGGGATGATATTTCGTATCTGGTTGGTGAGCCAGATTTCTATGCGGTGGTGGGTGCGCTCGCCATTGGTCCCCGTGTATTCGATTCAGCTTTCAAAAACGAGTCGCCTGAGCTTACTGAAATGTGGGGTGCGTCGAATTTTGCCGACCAGTTTTTCGAACTTGGAGAGGGCATGGGGAGTGCGGCTTTTCCTCTGTCTGCATCGGCAATCTGCTATTCCGTCGGAAAGGTGCGGCATCTTTCCGCCGCAGAGTCATTTGGTCGGGATCTGTTGTGTGCCCAGGCTATCAACGGACTGATCACCGTGAGCCTGAAGGGAGGTATCAATCGCAAGCGCCCTGATGGTACTTGTTACAGCTATCCTTCTGGTCACACCTCCACTGCATTTACCAGTGCCGGCGTAATCGATCACCACTTCGGCCACCTCTGGGGATTAACGGCCTATTCGACAGCGACCTATGTCGGACTCTCTCGACTACAGGAAAACAAGCATTATCTGACCGACGTGATTGCCGGCGCCATTCTCGGTAGCTACGTTGCCTATAAGGTGACGCATAAGAGGGGGAAGACATCAGATAACGGTATATCACCTTTCTTAACCGATAAGATGTTCGGTGCCCGGCTGGCGGTAAATTTCTAGGTGTGACCGACAGTCTCTCAGCTAAGGGGGTTAGAACTTTCCTTGCAAGGTTTTTCTTCGGATTCCACGAGTCAAAATCTCTTGCCCACCCCGAAAACTAAATGCCTTGTCGTGATGTCACTCTCGGCATGACCGTGGGGAACTTTCGCATTCTTCACACTAACATAGGTGAATTTATACTCTAACAATAGCAGCACCCTTTCTAATATCTCGATTTTTGCACCGGCGGCGAATTGATACGCTGGACCGTGGAATTCATATTGCTCTCTCCTTTCCCCGTCGATAACACTCTCCGTATGGGGAATCAAGGGGCCAAGACCAGCTCGACTGTACAGCCCGACTTTGTCTGTCTGATTATCTCCATTCCCAAAGATCCCCAACCGACCCACCAAATTGAAAAACAAAAAATTCAAACCGTGACTCATGGAGAAATCCTGGACTATCTCTCCGAGCCTGATAGTCGAATCGATCGATTCCCCCTCTCTCACACCTGAAACAGAGACCTCCTGTTCCGATTCTGAATATAACTTAGCGTGGATGAATTCAACCTCGAGGCCGAGATTAGAATGGGGAGTGGCGAAATAACCTGTCCTCAGGCCATAATACAAAGGGGTCCGGAAGGATCTGTCGGCATACTCTACGTCGTGAAACAATAGGCTGGTTCCCCTGGAAGGCTGTTCAATCTTCAAGTCTGCATTTGACGTAAAGACTTTTCCCAGGTAGGCCTCGACTCTCCATTCAGCCCTCAAAGGAAGGCTCAACAAGAGAAGGAAGACCGAAGCCTTCCAGGTGATTTCGGCAAAGTATCGCATTTGACCCTTCGTGGGAACGGGCAAGTTCCCTGTTGTCATCCGGCGTCACAGCCAAGGCGTCCCTGACGAACTCGGATCGGTTTGGAGTGCCCAAATGGGCGATTTTCAAAACCGCATCCCGCCATCGGCGGGATGCACTCCCTTTATTCCCTTAGGTAAAGCAGTTTTTCATCAATCTGCCAGTCGGAGTTGAAAAATCCTGCGCAGGTGACACCTCCCCATCCCTTTTCTCTTACCTCTCCATCGAAAATAATAAAGTCGGGCAGTCCGGCGCCGGAATAAATGGCGTTGAAGAAATCCGAAAGCTTCAATCCTTCCCCATCATTTCCTTCGTGAACAAAAACAAACTTGTCAGGATTCAATGGATTTGGATATATGAACTCCATGCCCATTTGTTTTTGTTCGATTCTTTTCCTGCCGAAACGGATTTCTCCATCCTTGACTCTTATCGGGAGTCTGTTATTTATCTTGTAAGTGATGAAATTCTCATCCGGTCCTCCGAAAAGGATCAGATTATACTCATCTATTATTTCTTTTGTTACCTCCGTATCGGGAAGAATTTCGGTGAAGCCGTTTGCTCTTTTCCACCATTCGGTGGCTTCAAGCCTTGCCTGGTGAAGGGTCAGCTCGGTTGCGGCAGAATCACCCTTGGTGCCGAAGACCAGCACAAAGGGAGAGAAATAAGCTTGTTTTATGGGACCGTAAAATTGGGGCGATTTTTTCAATCCTCCACGTTGGGGCTCTCCCGTTCGGAATTTATTTCGTATTTTCGAAAACGTTAGAGTCCTGCTGTTCTTAAAAACGTAACGGATTTCCTCCCCGTCTATCGAAATGAGGATTCTCCCGTAGGGGAGAAGCTGGTCGGATAAAGACAGAGTGAATTGACTTATGTTTTGTGTGCTTATCTCTATTCCATTGTCTTTTACCTCTGTCTTTTTTCGTCCGATAGAAACGTCGGACACTACATCTTTAGCTCCCTTTATTTCCGCCTCGATTTTAGACTCAAAGAACGGTTTTTCTTGCTGATCTATCTCCACCCAATAGCTCTTGTTACTCTGTCCGAGATTGGTGGTTTTGAAGATAATGTGTTCGGGATAAGGATTCCGGGTTTTGTCCTTTAAGAATTCCATGACTTCCGGATCATCCACGCAGGTGATATGATTCACGGTGTCGACTTCAAACCAGTGACCTTTCCCTGGCAGCTCTCTGTATTGATATTGGTAGCCCAACTCATCCAGGAGCTTGGCAAACATCCGGGCATGCACCGGCGGGACGTTATCGTCGGAGCCGCCCTGATAGATGAAAAGCGGCAGATTGACCGCATTCTCGATGAAATTCGGGGTGAAGTCCTCTCTCAGGCTCATATCCCGTATCCCAATCTGTTGAGGCTCGGCAAACAGATAGCCCTTTTGCAGAAACCAGGGAATGTAGAGCTGAAAGCAAGTCCAGCCTGCCTCGGGAGCAGCGGCAGCGAACAAATCGGGATGAGCCAAAGCCAAATGCCAAACTCCGTGCCCCCCCATGGAATGACCGGTAAGATAGATCCTGTTGGTATCGATCGGAAATTCCTTCTTCACCAGCTCGAGGACTTCCAGAGCATCCAGCCGGCCCCAATCCTGCCAGTCGAAGCCAAATCTTCTCCTGTTGGTGGGAGCGACCACAAAAGCCCAGTCCTTTTGCCGGTAGGCATCCACCTGTCCTGAAGCTTCCACTCCCGCACCATGCAGCGTGAATATAAGGGCATATTTTTTGTGAAAATCAAAATCCTTAGGCGGGAGAACCGCATAATATTGGCAGGAACCATCTATTTGGGAGAGGAATGTGATCTTGTGTGATTCTCCCTCCTCTCTTACCCTGAGGCTGAGGCGATCTTCAAAAATGTGGTCCTGATATGATGCTTTTATTGGAACAGAAATCGTATCCAATCCAACAATTGGTTCACCTATTTCTATTTCGACAGGGATTTTCTTAACACAGAAGGGCATAAGATCGGAAATGGTGATCTCATTCTTATCGAAATACCCTCCATCGCCTATGGAAACCTTGACGTCTTTCAGTCTTTTGGAGGTGGTATTCAAAACCGTAATACCCGCCCACAGCCAATCCGTTTCGCCTTCAATTACGTCGGGCAGGGTGGCATCTTTAGTAATCAGCATCACAGGGGCGGGTGCGGGAATGAGTTTGAGTAGAAAGCGATGATCTCCGTAACCGCTGAGGCTCACCAAAACCCGATTGGTTCCATCTTTCAAAATCACTGGAGTTCTCATAACATCGTGCCCATAGGGGTTGCCCCGATAGCGTTTGCCATTTAGATAGAACGTTCCCACCTTCTCGGCAACTGCCAACGCTCTTTTTGTGCCATGATTTACAAATTCTGAATAGGCAAATCCGGCGTCGAGAATGCCCGCCACGCCGTATATGTCCATCAAAGTGTCCCACCATACGTCCTCATACTCCAGGCTTACCCAGCCTGAAGAGTCGGCGCCCACCTCTTTCCACTGAACCGATCCTCCCTGGGACAATATGCTGGGGTGCTTTTGCCCCACCTGAGGTCGAAAACTCTCCATATCCTCAATGACCCCGGCGATCCCTTCACGGGCTCCGACGGAAAAAGGACCAGCGTAAAGCCACTCCAGCGGACATAATATGTCCTCAATGGTAGGTAGGAACTCATCCTGTCCCAGAAGAGGAGTAGGGAGTAAGACAATGACGAAAAGGAATAACGCAACCTTTTTCAAAAGCTTGGATCGACCGATGTTTCTCACTTGCACCTCCTGGTGATTTGTCAGACTATAAGATTTCTCTTCGTGGAATCTATTAGTCCAATAGACACCTCTTCATTACATATAGCACACAATGGTTGCGTCTGTCAACCAGATTTTGAAGGTTCACCTAAAGGTGAACACTCCGGATTGCAGCTCAGCAGGCAACCGTTCGCGTATCGCGTCACGGAGGGGGCATGGGCAATTGCCGAAATCCATCCTCCCTTCAATCGTTACGGCAATTTTACGCTCTGCGAATCTGCTTGACAAATGACTCTGGTTTTATTAGATATAGCGCATAATTTTGGGGGCTGGTGGCTGTACGATTTAGAAATTCCTTTAGGTTTGTGCTGCGTCGACGGAGGTTTTATGAAGTGTAGAATCGGAGTAAGACGAGAGGATAAAAACAAATGGGAACGCAGGGTTCCTTTGACTCCTGAAGATGTGAGGGAACTTGGGGAAAATCACTCCGTGGAGGTCTGGCTTCAACCTTCGTCAATTCGCACTTTCTCGGACGAGGAATACGTCCAGGCAGGTGCCAAGATACAGGAAGACCTTACCCCGTGCCCGGTGGTCTTTGGGGTGAAGGAGATGCCTTCGCAGTTTTTCTCGCCCAATAAGACCTACGTCTTTTTCTCCCATCTGATCAAGGGTCAACTATACAATATGCCCATGTTAAAAAGAATGCTGGAATTGAAATGCCAACTGATAGATTACGAAAAGGTTACAGATGAGAAAGGAAGGCGCTTGGTCTTTTTCGGAAAACATGCCGGGCTGGCAGGCATGATCGACACGCTCTGGGCATTGGGGCAGAGGCTTTCCTGGGAAGGAATTTCCAATCCATTTGACAGAATCAAAAATGCTTACAAATATGACGCTCTTGCAGAAGCCAAAGAAGATATCTCTGAAGTGGGAGAGAAAATCAAAACTGAGGGTCTGAACGAATCTCTGGTGCCTTTAATCTGCGGGATTGCCGGATACGGAAACGTCTCCCATGGAGTTCAGGAGATGTTGAACCTTTTACCCATCAAAGAAATCAAACCTGATGAAGTCTCTCCCCTGATCAGAAGCTCGGATTATTCAAAGAATCACATTTATAAGGTGGTGTTCAAAGAAGGGCACATGGTCGAGCCGGTCTCCGAAAAGGACGGCTTCGGGCTTCAGGATTATTATGACCATCCTGAGAAATATCGTTCCAGGTTTGAGGCATACCTTCCGCATCTTACGGTGCTGGTGAATTGTATCTATTGGGACGAGCGCTATCCCAGATTGGTCACCAAAAGGTATTTGAGACAATTGTTTTCAGATCAGCAACAGCCTAAACTGCGCGTAATCGGAGATATAAGCTGTGATATAGAAGGATCCATAGAATGTAACCTTAAGTGGACCGAGCCGGATAATCCTATCTACGTTTACGATCCGTTCCGGGATGAAGTTAACGATGGCTATGAGGGAAAAGGACCAGTGATATTGGCGGTGGATAATCTCCCCTGTGAGGTCCCCCGGGAAGCATCCGCGTATTTCAGCCAAGTGCTCAAACCATTTGTTCCGGAGATAGCGAAGGCGAACTTCTCGGTGGACTTTGATCGATGTGTCTTGCCACCGCCGATCAAGAATGCAGTCATTGCTTATCACGGGGAACTCACCCCCAATTACCGTTATATCCGAAATTATTTTTGAGGTTCTAAATGACGAAACAAGAGTTCTGTGATTTTTCAAATACAATTGTCTTTAACCTGTATATTTCTTTGGTGACGATGGATAAGTAACCGGCTTGCAGAAAGTTAGCTGTTTCGCGCAGCCAAGCCTTCATGGCTTGGCTGGCAAGCCATAAAGGCTTGCCTACGCGTTACCTTGCGGAAAAACGCAAGACTTCTGTTCTAAGCTGTAATTGTATGTTTGGCAGTTTGAAATGCAGGTTTGAATGAAAGGAGAAAAGGAAGGATGAAAAACGTTTTGATCTTAGGGGCAGGGCTGGTAGCAAAGCCTTTGGTACGTTATCTACTTGACCAGCCCGACTTTCACGTGAAAGTCGCCAGTCGCACCGTAAGCAAGGCGGAGAAATTGGTCGGAGATCATCCTCGCGGCGAAGCTCAACCACTTATGGTGGATGATACTGCAACTTTGAAGGACTTAATCTCTCAGGCTGATCTGGTGATCAGCATGGTGCCATATACTCATCACGTCACGGTTGCCAATCTGTGCATTGAGCTGAAGAAACATATGGTGACCACATCCTATGTCAGCGAGAATATGAAAAAGCTGGACGGTAAGGCAAAGGACGCGGGCATTCTGATTTTAAACGAGATAGGGCTTGATCCGGGAATAGACCACATGTCCGCCATGAAGATCATCCATGACGTTCAGAACAAGGGCGGAAGGATAGCAAGTTTTTATTCGTATTGCGGAGGGCTCCCGGCCCCCGAAGCTAACACCAATCCCTGGGGATACAAATTTTCGTGGAGTCCCAGAGGAGTGGTCATGGCAGGAAAGAACTCCGGCCGCTATCTCAAGGACAAAAAAGAGGTGAACGTCCCATCAGAGGATCTTTTCGCACATTTCTGGGAGATGAACATAGAGGGTTTGCCCAAGCTGGAAGCTTACCCCAATCGGGATTCCGTTCCGTACGTAGAGCTGTATGGAATTTCAGACGCGGACTCCATGTATCGCGGAACTTTGCGATATCCGGGTTGGTGTCAAACCATGAAAAAGGTGGTGGAGCTGGGGTTCCTGGAGGATAAGGAACAGGACGTGAAAGGGCTTTCCTTCGCTGATTTCTTAAGGAAACTGATCCACAAGGAAAAGGCGGCTGATCTGAAGAAGGATCTGGCAACTCACCTGAAGATTGATGAAAGTTCAGAGCCTGTCAAAAGATTCGAGTGGCTTGGTCTTCTGGCCGATGAACCGTTACCCTACCAGAAGATCTCCCCCCTCGACATTCTGGCAAACAGGCTTTTGGAGAAGCTTCGATATGAAGAGGGCGAAAGAGACATGATCGTCCTGCACCACGAGTTCACCGCAGAATATCCAAAACAGAAAGAAAAGATTACCTCCACTCTCATAGATTTCGGGATTCCCCACGGAGACTCTGCCATGTCCAGGACCGTAGGTTTGCCTGCGGCTATCGGTGCCAGATTGATTCTACAGGGAAAGATAAATGCCACCGGCGTTCACATTCCGGTGAATCCTGCCATCTATGAACCCACGCTTAGGGAGCTTGAGAAACAGAAGATAGTCTGCAGGGAAAGGACCATGCCGCTTTGATTTTGGAATACGCAACTGGTCTTACGAATCATCGGGGTCCTCGAGGGCGAGCCCCCTGTGATACGAATTTTGCGATTGGAGTGGGGTACCCTACCCCGCTCCGCAAGAATACGAGCATCGGAAGAAACCCGCACGGAAAAGAGAAACAAATCCACAAAAGAACTTAGCCGATCTGCGAACCTACGTATTTCTCATCCGTCGAAGCATCACTTTATGACCACGAATTTCCCCACCTGTACCTCGTCAGTTTCTTTGTCCTCTACGGTATAAAGATATATCCCGGATACCACGGCCTGGGTATTGCGGGAGACTAAGTCCCAGTAATGATAGGTGGCATTCAAATCATCCCCCTCCTGGTCGTGCTGCAGAGTCCTCACCAAATCTCCGTCTAAGGTGTATATTCTGATGGTGCACTTGGGAGGAAGATTAATGAACCTCAGCCTCTTGTCGAAATTGCCGTCTTTTATCTCGTAGTGCGGGTAATAGTTCCCATCCAACCGGTAGGGATTGGGGAAAACCCCCACCTTAGAACCCTCTTTGCTCACCTCTTCCCACTCAGGAATAGGATAGACCCAGGTGGCATTCGCCTGCTTGGAACCCTCCAGAGATTGAAGCCCGGTCTGGGGATTGCCCACGTCAAAAGCCGTAACCGCAAAATACCGGGGTATTCCGGAAAGCAGCGAATCGACCTCGACTTCATAATCCCAGTAACGATCCGCGGTATCAGATACCCATCCCACATCCACACTCTCCCGATAAACGGGGTTGGCTATGATGGGGTCAAAACCCACATTCCAGTCCTGTGAGGCAAAATACAGAGAATCACCAGGATTCAGCAGGACCGAATCGTACATTACCGGAAGACCATCTGCGTTTATAGAGTCCGAAAGATAAAGGTAGAAAGCCTCTCCCAGAGGGCTGAGCACAAAGGGCTCAAATCTGGTCCAGAGCAGGGGATCTTCTCTCAGAGAGCCGTCCAGTTCCCGTTTCCCCTCCAGGTTTGATTTCAAATAGTTCAAATCCACCGAAGCCACCTTCCACTCCCATTCCCTGGGGGACTTCTCCAGGTTTAACTTATAAACCTTGTAATCGATCCTATCATATGACCCCAAGAGCGCCCAATCATCGGTAAGCCCGGTTTGACTCATATAAATCCTGTATCCTTCGAAATCCACCCGGCCATTAAGAAAGGGGTCTCGAAACCTCTCCGTAGTCTTACCGTTCCAGGTTATCTTCACCTTTCCCTCCTCAGTCTCGAAATTCAACAAAGGGGAAGGTGAGGG
>Ga0315539_1000481_pt1 | contig 29791 bp, 22 predicted proteins | sample SalMarSW160150MG_FD_203097 | JGI IMG/M metagenome (GOLD analysis project Ga0315539, IMG submission 203097) | Salt marsh sediment microbial communities from the Plum Island Ecosystem LTER, Massachusetts, United States - Salt Marsh Sediment SW1601-150 ...
TGTCGTCCGGGGAACGCGCAGCCCTTGAAGCCGAAGGAAAGCAACCTGTTGTTCGCTTCGCAATGCCCATGGAAGGTGAGACAGTGGTTCACGATCTCATCCGCGGCGATGTACACTTCGCCAACGATCAACTGGACGATCTGGTGATTGTGAAGACCGACGGTACGCCGACCTACAACTTCGCTGTCGTGGTGGACGACATGCTCATGAGAATCAGCCACGTCATCAGAGCCGAAGACCATCTTGCCAACACACCTCGTCAGATCAGGATCTACGAGGCCCTCGGTTACCCCCTACCACGGTTTGCACACGTGTCGATGATCCTCGGCGAAGACGGCGCGAGGCTATCCAAGCGGCACGGTGCGACCGCAGTAGGAGAGTACCGCGAGTCTGGCTATCTTCCCGAGGCGATGTTCAACTTCCTCTCCCTATTGGGATGGGCCTACGATGACAAGACAGAGATCATGTCGCGCGACGAGATCATCGAGCGCTTCACTTTGGAGAAGCTCAACCCATCTCCCGCCATCTTCTCCAGGGACAAGTTGGACTGGATGAACGGGGTCTACATCCGTGGACTGGCGGGGGATGATCTGACAAGACGGTTGCTGCCCTTTCTAGTGAAAGCCGGTCTCGAGGCCGACGAGGATACTGTGGGCCGCCTCGTACCCTTGATTCAGGAGCGAGTCAAGCTACTCTCCGACGCCGTGGAGTTGGTGGATTTCTTCTTCACTGATGAGATTGTGTATGAGCCCCAGCTCCTGGTAGGCAAGAGGATGGGAGCCTCGGATTCGCTGAACGCCCTGAGGAGAGTGCTGCAAGTTCTGGGGGAAGTGCCTTCGTTTGACGAATCCGCGCTGGAGACGGTGCTGCGCTCCCTAGTTGATGAGTTGGGACTGAAGGCCGGGCAGCTTTTTGGCATCATCCGGGTGGCAGTCACCGGCAAGAGAGTAGCCCCTCCGCTTTTCGGTACACTGAGCATTCTGGGCAGAGAGCGGGTCATGGCTCGGCTTCGCACCGCTGAGGGTCTGCTCGCCGATCTTGTCCGCTCCGAGAAGATGTGATACAATCTTGCTGTCGCTGGGGGATCGTCTAGTGGTAGGACAGCTGACTCTGAATCAGTAAGCGGGGGTTCGAATCCTCCTCCCCCAGCCACCGTAGCGGAGCCCGGCCCCGATGGGTCGGGCTTCAGTTGCATAAGCGTATCTCGAGGTCGCGCTCCAGAATGAGTGAGGAGCGTCCGGAGACAGCCTGCAACTCGGCCCCTCGGCGTTTTCCCCCGCAGCACCACGAACTCCACTGTATTTGACAGGACGAACGATCCCCTTACGTCGTGACACTCGACGGGGCGCGCAGAGAGTGATTGCTACCGCCAACCGCTGGTGCTATAATCTAATCAGTACAAGGCGCTGCGATCGTTCCCAGTCTGCTCGGGGTGCTATACACCATGTCAGCTTCGGATGAAAGAAAAGGTTTGCTGGAGAGACTCAAGGCTGGCCGAGGGGCTGACAGCGACGCTGCCAGCTCCGCCGAAGAGCCGCTGGACTCCGCGCAGGATCACGGGCTTCCCGGTGGCGAACAACCCCTCCCTCAGTCCGCTCCAGATCGCCAGGGCAGCGGCGTAGCCACAGAGACCGGCGCCCGGCACAGAACGGAAGAGGATTTCCTGTCGCCCGGAGAGAGGCTTCAGGACAGGTATGAGATTCGAAAGTTCCTCAGCAAGGGAGGAATGGGCGCTGTCTATCTCGCACGTGACATTCGCTTCCCAAGTGTGGATAAGCTTGTCGCAGTGAAGGAGATGATCAGCACGATCAGGGACAGCGTGACGAGCAGAATCAGTCTCGAGACCTTCGAACGGGAAGCGAACATCCTGGCTAGCTTGAGCCATCCGGCCATACCCAAGGTATTCGACTACTTCCATCAGGAGCGTCGAGTGTACCTTGTCATAGAGTTCATCGAAGGGACGGATCTCGAGTCGCTCTTGGCCGAGATAGACTACCCCCTGCCCCAGGAGAAGGTTGTGGACTGGGCCGTCCAGGCGTGCGACGTGCTGTCCTATCTGCACAACCACAAGCCGAGTCCCATTGTCTTCCGCGACATGAAACCCTCCAACATCATGCTCAGACAGAATGGACACATCGTGCTCATAGACTTCGGGATCGCGAAGGTTTTCCAGGCTGGCAAGCGGGGCACGATGATCGGCACCGAGGGCTATTCGCCACCGGAACAGTATCGAGGCATAGCCGAACCGAGGGGCGACCTATATGCGTTGGGTGCCACCCTTCATCATCTGTTGACCAAGCGTGACCCCCGCAAGGAGCCTCCCTTCACCTTCCACGACCATCGCATCCGAGGCTTCAACCCCACAGTCACTCCTGAGTTGGAGGCAGTCATTGACCGAACTCTGACCTATGAGATCGAAGATCGCTACCCGTCGGCCGAGGAGTTGAAAAGGGATCTGCTGAGAGTTCTCAGACCAACCTCCGGGATGCTCAGCGGCACCTTTTCCCAACCGCTGACTCTTCATGACGAGAGGACTCCTCTGTGGTCATTCAGTTGCGAGGACGAGATTCGGTGCACCCCGGCAGCCTTCGAGGACGCTCTGTACTTGGGATCTTACGACAAGAGCCTATACTGTCTGGAGTCAGACACCGGAAAAGAGCGATGGAGATACTCCACCGAGGGAGGAGTCGTGTCCTCTCCTTGTGTGTGGAACGAAACGGTCTTCTTCGGCTCCGAGGACCAGATACTCTACGCCGTCTTCAGCAGGACGGGTCGCATTGTCTGGACCTGCCCCACCGATGGCCGAATCCGCTCGTCTCCCAAGCAGGAGTACGACCACATCTTCTTCGGCTCCGATGACCACAACTTGTACGCCGTCAGCGCCAAATCCGGCCAGGAACTGTGGCGCTTCGACGCCGGGGCGCCCGTACGTTCGTCTCCTGCCATCAGCGGCGAGTTCATCGTCTTTGGATCAGACGACGGTAACGTGCATGCCCTCGATGTGCAAAGCGGTGAACCACGGTGGAAGTACCAGACAGCCCGGGCACTTCAGTCAACCCCGACTATCGACGGCGACATGGTGTACGCTGGCTCCGGCGATTCCTCCCTTCACGCCTTGGATCTCGCCAACGGTTGGCCGGTATGGCGACATCGCACCAAGGGACAGGTGATATCCTCCCCACTGGTCATCGGCAACGTGGTCTATTTCGGCTCGAACGACCACCTCATCTACGCCGTGGATGCCGCCAAAGGCAACCTCATCTGGAAATACGACACAAAGGGTCCTGTGGTCTCCTCACCCACGAGTTCCGAGGGGGCCATTTACGTTGGGTCCGCTGATGGCAACCTGTACTGCCTCGATGCCAAGACAGGCGAACTGCTCTGGCGATTCGGCACCGGCGGCCCGATCATGGGATCTGCCGTCGTTAGCAACGGAATCGTGTACGTGGGATCTACCGACCATACCATATATGCACTCTCCATAGAACCTGGCAACTGATGTCGCCAGCAATGGACTAGGAACACGCGAAATGGGTCTCTGGAACAAACTGCTCCATCGCTCGCCGAGCAAGAACCAACACCCCGCTACACGAGAGACGAAGACACCAAGAACAGAAGAGAGGGCGAGTCCCCTCGACATCGGACAGGCCAGCGACATCGGCAAGAGCCGAGAGGCTAACGAGGACGCCTTCTTCACACTCCAAGCGCTGGCCGGTACAGACGGCCAGCCAGCCCCACTGGCACTCCTCATCGTGGCAGACGGCATGGGTGGTCACGTGCGAGGCAAGGAGGCCAGCTCCGTTGCCACCCTGGTGGCCAGCGGTGTCATCTTGCGCGAAGTCCTTCTGCCCATGCTGGGCAGAAGGCCAGCGGAAACCACTAGCCGCCCGATCCACGAGATCCTGGACGAGGCGATCAGTTCCGCCAACGAGGCGGTCTCCCAGATCGAGGCTGACGCCGGAACGACTCTGACATCGGCGCTGATCGTGGGGCACAGCGCCTACCTGGCCCACGTCGGTGACAGTAGGGCATATTACCTGGATCGAGGAGAACTCCACCAGATCACACAAGATCACTCCCTCGTCAACAGGCTGGTGCAGCTAGGCCAGATCTCGGCCCACGAGGCTCAGAGCCATCCTCAGCGGAACTACCTCTACAGAGCCCTGGGACAAGGTGCGGAACTGCAAACCGATACCTACTTGCAGCGCCTAGCGGAGGGTGGCTATCTGATCCTCTGCACTGATGGCCTCTGGAACGAAGTCACCGAGCAGGAAATCGTCGACGTGGTAGGTACGTCAACTTCTTCCCAAGAAGCAGTCAACCGGCTCATAGATCGGGCCAACGACCGCGGAGGCGAGGACAACATCACCGTTCTGGCGGCCAAGATCAACTACTGACAGAGGAGAGCACCATGACCCACAGGGCGATAGTGCATCTAGTGAACGAAGACCCCATTGTGGCAGACCTGGAGCGAATGCCCGAGCCCGGAGACACAAGCATTACGATCTTCGATCCACATCGCGAAGACGGGAAGCCGATACACTACCTGCGGGAGGGCAGCACAGTGGTGATCTTCCCACTGCACCGCGTCAGTTCCCTGGAGATCTTCACGGAGGAAAGAGCGGCCGAGGAGGACATCACTTTCTACCGCGAAGAGCAGAGCTGATACCTCGCCAGAGCGGCGGGCAGCTACTGCCTCAAGGCGGAGGAGAGCTGTCTCTGCTTGTGTAGAACGCGTGGCAGCTCGAGTCCCACCAGTTCACCCTTCTCCACAAGTATCTGGCCGTTGACGATATTGAGGTCCACCTTGACCGGCCCGCAGAAGACCACCGCTGCCACCAGATCACCGGCCCCCGCGTACTCCACCCTATCTACGTCGATGGCTATCAGATCGGCTGCCTTGCCCGGTGCCAGAGCCCCGATGTCCTCGCGCCCCAGGAGAGAGGCGCCTCCTATGGTCGCCACTTCAAGGACCCTACGCGCACTCAGCGACGTAGCTCCGTGTTTGACGCGCTGTAACAGCAAAGACATACGCACTTCGTTCAGCATATGCGACGAGTCGTTGCTCGCGCTTCCGTCCACGGCCAACCCAACCTTGACGCCGAGCTCCAGCATCCGAGCCACGGGCGCAATACCCGAACCCAGCCGCATGTTTGACGTTGGACAATGAGCGACGCCAGTGCCCGTCTCAGCGAACAGTCGAATCTCGTCGTCCGTCAGAAACACTCCGTGGGCGTAGGACACGTCTTCCCCCACCCATCCCAAGTCCGCCAAGTACTCCACAGGGCGCCGCCCGTACCTTTCCAGACAGAAAGCTTCCTCATCCAGCGTCTCGGCCACGTGAGTGTGGCACTGCACGCCGTATTGTCTGGCCAGGTCCCTCGTGCTGAGCAGCAACTCCGGCGTCACAGAGAACGGAGAGCAAGGTGCCAGCATGATCCGGCACATGGAGAGCGCCCCCGGATCGTGCAGCTCCTCTATCACCCGCCGAGAATCAGCCAGGATGGTATCCTCATCTTGCACCACCCCATCGGGAGGCAGGCCGCCGTCGGACTCGCCCAGTGACATGCTACCACGGCAGGGGTGGAATCGCATGCCGAGTTCTCGCGCTGCACGGACCTCATCCTCCAGGGTGACGCCATTGGGAAACAGGTAGAGTTGATCCACTGTCGTCGTGCACCCCGTCACCGCCAGTTCCGCCAGCCCCACCAGAGCGCTGACGTACACCGCCTCGGGCGTCAGCTTTGCCCAGATCGGGTAGAGCGTTTGGAGCCACGAGAACAGCGGAGCATCCTGAGTCTCGGGTAGACATCTGGTCAGAGTCTGGTAGAGATGGTGATGCGTGTTCACCAACCCAGGAAGCACCAGCTTGCCCTCGACGCTGATCACCCTGTCGGCTTCTGAAGGCAGGTCGGCGCTCCGGCCCACGGCCTCTACAACGTTGTCCCTGATGAACACTGCGCCGTCAGCAATCTCCCGGCGATTCTCGTCCATCGTGACCACGACAGTTGCGTCTCTCAGAAGCAAGGTTGACATGGACTATCACCCTCCCCTGATACGAACCGATCGACTGCCCCCTACGCGCATAATGGCAGCAGCAGGGTGAATCGGGCCTTCGACGGGGTCATCTCGAGCCTCAGACCCGGCGCACCCATCAGCTTCCTCCGTTCCCGACACCCCAGGGTGTCAGACGGCTCGCCCGGCCCTACCTCCCTACTCGACCACGGCCTCCGAAGCGACCTCCCACGTACTGTCCTTCCTGTGCAGAGTCAGGTTCTTGGTGGCGGGCTCACCCCTCCCGTCGTATAGTACGGCTCGCACCGTGGCCTGGCTATGCTGACTGTCGTAATGCACGTCCTGTATGAACAAGTAGGAACGTTCGGGGTCCCGCAGCCTGAAGTACTCTCCCTCCCGGTACGGCCTTTCCAAGACGTTGCTCACCAGCCATACCATCCTGCTGCCGTGTCCGAAGTCAGCTCGGAACTCGCCCGGAGACAGCCGCACCATCAGATCGTCCACGGCCATGCCTCGCTCGTCGAGCTCATAGCTGATCACAGCACGGCGCACAGCATCGTTCTCCGAGTCCCACCAGCTTGCGCAACCAGACACTGCCAGTACCGCGATCAGTGCAACCAAGCCAGCGAGCCTGAGTACACCACATCTCACGCAAGAACCCTCCACTCTAATCGGTGTCTGTGTCTACACCCGTCTGTCGCTGACAAACCGCCCCCCGCCACGCCGAGTGCAGCAATGATCACCGGCACGGCACTTGTCTTGCTGTCGCCGTCACCAAAGGACTCGCCGCCGAGTCCGGGACATAGCGGCGGCAAACGTGATCTCGCGACAATTAAGCCCTTCCCAGCGAGGAAGGGCTCTCGGTGGACAGGAGGCGTGTCACTACTACCTAGCGACCTCGATCTCGTCTATGGTCGATCTCAGGTAGGTCTCCATGAAATCATCCAGATCACCGTTTAGCACGGCCTCCACATTGCCACGCTCGAGCTCGGTACGGTGATCCTTGACCATCGTGTACGGATGCAAAACGTAGGAGCGAATCTGGTTGCCCCACTCCGCGGATACGTGCTCGCCCTTGAGCCGGGCCTGCTCCTCCTCTCTCTCCCGCAACTCACGCTCCAGCAGGCGCGCTCTGAGCACCTTCATGGCTGTGGCGCGGTTCTGCGCCTGGGATCGTTCATTCTGGCAGGTAGCCACAATCCCCGTGGGGACGTGTGTGATACGGACGGCCGAGTCTGTCTTGTTGACATGCTGCCCGCCGGCGCTACTGGAGCGAAAGGTATCGATCCTCAAGTCGTTGGTGTCTATCTCCACCTCTGCCTCATTCTCGATAGAGGGCAGGACCTCCACCAGGGCGAAGGATGTGTGACGACGGTGAGCAGCATCGAAGGGTGAAAGCCGCACCAGCCTGTGCACGCCCCGCTCAGCCTTCAGGTAGCCGTAGGCGTAGGCGCCGGTCACGTCCACTGTGACACTCTTGAATCCAGCCTCTTCCCCAAGAGAGCTGTCGATCATGCGCGTCTTGAAGCCACGACTGTCGGACCACATCGAGTACATGCGAAGGAGCCTCTCCACCCACTCCTGGGAGTCCGTACCGCCGGCCCCGGCGTGAATGGCCAGGAGGGCGTTCCCCGCGTCGTACTCTCCCTGGAACAAGAGGCGAAACTCCGAGCGGTCCAGGTCCTTCGCCAGCGCGGCCACCTCGGCTTCCAGTTCCAGTGCCAAGGACTCATCGTCCTCTTCTGTAGCCAGGTCAAGGAGTTCCCGCAACTCACTAGCTCGACGCCCCAACCCATTCCACTCTCCAAGTTCCTCCTGTAGCAGAGACAGCCTCTTGGTATGCGCCTGCGCTTCCATCTGGTCAGACCACAGATCAGGCTGCATCAGTTTCTTCTCTAGCTGCTGTACCTCTTCTTCCCTGCCAGGCAGGTCAAAGACCCTCCTTGATCTTCTCTATTCGGCGTTCAAGATCGACCAACTCGTCCACAAGGTTCTCCACGAAAACACCTCCACGATACTAGGTTAGTCAACTCTGATGGGTCGAGTTCTGAAAAAGGCCCCTTACGAACCGCTCCGGATCAAACTCGGCCACGTCGTCCAGCCCTTCTCCAGTACCAACGTAACGGATAGGTATGCCGAGTTCGGTCGCGATAGCGAAAACGATGCCTCCTTTGGCGGTCCCGTCGAGCTTCGCCAAGAAGATGCCATCGACATCCACCGCCTCCTGGAAGTATCTGGCCTGAGACAAGGCGTTCTGCCCAGTCGTGGCATCCAATACCAGCAAGGTCTCCTGGGGCGCTTCGGCTTTCTGTTTCTTGATCACCCGGTGGATCTTGCTCAGCTCCTGCATGAGGTTGTACTGAGTATGCAACCGCCCAGCCGTGTCCACGATCAGGGTGTCAACCTCGCGAGCCTGGCCTGCCTGCACTGCATCGAAGACCACCGCGGCAGGGTCTGCCCCCGGCTGGTGGGCCACCACCTCAACGCCCAACCTCTGACCCCACACCTTGAGCTGGTCAGATGCCGCGGCACGGAACGTATCCGCCGCAGCCAGCAGCACTCTCCGTCCCTGCCGCTGGTGATAACGGGCCAGCTTCGCTATGCTCGTCGTCTTTCCGGAGCCGTTGACCCCCACGACCAGTGTGATCCACAAGCCATCCTGGGTGAGCCTGGGCTCGAAGGGGACACCAAGGATGGCTCGCAACCTCTGTCTAAGAGCCTCCTCAACCTGGCTCGCGCTGCTCCATCCCTGGCTGTCTGACGCGTCTCGCACACCCTGGACGAGGTCCACCGTTGTGGCCACCCCCACATCCGCCTGGATCAGGAGCTCCTCCAACTCTTCCCAGACCTTTTCGCTCAGCTCTGCCTGGGAGAAGATCTCCCCGATCCGCCCAAAGAACGAACGGCGCGTGCGAGTCAGGCCCGTCTCTATATTCTTGCCTCGTCCGAACACTCTCTCTCCTCATGCTGCAAGCGTGCAGCGGTCAGTCCTCACCACAGGCATTATACAAAAAGGACATGGCCCCTGCAACACCGCCGCGTGCGCAACATCGGGTCCTGTGATACAATAGTCCGCACAGCATTATGGTGAGAAACAGTGCGTCTGAGAACCGGCGTGACGTGACGGTTGACGTGGTGATTCCCGTCTACAACGAGGAGAGCGACCTGGAACGCAGTATCAACACCCTGCGGGGTTTCCTCCGCGCCACCTTCCCATACCAATGGGGGATCGTGATCGCAGACAACGCGTCTGTGGATACGACCCCAGAAATAGCAGAGAGGCTTTCGTCCCAGTATCCTGAGGTCGCCCACCTGCACCTGGACCAGAAGGGACGCGGTCGGGCCCTGAGGCGCGCCTGGCTAGACAGCAAGGCCGACATCGTGAGCTACATGGATGTGGACCTGTCCACCAGCCTCGACGCCTTCCTCCCCCTCATCGATGGCCTCGTCAAAGAGCGATACGATGTCGCCATAGGCTCCCGATTGAAGAAGGGCGCCAGCGTCCAACGGCAACCCAAGCGGGAGATCATTTCGCGCTGCTACAATCTACTCATCAAGTTGATGTTCAGGAATCGTTTCTCCGACGCACAGTGTGGCTTCAAGGCCCTCACCCGGAAGGCAGTTGCGGACCTCGTTCCCATGGTGAAAGATCAGGGCTGGTTCTTCGACTCCGAGCTGCTGCTAAGAGCTGAGCAGAGGGGGTATGCCGTATACGAGGTACCTGTGGCCTGGGTAGACGACCAAGATAGTCGAGTCAACATAGTACAGACGGCGTGGGACGACCTGAAAGGTCTCTTCAGGGTAAGGTTCACCTAGGAGCGCGCTATCCGGTGACATAGCAGCGGCGGTGGCTCCGCCAGCGTCAAGAACCATACTTGCCGGTTTCTGTCCTGCCGCCCCCACACCTCGCCAGAGGCACCCAGAGCCCTCCAGAGCGCTCTTACAGATGGAGTAGACGTTGGTCATCGGAGTATGCACCCTCACCCTCCACATCCCCCAGAGCCAATCTCTGAAGGCCAAGCGCCGCGTGATCAAGTCCATCACTGCCAGGGTCCGCAACCAGTTCAACGTCTCCATCGCTGAAGTAGACGCCAACGACGTATGGCAGTCTGCGGTCCTCGGCATAGCCTGCGTCTCCAAAGACGCTACCTATGCCCACGGCCTCCTCGAGCGCGTGGTCCAGACCATCACAAACAGCCGCTTCGACGCCGATGTCTCCGACTACGAGATAGAGATTCTCTAGTTCTCCGCGCTCTCCGCCCGCGCCCTCTGGCCTTCGCTCGCGGCTGCTCGTCTCACGCACAGAAAACCTTATGTCAAGCACCCTCTGGAGGGTGGAATATTATGTCAATCCTCTCTTCGCTATCCCGCCCGAGATGAGAATCCCCACCGCCACGAGCAGGCTAGCAACGGAAATCCCCGTGCCCAGGGTACGCACGGGCGTGTCACCGAATCGGATGGAGACGCGATGATCCCCGGGCGGCACCTGGAGGCCGATCAAACCATAGGGTCCCAAGGGATACACCTTCGCCTCTTCCCCATCGACGTAGCCCCGCCACCCAGGGAAGTAGTACGTGTAGAATTGCAGCTCCGTGCCACCGGCCGAGCTGACCCGCACCTCCTCAGAGGCCGCCGCGTGCCTGAGCATCTGGATGGTGGCATCCGCAGAGAGCGCAGTCGCCTTGATCAAGGTCTCGCCTGCCAGGTACTGGCCCACCAGAGGGGTATCCTGGGGTTGCTCTGTGGCCCAGATGGTCATCCCCACCCTGTCCGGGGGGTAGAAGGACTCGAAGTCGATGATCGCCACTGGCTGCTCGGAACGCGCCGACGGTGGCGTGTACTGCGGTGACGCATAGCCAAAGCTGGCGAGAACGACCACGAGCACCAACACGGCCAGGCGCGGGTCGAACCGCTCAGCGGCCCTGGTGCCCTCCTCGAGCAAGACAAACACAGCTCCACCACCGAGGAAGGACATGGTGAGCCCAAGCAGGCCCAGCAGGCGCCAAGGGAACTGCACGAAAGCGGCCAGAGGAAGAAGCTCCCACACCGGACCGGCCGCGGGCATCATAGCCAAGACGATCACCACGGACGCACACAGAGAGAACGCCGTCTGAGCCTTTCCCGACGCCTGCTTCCGCAAGGACCAAAGGACACCCACCACGCTCAGCGTCGTCGCCGCCAGGCCCAACTGCAAGGACATCTCGTCCAGGAAACCTTCGCCAGCGTAGCCATAGCCCCAGTATGGCGAGAGCAGTTGCGATGGATACACGAAGTGCGCCTCGTACCCGAAACTCCCTTGAGTCCACTGGCTCTCAACTATGTACCCCTTCTCCACAATCATCGGCAGGAGAAAGACAGAAGCGACGGCTAGCGCGTAGAGCGCGGCCCCCGCAGCGAGCGCGGCCGATCGGCATACACTCCCCCAACCGCTCCGTATCTTGACTGCGAGCAGAAAGGCCACGTACGGTACCAGCAAGAGGGTGAACACGAAGGCTGTGGCCGCATGGGTCAGGAACAGCGCTGCGTAGGCCAGACCGGCTAGCACGAGACTACGTGCCGACGGCCGTTCGACGAGCTCGTAGAACAGCAGCAGGATGAGCGGTAGAAAGCTGTAAGCGAAGAACTCAGCAAATGCACATCGCACGTAGATGTCCAGGAGATGGTACGGCACGTACATGTAGATCACAGCCGCCACCACACCCGCCGCAGGATTCAGCACTCGCCTCCCGAAGGCATACATGGTCAGCCCCGAGAGTAAGAATCCCACCACGTAGGTGAGCTTCACCGCGCCGGTCAGGCTCGCCCCGAGCAGATGGAACATCTCAGCCATGTAGAAGGCCAGAGTAGAGTATATGTTGAACAGGGGATACCCATATCCTAGAGCAAAATCGACCCCCCAGCGTGGATAGAGCACCCCTTCTCTGATAGCCTGATCGAACTGGTTCAAGAAGAAAAGAGAATGAGGCGCGTCGTGGGCGTTGAGGAAGTACGGAGGACCAACCAGGGGCGCCCAGGCGAAAACGCTCATCGCCAGCACCAGTGCTGCCCTACCGCTCATCAGGCGCACGATCCATTGGACCGGCTTGCCCCCAAGCACCGCCCTACTCCCTCGCATCACGAAGACCGCACGTCCTCCGCTGCGCTCCTTCTACGACGGTATCGAGCCCAGGCCAGCACGGCAAACACCGTCAGAAGGCTCAGCACGGACAGAACCTGCCCAACGGTCCTCACAGGGGTGTCCTCGAAGCGCAAGAGCAGGTAATACTCCCCCTCCGGGACCCACACTGAACAACGTCCCAGACTGCCCTGCGGCATCACTCCCAGCTCGCTCTGCACGCGTCCCTCTGGCTCTTGGAGGACGTAGGCTCGCCAACCCGGATAGTAGAAGATGTTGAAGATGATGCGTCCTTCCTCCTCTGCGTGGACCCACAGCAGTTGGGAGATAGTCGTGCTGTCTTGAAGGTCGACCGCCAACCTCCTCCGTGGTTTAGGCAACGACGCAAGGTCCACCCGGACATCTGGCGCCTCACCTTCCGTCACCACGTGCTCAGCGAATGCCGACCACGTGGGCACCCCGTGGGTCCAGGCCACGGAACCCGTCATTTGGTTGCTGCTCTGCATGAACCGCATCATCCCTTCCAGCGACACCGGACCCTCTGTTGGCTCGATGATCTGCGGTGTCAGATAGGCGTAGCTAGCCAGGATGAGGAGTAGCACCAACCCCCAGGTCGCCCCCGTCCGCGTTCTCTCCCCGGAGGACTCAGTAGCGCTCACCACAGAGCCCGCCAGGAAAGCGACACAAGGCATCACCAGCGCCAATAGCCGCCACGGGAACTGGGCGAAGATCACTATGGGGAGCAAGGCCCAGAACGTGTTCGAGGCGGAGAGCATCAGGAAGATGATGATCACCAGCGCGGCCTGGAAGAAGAGCAACATCCGCTTGCAGGTCTCGTCTCTGATCCGTGATAGCATGGCGAGCGATAGTATGGACAGAACGACTGGCACGACCCCTATCTGGAACGGGAGCTCGTCGCTGGGACCTGGCTGGCTCAGGCCATAACCCCAGAACGGCGAGAAGAACTGAAAGAAGTAGACGAAGTCATCCCTGTAGTCGTAGTAACCACCGAGCCACTGATCGAGCCTGACGTACTTGTACTCCATGGCCATGGGCAGCCAAAAGAGGGCACTCAGTCCCAAGCCGAGAAGTAGACCGGCGAGTGGCACCCGGGCCCGCCTTGCCACGGCACCGACCAGGGCGATCCACCTCCGCCTGCCAGGGACAACGCCTTGACAGACGTCCCGCCAGGATCTAGCCAACACCAGAAAGATCAGGTAGACGCCCAGAAAGGACGAGAACAGAAGAAGAAGTCCATTGTGGGACAAGACGAGCCCACTGTAGGAGAGAGCTGCCGCGATCAGCGCGACCGCGCGCGGATTCTCCACCGTCTCGAAGAAGGACCACAGGACGAGAGGAAAGAAAACCAAAGCCACTGATTCGGCGAACGCGCCCCGCACGTAGACGTCGCAGATGTGATAGGGGACATACACGTACACCAGACCGGCGATCAGGCCCGCCGAACGCCCCATGATCCGCCGTACGAACAGATACATGGACACCCCGGACAGCACGAAGCTGACCGCGAACACCAGCTTGATCGACCACAGTAGATCCAATCCGAGCAGATGAAACGCCTCTCCCAGGTAGAAGGCCAGAGGACTGTAGATGTTGAACAGAGGATACCCATATCCGAAGGTGATATCCGGGGACCACCTCGGGTATAGGATACCCTCTTGGATGGAGTGATCGAACTCGTACAGGAAGTAGACGCTGTGACGTGCGTCATGAGCACCCCAGAAGAACCCAGGCTGGAACAGGGGTCCGATGACGAACACTGTAAGGAGCACAACCAGAATCAGGTATGTGTCCCAGCTTCTTAGCTTCTTGAATACGGTGCGGGCCATTTTCCTGCGACCTGAGGCATCTTCCTCTACTCCAGGGTGACTGTGGTCGCCCCGCCAGAGACCGGCAGTCTCACGCCGGTCCCCCCATCATACAGGCCAGCCTGAACGCGGTAGCCTTCGCGGGGTCCGTCAACGGGTATCATTATCTCGTACTCATCGGGCACTATCTCGCCCAATTCCCAAGAACTGGTAGGCCTCTCCCCGTCCACCGGCACACTGTCACGTTGTGCCCAGATGGTTCCCTCCTCATCCACAACGTGCACGAACACGGTGTAGTCAGTCGTCATCGGACGAAGGCTCTGCCAGTCCAGGGTCAGGCGCACGGTGGCACCGTGGCGCAGGGGACCCTCTCGCTGATAGGAAAGCAGAATAACCTCGTCGCCAAAGACTCCAACGGGTGAACCACCCACGGGTAGGTCGGTGAAGCGAGGGCTGAGATAGCCATAGCTCGCCAGGACAACCAGGGTGATCAGCACGGAGAGCCACGGCAGGCGCCTGAGTGTCGGTGCCAGGAGCAGCGCCGCGCCCGATGCTAGCGACGTGGCGAAGCCGACCAAGCCGAGCAGTTGCCAGGGGTAGTCCAGGGTCCAGGACAGACGACTGATCCGCCACAACGCTGAGGCTGGATGCATCACCAGCAACGCCATGACCAGCGCGGCCGCAACGAAGAACCCCGCTCTCCTTCTTGGGTCGCGCGACGTGTCCCTTTGGCCGAGGGCCAGAAGCCCGGTCACCACCGTTAGGCCTGTCGCAGCCAGCCCCAGTTGCAGGGGCAACCCGTCGTCCCATCCCGGTACGCTGGCTCCATATCCCCAGCTCTCCGACAGGAGCTGGAACGGGTACACGAAGTGTTCAGCGAAATCGGTGGCACCTCGCACCGGAAGACCTTTCCCCAGAGCCGCGGGCAGATTCGCAACGATCCCTATCACCAGCGAGACCACGAGCAGCAGCAGAGCTTCCCCCTTTGCACGGTGAGAAGGACCGAGCACCAGCACGAAGGCCAGCACGAAGAAAGCATACAGGATGGCCAGACCAAGATGGGTCGAAGCCAGGGCCACAAAGAAGAGAACGGCCGCACCGGCCCATAGCGGACTGCGGCGCTCTATGTACTCCGCCCAGCACAGGAGAACGAGAGGATAGAGTGCGAAGGCCCACGCTTCGGCGAATGCACCCCGTACGTAGACTGTGGCCAGGTGGAAGGGCAGATAGACATACGCGAGCCCGGCCAACAGCCCTCCTGCGGGACCGCTGAGCTTCTTGCCCAGAAGGTACATACCCAACCCCGAGGCTAGAAAACCCAGCATGTACGTGCCCTTGATAGCCTCTTCCCCTCCCATACCCAACCAACGTAGCGCCTCGGCAAGCAGGTAGGGCAGGCGTCCCTCCCCGGTCAGCATGTCCCACGGTTGAGCCACCTGGGGAACCCATGACCAGCTACTCCACAACATGCGCTCCAGGTCATAGAGGTTGAAGACAGATACAAACCCGGAATGCGTTTGGAAGAAGCCAGGGTAGGTCAAAGGAGCGATGGCGAACACACTGAGGAGAACGATCAGCGCCAGATTGAGGTCCGGCCTTTCTCTCAGCTTTGAACCACTCATGCGCTGCTGAGTTCCTGTTGCTGGAGGCCACACGCCGGCGGGGCGGTGCGCAGATGACTAGCGGTTGTCGCACAGCGGAAGCACATCACGGGACGATCACCACCTTCAAGGACTCACCAGCCTCCCCCGCCAACCGCACCGCCTCCCCGACTTCCGCAAGACCGTAACGATGCGTGACCAGGCCTCTGGTCTGAACACGATGGCTGCGTAAGAACTCAAGGGCAATGCGGGTATCGTCCGGACCACAGGAGTAGGTGGAGACCAAGGTCTTCTCGGAGAAGAGCAGCTCGTGCACGTCCACTGAGACTGTATCCCCCGGCGGTAGTGGCGCATAGAGAAGGACCGTGCCTCCCTTGCCGGCCAGCTTCAACGCCTCTTCCATGACCCGCTTGCTTCCCGCGGTCACGATCACCAGGTCTGCTCCCAGCCCACCAGTCAGGCTCCGCACTCTGGACTCCAGATCCTCGTCTGCGGGGTTGATGGCGGCTTCCACGCCAGCTTCGAGCGCTCTCTGAAGACGGTACTCAACGAGGTCTGCTGCGAAAACCCGACTTGCACCCCACAGCTTGCATAACTGGATGAAGAGCAAACCGCTGACCCCCACCCCGATGACGAGGATCGTATCGCCTGGCTGAATGCGCGTGCGTTTCATACCCCTGATCGCGCAGGCTACAGGCTCGATCAGCGTCGCCTCCTCGAAACCCAGTCCCTCGGGCAGCTTGAGAACGTCACGCTGCACGTTGATCGCCGCCACACGGATGAACTCAGCAAAACCGCCGGGGTAGATGCCGTTCTGTTTGAAGGTCGCACAGCAGGAGTAGTTCCCCCTCCGGCAGTAGTGGCACACAAAGCACGGGACGTGATGGTGTACAAAGACTCGATCACCCAAGGAGAAGTTTTCCACACCACTACCCACTCGCGAAACGAACCCCACCGGTTCATGTCCCAGCACCGTGGGGGCCTTGCTGTCCGCATACCACTCCATCAAGTCACTGCCGCAAAGACCGCAAGCTTTCACCTGAACCAGCATCTCCCCGGGGCCGATTTCTGGCACCTCCATCTGCTCCAGGCGAATGTCCTGGCGACTGTAATACCTGGCGACTCTCATATCCTGCTCCCGGCGCTCAATCGGGGATGATGGCCACCTTGATGGCCTCGCCCGTCATCACCATCTCCAGGGCCTTCTGAGTGTCTTCCAAAGGCGCCCGCTGACTGATCAGCGCTGAGGAGTTGATCACGCCATCGCTCAGCAGTCCCAACGCCTTGGCCACGGTCTGGGGTGTGTGATGGAACACCCCTTTGACGGTCAATTCGCCATAGTGCAACCTGCCCGTGTCCAGCGACACCTCACTGCCCGCGGGGCACCCTCCAAATAGAACGACCGTTCCGCCTTTGCGAACCAGGTCCACAGACATCTGCCAGACCTCCGGCGACCCTGCGGTCTCAATCACCACATCCGCACCTCGGCCTTGGGTCAGCCCCTTCACGATGGCTACGGGGTCCTCTTGCGCAGGGTTAATCACACAGGTTGCTCCCAATCGGCGGGCCAGGGCCAGCCTGGAGTCTTTGAGGTCGATCACCACCAAGCTGGTCGCACCATTGTGCTTGGCGAGCTGGAGATGCATCAATCCAATCGGGCCACCCCCTCCAGCGATGACGACCGTATCGCCTGCGGATATGCAAGCCGCCTCGTTGCCCAGCACGACGCAGGCTAGAGGCTCCAGCAACGCAGCCTCCTGGTAGTCTAGATGTGCAGGGATCTGATACACGTTGGTGTCCACGATGCGCGCCGGCACCCTGACGTATTCAGCGAAGGCACCCCAGTTGAAGATGATGTCCTCACAGAGGTTCTGCTTGCCTCGCAAGCAGAAGAAGCAGCTGTTGCATGGGGCGGAGTTGGCCGCCACGACCCTCATGCCATCGACGAAGCGCGTCACACCCTGCCCGACCTGCGCCACATCACCGGCGAACTCGTGTCCAAAGGGCATAGGGGGCTGGATGAGATGATGCCCGCGGCGGAACGTCTTCACATCGGTGCCGCAAGTGAGCGCCACCTTGGTCCTGATGAGCAGCTCCCCTGGCCCTGCTGTGGGCATCTCCACATCCTCGTAACTCAGGTGGCCTGGACCATGAAAGACTACTGCTTTCATTCCACCGTACTCCTTCGCGCGGGAACCACGCAGAGAAAGCCCAGAGGCTCGTAGCCGACACATCTGAACTGGTGAAGCTCGTATGGCGGTACGTAGATCGCGTCGCCAAAGGAGACCTCGGTGACGTCGTCGCCCAGCCGCACCTGCCCTCGCCCTCTCAGGATCACGACACCGTGGTCGTGCCCGTGCCTGTCCAGTGAAGTGCTACCTTCAGGCTGGACCTCGAAGTAGCGCACCGCGAAATGAGGTGCTCCCTCCGACGGCCCCATCAACCAACGCGCCGTCACTCGCTGCGCGTCAGGAGATTCGTAGTCTCGCTCCCTCACGCCCTCCCAGTCGAAAACACCATCAGCCCCGACGAACCTGTGGATCGTGCCCATCGCCTGCCCTCCGAAATAGCAGCCCAGATTCTAACACACCTGGGCACAAAAGGAGAACAAGACTCGACGCGCCACTCTCGCGAAACGACAAAGCCAACAGACCGTTCGTATCTGTTGGCTTATACCTGCGTCCCCCATCTTGCCGTGTGCTATCATTGTTTTGAACCTGCCGTGGCAGGTGGGTGCCTACCCGGAGGCCCTCCCCTCTCGGGCAGCCCCTCCGGAGATCGGCTCCCTTTTGACAGGTATTGGCTCAAAACGTTGATCACAGCATCACGAGCAGAACAGGAGACGCATCTATACTCTAGCACACCCGCGAAGGATGTGCAAGCTGGCGTCGGAAGCCAGTCCAGGCAACGAGAAAAGGCCATCGCAGATGCACAACTTGCTGCTCCGCGGCTGACCTCTCGCCGGATTCCATGGGCAGCACCGCGTCAGCCAGACGCTGGCGGCGCTGCACACCCAGAGCCGCTTACGCACGTGCTCCCCACCGGGCCCCATAGCAACCTCTCTGGCAATCTGCTATAATCAATACACCACACGTGAAGAAGAAGCTGAGCACAGAAGTCCATAGAGACGAGGGGGTGTTCCTCAGACTCCAGGAGGAATGGAATCCGCTACTGCTTCGCAGCGCAGCCAACACCATCTTCCTGACCCGGGAATGGCAGAAGACCTGGTGGGACTGCTTCGGAGAGGGGTTGCAGCTATGCCTGTTGGAGCTTCGCGACGAGGACGATCTGGTTGGTCTAGCCCCATTCTACACACTGGAGCCAGCCTCCGGCCGTAGGGTCCTGCAACTCATCGGAGGCATCGAGGTCTCCGACTACCTCGACCTGATTGCGGCCAGCGACAGCGCAGAGGCAGTCTACAGCACAGTCTGGGAGTCCCTGACCGGTGAGCACGCACTTGCGTGGGACGCGCTGGACCTCCGCAACATCCCTGCTGCCTCTCCCACCCTCGAGAGACTGACCGCGCTGGCGGAAGAAAGTGGAGCGTTCGAGGTAACAGATAGCGTCGAGGAGGTATGTCCGGTCATCCACCTGCCTGCGACGTGGGACCAGTACCTGGCCTCACTGAGCAAGAAACAACGCCATGAGGTCCGTCGCAAGTTGCGCAAGGCAAACCGCGAAGCAGAGATTCGTTGGTACTACGCCGGCGACGCTGGTTCTCTGGACGATGAAGTGGAGGACTTCATCTCGCTCCATATGAGGAGCGCCGTGGAAAAAGAAGCCTTCATGGACGAAAAGATGCAGGAGTTCTTCCACCGCATGGCTCGCGCCGCGTTCGATCGCGGATGGTTGAGGCTTGCGTTCTTGCTCATCAATGGCGCGAAAGCGGCAGCCATGTTCTGTATAGAGTACGAAGGCGCCTTTCTGGTCTACAACTCTGGCTATGACCCACAACTGCACCCCTCGCTCAGTTCCGGTATCGTCCTCCTCTCCTACTGCATTCAAGATGCCATCGACAAGGAGCACAAGGTCTTCGATTTCCTGCGCGGGGAGGAAGAGTACAAATACCGATTCGGCGGGGTGAGAACCGAAGTTCGCAACCTCAGGATAGTACGGCGAGGCAGCAAGAATGTATAGGATTGCCATGTTGAGCCTCCACACGTGTCCCAAGGCTGCGCTGGGCGGCAAGGAAACCGGCGGCATGAACGTCTACGTTCGAGATTTGAGCCGCGAACTAGGCCGGCGAGGCTTCACCGTCGACGTTTTCACCCGTTCTCAAGACCCCGACATCCCACCCGTCGGCAGGCTGGGTCCCAATGCGCGCGTGATCCACCTGAAGGCCGGTCCAGAGGCACCCTACGATAAGAACCTGGTCCATGCCCACATAGACGAATTCACCGACAACCTGCTGGAGTTCGCCAGGTCCGAGGGCATAGCCTATCACGTCGTCCACAGTCACTACTGGCTGTCTGGCCTGGTGGCCATGCGTCTTCAGAAGCAGTGGCGAACCCCCGTGATGCACATGTTCCACACACTGGGGAAACTCAAGAACCGCGTGGCCAGAAGCGACGACGAACTGGAAACGCAGCTGCGTGTGGACTGCGAGCGCCAGATCATCAACTCAGCAGATCGCCTCACGGCGGCCAATCCCCTGGAGAAGGCTCAGATGATTTGGCTGTATGGCGCCGACCCTGCAAAGATCGAGGTGATCCCCTGCGGGGTCGATCTCGAGCTCTTCCACCCTCGACCTCAAGCCGAGGCCAAAGCCCACCTTGACCACGAACTGCCCAAGGATCACAAGATGGTGCTCTTCGTAGGCCGTGTCGAACCGCTGAAGGGTATCGACGTCTTGCTGAAAGCAGTAGCCCTTGTGCTTAGAGAGCACGAAGAACTGCGCGACGGAATCTGTCTGTGCATCGTCGGGGGCGAACCTGATGCAGACGCCGCAAACATGAATCGCGAGATGGCACGCTTGCATGAGATGCGTGAGAAGCTCGGTATCTCCGATGTGGTAACCTTCCTTGGCAAGAGAGAGCAGCAGGCACTACCCTACCACTACTCTGCGGCAGAAGTCTGCGTAGTGCCCTCGCACTACGAGTCCTTCGGGATGGTTGCCCTGGAAGCTATGGCCTGCGGCACTCCTGTCATCGCCTCCAGGGTTGGGGGCCTCACCTTCACGGTGCAGGATGGCTCCACCGGGTTCCTGGTTCCCAGCGACGATCCCGAGGCACTGGCGCGCAAGCTCGCTCTCTTGCTCTCCGACGGACAACTGCGCCGGGACATGGGGCTGCGAGCGTCGGAGCTATCCAGGCGCTATGGCTGGCCAATAGTCACAGTGCAGATCGTCGCTGCCTATCGAGACCTGGCTACGCGCGGCCGCCCGCAGGTGTGCTGTAGAGACCATCGGGACGCAGCAGCCTCCACAGCCGGCTGCTGCGAGTAGGCACTCTCAACAACCAGACCCTCGCTGTAAAGCAAAGCCCCCTGCCGTCCGGCAAGGGGGCTGTTTTTCCACACACCAGGCCGAGCTAGGCGGTTTCCGACCAGTAGTCGAACTCCGGTTCGGCGTCTCCCGTGATCACCTCTCTCGTGATCTCGCACCTGCGCACATTGCGAAGCGACGGAATTTCATACATGGCATCGAGCAGAACCTGCTCGATAATGGTCCGCAGCCCTCTGGCCCCGGTCCGATACTCCAATGCTTTCTCCGCAGCCGCCTCGAGCGCATCGTCGGTGAAGATCAGCTCGACGTTGTCCAGAGCCAGAAGCTTCTTGAACTGCTTGACCAAGGCATTCTTCGGTTCGGTCAAGATGCGAACCATGGCCTCCCTGTCCAGCGGATCTACGCTCACCACCATGGGCAGACGTCCCACGAACTCTGGTATTAGCCCGTACTTGAGCAAGTCGTCGGCGATCACCATGCGCAGCAGTTCGGCAGAGGTCAATTCCTCCTTGCCATGGCTGTCTCTGTCCCTGAAACCCATGGGCCTACGTCCACCCACTCGCTCTGCCACGATGCTGTCCAGCCCCTCGAAGGCTCCGCCGCAGACGAACAATACGTCCGTGGTGTCGAGCTGGATGAAATCTTGATGGGGGTGTTTCCTGCCCCCCTGAGGAGGCACGTTGGCCACGGTGCCCTCGATTATCTTGAGCAGGGCTTGTTGAACGCCTTCTCCCGATACGTCACGCGTGATGGAGGGGTTGTCGCCCGCCTTGCGAGCAGTCTTGTCAATCTCGTCTATGTAGACGATCCCCTTCTCGGCGCGAGCCAGGTCGTAGTCAGCCGCCTGGATCAAGCGAAGCAGGATGTTCTCCACATCTTCGCCGACGTAGCCCGCTTCGGTCAGTGAAGTCGCATCTGCGATGGTGAAGGGCACGTCGAGGACCCGCGCCAGCGTGTCGGCAAGGAGTGTCTTGCCGCACCCCGTAGGTCCAATGAGCAGGATGTTCGTCTTCTGGAGCTCCACGTCATCGACGAGAGTGCCCGCGAAGACCCTCTTGTAGTGATTGTAGACAGCGACAGACAACACGCGCTTGGCCTGGTCCTGCCCGATCACGTATTCGTCTAGTCGGCTGCATATCTCCTGGGGGGACAAGATCTTGCCCACGGGAGCAGGGCTCCGGGCAGCGGAGGGCTCTTCCTCGGCCAGGATCTCGCGGCAGAGCTCGACGCATTCGTCGCAGATGTTGACCGATCCGGGACCAGCAATCAGGCGGCCCACCTGATGTTGGGGCCTGCTACAGAAGGAACAGTAGCGCACGTGCTCCGACGCTATGTCGGACATCACCCGTCCTCCTCCTCATCTGAGCGTGTCAGTATCTCGTCTATGATACCGTACTCCACGCCCCCTTCCGCGTTCATGAAGTAGTCGCGGTCGAAATCGTGCGAGATCTTCTCCACGCTCTGTCCCGTGTGGTTAGAGAGGATCTCGTGGATCTTGGCTTGCATACGCAGCAACTCACGTGCCTGTATCTCGACGTCGGGTGCATACCCACGCACACCTCCGCCAGCGGGGTGCATGTGTATCGTGCAATTCGGTAGACCGTATCGCTTACCCTTCGCCCCAGCAGCGAGGAGCACGGTCGCTAGGCTGGCCGTGGACCCGACGCAGATGGTGGACACGGGCGCCTTGATCAGTTGCATGGTATCGTATACGGCCAACCCCGGATAGATCATGCCCCCGGGGCTGTTGATGTACAGGTGTATTTCTTTGTCAGGATCCTCCCGCTCGAGGAACAGCAACTGGGCGATGATGAGGTTGGCCACGCTGTCATCGACGGCCGTGCCCAGGAAAATGATCCTCTCTTTCAGCAGAAGAGAGTAGATGTCATAGGCACGTTCGCCTCTACCGGTGGACTCTATGATCATGGGGATGAGACTTTGCATCGTTATACCTTCCTGTGGCTCCCTCGAGATTCCTGGCGCAGCCGCACCCTACTCGCCTGCGGCTGGCTCAACGGCTGCCTCTTCACTGCCAACATCCGAGGAGGGCTCTTCTACCGGCGGCACCTCAGAATCCGCCTCGGGGGCCTCACTGTCAACCACACCGGAATTCTCCAAAAGGCGCTGCACCACTTTGCGCCCGTACAGTTTGCTGCGTATGTCTTCCCTGATCTGCTCGTTCCCGAGGAGAGCGTCGCGCAGAATCTGCCTGTCCTGTCCGTACGCGCGCGTCATTCTGCTCACTTCTTCCTCTATCTCCGAGTCCTCTACCTCAGCCCCTTCCTCCTCCACCAGCTTGGCCAGGAGGAGCGACTTCTTCACCCTCGTGTCCGCTGTCGGCCGGAACTCGGCGACGAGATCTTCGGCGGTCCTGTTCGTGGTCTTCAGGTATCCCTCCAGGGTGAACCCCTGCTCCTGAATCTCATACCCCAGGCCTCTGATCAGGGCCTCCAACTCTCTGTTGACGAACACCGGCGGCGCATCCACCTTGGACTGCTCCACAAGGGCATCGAGGAGCCCCTCGGCTAGGTCATCCAGCTGCTTTGCTTCGCGGCGCGCCTGCAGATCCTGCTGTATCTCGTTTTCCAGCTCCTCGAGGCTCTCGAATCCACCCGCCATCTTCGCCAGTTCGTCATCCAACCCAGGAAGATGCTTCTCCTGTAGTTCGTGCAGGTGTGCCAGGAAGGAGACCTCACTCCCCGCTAGTTCCTCATCTTCGTAGTCGTCGGGGAACGTGATGTCGAAGCTTCTCTCCTCTCCGGGTGACATCCCTAGCAGATGCTCAGCGAAACCGGTCACGAGGTCATCCTCACCCTGCTCCAGTTCGTACTCCTGCTGTTCGAGCTTGAGCACTGTCCGCTCACCGATAGTCCCCTCTATGTCCACCACGGCGAAGTCGGACATCTCCAGTGGCCGGTCCACAGGGACCCGCTCTGCATACTGCTCCTGAAGCCCCTCCAACACCTCGGCCACGTCTTCCTCTGTGACAGAGATCTCTTCGGCCTCCAGCGGTAAGCTCTTGTAGTCTCCCAACTCCACAACCGGTGGCAGGGAGACCGTCAGGCGCAGAGTGAGCGGTTCCCACTCGGCGATCTCAAGATCGTCCAGGTGCATGGGTTCCAGCCCGCTTTCCTCCACCGCCTCCTCGTATGCTGCCTGGCCCACGTCGTCTATCACTTCCCGCACGAGGGCCTCCCTGCCCAACTGGCGCTCAACCACACGGTGAGGAGCCTTGCCCTTCCGGAAACCAGGTATGCTGATCCGCGCTGCCAGGCGTCTCGAGGCGGATCTCATGTAGGGATCCAGCCACTCATCATCGACCTTGGCAGTGAGTATAGCCTGCCTGTTGTCCAACTCCTTCGTGGCGACTTCCAACTGTCCTATCCACCTTCCCAGTGTCGATCAGGACACCATCATACGATATCTCACGTTCTCGTCCAACAACGCCGTGCCGGACCGTCGTCTGGCATACAGAGAGCGGGCGATGGGATTCGAACCCACGACCTTCTCCTTGGCAAGGAGACGTTCTACCAGCTGAACTACACCCGCTCGACTAGGACTCTGGTGGGGAAGGTGGGACTCGAACCCACACGGATTGCTCCACGTGATCCTAAATCACGCTCGTCTGCCAGTTCCGACACTCCCCCCCACTGGTCTATTATACCACGAACCTTCCCTCTGTTCAAACTTCGGGTCGGAGGATTACGAGGAATAGTGTCAGGCAGACATAGCCTGGGTATGACCCACAGCGGGTTTGGTCGACAGCCGCCCCGGCACTCATCCGACATGCAATGCGCATCGCAGACTGGCTCGCGGTCGCCTCAATGGCTCCTCACAAAACTGAAGAAGTTGCTGAAGATGCGATCCTGACTGCCGTCATCCACCTCGTATCCAAGCTTGGCCATCCCCTGCGCATCGACGCCCAGATCGGCCAGCCACTCTGCACCCAGCAGGACACTATCGGCAAGAGATGCATCGTATTGCGGGTTCGACTGGACCCCCCACACCGGCAAGTCCCCGTACCGGAATGCCTGAATGGCACACAGATCAGAAGAGCCCAGGTTCACCCCTCCGGGCGGCAGCTCCGTCACCTCGTCCCAATGCCATAAGAAGGCATGGAATTGCCGGTCTATGCCATCCAGGAGAGGATCCTCGAGGCCCGCATCGCTGAGCGTGACCACCAACCACCCCACCTCAAACTGCGGGCTCCACTCCACGCGCCCCCCAAGCCAGTGGGCCAGCAACTGGTGTCCCAGGCAGATCCCGAGGACCGGCACACCCTCGTCGATGGCCTCCAGGACACGGTCTCGCTCCTCCTGCAAGAACTCCACCTTGTCGAACTCCCTCGGCGGATACTCGCCGCCGGACAGAATGACGGCATCGAAGATCCTCAGGTCCGGAATCGCCTCCCCTGAGTACGCGAGCACGGGCACGGAGGACACGTCGTTCTCCGCCAACACCTGGTCAACCTGAAGGAAACGTGAAGGACCATGCAGAATCACCGCAACTTGCAGGGGTCCACGCGGAGTGGGAGTGGGTTCTGGGGTGGGCGTCGGCGTGTCGGTCGCCGTGGCCGTGGGCGAGGGGTTGGGGGTCCAGGTGGCCGTCGCGCTGGGGGATGGTACTCGCGTGGCCGTCGCCGTTGGCGAAGCAACAAAGTCGAGGGGTGCACAGGCCACCAACAGCAGGCATAGCGCAATGCATCCCAGCACATCGCAGAAACCTCTCACCCCCTTTCAGCCTCCCACATCAACGAACCTGACTCTTCCCCATTGTATCATACGGGTATCCCGCTCACAAGCCAGCCATCAGATCGGCAGGGCACGAACGAGAACCTCAGAACATCGACCCGCTGGCGCGTCTGAAGCACACCACAGCCACTAGAGAGACGCTGATCCAGCCTGGGTGACATCTGCCGGCCACGTCCCGCGCTCTTCGAGTCTGCACTTCCCGCCAGCCGGTGCCGCTACCACAGACCGCGTAGCAGTTCGAACAGTGCCGGTAGCTGCGCCAGACAACCCGGTGTCCGTGAACCATCCTCAGGCAATCGTCTCTGCGCTATCGCCGCGCCCGCGTCTCCCCGCCCCGCCCCTTCCGTGTTCTCTTCGAGTCCCAGATCGACGGCCGTGGCCATCATCAGTTCCTTGATCTCACCCGGCGTAAGGCCGGGATCGGCCTCCAGCAGCAGGGCGGCTACACCACATGCGTGAGGCGTGGCCATGCTCGTTCCGGACATCTCACTGTATGCGGAGTTCAGGGGACTGCCCAACGAGGTCTCCTGCGCCCGGCAGGATACGATGCCTGTGCCGGGGAAGAGCACGTCCGGCTTGGCGCGCTCATCCGAGGTCGGCCCCCGCGAAGAGGCCTCCATGACCGTGTCCTCGTCGGTAGACGCGCCTACCGTGATGACCTGTCGCGCGCAGCCGGGTGGTCCAATGCTGCTGGGCTCAGGCCCCGAGTTACCGGCGGCCACGCACACCACGAAGCCACGCTCAGCCACTAGGTCGCAGGTCTCGGAAAGGGCATCACTGCCGTCGCCAGGAGCGGGGCCAGACAGAGAGAGGTTGAGCACGTGCACATCTTGCTGGACAGCCCAGTCGATCCCGGCCATCACGTCGCTCATGTACGCCGCACCGCTTCGATCCAGCACTTTCGCTACATACAAGTCAGCACCGGGCGCGACCCCTCTGTATGCACCGTTGTCAGCCCGTCCGTCCCCGCACGCGATGCCAGCCACGTGGGTTCCGTGACCGTTAAGGTCGACTACGCCCTCGCCGGTGAAATCGGCCATACCTGCGATTCGCCCCGCGAAGTCCACATGCTCCGGGTCTATCCCCGTGTCAAGGACAGCTATGCCTACGCCAGCGCCTGTATACCCCTGGCTCCAGACCCATGGTGCCCCGATCAGAGGTACGCTCACATCCAGGCAGGAATGCACACGTAGGTCCGGCCATATCCGTTCCACGTCGGGCTCTCGACTGAGTGCCTCGATCTGCGTCGCCGCCGCAGCTAGAGCTACGACCGGCATCACGCTGAGCACTCGCGACGGTGCTTCAGGCAACCTTGCCGACTCGATCGCTCTGGCCTTGGCAATGTGTTCTCTGTACTTCACGATGACCCGGACGCGAGATGCACCGGCCCGCGATGTCAGATCCTTGGCCAGTGCCTGGTGTATCTTGCTTGCGCGCACTGCGAACCCCTTCCACAGAGCCCGGTACTTCCCGGCTCTCGGCGTCTTTGAGGGCGGTGAGTGATGATCCGTGGGCTCTCCCTTGCAGCCAATACACGCCCCAAGGAGCGCGAATGCAGAGCTAGGCCCGGCCCACTCTTCTATTGCATCGAGGGCAGAATAGCGCTGTACAAGCCCGAAGCGGTGCCGATGAGCACACGACTATGAGTTACGTCAACGGCGAAAGCCGTCATCTCCCCGAGATGATCTTCGTCGTCCAACGATGCGCGGTATTGCCTCACGAACTGCCCTTCTTGTGTGAACTCCACGATCCGGCCCTCCGAGGAATCGGCTACGAACACAGACGAAGAATCCGGAGAGGCGCTGATGACCAACGGCTCCTCCAGGGGAGGATACAGCCCTTCCTGTGGGAAGGCCTGAGCTTGTCCGCCGGCGAACTTCACGATGGACCCATCCGAAAGGAGTAGATAGATGGCCCCATCTATGGCCATGTCAATCACCTCAGGCCATCGGACATCCGCGGCTGCCTGCACGTAGTCCACGGGGTCGTGCTGATAGTCGTCGCCATCGGGCACGTACTTGATGATGTTCTCGTGGTCCGGATCCAGCACATAGAGGTTACCTGAGTACGTCGCCAGTGCGCAGGGGTTCTCCCACGGCAGGAGCTGAGAGACCGCCACGGTCCTCAACGAGCCGCTCGCACCCAACTCCAGCACTGAACCTTCCGTAGTGAGGATCAGCAGGGCGGGCGTAAGTCGACCGTTGGCGGCTTCCACCCATTCGAAGTCCGCGATCTGCTCGGCCGACAACTCCCCCTCTGGCCCGGGAAGCTCCCACTTTAACGGCTCCTGGTCCGCCAGCAGTCGCCCCCTGTCATCCAAGGCATACTGGTACACGAACGCGCCAGCCTCGTCGACCAAGTACGCATGGTCCTGGTGGACTACTATGCGCTGTGCGCTCTGTTCAGGGGCAGACCAGACTAGCTCCTGCGTTAGTGGCAGCCGCACCGCGCCGGTCAGCCCGTCCCAGTGCTGCGCCAGCTCTCGGCTCAGTAGATCCAATTCGGCACTTTCCACCTGCCCTTCAGCCGGTTGGTCGAGCAGGCCTTGCGCCTCAGTCAACAGTGCCATCCTGGCTTCCGTGTCATCCTCTGCGTCAGCCTGCGTGAGAAGTTCCCCCACCTCAGCCGCCAATCTCTCGATGTCAGCCTGCTCCAGGCGAGCTTTGATGCTGAACACGGAAGTACCGACGAGGATAGCGGCGCCGAGCAGAATGACCGCGCCGAGCAACGCACGGGTACGGCGAGATGGATGGAAGACCAGGACCTTGGCTCTGACCATAGGCCTAGCTGACGCGGCGTAGGTCCTGCTCGCTCCCTGTCGCTCGGGAAGAATGCCCACCACCAGGCCCTTGACCGCGGCCCACACAGCCATGATGGCCAGGCCCATACCCCGGACCAGCCGTTCCAGGATCCGATACCGCCCCATCCAGCCCCAGCTCCGTCTGGCGAACGCTGCCGATGATCTAAGGAGCCCCAGACCGCCCGCTGCCAGGCCCATCAGCACCGACAGCAGCACTGTCCCACCCATCCGGCAGGCCTCCACTCCCCTGTCGACAGCTTGGCTCGGTGGCAGCCCGGCTCTTGTCTTCAAGGAGTCCCCCCTGAGATAGGAATCCACGGTACTCCTGCGGGCGGACACCTGTCTTGCCATCAGTACATCCACATCGGGGATGTCTACGTCAGGGGGGCCTTCCGGCTCCAAGGCTGGTGCAACCCTGCCCTGATCTTCATGCCTCTCCGCTCTTCGCCTCCACGCGCGGGCGAAGGCTCGCGATGGAGCGACCGCGCTCTCGCTGACCCTCTTGGGCGTGGACGTCGAACCGCTCTCCGCCCACATACTCGGCGTCACCAAACGGAGCAGCAGGGCTGAGCCCTTCATCTCCGCCCCCAGCAGGTCGCCCAATTGCCTGGCCGCCGCTTCGACACCACAACTCTTGAGCAGTCCAGCCAGTTCGTAGGCCCGCTGCTCGAACAACTCCACGCCGTCCCCGGTCACAATCACGAGCAGGTCACCAGGGACGATCTGACGGTACGAGAACTTGGGGTCAGACAGGGTGGCACTCTGGCCAAGTGCATGGCCGTTCTGTTTCCATGTCTCGTCGCCGTCCCGACTTGCGCGCGAGATGTGATTCACATAACCTCGCACTTTGCCCTGTCTCAAGACGAAGATGCTGTGCGCACCCACGCCGCAGGCGTAGACATCAGTGCCACGGACCGCAGCGCAGCCCAGGGCGGCAAACAGCGCCTGTCGCTGTCCCCGGACCCGGTTCCTCAGGTACATGTACCTGTTGGCGTTCCTCACTGCCTGACGGAGCCGGTTCGTGACCCCGCCCGGCGACCGCCGATAGGTCTCCTCCGCTACACCCTCGACCCGGTCACGGATACGCTCCACTGCTGGTCCCTCAGTAACCACGTGGGAGACCGCATAGAGGGTACCCCAGTTGCCGGCCTCACCCTCCGAGGTGGCGCCAGAATCTGGCAGCTCGCTCACGAAGAGCCTGCCCTCCACCATCTGCAGTCTTGCGGCTTGCACCTCCAGT
>Ga0315539_1000483_pt1 | contig 29784 bp, 30 predicted proteins | sample SalMarSW160150MG_FD_203097 | JGI IMG/M metagenome (GOLD analysis project Ga0315539, IMG submission 203097) | Salt marsh sediment microbial communities from the Plum Island Ecosystem LTER, Massachusetts, United States - Salt Marsh Sediment SW1601-150 ...
CCGGCTGGAAGACCGCAGAAGGAGGGGGAGAAGGCAGAAGAACGCGAGAACGACACCGGTCCATACCTGGGCCTGGAGCAGCGACCCCGAGTCGCAGAACATGCCTGGCAGTGATACAATTGGCTCCCGGGCGCGATGCACGACAGCCAGGCGAACCTGCTCCTACTCGACGAGCCGACGGACAACCTCGACCCACAGTCGAGAGAACGGCTGACCGAGGCATTGCCTGACCATGCCGGGACGATGCTAGTGGTCTTACACAACTTACCTTTGCTGAGCAAGTTATCGATAGACAAGACTCTTCGGCTGGGCGAGGGCGCAATTTGTACGCAGTATGGCCTGACACTGTAGTAGCAAGGAAGCGTCGAGACGGACCACACGGGGTCTGCTGCCGCCCGTGGGGTCGATAGTCCGTCGCGCAGCTCCACGGCACATGCCTATCCCCGCGAGAGCGTCCATCCTGTCGAGACCCGATGCTACGGATCGTCACCCTGAAAGGAAGTGTTCGAGAGGGTGGCAGTTGTCAGGCCAAGCCCATGGAAAGGGGCAGTTGTCCGTATCCTTGCATAGCGCAGCGAAGGAAGGCGGGAGAATGAGCACGAGTTTCTTCGAGCAGGTCTATCAAGTCGTGGCCGTGATCCCTCCAGGCCGCGTGGCCACGTACGGGCAGATCGCTGCCTTTCTGGGCAACCCGCGTGCAGCCCGCACCGTGGGCTGGGCCTTGCACTCTACGCCAGCCGGGATGGATTTGCCATGGCACAGAGTCATCAACGCGCAGGGTCGCATAGGCGGTCCGCCTGACGGATACAGGGCGAGGCAGCAGAGAGCGCTGCTGGAGGCTGAGGGGATCGTCTTTGACAGAAGCGGGCGCATCGATCTGGAGGAACACAGTTGGCAGACCCCGTGATGACCGAGACACAGGAGCACTACAGACGCAATTTCGCCTGCCTCGTAGGCGATTGGGTGGCCTTCGTCACCGGCATGGCGTTCGCCAGCTACACCACCGTCATTCCCTCGTTCGTCAATCAGATCACGGATTTCGCACCCCTGATCGGGCTGGCGACCACAATCCCCAATGGAGCCTGGCTTCTTCCACAACTCATAGCTGCCAACTACGTTGGCAGCAGCAAAAGGAAGAAGCCGTGGGTCATCGCCTTGTCGTTCCTGGGGCGACCCATGTACTTCCTGGTCGCGCTGGCCATGTTCATCACCGGGAGCAGGTATCCATGGCTCCTGCTGGCCGTGTTCTTCCTCGCAGAGACCGCCTTCTCCACGCTCGATGGCTTGGCGAGCGTCGCCTGGTTCGATATCCTCAGCAAAGTCATCCCTGCCCAGACACGAGGTCGCTTCTACAGTGCCGCACAGGTGCTTACCGGCCTGGCGTCCATGGCCGCAGGCATCGTCGTGGCGCGAGTGCTTGGCCCCGGCGGACCTCCCTTCCCGCAGAACTATGGTCTGCTGTTCTTCTCGGCCTCCACCCTGCTCCTGGTGTCGCTTGCTTGCTTCCTTTTCGTGAAGGAGCCAGTTTTTGACGTACAGCGCAAGAGAGAGGCATGGCGGGTCTATCTTCCCAGACTGGCGCGTCTGCTTCGCAGAGACGAGCAGCTTCGTATGATAAATGCTGTTCGTCTACTGGCCGCGCTCGGCGCACTGGCCACACCCTTCTACGTAGTCCACGCGACGGACATCCTGGGCCTAGGTGCCGAGAGCGTCGGACTATTTGTCTCTGCCCAGGTCGTCGGCGGCCTGATCGCCAGCCTCGCCATGGGCTACCTGAATGAGAGATCCGGAAGCAGGACCGTGTCCCAGCTCACGGTGGTGCTAGGACTAGGTCCTCCCGTGCTGGCATTGCTCTTCCACTACTTCCGCCCACCGGCCGCTTTCGCTGCCTACTCCTACGCGCTGGTGTTTCTATTCATCGGCGCCAACTACAGCGGCTATGTGCAGGGCTTCATGAACTTCGTGCTCGATATCGCTCCCCCAAGCGAGAGACCCGCCTACGTGGGGCTGTACAACACCCTTGGAGGCACCCTCACCTTCGCCGCGCCTCTGCTGGGAGGATGGCTACTGGAGGGCACCTCGTACCCCATCCTCTTTGCTACCACGGCCCTAGGGCTGCTTGCCAGCCTCGTTATGACATTGCGGCTCCGGGAACCTCGTCACCTCTAGCCAGTGCAAACGATGGAGGATTGTCCGAAGCGCTCGGCTCAGGTATAATCCTGGCGACGAGCATCCAAAGAGGTCGCCTGTGAGATTCGACGGCCGGGCAAACGATGAGATGCGCCCTGTGACCATCACCCCGGGGTACCTCGACCACCCAGAAGGCTCTGCTCTCATACAGGTAGGACGCACGCGGGTCATTTGCACTGCCAGTGTGGAGGAGCGAGTGCCGCCCTGGCTCCGCGATCAGAGCCAGGGCTGGGTCACGGCTGAGTACGGGATGCTGCCTCGCTCTACCCACCAGCGCTCACCACGTGAGACAAGGGGTCCGAGAGGTCGCACCCAGGAGATCCATCGCCTCATTGGGCGTTCCCTCCGAGCCGGAGTGGACTTGACGCTGCTAGGCGAGCGGACGGTGACTGTCGACTGCGACGTGATTCAGGCGGACGGTGGGACGCGCACCGCGTCGATCACCGGGGGATATGTGGCGCTGGCCATAGCCCTCCGCAAGCTTATCAAGGGGGGCCTTCTGTCACCCAGGGTGCTTGGTTCACCCATCTCCGCTGTGAGTGTAGGAGTGGTCCAGGACCAAATCCTGCTGGACCTGAACTACGATGAGGATTCCCAGGCTCAGGTGGACTTCAACGTGGTGATGATCGGTACCGGCAAGTACGTGGAAGTGCAGGGGACAGCAGAAGAAGGTGCGTTCTCCAGAGAAGTGATGGATCAACTGCTCGAACTGGCGGAAAAGGGTATCGCCGAGCTAGTCAAGCTGCAAAGAGGCGCCTACAGTCAGTAGAGCTCCCGGGCTACGCCAACGGCCCCTTCTTGTGGGCGTGGGCCTCCAAAGACAGCTCGATGATTCTGTCTATGAATTCCATAGGGCTCATCCCCGCCTCAGCAGCCTCGTGGAAGATGCAGGTGGACGGCGTCATGCCGGGCAGGGTATTGGACTCAGTGACGATCACATCACCGTCGGTCACAAAACCATCCATCCGAGCGTACACCTTCAGTCCCAGGGCTCGGTAGGCCTGTATCATCACGTCCTGAACCTGGCTGGTCTTCTCCTCAGGAAGCCTGGCCGGAGTGATGTTCTCTCCCTCCCCGGGCAGGAACTTCTCCTCCACCGTGAGAAAGTCACCCCCGCGAACCGTCTCCGTCGGCGGAAGCGCCGCCAACTCTCTGTTCCCGATCACGGCGCAGGTGATCTCCATCCCTACAAGCGCTTCTTCCACGAGCGCTGTGGTATCCCAGGTGAAGGCGTTCTCCAGAGCGGCACCCATTGCGCTCCCTTCCCGCACCACCGAGATCCCCGTGCTACAGCCCTCACGAGTCGGTTTCACCACGCAAGGATAGCCAAGAGAATCCTCCACCGTGTCGAGGGTCTCCTCTGATTGTTCTTTCCATTCGGCTTCCGACACAGCCAGATACTTGGGCACCTTGATGCCGGCCGCGGCCAGCAGCTTGCGCTGGACGTGTTTGTCCATTCCAATCGCCGAGCCCATCACGCCAGCCCCCGTGTATGGAATGCTCAACAACTCCAGAAGCCCCTGCAAGCAGCCATCCTCCCCGTACTTCCCGTGCAGCCCGATGTAGACGAAGTCCACCCTCGATCGGACTTCCTCGTAGGGAATCCTCGTGCCCTCTCCTTCCAGACGATCAGTTATGTCAACGGTGGTATTCTGGACGAGAAGCTGCAGAGGGATCTCCCAAAAGGCCCCTGTTGAGTCCAGGAAGATAGAAACCGCTTCGTATCTGGCGGGGTTCAGGTTGAAGTAGATGTTACGGCCGCTCTCCAGGGAGATCTCTCTCTCGGAGGACATGCCCCCCAACACCACGCCCACACGCAGCTTCCTGCCGCCGTTCTCCTCGCTCATATAGGTGTTCCCGTCACACTACCTAGAGTGGCCCCTTCTTCGCCGCGTGCGCCTCCAGGGCCAGCTCTATCATACGGTCGAAAAGCATCATCGGATTCAGACCGATGTCTGCCGCTTGGTGAAACAGGAAGGAGGAAGGGTTCATGCCAGAGGACGTGTTGGGATCCGTGATCAGTACGCGACTGCCGTCCACCAGGAACCCATCAATCCGACCGTAGTTGGTCATACCCAGCGCCCGGTAGGCCTTCACTACCTCTCGTTGTATCTTCTCCAGGACTTCCTTGCTCACGCGGGCCGGGGTTATCTTCTGCGACTGCCCGGGCATGTACTTATCCTCATACGTCAGGTATTCATTGGTGGTAGCCGTCTCAGTGGGCACCATGGCCTGGAGTTCGTCGTTACCCAACACGATGCACGAGAACTCCATCCCTTCGAGGCGCTCCTCCACCAGCGCCAGGTTGTCCCACGAGAAGGCTTCTCTCAGAGCCTGATCGATCTCGCTCTCCTCGCTCACCACAGAGACGCCGATGCTGGAACCCTCCCGGTCCGGCTTGATCACGCACGGCAGACCAACGATCTCTAGTATCTGATGGCGAACCGCTTCGGGATCCTCCTCCCAGTCTAGATCCTCCACCAGCAACTCGCGGGCCACCTCGACCCCAGCCTGCTTCAGGACCCTGTGTGCCATGTACTTGTCCATACAGACGGCTGAGGCCAGCACCCCCGAGCCGGTGTAGGGTATACCCAGAAGCTCCAATAGCCCTTGCACGCAACCGTCGTCTCCGTATTTGCCGTGTAGTGCGATAAAAGCAAAATCTATCAACGAGGACAGTTCCTCGTAGCACACCCTAGTCGATTCCCCCTCGAGGCGAGCCAGGATGTCCGCGGTAGTGTTCTGGATCACAAGCTTGTGAGGGATGTGCCACAGCCGTCCCTCCAGGTCCATGAAGATAGGGATTGCCGAGTACCTCTGGGGATTCAGATGCACGCACACTTGCCGGCCACTGGCCAATGAGGCCTCCCGCTCTGCGGAGATCCCCCCCAGAATCACCCCCACACGCATCACAGACATCGTCGCATCCACACGCTCAGTGTCAAGTCTCGCCCATTATAGCAGCGCCAATGGGCGGAGGCAAGAAGAAGAGCCGAGGCGGCACCTGGTCAGGATTCGTACTCCCGAACTTTCCGCCGCACTGTCTCGGGGACACGCACTGGCCGACGAGAGGCCTTGTCCACGTTCACGGCCGCGATGTAACCTGTAGCGACCAGTTGCTCAGGCCCATCCTTGTAGATGGAGAACTCGAAGGTGAGGCTGCTGTTTCCTATGCTCCCGATGCGCGCATGTACATTCAACATCTCGTCGAAGTAGGCGGCGGCATGATGCCTGCACAGAGATTCCACGTAGAGAAGATCCATGCCATCGTCGAGGAGCTCAGGATAGCTATAGCCAATGGTTCGCATGTACTCCAGGAGCGCTTCGTCGAAATACGTGTAGTAGTTCCCGAAGAACACGTGCCCCTGCGCATCGGTCTCCGCGTATCTGACCTTGAGCGGGTACGAGAACTTGAACCGGTCACCCACCTCTCTACTCATTCCCTTACGGCATCAGCCCGGAGCAGCAATCGTCAATGCTCTCCTGTCAAGGGCACGAATTGCACGCCTCCCCTGTTGTGATACTCCGCCTCGCCGTTCTCCTTCGTAATCAACCACAGTGTCTGATACCACCCCACTGGGCCCACCGGTATCACCATGCGGCCACCGTCTTTGAGTTGCTCGACCAGGGGCTGGGGGATGTGGTCTGGCGCGGCGGTGACGATGATAGCATCGTAGGGGGCAAACTCGGCCCAGCCATAGTATCCATCAGCATTCGAGGTCCTGATCGTATCGTAGCCCAGACTGGTCAAGCGCTCCCGTGCTGGCTGGGCGAGTTCAGGTATGATCTCGACAGTGTACACTTCATCCGTTATCTCCGCCAGAATGGCCGCCTGGTACCCGGATCCGGTCCCGATCTCCAGCACTCTGTCACCCGGCTCCAGCTCCAATAGCTCCGTCATCACCGCCACAATGTACGGCTGCGAGATAGTCTGACCGTACCCAATGGGCAGGGGGCCATCACTGTACGCCGCCGGGCCATAGTCCTCTGGCACGAACTCGTCACGAGGCACGGCCTCCATTGCGTCCAGCACCTTCGGGTCGCGGACACCACGTTGCCGAATCTGGTATTCCACCATTTCTGTCCTCGCTGCCGAGTAGTCCTCTCCCGTCCCTCGCGAAGCGGGCGAAGGAGCCAGAGTGGTCCGCGTTGCGCTGGGAGTCTGCTCCCCCTGTCCTGGCTGCATCTGGGAGCGCAGAACAACGAAGACCAGGGCCAAGAAGATGACAGATGCTGATCCAGCAACCAGAATCCATCCCCTACCCTTGATCATTCGCGTCTCTCCCCCAAAGGTGGGCCCGCACCGGCAATCTCATTCTAGCATTTTCCAGCAGCCACATCAAGAAGGTATGTCCTTGACGGCTCACCCCGCCGGTGGTAAAATCTGGTCGGTTCGACCCGCGAATGGAGGATCCAGAAGACCATCATGCCTGAGAAAATGAAAGCGGTGGTCAAACCGGATGCGGCTCCAGGAGCCGAGCTCACGCTGGTGGACGTCCCACAGGCTGGCCCGGGAGAGGCCCTGATCAAGATCAAGGCTACATCCATCTGTGGCACCGACGTCCACATCTACGAGTGGGATCCCTGGGCGGCAAGCCGTATCAAGCCACCGATGATATTCGGTCACGAGTTCGCTGGGGAGGTCGTGGAGCTGGGTGAGGGCACGACCACACTCGAGTTGGGAGACTACATCTCGGCTGAGACCCACGTTACATGCGGCGTCTGCCACCAGTGCCGTTCCGGTCAATCTCACATCTGCAAGGATGTGTCCATCATCGGCGTCGACCGCCCCGGCGTATTCGCCGAATATGCCACCATACCGGAGTGCAACGCATGGCAGAATCCGCCCGACCTGGCTCCGGACATCGCCTCGGTGCAGGAGCCTTTCGGCAACGCCGTGCACACTGCCCTCTCTACGGAACTCGTGGCCAAGACAGTGCTGGTCACAGGCTGTGGTCCCATCGGCCTCATGGCTATCGCCATCGCGAAGGCAGCAGGAGCATCACTGGTCATCGGCACTGAGGTGGTTCCCTATCGTCTGGAGCTGGCACGCCAGATAGGGGCGCATCTAGTCCTCGACCCCAAAACGACAGACACCACGACGGAGATTCTGACGTCCACTAATGGGATAGGAGTGGACGTGCTACTGGAGATGTCAGGAAACCCCTCGGCGATACACGAGGGGTTTTCCGTTCTCAAGCGTGGCGGCTATGCGGCCTTGCTGGGACTGCCATCTCGGCCTATGGAGCTTGATCTGGCCAACGAGATCATCTTCAAGGGCGCCACAGTCTATGGCGTCACCGGCCGCAGGATGTGGCAAACGTGGTATCAGACCAGAGCACTCCTCAGTTCTGGGGCAGTGGATGTGGGGCCGATCATCACCCATCGCTTCCCCCTGGAGGAGTTCGTACAGGGCATGGAGTTGATGGCAAGCGGTGAATGCGGGAAGGTTGTGCTCTCCCCGTGAACGAGCACGCTCAGAAAGGAATGGTCGACATGGCGCGGGACAAGTTAGCGTTCATTAGAGAGGATATAGATGGTCTCAAGGATCAGGGGCTGTACATCACCATCCGTACCATAGGCTCACCACAGGAAGCCTGGGTGACGGTTGACGGGAAGCGCACCCTCAACTTCTGCTCCAACAACTACCTGGGTTTGGCCAACCATCCCAGGATGCGAGAGGCCGCGAAGAAAGCCATCGATGAGCTTGGTGTCGGTCCGGGAGCCGTGCGCTCCATCGCAGGTACCATGAGCATCCATCTGGAACTGGAGAAACGTCTGGCCGAGTTCAAACAGGTGGAAGGCGCCATCTCCTTCCAGTCAGGCTTCAGCGCCAACCTGGCTGTCATCCCGGCACTCATGGGGCGTGATGACGTCATCTTCTCCGACGAGCTGAACCATGCCAGCATCATAGATGGCTGCCGCCTCTCTCGAGCCAAGGTTGTCCGCTACGAACACTGTAACCCCGACTCGCTGCGAAAGCAGATAGAGCAGGAGACAGAGTACAGAAGGCGACTCATCATCACCGATGGCGTCTTCTCCATGGACGGCGATGTCGCCCCCATGGACAAGCTAGCGGATGTCGCCGACGAGCACGGCATTCCCTTGATGACCGACGATGCCCACGGAGAGGGAGTGCTCGGACGTGGTGGTCGCGGCATCGTGGACCACTTCAACGTTCACGGTCGGGTCGATATCGAGGTCGGCACGCTCTCCAAGGCCTTCGGTGTCATGGGGGGATACGTGGCAGGCAAGAAGGAAGTAGTACACTGGTTGCGCCAGCAGGGGCGCCCCTTCCTCTTCTCCAGCGCATCAACTCCTGCGGATGTAGCAGCCTGCATCGCTGCCGTGGACCTGCTCGAGGAATCCACCGACCTAGTGGACAGACTGTGGGACAACACGCGCTACTTCAAAGCGGAGATGAAGAAGCTGGGCTTCGATACCGGTCGGAGCGAGACGCCCATCACGCCGATCATGCTGGGCGAGGCATCCGTCGCTTTCGAGTTCTCCAAGAAGCTCTTCAAGGAAGGGCTCTTCGCCATGGCGCTGGGCTTCCCCACCGTACCCAGGGGCAAGGCCCGCATCAGAGTGATGCTCTCGGCAATGCACGGGAAGGACGACCTGGATCAGGCGCTGGGCATCTTCAAGAAAGTGGGCGAAGAGCTCGGTGTGATCTAGCGAGATGGCCGTCACACTCGCTCGGCCCGCAATACAGCCGTAGAGACAGCCATCGCCACCACTATCAAGCCTGCGGCAACGAGGAAAGGAAGGTCGTTCCGAGCGGTATAGAGCCGGGCCGCCACATAGGGTGCAAGCACCATCGACGTACCGATGGCCGAATTCAGCATCCCGTAGGCGAGGCCAGCGTTGGTCTCGCCCACAACCTTGCCGGCCAGTCCCAACGCCAGAGCCCTGCAAGCGTTGTACGCTCCTCTCAAGAAGAAGGCCACGAAGAGAAGTGGCATGGCTCGCGTATTGAGCATCAGAATCAGAGAAACACCGACCAGGGCCTGACCGAGGATGAAGCCCGCGATGCCTTCTGACAGCCGCCCCAGCGCGACACCCAGCACGGTTGCCCCCAGAGCATGGGCTGAGCCCATGAAGCCTATCCAGGAGAGGTCAATCCCCACAACCTCCTGCAAGTAGTTGGGCGCGAAGGGCTGTCCAAGATACAGCGCCAAGAAGACAACGACGCTGAGCGCGGAGATCGACACCAGGCGCTTGTTGGACAAGACATCCTCGAAGCCCGTACCCCGCGCAGATCTTGTGATCGGCTGCTCATCCACGAAGACGATCATGACCGTCGAGGCCACATAGAAGACAGCAGCGAGAATCAACGGTAGTGCGAATCCGCCTGCCTCCGCCAGCCAACCACCGACTGTGGGGAAGACTATCAGACCCAGCGCGAAGGCCGCGTATACCAGACTGAAGGTGCGATTGAGGTTCCTGCCCTCCGAAGCGTGGGCTATGTACGACTGGATGGCAGGTAGACAGCACCCAGAACCGAAGTAGAGGAGAAAGCCAGGGATCGACTGGCGCCAATCCTGGGCCAAGGCCAGGAGCACCACCGAAAGAACCCCCATCAGCGAGCCACCCAGCATGACTCTCTTGCGGCCGTAGCGATCGGCGACGATGCCCACGGGCACGAAACCCAGCACCATGAGCACCGGGCCGAGGGACATCACCAAGCCGATCTCCAGGGAATCCGCTCCCAGGCTCTTGATGTATAGTGGCTGTACGTAGTACCACAGCCCCTCTCCACTCCCCCAGAGGAGCATGGAGACCAAGATCAGCAGGTTATCGCGGCCTAGCCCTAGTAACGACTTGCCCATAGCTCACGCCCCAGCCGCATCAGGGCAGCGGCCTCGCCTCGCGCTCCTTGGTTGCAGAAGTCCCGTTCCGACGCTTTTCCGTTGCGCACAGTCGTCCGTGGTAAGTCGCTCACCTGTTGCAACTTGTGCACAGGCAGACACCTGCCCGGCCTTTCGGTCCATCATCCATCCGGAGATACCCTCGCGCATCAGGTGTTGGCACGTGGAGAAGCAGTGTGCGCGGGCAGAATGGGCAGTACGAGAGGAGTTGGCCGACTGGTGTCGATGGACCGAGAGCACGAGGGAACCCTCTGTGCACAACCCCGGGAGATGAGTGGTGACTGGCTATCGCCAGAATGCCCTGTCGCCCAATCCAGCACCTCCAGTGGGCTGGCCCGTGTTAGCCCGCAGGCCCAGCGCACGCCCCAGCTAGGAAAGCTGGGGCTCCAGAATGACCACGTCTCCAGGCCACAACTCCTTGAACCGTTCGGCGTCGGCGCGTGACCCAACGATGCTCCCGTAGTGCATGGGGATGACCACCTTCGGGTTCAACATCTCGGCGGCCTTGACGGCTTCCTCCGCTGTGGCCACGTACACACCGCTCACCGGAAGCATGGCGATGTCCACCTCCAATCCCTCCATCTCGGGGATGGGATCGCTATCGCCAGCATGGTAGATTCTCGTGCCTGCCACCGTGAGCACGTAGCCCACGCCACCCGCCTCCCGTGGGTGGAATCGCTTGTTGACGTTGTACGCCGGGACAACCTCGATGCTCACGTCATCGATGCTGATCGTGTCCCCCGCCTTGACCAGACGGACGTCCCCCTCCAGCTTGCCCTTGCAGTTCTCAGCAGCCACTATGATCGTATCTTCGCCCTGTATCTTGGCCACATCCTCAGGACTACAGTGATCGTAGTGGTCATGTGAGATGCAGATGATATCCGCCGGTTCGTGGTCACCAGCCAACTCAAAGGGATCGAGGTAGATGATCTTCGGCGCAGCTATCTTGAAAGCATCATGCCCCAGCCAAATGATGTTCTCGAGCACGGGTCACCTCCTCCTCAGCCAACCAGGAACCGCACCGCCATACAGACGCAGCAACTCGCCCTCCAGAAGACGTTGCACCCGCCACTGACCAACAGCGGCGCGGAAACCAGTACAGCCTCGGTCTGTCTTCACCCAAGACAACCCCTGACCATGGCCAGGAAGTAGCGATGGAATCTGCTGTCCGAGGTCAGTTCTGGATGGAAGGCCGTCACCAGCAAGTCGCCCTGGCGAGCGGCAACGATACCTCCGCCGTCCAGACGAGATAACACCTCCACCCCGTCCCCGACAGCCGTGATCAGCGGAGCTCGAATGAAAATGGCAGGGAAGGGGCGGCCCCTTTCTTCCGGCTGTCCAACGGCATCCAGGGCAGGGACACTGATGTCGGCCTCGAAGCTATCCACCTGCCGCCCGAAGGCGTTGCGTGCAACAGTCAGGTCCATCAACCTCAGCAGCGGCTGTGATAGACCTTCGACGGTTCGAGCGAGGAAGATCAGACCGGCGCACGTACCCCAGACAGGTTTGCCTGCGCCAGCCATGGCCTTGATCGGCTCCACTAGCCCGTAGGTGGCGGCCAGCTTGGCGACGGCGGTGCTCTCACCGCCGGGGATGATCAAGCCATCAAGGTTGTTCAGCTCCTGGGGCAGCCGCACTTCCACGGCGTCCACCTCCAGGGCATGTAGCATCTTGACGTGTTCGATGAATGCGCCCTGCAGCGCCAGGACCCCAATCCTGTCCATCCGCCCCTTCGCGCTTCGGCCAGAGTCGGCTACCACCCCCGCTGAGCCAGCAACTCGGCCTCCGGAATGGCCGCTATCTCCAGGCCAGGCATGGCCTTGCCAAGTCCCTTGCTGATCTCGGCCAGGATACCGGGATCGTTGTAGTGGGTGACCGCCTCCACGATGGCCTTGGCTGTCCGTGGAGGATCTGCCGACTTGAAGATGCCGCTGCCCACAAAGACGCCATCGACGCCCAACTGCATCATCAGCGCCGCGTCGGCTGGAGTGGCGATGCCCCCTGCTGCGAAGTTGACCACCGGCAGACGGCCCAACTTCGCCGTCTCCACCACCAGATCATAGGGAGCACCCATCTCCTTGGCGGCAGCCATCACCTCCTCTGGAGCCATGTGCTGCAACCGACGTATCTCACCCATCACGGATCTGGCATGGCGCACCGCCTCTACCACGTTGCCTGTGCCAGCCTCGCCCTTGGTGCGAATCATCGCCGCGCCCTCGCCGATCCGCCGCAGCGCCTCGCCCAGGTTGCGGCAACCGCACACAAAGGGCACCTTGAAGCCATGCTTCTCGATGTGGTGCTCTTCGTCGGCTGGCGTCAGGACCTCACTCTCATCGATGTAGTCCACTCCGAGAGCCTGCAGTACCTGAGCCTCGACGAAATGACCGATCCGGCACTTGGCCATGACAGGAATGGTCACCGAATCCATGATCTTCAGTATCAGTTCCGGATCGCTCATCCGCGCCACGCCGCCATCGGCACGAATATCAGCCGGCACACGCTCCAAGGCCATCACAGCGCAGGCACCCGCATCCTCGGCTACCTTCGCATGTTCGAACGTGACCACGTCCATGATCACCCCGCCCTTCAGCATCTGGGCCAGGCCCCTCTTGACCGCATCCGTCCCCGTTTCTTTGTCCATACCCATTCCAACCTCCAAAAGACCGCTAGATGATCCCTACCCTCATTATACCCCAAGAGACGTGTATCAGCAAGCGTTCCTCGGCAACTCACGGTCCAGCGTCAAGCCCGGTCAACAACCCGACGTCGCCCCAAAATCCCCAAGAACTTGTCAAGACTCAGCAGCAAACGTATAATCACCCGGTAGGGAAGAGGACTAGCCGAGCGACGGGTCACACCCCCATGAGGATCGGTATACCTAGAAGCCTGTTCTACTACAAACATCCCCAGCTCTGGGTCACCTTCTTGAGAGAACTGGGCCAGGAAGTTGTCCTCTCCCCTCCAACGAACCGACCGCTCCTGGAAGCCGCTGTTAGATACGGGGAGGACGAGAGTTGTTTGGCGGTCAAGCTTGTCTTCGGCCACATCTCGTATCTGCTGGGGAAATGCGACCGCATCTTCGCCCCGGCGTATTATGGGCTGCAGCCTGACCGGTATAGCTGTCCCAAGTTCCTGGGGGTGCCCGACATCAGCAAGAGCATCTTCGGCCCACAGGTGAAGTTCCTTCGCTGCGAGGTGGACGACGGCGAGTTCGAGCCTGGAATGCTCGAGCTGGGGCGAGCGCTCACCCCGGATCGAGGAAGGGTCCAGCAGGCCATGTCGCGCGCGCTCGAGGCCCACAGACAGTACAAGCGGGAACTTCACGACAAGTACCAGCAGCAACTCAGATCAGAGCAACCGAAGATCGTAGTTGTCGGCCATGCCTACGTGATCCATGACTCCTATGCCAATCTGAACGTGGTCGCCAAACTACGGGAGCGAGGCATGGAGGTGATCACCATCGACAGCATTCCTTTCACTCCGCGCGAGTCGTTTCTGAAATGGGACTTCGCCTATGAGACCATGGGTCAGCTACACGAGGTTCTCGCTCACGACATAGAGGGTACCGTCGTGCTCAGCAACTTCAACTGCGGCGTGGATGCCATAACGGTGCCCTTCATCGAGGACGAGCTCGAACGGCGTGACATCCCCTGCATGCATCTGGTACTGGATGAGCACACCGGTGAGGCGGGCCTCATCACCAGGGTGGACACCTTCGTGGACACACTCAAGATGAGGAAAAGAGCGTGAAGGAACGGGTCTTCACCTTGCCTCTGTGTGGCAACGCCTGGATACCCTTCAAGGGCGCGGCCGAGCAGCTAGGCCTCGAGGTCGTCGTGCCGCCTCCCATCACCAACGAGACGATCACTCTGGGGGCGCGCTACAGTCCCGAGGGCATCTGTCTGCCCTTCAAGGTCATCATCGGCAACTACCTACAGGCCCTGGAGAAGGGGGCCAACTGCGTCGTCTTCTACATCAACAATAGAGCTGGAGACAAGAGGCACGGAGGCGGGGGGGGAGGCATGTGCCGCTTCCGGCACTACGGCCACCTCCAGCAGTTGGTGATGAACAAGACTGGCGCGGACATCGACTTCTTCATTCTGGGGGAGGACGGCGGGCTCGTCCAGCAGATCAAGGAAATCACCGGCAGGGGCACCTGGGAGATCATCCGCGCCTTGAGAGTAGCCATCAAGAAACTCCGTATCATCGAGATGGTGGAGGAGCTGTCCTGGCGCGTCCGCGCGGTGGAGAAGAACCAAGGCGACACTACAAAGGCCCTCAACAAGGCGCTCGAGTACCTGGAGCACGTGCACGATTTTGGGACGCTGGACAGGCTCGATCCTCATTCCTTTTTCTCGAACGTGGAAACGGTTGACCGAGAACCATTGCGTATCGGCGTCGTTGGGGAGTTCTACTTGCTGGTGGAGCCCGCCAGCAACTGCCACGTCTATGAGATGCTCGGCGAGTTGGGCGTTGAGGTGCACAGACACCTGTGTCTGGGCGAGGCCATACTACGCTATCCGCCCGGCTTCGTACTCGGCAAGCTCATGGCCTGGTGGCTCAACATGAGTATCCCGCCCCGCTCCGAGATCGCCGAGATCGCCAAGCCCTACCTCAGTTGCTCGGTGGCCGGCCACGGCAGAGAGTCAGTGGCCGACACTATCAGGTTCCACGACGCTGGCTACGACGGGGTCCTCCATCTGCTGCCCATGGGCTGCATGCCGGAGGTCACGGTGAGACCCATCCTGCGCAAGATCAGCGAGGACTACAACTTCCCGGTGCTCACCCTCAGCTTCGATGAACTGATCAGCGAGGGTGCCATACGCACCAGAATCGAAACCTTCGTGGACGTCATTCGTCTGAGGAAAGAGCGAAGGAGGGGAGGCCATGCATTACCTGGGAGTTGACGTGGGCAGTGTATCGGTCAAGTTCGCCCTCATAGACGAAGCCAAGAACATCGTCGATACGCTCTACATGCGAAACCATGGCGTCATCCCCACGGTGAAGAAGGGCCTTGCAGACTTTGAGGCTCAACTCTCCAACGGCGCCCAGGTTGGCGGTGTCGGGGTAACCGGAAGCGGCGCCGGCTTCTCCAAAGTGCTCATCGGCGCCGACATCTACAAGACTGAGATCCTGGCTCACGCGATAGGCACTCTCCATTTCGTGCCAGATGTCAGCGTCATCTTCGAGATCGGCGGTGAGGACTCAAAGGTCATCTTCCTCAGAGACGGCATCATCACCGGCTTTGAGATGAATAGGATCTGCTCCGGAGGAGCGGGTGCGTTCCTGGACTCGCTGGCGGGCAGACTGGACATTCCTATCAGCGATGTGGGCAGACTGGCCCTGCGACGTGAGAACGAGGTGAACATCGCCTCCCGCTGTACGGTGTTCGCCACCACCGACGCCGTCCACAAGCTGAACACCGGCTACAGGCTGGAAGACGTGCTCATGGGCGTCTGCAACGGGCTGATACGCAACTACCTGGCCATGCTGTACCGTAGGGTCAGCCCACCTCCCTACACCTTCCAGGGAGCCACCAGCAAAAACGTGGCCCTCAAGTATGCCCTGGAGCAGCAACTGGGCGCTGAGGTGATCGTGCCGCCTTATGCCGAGTGCCTGGGCGCCATCGGAGCCGCCATCCTGGCGCTGGAGAACCGTCCACAGCAGACCCAGTTCAAGGGCTTCCAGCTCGCTGACTTCGACTATCAGATCAACTCCTTCATCTGCCAGGACTGCGAGAACCACTGTGAGATCACGCAGATCATGCAGAGCGCGGAGCCCATCGCCAGCAACGGCTCTCGCTGCGGAAAGCTGAACTTCTAGGACCGTTCGTACCAAGGGCCTCAGCCCTTGACATGCGCTAAAACGCACACCATGGATCATGGAGCTGGGGGCACGAAATGCCGAGTCCCTACCTAGTCAGGTGCGCGCAATACGCAGGCAACGAAAAGCGGCCCCTCGCACACCGCCAGGGGCCGCCTGGTATCCAAGTTGAAATCAGGCCTTACAATGCGCGCAAGTACTCCGGCCTCAGTATCGACTCCCCCTCAGCCAGGGCAAGATCGATGGTCTGCAAGAGTCGCTCCTTGTCACCGGGCAGCGTCCCTGCCAGCGGCAGGTAGTTGGAGGCGTGGTTGGTCCTGAACACGCAATTGGACACACCCTCGATGTGTTCAAGGGTCACCCTCACCTCCCGCAGCATCTCCATCGGCTCAGGAACGACAAACTCGCCGGCGGAGACCAAACGGTGCAACTCCGTGCCCGGCACCACCATCAGAGTAAGCAGAGAGAAGTAGGCAGGGTCCATGGCACTCACGCCCCGCCCGGTGTCCACCGCGTGCTCCTTCCACATCTCCACGCCGCCCAGCCCCAGGATGGCGATGGCGGAGACGCTCAAGCCCGCCGCCTGGGCCTTGCGCACGCCATCGATGTTCTCCTGGGCCGTGACCCCCTTCTTGGCTCGTCTGAGCACCTCGTCGTTGCCGCTCTCCATGCCCAGGTAGATGATGGAGAGCTTCCTCGCCAGCAGTTCCTTCAACTCCTCTTCAGACTTGCGTAGGATGTCGCGGGCGTTGCCGTAGATGCCCACCCTCTCCAGCCTGGGGAAGGTCTCTGACAGCGCATCGAGGATGGGGATCAGCCGCCTGTTGCTGAGGACCAGCGCATTGCCATCGGCCAGGAACACACGCCGGGTATCGGGCATGTACACTCTAGCCATCTCGATATCTTCCATCACCTCGGCGGCGGGCCGGACCTGGAAAGGCTTGTCCAGGTAGGTGCAGCAGAAGATGCACTGGTTGTGGGAACAGCCGTAGGTGACCTGAAGGATGTAGCTTCCCGCCTCGCTGGGCGGCCGGACCACGGTTCCATAGTATCGCATCGATCTTTCCCCTCGGGAACTGCCGATTCTCGACAGTAGTATAACGATGGGCTGGCTGGCTGTCAAACCCAGGAGGGGGAAAACGCGCACGGGCGGGATCGCGGCAGGCAACGCCGGCATCCTGAGCCGCGGCCTCTGCTTGCCGTAGGGGAAACCGCCGGCCAGGTCCAAGGGTGAGTCAGGCGGCCGAAATGCCCGAGAATCCGCCATAAAGCAAAGAGCCCCTCGAAAGGGGCCCCTTGCTTGGCACCCTAGCTCAGACCACGGAGGTGAGCCAGGGTGCTACTACTTCTACTATCGTCCATTGGCACCACCTCCTTGTCCATAGAATGGCTAATCAATGATCGAGAACGTTCTTCGTTGGCCCACCACACCCCTGCCCGTGGTGGCCTCGGCCCCGATGCACGGCACCATTATGCCACAGGCTCGTCTTCTTGTCAAGTCGGGACTTTCGCGCTCCATCGCCTCTTGTGTAGCCCACCGTAGCCGATCTGAGGCGGGCGACGATTACGACCACCCACGCCGCCCCTCACCCACCCGTCCGGTGCGTGAGCTTTGGACTTGACGTGCTTCCCCAAGTGCCGTATACTAAGCTATGACGCACTGCGTCATCGCAGCACCTATCGTCACCAGGAGGTCACGAGAATGGCAAGAAAAGCAGAAGAGAACGTGGAGAAGGACGAGAAGAAGGTCAGTCCCCTGCTCGATTCCCTGCGCAAGGTGGTTCTGGCCAGCATCGGGGCCGTCGCCGTGGCCCAGGATGAGGCGGAGGACCTGATCAACAAGCTGGTGGAGAGGGGAGAGATCGCTCGAGAGGAGGGCCGGAAGCTCCTCGACGACATGACGATCAAGCGCAGAGAGCGAGTGGAGGCCCAGTTCGATTCTCGGGTCGACTCCGCTTTGGAGAGGATGAACGTCCCCAGCAAGGCAGACCTCAAAGCCGTGGAGAAGAAACTGGATCAGCTCAACCAGAAGCTGGACAAGCTGGTCAAGAGCTAGAAAGCCAAGGCGGGGTGGCCCTACTCGATCCCCCCGCGCCTACGCTCGGCAGAAGGGACTGCTGTGCGCCAAATCAAGAAATACGCCAACCGCAAGTTCTACGACACTGAGAAGAAGCGGTACGTCTCGCTGTCTGGCATCGCCTCTCTGGTGAGGGCCGGCGAGGATGTTCAAGTTCTAGACAAGCAGAGCGGAGACGACATCACCGGCCTAATCCTCTCCCAGATCCTGCGCGAGCAGGAGAGAGAGGGTGGCCTGATTCCTCACACTCTCCTGACGGCGCTGGTCCGGAGGGGCACCGGGGGATTGGAGCATCTCCGGGGCTCCCTTCACAGTTCGCTGGAGGCCCTCAGGACCCTCGAAGACGACCTGGACCAGCGGATCGACACCCTGGCCGACAGAGGCGAGATCAGCCTGGCGCAGGCGCAGGAGTTGCGCGAGGAGATGGTGGCGAGGTCCCGCCAGAGGCAAGCTGACGGCGAGGAGAGGATCCTCCAGGAGATCGAGAACTCTCTGGCGCGCCTGGGAGTGCCCGGCAAACAGGACGTCGAGGCTCTGAACCGGCGTCTTGCGGAGATCGAGACCAAACTGGACTCCTTGCTCTCCACCTAGCGGCGCTCTCATCATGGAGCCGGGCCACTGTCCTCCGGGCGGTGGAAGTGCCGAACCCAGGAAGGAGGATAGCCCGCCCGAAGCTGCATCTGCTCCCGGACGTAGTCCCACCGCACGGGCGAGATGAGCCTCGGCACAGGTCGTCGGGCTTCGGCGTGGTCCGGGTAGACGTAGGTGGCGACAGAGTCCGCCCAGTCCTCTAATGCATTGAGGGGAGGCTTCCTACCCTTGAGCCACTGCCCGCCGGGCTTGTACTCGAAGGGAATGGGAGACTGCCATCTGAACCTGCCGTAGCTGCTGTCCGTCGCGGCTTTCAGTCCCCTCGACAGCCGGTACAACGAGCGGATGTCCCACACGTGGGCCAGTTCGTGCACCGTCTGCCACTTGAACTCGGCTGGGTCCCCCCAGCTGGCCCCCTGGAAGTACACCACGTCGACCAGCGGCAGCGCCATGGCGGCCATGGGGGTCCGCCGGGATGTTCTCCACACCAGAACCCATCCCAGACGGGACCGTAACGCAGCAGCGCCTCCCACGAATCGGGCCAGGTCCTCGGTGGCGCCGAGGAGTTGGCGCAGCTCTTCCTCAGTCCACGAACCAGGCCTGACCACACGCGTTCCGTATTCCGTGCGCAGCGTCCGCAGCACATCAGTGCTTGCGCTCTCGTCCATGGTGCACCGTGCATGGTGGTAGAGTACTTTGAGGCTTGGCCACAGTATACTGTACATCGCCCCAGACGGTCCAGGCTCTCCCGGGACCTCACATACACACCCTCAATCCCTCCTGGAGGCACAGCGCCCTGCCCCAGGAACAGATGCTCAACCCCGGCGTCTCTTCCGGGGTGCTTGACAGCTCTCCATAATCGATGTATAATGAGTGAGCGCTCACTCAGCACCATGACCCAGGAGGTGGCAAGCGATGGCCGGGCACGATGTCAACCCACCCAGACGGCGGCTCCCCAGGAAGCAGCGGGAAGCCCAGATCCTCGACGCAGCGACCAGGGTCTTCGCCAGGAAGGGCTTCCGGGCAGCGACCACCAGGGAGATCGCCGCCGAGGCCGGCGTCTCCGAAGGCACCATCTACAACTACTTCGACAGCAAGTACGATCTGCTCATCGCCATCTCCAAGCGGTTGGCCCTGGAGTCTCTTCACGAACTCGACGCCTTGCCCCCCGAGGAGAACGTACGGCCCTACGTCACCGCCCTGATCGCCAATCGTTTCCAGCTACTCATCGGCCACATGGATCTGATTCGAGCACTGATGCCCGAGGTGCTGGTGGACGACGATCTGCGAAAAGTCTACACAGAGGAAGTCCTCTCCCCCGCCCTCTCCTACCTGGGTACACTGATCGAGGATCGGACCAAGGCCGGTGTCTTTCGCAAGGTCAAGACCGACGTCGTAGGTCGCGCCATGATCGGGGCCGTGATGTCTTTCGGCTACCTCTGGCTGCGCGAGCCTTCTTTGCTAGACGAACGATCGCAAGAGGAACTGGTCTCGGAGGTGGTCGGGCTGTTCCTGGACGGCCTGCGCGTCCGCCCGAGCGAAGAGGGGGCCTGACCGCAGATGCTGCGACGCACACTTGCCATCACGCGCAAAGAGATCATCCACATCCTCAGAGACCCCAGGTCACTGAGCATCATGTTTCTGATGCCCATTATGCAGCTCATCCTCCTGGGCTACACGGCCACCACCGACGTCGAGCACCTCCCCACCACCGTGCTGGACCAGGACCGCACCTTGCAGAGCCGGGAGCTGGTGGATGCCTACCGCGCATCCAACTACTTCGACATCCTCTTCTACGTAGCCACCGAGGAGGAACTGGGAAGACTGATCGACGAAGGGCGGGCCAAGGCCGGGATGATCATTCCCTCAGGCTATGGCAGAGCCCTCACCACTGATTTCGAAGCATCCATCGCCTTCGTCATCGACGGCTCCCTGCCCAGCGTCGCCGCGACGGCCTTCAGCGCTGCGCAGACTGTGGCCCAGGCCCAATCTACCGCCCTCATTGAACAGCTCTATGGCATCGACGTGGAGCAGCAGGCGGGGATCGATGTCCGTCCCCGTGTCTGGTACAACCCCGACATGAAGAGCGCCAACTTCATGATCCCTGGGCTCATCGCCATGATCTTGCAGATCCAGTCCACACTCTTGACCGCTCTCTCCATCGCCCAAGAGAAGGAGGAGGGAACCATTGAGCAACTCATCGTGACTCCCCTCCGCTCCGCGGAGTTGATCGTGGGCAAGGTTTCCCCTTACGTCGCCATCAGCCTCTTCAACCTCATCGAAGTGCTGATCATAGGGGTAGTGTGGTTCGGTGTTCCCATCCACGGCAACGTGCTCCTGCTCCTGGCCCTAGGGGTATTGGCCCTGCTGGGCTCTCTGGGCATCGGGCTACTGGGCTCGACCGTGGCGCACACCCAGCAGGAGGCCATCTTCCTCATGTTCTTCCTGATGATGCCTTTCATCTTCCTGTCGGGGTTCTTCTATCCTGTGGAGGCCATGCCCAGGGTGCTGCAATGGATCAGCTACCTCATCCCGCTCCGTTATCTTCTCATCATCACCCGCGGCATTATCCTCAAGGGCGTAGGGATCACTATTCTCTGGGAGCAGGCCGCAGCCCTGGCCCTATTCGCTATGGCCATGCTGAGTCTGGCGGCCTCGCGTTTCAGGAAACAGCTATGAGCAGTCGCATCTTCTACGTGGTCTACAAAGAGTTCATCCACGTCGTGCGCGACCGTCGCACCCTGGCCGTGATGTTCCTGATCCCTATCATGCAGCTCATCCTGCTGGGCTACGCCATGACCACCGATGTGGACCACATCCCCACCGTGGTCCTGGACCAGGATCTCACGTCTCAAAGCCGTGATCTCATCGAGGCCTATCAGGCTTCCAGCTACTTCGACATCACCCACTACGCCTCTAGTGAAGAGGAACTGCGCCGCCTCATCGACAAGGGGAGCCACCGGGCCGGTTTGATCATCCCTTCCGGCTACGGTCACGACCTGGAGAAGCAACAGGACGCCCAAGTCTCCTTCGCCATAGATGGGTCTGATCCCAACGTAGCCAGGACCGCCTTTGCTGCGGCCCAGACGGTAGCCCAAGCTCAAGCACTGGAGCTGGCGGGAGAGCGCATTGGGCTCAATCTGGAGACCCTTCCGGGCGTGGACGTTCACACGCGCGTCTGGTACAACCCCGAAATGAAGAGCGTGAACTTCATGATTCCGAGCCTCGTCGGTATGATCCTACAGTTCCTGACTACGCTCTTCACCTCCATGGCCATCGTGCGGGAGCGAGAACATGGCACCATCGAGCAGTTGATGGTCACCCCCATTACCCCGCTTGAACTGATCCTGGGCAAGGTTGTGCCTTACATAGCCATCGCCTTCTTCGACCTGGTAGCGATACTGCTCATCGGCGTCTTCTGGTTCGGAGTGCCGATCAGAGGGAGTGTCCCCCTCCTGCTGGCCATCTCCGCCCTGTTCCTGCTCACCACTCTTGGCCTGGGCATCCTCATCTCCACCATAGCCAGGACGCAGCAGGAGGCGATGTATCTGAGCTTCTTCACCTTGCTGCCCTCCATGTTCCTGGCCGGGTTCCTCTTCCCCCTGGAGGCCATGCCCAGAGCGCTGCAGGTGATCAGCTATGTCATACCGCTGCGGTACATGTTGACGGTCACCAGTGGCATCATATTGAAGGGCGTCGGGCTCCGCATCCTGGCAGGAGAGGTGATGACGATCACGGCCTTCGGTGTGGTCATCTTTGGCGTGGCCTCGAGGAGGTTCCGCAAACGTCTGGAGTAGCTACGTGCTGCGACGCAGCGTATGGACTTGCAGCTTGAGAAAACGAGACGCTCCTTGACAGCCCGACGTTATGGCAGTACAATCTGGTTGGACGTCCAACCAAGAAGCACCTGATAGAAAATGACTGCTCGCGCACGTTCGGACGAAAAGGCTCAGGCCATTCTCCACGCCGCCCGCCGCTGTCTCAGCGAGCGGGGCTACGCAGCCGCGACTATCGCCGAGATCGCCGCGGAGGCCGGTGTGAGCCGAGGTCTGCTGCACTACTATTTCAGGAGCAAGGAGGAGTTGCTCGCTCAGGTCGTGCGAGCTGGCACCGATGGCTATGTGGAGCTACTGGAGTCCATGTTCGCTCGAAGCCAGAGCGCCGACGATCTGGCGAGGGAGCTTGTCGTGGTCACCCGAACCATCGTTCAAAGCGACCCCACCTTTGTCAGCCTGAGCATGGAGTGCTGGACCCTGGCACATGAGAGCCCCTTGGTGGCCCACGAAGTGGAGGATCTCTATCGTCAGCTCAGAGACGCGGTTTCCCAAGGGCTGGAAGAAGCTGAGGGCAGAGGTATCATTAGGCCGGCGATTCCTCTAGGCCCTCTTGCAGCCTTGCTGCTGGCCATCACCGACGGACTCGTGATGCAGTTTCTTATTCACCCGGAGTTGGCAGCCGACGAAAGGATGTGGGAAGCACTGGAACTGGGGGCACGAAGCCTCCTGGGGACTGGCGAGTGAATCGCTCAGGTGGCCGACTGGCCCGTGGTTCAGCTCGGCAAGGACCTCATGGCGGTGTGAAGAACACGTAAACGGCGATAGGAGGAAGGCAACATGCTTGGTAACCTGTTCATAGCCGTCGTCTTGCTTGTCATAGGAGTCTTGAGTGGTTGGGGGATACCTTTGGCGGTCAAGAGCTCACGGCCCTATGGCCTGCTGGGCGACATCCTGGTCAGTACATTGACCCTGTTGGTCCTCGGTCTGGTGGAGTGGATACTCATTCTGCCAGCACTTGGTATCACGGGCTGGCTGGCGATAGTTGCGGCCATTGGTGACCCCTGGGCTTTAGCTTTGATTCTCCTGTGGCTCATGCGCAAAGTCAGGAGCTAGTCCCCCAACGACCACCCGCAGAGCGAGCGGAACATGGACCTGAAAAGAACTACCTCCATCATGCGCAAGGAGATGCGGCACATCCTCCGCGACCGGAGAACATTCGTGCTCGTGACCGTGTCGCCCGTCTTCCTGCTCCTGGTCTTCGCCTACTCCATGTCGGTGGAGATCAAGAACGTGGCCATCGCCGTCCTCGACTACGACCAGAGTACATTGTCGCGCCAATACCGAGACGGGCTGGCGAGCACCGGCGACATCGTGATTGGCTACTGGCCTCGCGACTACGCCGAAATGCAGAGCCGGCTGGAGCGCCGTCAGGCCAAGGCAGCGGTGGTCATTCCCGCTGGGTTCGAGGAAGACCTTCTGGCCGGGCGTGAAACGAGCCTGCAGATCATCGTTGACGGCACAGACCCCAACACTGCAAACCACACCATCACGCACATCAGTGGGTACACCCAGGGAGTAGCGCTGGACATATTGAGCGAACTCCTGGAGCGCGAGGGTATCGACGCAGGTCAGCTATCCCCCATCCAACTGCGTCTGCGCACCTGGTACAATCCGACGCTGAAGCCGATCATCGGCTGGGTGCCGGGTCTCATCGCCATCGTCCTGGGCATGCCGGCCGTGGCCGCCACCCTAGCCTTGACGGCAGAGAAGGAAAAGGGGACTCTGGAGGCGTTGATTACTACCCCCGTGCGCCGCTCGGAACTCCTCATCGGCAAGCTCATCCCCTACGTTTTCAGCGGGCTGTTCAGCGCCATTCTCTGCGCTCTGGTGGGTGTCTACTGGCTCGGCACTCCCTTCCGTGGCAGTCCGCTCTTGTACGTCCTGCTCTCCGCCGATTTCTTTTTGGCGGCGCTCAGTATCTCCCTGGTCATCTCCGTCTTCGTGCCTAGCCAGCAGGCGGCCATGGCCTGCGCCATGCTGATCTTTCTCTTTCCGGGCTTCTTCATGTCCGGGCTTTTCTATCCCATCGCCAGCATGCCCGCAGAGATGAAGATGGAAGCCTACATGATGCCCACCACCCACTACCTCGCCATCACCCGAGGCTTGTTCCTCAAGGGGTTGGGTTTGGCCTCTCTGTGGCCCTTCGCGGCCGCGCTGCTCGCCATGGGCATCGGAGTGACCGGCGTGTCCATCGTGACCTTCAAGAAGAGACTGGGGTAGGCGACATGCTGAACCGCATCCGGCACGTAGTGACCAAGGAACTGATTCATCTCCGCCGTGACATTCTCCTGGTTTCCTTCCTGGTCCTGGGCCCCGTCTCGGAGCTGCTGTTCGTCGCTTGGGCCACATCGTCGCCCATCGAGCACCTGCCCACTGCCATCGTGGATAGAGACCGCACCGAGATCAGCCGGGGGTTGGTCCTTGCCCTGGAGAACTCGGAAACCTTCGACGCCAACTACTACCCGGATAATGACGACGAACTAGCCAGACTGCTCGACGCTGGCTCGGTTACGGCGGGCGTGGTCATTCCCCCTGGCTTCGGCGAGGGCCTGTCGTCCCCGGGTTCCGCCACAACCCAAGTCCAGGTCATCTTGGACGGTTCCGACCCGTCTGCGGCCCGGGCCGCAGAGATGAGCGCCCGCGGGGTGATAGATAGCTATGCGTACCAGATGCTTACCCAGAGCTGGGGACACCTGGCAGGAAGGCTTGGTGAGGTCATCAAGAGCGATGTCCGGGTGTGGTTCAACGAGGAATTGTCAGAAGCCAACTACACCGTGCCCTCGGAGATGGGCTTCATGCTAGAGATGGTGGCTCTGATGATCGCCGCCATCAGCATTGCCCGAGAGCGCGAACTGGGCACTTTCGAGCAACTGATGGTCACACCCATTCGTAGCTGGGAGTTGATCGTGGGCAAGGCCATCCCCGCAGTGGTCATCTCCTACTTCGACTTCTTGATCATGCTGGGCATCACCGTCTTCGTCTTCGGCGTGCCCATGAAGGGCTCGCTACCCCTCCTGTTGGTGCTCGCCTTGTTCTATATCTTCGTCGAGCTGGGCTGGGGCTTGCTCATCTCCGGATTCTCTCGCACACAGTTGCAGGCGCTGCTCCTGGTGATGATCATCGCCATGGTGGGCATGGTCTTCTCCGGATACGCCTTCCCTGTGGACACCATGCCGCCGCTGATGCAGACGGTGGCCAATCTGGTGCCCATCAAACACTGGCTTCTGGTCATGCGTGACATCATGCTCAAGGGCGCCGGGATCGACATGTTCTGGAAAGAACTGGTGGCCCTGGCCGTCCTGGGAATCATCATCAATTCCGTCACCCTGACCGTTCTACGCAGGCAACTGGACTAGCACCTTAACATAGAACATGAGATACGGTTCGAGGGTCGGTAAGAGGGCAAACCTGCGTCGGTGGGAGACGCCGAAGGGTGGTCGGCTACACCGCACCACATCCATCGCGGCCAAGGAACTGCGGCACGTCGTGCGGGACGGCAGGACCTTGTTCATGGTCTTCATCTCCCCTGCCTTCACCCTGATCATGCTGTCGTATCTCTTCACCTGGGACGTGCAGCACTTCAACCTCGGCGTGCTCGATCGAGACAAGTCCTCACTGTCGCGGCAGTACATCGCTGCCCTCACCGAAGACGGAACCGTCAGATTGTGCGAGGACATCGCCGACGACGAGACAGCGGACCAGCTTCTGCTCAGCGATCGCGTTCAGGGTGTGCTGGTGATTTCCCCCGGGCTGATGGACCAGGTCAATCGAGGCGAGAGCGGCGCGATCCAGTTGATCCTGGATGGAACCGCTCCGGGCTCCGCCTCCCAGATGCTGGCCGAGGTCCAGGGTCGCACGGAGCAGTTTGCGGCCACGCTGTCTGCCCCCCCAGAGGATACCCAGGCGACGGTGTCGCCCATAGAGATCCGGACTCGTGTGCGATACAACGCGAACCTCACAGCGCTGCACAGCATGGTGCCCGGCCTCATAGCGGTGGTGATGTGTATGCCGGCTTTTTCCATCGCCACGGCTCTGACCCGCGAGAAGGAGCTCGGTACCCTGGAGGGACTGTACGCCACCCCGGTGGGTGGGGCGGAGCTACTGCTGGGCAAGCTGGTCCTCTACCTGTCGTGCGGCCTGGTCAGCGTTCTTCCGGTCGTGGTGGTGGCGACGGTGTGGTTTGGAGTGCCCTTCCGGGGCAGCCTGGTACTCTTTATCGTGCTCACGGCCGATTTCCTCTTAGGAGTGTTGTGCCTAAGTCTGTTGCTGGCCAGTTTCCTGTCCACCCAGCAGGCAGCCACGGTCGTGCTGTTCCTGGTGCTCTTCATCCCGTCCATGTTCTTGTCCGGTTTGATAGATCCGGTGGACAGGACATCCTTGACCGCCCAAGTCCAGGCCAACTTCCTGCCCACCACCCATTACGTCACGATCTCTCGAGCTATCTTTCTCAAGGGCGTGGGCCTGACCGCGCTGTGGCCCTCGGCGCTGAGCCTGGCCGCCATGGGCATACTCTACCTTGGGCTGACCATCAAGCTGTTCAAGAAGAGGTTGGGATAGAAAGCATGTGGCGGCGCATCGCCAATGTGATTGTGAAGGACTTCCAGCAGTTTCTGAGGGACAAGGTGCTGCTCGTCTTCGTCGTGGTGGGTCCCACGGCGCAACTCTTGATGATGGGTCAAGCCACAGCATCGGAGACCCAGCACCTGGCGACAGCTATCGTGGACCAGGATCGCACGAGCGATAGCAGGGCACTGATCGTTGCCCTGGACAACCTGGAGACGCTGGACGTCACACACTACCTGGACAGCGCGGAGCAGATCGACAACCTCCTGGATAGAGGCGAGGTGAGCGTCGCCGTGGTCATTCCGTCGGGTTTCGCAGCAACTCTGGCTTCGCCACCGGACAGAGCTACTGTCCAAGTACTGGTGGACGGATCCAGTCTCCTCGCCGGCTACGCGGCCCTCGGCGCTGCGCAAGGAGCCATCGCCAGCGTGGGTGGTGAGGTGACGTTAGAACGCACACAACCGGCCATAATGAGTAGCCCAGCAGCGCGACCGTTGGAGCTTCTGCCCACGGCGCGTTTCAACCCGGAACTGAGTCATTCCTACTATCTCTTGCCTTCGCAGTTGAGCCTCATCGTCCTCATCGTCACCTTGTTGGTCTCGTCGGTGGGGATCGTGAGGGAACGAGAGACCGGCACTCTGGAACAACTGATGGTAACGCCGCTGAGGAGAATCGAGCTCATCGTGGCCAAGGCGACCCTGCCCACACTCGTGGCCCTCGTCGACTTTCTGGCCATGCTGGCCATCACTGTCTGGGCCTTCGGCCTCCCCATCAGGGGATCGCTGGCTCTGCTTCTGTTTGTGACTCTGGTGTTCATCGTGGCTCAACAAACCTGGGGACTGGTCATCTCTGCCGTGTCGGCAACACAACAACAAGCGGTCATGCTGATCTTCATGATGGGTATTCTGAGCGTGGCCTTCTCGGGCTACCTGGTAGCGGTGGAGAACATGCCGGTGGTCATGCAGTGGGCGTCCGCCTTTTTTCCCATCCGCTACTACCTGAGCATGCTCCGCGCCATCATGCTCAAGGGGGCCTCCTTTGTCCATATCCGAACCCAACTATCAGCCCTTGTCCTCCTGGGCGCCGCCAGCATGGTAGTGAGCGTCCGGAACTTCCAGAAGCGATTGGACTGATGTACGGCATAGAACTGAGGTTTACGTGATGTCCAACGAAAACGACTTGGCGATAGAGACGCACAGCCTGACTCGCCGATTCAAGAAGGTGGTGGCTGTGGACAGTCTAGACCTCGCTATCAGGCGCGGCGAGATCTTCGGCCTCGTGGGGCCTGACGGTGCTGGCAAGACGACCACCATCCGCCTGCTGTGCGCCATCATGAGTCCCAGCGATGGTTCCGCCACGGTGGCGGGCTTTGACGTCGTGAAAGACGCGGAGGAGATCAAGAAGCGTATCGGCTACATGGCCCAGCGTTTCAACCTGTATGGGGATCTATCGGTCATGGAGAACCTCAACTTCTTCGCCGACATCTTCGCCGTGGGCGGTGAAGTGCGGCGGGACAGAATCGCGCAATTGCTGGCCTTCGCCCGCCTCACCGAGTTCAAAGACCGGCGGGCCGCACAGCTCTCAGGCGGGATGCAGAAGAAGCTGGCGCTGGCTTGCACCCTTATTCACGAGCCGGAGATCCTATTCCTGGACGAGCCTACCACCGGTGTGGATCCCGTTTCGCGCCGCGAGTTCTGGGACATCCTCTCCGACCTGCACCTGCGTGGAGTCACCCTTTTCATCAGCACACCCTACATGGACGAGGCCGAACGGTGTTCCCGAGTGGGGTTGATGTTCGAGGGAGACATGATCGTCTGCGACACGCCGGAACAGGTGAAGGACCTCATATCAGGAGAACTGATCGAACTGCGACCCGACGACCTGAGGCGTGCGCGGGACATGGTGGCAGACCTGGATGGCGTTCTGGAGATACAGACCTACGGGGACCTGCTCCACGTTTTCGTGGATAGTGCGGAGAGACGTATGTCGACCCTGGAGGACCAGCTTGAGAGCGAAGGAATCGGCGTATCAGGGCTGCGGCAAACGAGACCTCGGATGGAAGAGGCTTTCATCTCCCTCATTCGCAAGAGGATAGCAGAGGGACGAACGAACAACCCTGTGTCTTCGGAAAGTAACTAGGCGGGGGGAGTGTCAGATCCCCTGGCGGAGACCGGTCCGAAGACGAAGGAGCTAGCGGTATGGAGAACGAGTACTCTGTTGTAGCCGAGGAGCTGACCAAGGAGTTCGGCGACTTCACAGCGGTGGACCACATCAGCTTCCGTATCACGACCGGAGAGATCTTCGGCTTCCTGGGTCCCAACGGATCCGGCAAGACTACGACCATTCGGATGCTGTTGGGACTACTGCGCCCCACCAAGGGCAGCGCCACCGTGCTGGGCTACGACATAGAGAGGGATCCTGAGCAGATCCGCAAGAGAATAGGCTACATGTCGCAACAGTTCAGTCTCTACAACGACCTGACGGTATCCGAGAATCTGAACTTCTACGGCGGGGTCTATGGTGTAACGGGCAAGCGGCTTCGCGACCGCAAGGACTACATCCTGGAGATGGCCAATCTCAAGGGCAGAGAGCGCGAGATGACCAAGAACCTCTCCGGGGGCTGGAAGCAGAGGCTGGCCCTGGGCACGGCCATCATCCACGAACCAGACATGCTGTTCCTCGACGAGCCCACGGCCGGAGTAGATCCCATCTCCCGTCGCGCCTTCTGGGACCTGCTCTACGAACTATCGGATCAGGGGACCACCATCTTCGTCACCACCCACTACATGGACGAGGCAGAGCACTGCCAGAGCCTGGCCTTCATCCACCTGGG